>Ga0255092_1000120_pt1 | contig 37202 bp, 43 predicted proteins | sample Colum_Yuk_RepC_8_2_FD_188454 | JGI IMG/M metagenome (GOLD analysis project Ga0255092, IMG submission 188454) | Freshwater microbial communities from Columbia River, Oregon, United States - Colum_Yuk_RepC_8d | ecosystem: Environmental > Aquatic > Freshwater > River | place: USA: Oregon...
GGGGGGAAGGGGTTTGGCAGGCTGCGGCGGCGGCACGGGCACGTCCACCGCCTCACTGACCGCCATGACCGGCACCACCCAATTCACCACGCGCTGCAACAGCCCCGCCTGCAAGGCCCACAGGCCCAGCAAATGCAAGCCGATCACCGCGCCGACCACGGCACCACGCACCCCCAGCCTCATTCAAAAACCGCCTGAGCCAAATTGCGGCGCACGGCGCTCGCGCAAGGAGGCCACGCCTTCGTTCACATCCGGACCGGCAAAGCCCATGAACTCCAAGGCCAAAGAGGTGTCGAAGGTGGGCCCCGCTTGGCGCAGCCAATTGTTCAGGGCGTACTTGGTCCAGCGGATGGCGGTCTGGCTGCCCTGGGCCAGTTTCTCGGCCACTTCATAGGCCTTGTCCAGCAGCTTGTCTTCGTCCACCGCCAAGGACACCAAGCCGATGCGCTCGGCCTCTTCACCGCTGACGGGTTCGCACAACATGAGGTAATACTTGGCCTTGGCCATGCCACACAGCAAAGGCCAGATGATGGCCGCATGGTCGCCGGCCGCCACGCCCAGGCGGGTGTGGCCATCCACAATGCGGGCGGTTTTGGCGGCAATCGAAATATCGGCCAGCAAGCCCGCCACCAAGCCTGCGCCCACGGCCGGGCCATGCATGGCGCTCACAATGGGCTTGTCGCAGTTGATGACGTTGTAGACCAGGTCGCGCGCCTCTTTCCAGACCCGGCTGCGTACTTCGAAGTCGCGCGCCATGTCTTGCACCAGCGCCAGGTCGCCGCCACCCGAAAAACCCAGGCCTTCGCCGCGCAGCACCGCGCAACGCACGCTGTCATCGCGCCCAATGTCACGCCAGATTTCGCTCAGCTCCCAGTGCCCGTCATGGCCCGCCGTCGGCAATTTGCCATTGCCGCCGGGCCCGCCGGCTTTCATCTGCAAATCGATGATGCTGTCCTGCGGGCCCCGGCGCGTGATGCGCAGGGTCTGGTAGCGGCTGTAATCCACCTTGTGGGGCATGGCGATCTCCTGTCCTGATGTCTGAAGCTGTGATTGTCCATGGATCGCGCGCACTTGACCGGCGTCAAAGACTGGCCGAAGGCTGGGGCGCATGATGAGTCATGGAAAGAAAGGCTTTTGGATGAAGAATGAACACATCATGGCGCTGGCAGCGCAACTGCGCCAAAGCCAACAGTCTCTGCTCGGACGCATTGTCCAGCAGCGCGAAGGCGCCAGCAGCCGCATCGAAGCGGCAGCGGAACAATTTGGCCACCCGCAAGACTCGCATGCCCAGGTCACCACCGCGCGCGAGCTCGCATTGGCGATGACGGAATTGGAAATCGCCGAGCTCAATGCCTTGCAAGAAGCCCTGGATCGGATGGCAGCGGGCACTTACGGTGCGTGCACCGACTGCGGCCAAGACATCGCCCTGGCACGCCTGCAAGCCTCGCCCGAAGCCGCCCGTTGCATGGCTTGCCAATCGGCACACGAACACCCCACGCATTGAATCCCTGATTGAACTGGAGAACCCTGATGACGACTTTTCACGCTGTGGTTTGGATGGACCACGCCGAAGCCCATGTGCTGATGTTTGACCGCGAACATGTGCAAGCCCAGCGCATCCAATCAAGCTCGCACCACAAGCACCAGGGCAAATCGGACGATGCCTCCGCCTTGTTTGCCGACATCGCCAAGGCGCTGGCCGGGACGCATGAAATCCTGCTGACCGGCCCGGGCATGGCCCGCAACCAGTTCCGTGACTGGTGCCAAAGCCACCACAGCCCGATTGTTCAGGCCTTGGTGGACAGCGTGCCCAGCGACCACCCCAGCGATGCGCAATTGGTGGCCATGGCCCGCAAGTACTTTAAGCGGTACGACAACACGACCGCGGATCCTACGCAGGCTTAAGCCTCTGCAGGCGCGGGCGCAGCAATGGTTTGGTCGATGGCGCCACACAGGCTTTGCCCGTCCAGGCCCTTCATTTCAATGCGGATGGTGTCGCCGTATTTCATGAATGCGGTGCTGGGCTGGCCGTCCAGAATGGTTTCGATGGCACGCTTCTCGGCAATGCAGCTGTAGCCCTTGGGCCAGGTCTTGCGGCCGTTTTCTTCCGTGCCTTTGTTGCTCACCGTGCCGCTGCCCACGATGCTGCCTGCGCGCACGTTGCGGGTTTTGCACATGTGGGCGATCAGCTGGCCAAAATGAAAGGTCATCTCTGGCCCGGCCTCGCACATGCCCACTTTGCGGCCATTCCAGGTGGACTGCAGCGTGAGGTTCACACGCCCCTGGTCCCAAGCGCTCCCAAGCTCGTCCAGGGTGACTGCCACCGGGCTGAAGGCGGTGGCGGGCTTGCTTTGAAAAAAGCCGAAGCCCTTGCCCAACTCCGCCGGAATCAGGTTGCGCAAAGACACATCGTTGGCGATCATGACCAAGCGAATGCCTTCCAGGGCTTGCTCGGGCGTGGAGGACATGGGCACATCGCCCGTGATCACCGCGATCTCGGCTTCGAAGTCGATGCCATGGGCCTCGCTGGCGCACACCACATCGTCCATTGGGCCGATGAAGTCGTCACTGCCGCCCTGGTACATCAACGGGTCGGTGTAATAGGTAGCAGGCACTTCCGCATTGCGTGCAGCGCGCACCAGTTCCACGTGATTGATGTACGCCGAGCCATCGGCCCATTGGTAGGCGCGCGGCAGCGGCGCCATGCACATCTTCGGGTCAAACGCAAAGGCGTGGCGGGCCTTGCCCTGGTTCAGGGTTTCGTAAAGGTCTTGCAATTGCGGGGACAAAAAGTTCCAGTCGTCCAACACTTGCTGCAAGCGCGTGGCGATGCCCGTCGCATAATGCGCCATCGAGAGATCCCGCGAGACCACGACCAGTTGTCCGTCACGTGAGCCGTCTTTGTAAGTGGCGAGTTTCATGGGGATGTCTCCAGAAAAATGAGGTTGCGTGGGCCTTGCCAGCAAGGTAGATTACGCATTATTCAACAGATTTACCTATCCGTAATTCTACAAAACCAGGGCATGATGAAACAACGCGCAGGCATTCAGTCGGTGGAGGTCGGGTTTGAGTTGCTGGACGTGCTGGCCCGCGCCGATGGCCCGTTGATGCTACGCGATTTGGCTGCCGCCGCGGGCATGAGTGCGGCCAAGGCGCACCGTTACCTGGTCAGCTTCCAGCGCCTGCACCTGGTCGCGCAAGACAGTGACAGCACCCGCTATGACCTGGGCCCGGCCGCCCTCAAGCTGGGCCTGGCCAGCCTGAGCCGGCTCGATCCCGTCAAGCGCGCACGCGCACGGGTGGCGCCGCTCATGAACACCATCGGACACACCCTGGCGCTGGCCGTGTGGGGCAACCAGGGCCCCACCATCGTGCACTGGGAAGAGTCGCCCCATGCCATGGCGATTTTGCGCTTGGGCGATGTCATGCCTTTGCTGACCTCGGCCACCGGGCGTTGCTTTGCGGCGTACTTGCCCAGTGAGCTGACCGCCCCGCAAGTGAAGCAGGAATTGCAGCGCCTGCAAAAACTCAATGTGCCCGATGCGCCGCGCACGCCGGCGCAAGTCCAGGCCTTGTTGAAAGACGTTCGGCAACGCGGCCTCGCGCGGGTGGTGGACTCGCTGCTGCCGGGCGTCGTGGGGTTTGCCGCGCCGGTGTTTGACGCCGATGGGCACCTCGTGGTCGCCTTGGTCACCCTGGGGCCCGCATCCAGCCTGGACGCGCGCTGGGAAGGCCCGGTGGCCACCCAACTGAAACAAGCGGCCCGGCAACTCTGCGATGAACTGGGCTACCGTGCGCCATGAGGCCTGACACTGTGCGCTTGCGCCGCCGCCTGGGCATCGTGCTGTTGGTGGTGGCGGGCCATGGTGCTTTTTTCTGGCCGTTGGCGCAAGGCCTTGAACACCGCCCCCCGCCGCAGGGCCCGGTCTGGATGAGCCAGGTGAGCCTGCCTGAAACCGCGCTGCCGCCCCCCCTCGCACCGAAAACGCTGTCCCAGGCGCCTCCCCAGCCATCGGCAGCCCTGCCATCGCTGCCCCCGGCCCCCGCACCCGAGACTTCGGTGCAGATCGCTGCAGCCCAGCCGATGCCAATGGCCAACGCCGCCGCCAGCGCCACAGAGCGCAAGCCAGCCGACAGGTTTGAAATTGCCGCACCGACCCAAGTGCTGTACGAGGTCTCGGGCAAGGCCAAGGGCTTTCCGTACTTCGCGCGTGGCAGCTTGCAATGGCAACACGATGGCCGACAGTACCAGGCCCGCTATGAAGTCGGGCTGCCCCTGGTGGGCTACCGGGTCCAAACCAGCCAAGGCGAGTTGACGGCCTTGGGTTTGGCGCCCAAGCGTTTTGGCGACAAAAACAAAACCGAACTGGCGGCGCACTTCGAGCGCGACAAAGGCCTCATCAGTTTCAGCGCCAACACGCCCAGCAGCCCGCTGCTGCCGGGGGCCCAAGATCGGCTCAGCCTGTTCATGCAGCTGGCCGCGCAATTGGCAGCCGAGCCGCGGCGCTACCCCGCAGGCACGCAAATCGACCTGCAAACCGTCTCGGCCCGTGAGGCGGAAATGTGGTCCTTCCAGGTGGAGGGCACCGAACAGGTGTCACTGCCCATGGGCGATCTTCAAGCCCTGCGCCTGCGCCGGTTGCCCCGGCGCGAGTTCGACCAGCTCATCGATTTATGGTTTGCACCGACGCTGTCTTACTTGCCGGTGCGCATTCGCATTCAGCAAGCCAATGGGGATGTGGCCGACCAGCGCGCAAAATCTGTGGCGCCTCCTTGAAACACCGGCTACGAGGGCTTATTCGGGCTCGATCTTGGCGTCGCGAACCACCTTGGCCCAGCGCGGCGACTCGGCGCGAATCAGCGCCGCAAACTGCTCGGGCGTGCCACCGCCCACTTCGTTGCCCTGGCTGATGATTTTGTCCTTGACCTCGGGGTCTTGCAGCGCCTTGTTGCACGCGCTGTTGAGCAAGCGAACCAGCTCCGGGCTCAAGCCCTTGGGGCCCACCAGGCCTTGCCAGTTCATCACCTCCACCGCCGGGTAACCCAGCTCGGCCATGGTCGGCACATCGGGCAACAGCGCGGAGCGGATTTTGCTGGTCACCGCCAGCGCCCTGAAGCGACCCCCTCGCAAGGCAGGCATGGCGCTGTACATCTGCTCGAACATCAGGTTGACTTGGCCACCCATGAGGTCGGTGGCACCGGCCGCCCCACTCTTGTAGGGCGCGTGAATCATGTCGATGCCCGCCGCATGCTCGAACAAGGCGCCACTCAAATGGTGCGTGCCGCCAATGCCGCCCGAGGCATAGCTGAGCTTGCCTGGCGCGGCCTTGGCCGCGGCCACCAAGTCCTGGACGGATTTGTACGGCGAATCGATGCGAACCATCAGCGCCAACGGACCACGCTCAATGAGGGCAATGGGGACGATGTCGTTCAAGGGGTCGAAGTTCAGCTTTTTGAACAGGGCATGGTTGACCGCCAGAGGGGCAAAGTTGCCCATGCCCAGGGTGTAGCCATCGGGCTTGGCGCGGGCAATCATTTCTGTGCCGATGTTGCCGCCCGCGCCCGCCTTGTTGTCCACAATGATGGGTTGGCCCAGCAGGCTGGCCATGGCTTTGGCCACCAGGCGCGAGCGGGTGTCGGCATTGCCTCCGGCGGCATAGGGGCAAATCCAGTTGATGCTTTTGCTGGGGTATTTGTCTTGCGCCCACGCCAGGGCAGGCGTCGCCAAGCCTGCAGCACTCCATTGCAGCCAGTCTCTGCGGGTGATGTGGCGCATGAGCGACCCGTCAAGCGTGTTGCTTGATCGACGCGGCCAGGGTGCTCACCAACTGGTCGATGTGGCTGTTCTCGACAATGTAGGGCGGTGCCAACACCAGGTTGTCGCCCGCAGGGCGCACCAAACTGCCTTTTTGGTAGCAGTCCAGGAAGATGTCGTAGGCCCGCTTGCCCGGTGACCCTGCCAGCGGGGCGAGTTCCACCACGGCGGCCAGGCCCAGGCTTCGAATGCCAATCACATTGGGCAGGCCTTTCATGGCGCTGTGCATGGCGTCGCCCAGCACCGGCCCCATCTTGGCGGCGCGCTCGAACAGCTTTTCCTCTTTCAGGAGCGTCATGGTGGCGATCGCGGCAGCGCAGGACACCGGATGGCCAGAGTAGGTGTAGCCATGGAAAAACTCGATGCCATGCTCGGGCGCATTGGTGTTCATCATGGCGTCGTAGATGAAGTCGCGGCAGACCACACCGCCCAAGGGAATCACCCCGTTGGTGACGCATTTGGCAAAGTTCAGCATGTCGGGCACGACGCCATAAAAATCGGCGGCGAAGGGGGTGCCCATGCGGCCAAAGCCGGTGATGACCTCGTCAAAAATCAGCAGGATGCCGTGCTTGTCGCAAATTTCGCGCAAGCGCTTCAGGTAGCCCTTGGGCGGCAGGTACCAGCCCGCACTGCCGGCCACCGGCTCAACGATGATGGCCGCCACGTTGCTGGGGTCGTGCAGGGGCAGAATGCGCGTCTCCAGTTCGGCCAGCAAGTCTTCTTGCAGTTCTGGCTCGACGCCATGGATGTAGGCGTTCTTGGACGGGTCGTGAATGAAGCGCATGTGGTCCACGCGCGGCAGCATGGCGGTGCCGAACACCTTGCGGTTGCCCGGAATGCCCCCGACGCTCATGCCGCCAAAGCCCACGCCGTGGTAGCCACGCTCGCGGCCAATGAACACGTTGCGGTGGCCTTCACCGCGTGCGCGGTGGTAAGCCAGCGCGAGCTTGAGCGAGGTGTCGGCCGCTTCAGAGCCGGAGTTGCAAAACAGCACCTTGTTCAAATCGCCCGGGGCCAAATCGGCAATCATTTCGGCCGCCAAAAAGGCTTTGTCGTTGCTGGCCTGGAAAGCGGTGGCGTAGTCCAGGGTGTCGAGCTGCTGCTTGATGGCTTCGTTGATCTCGCGCCGGTTGTGACCGGCGCCCACACACCACAAGCTGGAAATGCCGTCCACCACCTGGCGGCCGTCATGGGTGGTGAAGTTCATGCCATTGGCGGCCACGAACACGCGGGGCTCCTTGCGGAAATGCCGGTTGGGCGTGAACGGCAACCATTGGTTGTCCATGTTGAAGTCTTTGTAAGCCATGCGCAACTCCATGAATTAAGGGCCTTGGCGGCCGTGAAAAAACATTGTGTCACCGAAATCTACAATCCGGTGATGACTGTCTACATTTTGAACCTGTCCTGCCCCGACCGCACGGGGATTGTCCATGCCGTCTCTGGCTTCTTGCTCGAGCGCGGGGGCAACATCGAGGAAGCCGCCCAGTACAACGACCGCGACACCGGCCTATTTTTCATGCGAGTGCAGTTTGCCTGTGACCTGGAGGCGACACCCCTGCGCACGGCACTGTCGGCTTTTGCCCAAACTTTTGGCATGCAATGGACCTTGCATGACGCCTCCCAGCCCATGCGCACGGTGCTGCTGGTGAGCAAGGAAGGCCACTGCCTCAACGACTTGCTGTTCCGCTGGAAAAGCGGCCTGCTGCCGGTGGACATTCGCGCCATCATCAGCAACCACCGCGAGTTCTACCAATTGGCGGCCAGCTACAACGTGCCGTTTCACCATGTTCCCGTGACCGCCGCCACCAAGGCGCAAGCCGAAGCGCGGCAGCTGGAAATCATCAACGGCGAAGATGCCGAGTTGGTGGTGCTGGCGCGCTACATGCAAATTTTGTCGGACGAGATGTGCCGCCAGCTGCAAGGGCGGGCCATCAACATCCACCACAGCTTCCTGCCCAGCTTCAAAGGCGCCAAACCCTACTACCAGGCGCACGACCGGGGGGTGAAGCTGATCGGCGCCACGGCCCACTACGTCACCGCCGACCTGGACGAAGGTCCCATCATCGAGCAGGATGTGGCCCGGGTTGACCACAGCAAGACCGTGGAAGACTTGACCGCCCTGGGCCGCGACACCGAAAGCCAGGTGCTGGCGCGTGCCGTCAAATGGCACAGCGAGCACCGCGTGCTGCTGGACGGTCACAAGACCGTGATCTTCAAATAAGCCCCCGCGCGACCTTGCCGCCTGCTGCCATGACGTCGCGCATCCCTCCCATTCAATGCCTGCTGACCTTCGAGGCGCTGGCGCGCCTGCGCTCGGTCACCCAGGCGGCCGAGGAGCTGTGCGTCACCCCCAGCGCGGTCAGCCACCGGGTGCGCCAGCTCGAGCAGATCATCGGCACCAAGCTGTTTGGTCGCGCCGATTTTTCGCTGACCACCGAAGGCAGCGAGTACCTGGCCCATGTGCGCGAAGGCCTGGCCAGCCTGGAGCGTTTCCCAGGGCAAAGCCCGAATGGCGTGGGCAAGCGCAAGCTGCGCCTGGCGGTCACGCCCACCTTTGCCCGCTCCATCCTGATGCCCCGGCTGCGCCAGTTTGCCGAGGCCTACCCGGAAATCGACCTCACGCTGCAGGTCAGCATTCCTTTGCTGGACGTGGTGGCCGAAGACGCCGACCTGACCATCCGCTTTGGCACGGGGCGGTATGCCGATGTGGAAAGTCTGTGCCTGATGAAGGACGACGTCACCTTGCTGGCTTCCCCGGCCTACCTGCGCGAGCACGGCCCGTTTGACACGCCCCAAGACCTGGGCGACGCCACCTTGCTGCGCAGCCCGCTGGAGCCCTGGCGCACCTGGTTTGCCGCCCATCACCTGGACTGGCCCGAACCCACCGACGGTTCGAGCTTCAACGACATCGGCCTGCTGTGCGATGCCACCGCCCAAGGCTTGGGCATTGGCTTGATCCGCCTGAAGCTGGGGGCGCCCTGGCTGGAAAACGGCACCCTGATTCGCCTGACCCCCGTGCAAGTGCCCAGCCCCCATGCGCACTACCTGTGCTGGCGCACCGGCGTCATGGACCGCTGGGAATGTGCGGCCTTCGCCGAGTGGCTGCAAAAAGCCGTCAGCTGAGCGGGCTTCAACAAAGCCTGAAAGTTCTTTCAACCCGGGCGCGGGAATTTCACGTAAAGTGGGTGCCATGAATGCTCCAATGACTTCGGACAAGCACGCGGCCCTGCAACGCGCGCAACGCCAATCGCAAGTGGTGGCGGCACTGAAAGCCGTTTTGCCGGCCCATGCTGTGCTCTACACATCGGAAGACACCACCCCCTACGAGTGCGACGGCCTCACCGCCTACCGCCAGCGGCCGCTGTGCGTGGCCTTGCCGGAAAACGCCCAGCAGGTGCAAGCCGCACTGAAAGCCTGCCACGCCTTGGCGGTGCCGGTGGTGGCGCGCGGCGCTGGCACGGGCTTGTCGGGTGGCGCCATGCCGCATGGCGAAGGTGTGACCCTGTCCCTGGCCAAGTTCAACAAAATTTTGTCGATGAGCGCAGAGAGTTGCACCGCCGTGGTCCAGTGTGGCGTGCGCAACCTGGCCATCAGTGAGGCGGCCGCGCCCCTGGGCCTGTATTACGCCCCCGACCCCTCCAGCCAAATTGCCTGCACGATTGGCGGCAACGTGGCCGAGAACTCGGGCGGCGTGCACTGTCTTAAGTATGGGCTGACCTTGCACAATGTGCTCAAGGTCAAGGGCTTCACCATCGACGGCGAGCCCATCGAATTTGGCGGCGACGCGCTGGACAGCCCGGGGCTGGACCTGCTGCCCCTGGTGATTGGCTCCGAGGGCATGCTGGCGGTGACCACCGAGGTCACGGTGAAGCTGGTGCCCAAGCCGCAACTGGCACGCTGCATCATGGCCAGCTTTGACAACATCCGCCGCGCGGGCGATGCGGTGGCCGCCGTCATTGCCGCAGGCATCATCCCGGCCGGCCTGGAAATGATGGACAAGCCCATGACCGCGGCCGTGGAAGACTTTGTCAAGGCCGGCTACGACCTGAGCGCCGAGGCCATTTTGCTGTGCGAAAGCGATGGCACGCCCGAAGAGGTGGCCGAAGAAATCGAGCGCATGAGCGCCGTGCTGCGCCAGTGCGGCGCCACCGCCTTGGCCGTCAGCCGCGATGAGGCCGAACGGCTGCGGTTTTGGAGTGGGCGCAAAAACGCCTTCCCGGCCTCGGGCCGCATCAGCCCCGACTACATGTGCATGGACTCCACCATTCCGCGCAAGCGTTTGGCCGACATCCTGGAGGCCATTGCCGAAATGGAAAAGAAGCACCAGCTGCGCTGCGCCAACGTGTTCCATGCCGGTGACGGCAACCTGCACCCGCTGATCCTGTTCGATGCCAACGACCCCGACCAACTGCACCGTGCCGAGGCCTTCGGTGCCGACATTCTGGAAACCAGCGTGGCCATGGGCGGCACCGTGACCGGCGAGCACGGCGTGGGCGTGGAAAAGCTCAACAGCATGTGCGTGCAGTTCACGCCGCAGGAGTGCAAGCAGATGTTTGCCATCAAGCGCGCCTTCGACCCGCCGGGCCTGCTCAACCCCGGCAAGGTGATCCCCACGCTGCAACGCTGTGCCGAGTACGGCAAGATGGTGGTGCGTGGCGGGCAGATGCCCCACCCCGAGCTCGAGCGCTTCTGAGGCGGCTTACCAGGTGTCGATGAAGCGGCCCGTGCCGCGTGCGGGCAGCGGGGCGCTGGCCAGGCCTTGGGCCAGCCAGTGCCGGGTTTGCGCCGGGTCGATCACCGCGTCAATTTCCAAGGTGGACGCCATGTTCATGGCGCTGCCATTTTCATACTGCTGCGCCACCAGCTTTTGGTAGAGGGCTTCGCGCTCGGCGCCTTCCAGGGCTGCCAGCTCTTTGCGATACCCCAGCTTGACCGCGCCCTCCAGGCCCATGCCGCCAAATTCACCGGTGGGCCAGGCGACCGTGAAGGCCGGCTCGTGGAAGCCGCCCCCGGCCATGGCCATGGCACCCAAACCATAGCCTTTGCGCAGCACCACGCTGAAGATGGGCACGCGCCGCTGCGCTGCCGCCACAAACAGGCGGCTGACATGGCGCACCTGGGCCTGGGCTTCGATGTCGGGCCCCACCATGAAGCCCGGCGTGTCGATCAAGGACACCACCGGCAAGCCATGCGCATCGCACAGCTGCAAGAAGCGCGCGCCCTTGTCGGCCGCCTCGGCGTCGATGGCGCCCGAGAGGTGCAAGGGGTTGTTGGCGATCACGCCCACCGGGCGGCCCTCGATGCGGGCCAACGCCGTGTGCATGCCGATGCCAAAGCCTGTGCGCAAGGGCAGCACCGAGCCTTCATCGAACAGGGCCGGCCACACGGCCTGGGTGTCGTAGACCCGCAATCGGTTCTCTGGCACCACCGCGCGCAGGGCCTGGGCGTCGGGGGCCGTCCATTGCGGCACACGCCCCTGGAAAAACGACAGGTAGTGACGCGCCGTGGCAACCGCTTGGGCCTCATCGTCCACCAACAGGTCAATCACGCCATTGGCATGCTGCAAGGCGCTGGGGCCAATGTCTTCTGGCTTGAACTGGCCCAGGCCACCGCCTTCCACCATGGCCGGGCCGCCCATGCCGATGTTGCTGCCGCGCGTGGCAATGATCACGTCGCTGCAACCGAGCAGCGCGGCATTGCCGGCAAAGCAGCGGCCCGAGGTGATGCCCACCACCGGCACCCGACCCGACAAGCGCGCATAAGAGGCGAAAGTGGTGAGTTGCAAGCCGGCCACGATGTGCACATCCACATCGCCCGGGCGGCCGCCCCCGCCTTCGGCCCACAGCACCACCGGCAAAGATTGCGCATGCGCGATTTGCAACAAGCGGTCGGTTTTCTGGTGGTTGCGCATGCCTTGCGTGCCGGCCAGCACGGTGGCGTCATACGCCAGCACCGCACAGCGTGAGGCCTCGGGGCCAAACCACTGGCCATTGATGCTGCCCAGGCCCGTCACCATGCCATCGGCCGGCGTGTTCGCTTGCAGGTCTTCCAAACTGCGACGACGGGTTTGGGCAGCGATGGCCAGGGCGCCATATTCCACCCAGCTCCCTTCGTCCACCAGGTCGGTCAGGTTCTCGCGCGCGGTGCGTTGGCCCAGGGCATGGCGTTTGGCGACCGCCTCAGGGCGCGCTGCGTCCAGGGTGAGCGCATGGCGATCAATCACGCGTTGCAAGTCGGGCCGGATGCCCGTGGGTGAAACCGCCTGCGGCACGGGGTCGGGCGAGGTTGGCACAGGCGCTGGCGCCGCCAGCGTGACCGCCTGCAACTGCAGCATCACCGCGCCCTCTTCGACCGTTTCGCCGGCGCCGACAAACCATTCGTGAATTTGGCCGTCATGGGGCGCGCGGATTTCATGCTCCATTTTCATGGCTTCCAAAATCAACAGCACATCGCCGGCGCGCACCTGTGCGCCGGGCGCCGCGCAGCATTCAACGATCAGGGCTTGCATGGGAGCAATCAAGGGCGTCATGAGCATCCTAGGAGTTCAACGGAGTCCAAAAATAGCGGTGCCAACGCGCACCATGGTGCTGCCCGCATGAATGGCGGCCTCGAGGTCGCCGGTCATGCCCATCGACAAGGTGTCAAAGGCTGGCAGTTTCAAGGTCACCGCCGTGTCGGCAAACAAAGCGGCGGCACGCTGGTGCACCGCCAACTGCGAAGCGAAGTCGGGGCTGGCATCGGGAATCGTCATCAGGCCGCGCAAGGCCAGTCGCGGCAGTTGGGCCACGGCACGCGCCAAAGCCAGTGTGTCCTCAGGCGACACCCCCGACTTGGTGGCGCCGCCATCGATGTTGACCTGCAAGCAAACCTGCAGGGGCGGCAAGTCTGCGGGGCGTTGCTCGCTCAGGCGCTGCGCGATTTTCAGGCGGTCGATGCTGTGCACCCAGTCAAAATGCTCGGCCACCAATCGTGTCTTGTTGCTTTGGATGGGTCCGATGCAATGCCACACGCAGTGTTGTGTGACCGGGTCGGTGCGCAGCAGCTGGATTTTTTCAACCGCTTCCTGAATGTAGTTTTCACCAAAGTCGCGTTGCCCATAGCCCGCCACCTCGCGAATCGCGTCGACGCCAAAGGTTTTGGACACCGCCAGCAAGCGGATGTCATCAGACGCACGGCCGCACGACTGCGCGGCCTGCGTGATGCGTGCACGCACGGCGTCCCAAGGTTCTTTCAAGCTTCCCATAATCCCCCCACTTTAAACCGAGAACGGGCCGGTCATGTTGCTTCATTGGCTGAAACAGGCGGTCCTGGCAGGCGCCAGCGACTTGCACCTCTCGGCAGGACGGCGTCCCAGCTTGCGTCATCTGGGTGACATCGTGCCCCTGGGCAGCGCTTTGCTCACCCGCGATGAAGCGCAAGGCATGGCGCAACAAGTGTTGCAATGGCTGGTGGCGTCTGACCCCCCTGAGCCTGGGGCATCCCTGCCACAGGACTGCGATGGTGCGTTCCACGTGCCTGAGTTGGGCCGCTTTCGGGCCAACCTGTTTCAACACGCCGAGGGGCATGCCATGGTGTTGCGCTTGATTCCATCCAAGCTGCCCCCCTTGGCAAGTCTTGGCTTGCCAGAGGTCGTCACGTCTTGGCTTGGCCAGCCGCAGGGCTTGGTGCTGGTCACAGGCCCCACAGGCTCTGGCAAAAGCACCACCCTGGCCTGCCTGGTGCAGCAACTGAATGCGCAACAGCGTCTGCACATTGTGACCCTGGAAGATCCCATTGAATACCTGCACACTTCGGCGCAATGCCTGATTCACCAGCGCGAGATCCAGCGTCACACCACATCGTTTGAGCAAGGCCTGCGCAGCGCCTTGCGCGAAGACCCCGACATTTTGCTGGTGGGCGAATTGCGCGACCTGAACTCGATTCGCTGGGCTTTGACCGCAGCCGAAACCGGGCACTTGGTGCTGGCCACCTTGCACACGCGCGGCGCGGCTCAAACCGTCAGCCGGCTCGTGGATGGCTTTCCGGGTGAAGAAAAAAACCTGGTGCGACACCAGCTCAGTCAAAGCCTGGTGGGCGTGCTGTCGCAAACCCTTTGCAAAACCCGCCAAGGCGACGCGCGCGTAGCCGCCTTCGAAGTCATGGTGGCCACCCCTGCGGTGCGCCACCTGATTCGGGAAGACAAAATTGCCCAGTTGCAAAACACCCTTCAAACCAGCGCTGCGCAGGGCATGCGCAGCCTGGCCCAGGATGTGCAGCGCTTGCAAGCACTCGGGAAAATTGGCGGCGCAAGCGGCCATTCCCATCCGGTTTTATGATGGGCGGTTCTGTTGTTCAACTTCACCTCTCTGAAACCATCATGTCCAGCACTCAAGCAAAAACTTACGACGCCGCTCCCTCCACCCGCGTGGCCTTCATTGGCCTGGGCGTGATGGGCTACCCCATGGCCGGCCACCTGGCCCTGGCCGGACACAGTGTCACGGTCTACAACCGCAATGCCGCCAAATCCCAGGCCTGGTGCCAAGAATTCGCGGCCACGCCGGGACCCCGCAGCGCGGCCACACCGCGTGAAGCGGCCCAAGGCGCCGACATGGTGTTTTGCTGTGTTGGCAACGACAACGACCTGCGCTCGGTCATTCTGGGGCCGGATGGCGCCCTGGCCGGCATGAAGTCCGGTGCCGTATTGGTCGACCACACCACCGCCTCGGCCGATGTGGCGCGCGAGCTGCATGCCCTGGCGGCCAAGCAAGGCGTGGCCTTCATTGATGCCCCCGTCTCCGGCGGCCAGGCCGGCGCCCAAAACGGCTTGCTGACGGTGATGTGCGGTGGCGAAGCGGCGGTGTTTGAACGCGTCAAGCCCGTGGCCATGGCGTTCTCGCGCGCCTTCACCCTGATGGGCGCAAGTGGTGCTGGCCAGTTGACCAAGATGGTCAACCAGATTTGCATCGCCGGCCTGGTGCAGGGCTTGAGCGAAGCCATCGCCTTTGGCGCCAAAGCCGGCCTGGACATGAACCTGGTGCTGGATGTCGTTGGCAAGGGCGCCGCCCAAAGCTGGCAGATGGACAACCGTGGCAAAACCATGGTGGCCGACAAATTCGATTTCGGCTTTGCCGTGGACTGGATGCGCAAAGACCTGGGCCTGGTGCTGGACGAGGCCAAGCGCAATGGCGCACGCCTGCCGGTGACCGCCCTGGTCGATCAGTTCTATGCCGATGTGCAGCACATGGGCGGCGGCCGCTGGGACACCTCCAGCCTGATCAAGCGTTTGGGCTGATGCAAAAAGGGCTGCCGAGGCAGCCCTTTTTCATCGACCTGCGACAGCTCACTTGGCCGGCGCGGGAGGGGCCTTGGGTGGCTCCGGCAACAAGGCCTTCAGCTCTTCTTCGCTGATGACCTCAAACACACGCACCACCTTCTTGACGCCACCGACCGTGCGGGCGATATCGGTGGCACGGTTGGCTTCACGCTGGGTCACACGGCCCATGAGGTAAACGGTGCCACGCTCGGTCACCACCTTGTAGGCGCTGGCAAAAATGTCTTTGCTGTCGAGCATGCTGGCCTTGATCTTGCCGGTGATCAAGGCATCGGTGGAGCGGTCACCCAACGAGGAGGCGGGCATGACCGCCAACTCGTTGACGACTGTGCGCACATTGTCCACCTCCGAGACCAGCTTGGCCAAATACTGGCGATCGCGGTCGTTGGGGACCTCCCCCGTCAACAAAACCTGTCGGTTGTAGCTGGTGATGTTGACGTGCACGCGGTCGCCCACCATTTCACGAATGCGGTTGGCGCTGCGCAACTCGATGCCTTCGTCCTCCAATTGGGTGCCGGAGGTGCGGCGGTCGGTCGCGACCATGGCGCCCCCCACAAAACTCCCGACCACCAGGGGCGCGCAAGCCCCCAACCCCATCACCAAGGCCAGCGCGGCCGAGATGCGAACCCAATGCACGTGTTTCATGTGTTTCCTTCCTGTTCACCCAACAATTGTGTGTCCACGCCGTCGCACAAGCAGTGCAAGACCAGCAAATGGACTTCCTGAATTCTGGCGGTGCGATCGTGGGGCACGCAAATGTGCACGTCCGTGTCTCGCAACGCCATGCCGATTTTTCCGCCCCCCTTGCCGGTCATGGCCACGATGGTCATTTCGCGCTCATGCGCCGCCTCGATGGCCGCCAGGATGTTGGCCGAATTGCCACTGGTGGAAATGGCCAACATCACGTCACCAGGCTGGCCCAGGGCACGCACCTGCTTGACGAAAATCTGGTTGAAGTCGTAATCGTTGGCAATCGCGGTCAGGATGGAGCTGTCGGTGGTCAGCGCAATCGCGCCCAACTCGGGCCGCTCGCGCTCGAAGCGACCGACAAACTCGGCGGCAAAGTGCTGTGCATCCGCCGCAGAGCCGCCGTTGCCACAGGCCAGCACCTTGCCACCGCTGGTGACACAGGCCAACAAGGCCTGGACGGCCGCCGCAATGGGCTTGGAAAGCACTTGTGCCGCCTGGTATTTCAAGTCGGCACTGTCGATGAACTGTTGTTCAATACGTTGCTCTAGCATGGCCGGAATGATAACCGGATGGCAAGTCATTGCGCGTCGAATGCCGCACACAGCCAAGTGATACCTTGCGGGGACACCGCCACCACATCAAAACGGCAGGGCGGCTCTTGCCCCAAGCGCATCAAAAAGTGGCGCGCCGCCCACACAATGCGCCGCCGCTTGGCCTGGGTGATGCTGGCCTCGGCCCCCCCATGGGAGCGGCTGCGGCGCTGGCGCACCTCGACAAACACCAAGGTGCCGTCGGGCGCCCACATGATGAGGTCAATTTCGCCACCCCCGCGCCCGGGCGTCCGATAATTGCGGGCATGCAAGCGCAGACCCTGCTTCCGCAAATAGCCCAGGGCCAGGTCTTCTGCCGCATCCCCTGCCTGCTTGGTGGTGCGGGGGACTTCCTCGGGGCGGTGAAAGTGAACCATTGAGCGCTTCTTTCGATTCAGCGCGGGCAGCAGCCCATGCGGCCGCCGCGTCTCAGCATTATCCGCAGGGCGCCCTCTATGTGGTGGCCACGCCGATTGGTAATCTTGCCGACATCAGCCTGCGCGCCCTGCACCTGTTGGGGCTGGTGGACTGTGTGGCCTGCGAGGACACACGCCACAGCCAGGCCTTGCTGCGCGCCTATGGCATCGACCACCCTGGCAGCCATTGGCTGGCGGTGCACCAACACAACGAAGCCGAAGCGGTCGCGCGGGTGCTGGAGCGGCTGCACGCGGGCCAGCGCGTGGCCTACATCAGCGACGCGGGCACGCCCGCCATCAGCGATCCCGGCGCGCGCTTGGTCCAGGGCGTGCAAGCCGCTGGCTTGCGCGTGGTGCCCTTGCCTGGCGCCAGCAGCGTGACCGCCCTGCTCAGCGTCAGTGGCAGTCTGCTGCCAGACAGCGCTGGATTTGTCTTTGTGGGCTTCTTGCCCAGCAAGTCGGCCGAGCGCGAACGCGCCGTCCTGGGTTTGATGGTCGACGCGCGCGCCCAGGTGCTGCTGGAGGCACCGCACCGCATTGAGGCGCTGGGTCAGGCACTGGCCGCGTTAGGGACACGCCGCGTGACCCTGGGTCGCGAGCTCACCAAGCAGTTTGAAGAGATCGTCACCTTGCCTGCCGCTGACTTGCTGGCCTGGTTGCAAGCCTCGCCGCAACACATTCGCGGCGAATTTGCCCTGGTGATTCACGCCCAGGCAACTTCGTCGGAAACACCGCAGGCCGATGACCACGTGCTGCGCCTGTTGCTGCAAGAGCTTCCAGTGAAAACCGCTGTGAAACTGGCTGCTGACATCACCGGGCAAAGCCGGAATGCTTTGTATGAACGGGCGTTGATGCTGAAGAAAGAAGGCTGAAAAGCAAGCCGAGCCGCACTACCTGGACTTGGCGCCTTGCACCAGAGCGTCTTGCAAAGACTGCATTTGCTGCTGCGTTTGCTTCAACTGCTCCGTCGCTTGCGTGATCGCGGTCGCTGAGCTTTTGCCAGACTCAAAAGACGCCAGCATGGACTGAACCATGCTGACATTGGCCGCCCAAAGACCCACCACCACGGCAACCCCGGTCGTGATGATGGTCAATTTCAAATGGCGCATGTCACTGCTGCGATCGCCGCGCTCCTCCTTGAACGCTTGCATGAGCTCAGCAGATTCGCGACGCATTTCAGAAATGGCCTGGTCCAGCCGCTCTTCCAATCGGCCCAGGCGTGCGTCCGCTTTAGCTTCCACCAGTTCCAGGCGCGCAGTCATTTCTTCACGGGTCATGGCGTTCATCGTGTTTGATTCTCCCACGTCGGTCATCAAGGTGTTGAAAAGTTTGATCTTGTCAGAACTGAAGGTCGCAGCGCTGGGCTTGGCGTAAAAGGGGCGTTGGTTGGCTGGCTCTTCGGCACGGCTGACATGGGTGGCCATCATGCCTTGTTCGCCTTCAGCCATTCTCTGATCGGTAGGCTGGCATGGGTTCTGAGCGTGTAGCAATGATCACAGACCATGGCGATGACCGGCACCGAGGGCGAAGGAAAGACGGCGTTGCCGTCTTCCCTGACACTGGCCAGGGACCAAGCCGTCTGCTCATCGGGCGCGTCAGCCAAAACCCAACTTGATTTGCCGCAGGTCGGGCAACCTGACTGGATGTTTTTGGCTTTGTAAAAAAGCGCCAAATCAGACAGCTTGACCATTTTTCACCCCCCATTCTTGTTTGCTTCGCCCAAGCATATTAATACCTTGGTTTTCACAAATCAAGTGCCTGAGGATGCGCAAGCTGGGTCAGAAACAAAAACGCCAACCCGCTCGGTTGGCGTGATGCGCGGTTCTGCTGGGCAGAATCTGCTGAGGGGTGGCGCGGCTGGCGGGGATCGAACCCACGACCCTTGGCTTCGGAGGCCAATACTCTATCCACTGAGCTACAGCCGCCCTGGGTGTGTCAGGGTATTTTATATGCCCCCCCACTATAATTTCGCCTGCATTGAAATTATCGTCAAAGGATTTCCCACAATGAGCGCCCATCACGAAGAAGCCCACACAGGCGGCAAAAAGAGCATTCCGCAAATCTTATTTTGGTTTGTGCTCGTTTTCGCCGTGCCCTACTTTGTCGTCACTTCCGTGATTTCACTGGGGTTTTCTGACAGCAAGTCGGTTCCTTACCCTGCCAGCCATCCTGAAGTGACCGCCAAGCGCATTGAAAAGGTGGGGGCTGTTGAAATGAAGGCCGTCGACCGCGAGCCCAAGTCTGGCGAAGAGGTCTATGCTGCCCAATGTGCCGCGTGTCACGCCGCCGGTGTGGCCGGTGCGCCCAAGTTTGGCGACGCCGGTGCTTGGGCCGCTCGCATCAAGAACGGCTACGAAACCTTGCTGACCTCGGCACTCAAAGGCAAAGGCGCCATGGGCGCACAAGGCGGCGGCGCTTTCAACGACTTTGAAATCGGCCGTGCCGTGGTGCACATGGCGAACGCTGCAGGCGGCAAACTGGCAGAGCCCAAAAAGCCAGAAGCGGCCAAGTAAGCTTTCCTGCCCTCCCACACAAGCCGGCGTTCAGCCGGCTTTTTTTTCGGCTGTGTGTCGCGCCTGCGGACTGCTCACGTAACCATAGCGATCCGGCAGCACACAGGCTTGCACCTCGGTGAGCGGCCAGCGTTGAGCCTCCAGGGCTTCGGCCAGGTTCAGCATGTCTTGTGTGTGGACCCGCCCCAAACCCAGGTCGGTGTCCAAATACACATGCCCCGCTTCGTCCGTCAGGCAAGCGCGCACTTGCGCGGGCTGCCCGCCATGGGACTGCACCTCGCCACTGGGCATGAAACGCCAGATCCAGGGGGTGCTCTCCAACTCGACGTAGACCCGCTGCGGGCCGTTCTGGAAAAACCACTGCCCGAGTTCATCAACGGCGTAATTGCGTTGAATGAAATCGATCAGCTTTTCATGGCGCAACCGCGAGCCTTTGGCCTGCAGGAAAGACCCCTGGGCCTGCACCCTGTCGTCGCGCATGTACCAGTCGCCCCGGGCATCCAGGCCCAACCAGCCGTAGCAGTGCGGCACGTTGGGCCACTTGAGCAAGGCTTTTTTGACCAGTTCATCCATGGTGTCTTGCTTTCATCTCACTGCGCATGCAACCATGTTGCCACGGCCTGAGGCAAGGCCAAAACATGCCCCGGAAAAGCCCCTTGCGCAAAACCCACATGGCCGCCGTGCTGGGGCTGCCACAGGGTGACCCAATCGCCTGCGGGCGCGTGCGTCGGCAAGGACGATGCGGGCACAAAAGGATCGTTTTGCGCATTCAACACCAGCGCGGGCAAACGAATGGCGTCCAACCGCGGCTTGGCGGAGGCGCGTGACCAATAGTCGTTGGTGTCGCGAAAACCATGCAAGGGTGCGGTGAACACATTGTCGAAGTCGTACAAATCTTTGGCGGCCAGCAAAGCCTGCCGATCAAACAGGCCCGGGAATTGCGCCCATTTCTGCAAGGCGCGGGGCTTCATGCTGCGCAAAAACATGCGGGTGTAAACCTGCCGGTTGAAGCCTTGGCCAATCGCATGGCCGCTGGCCGCGAGGTCGATGGGCGAACACACTGCACACACGGCCTGAGCCGTCGTGCGGGCACGGTGACCGCTTTCTTCGGCCCAGCGCAGCAAGGCATTGCCGCCCAGAGACACCCCAACAGCATAAATTTTTCCGGAGTGAAGTGAGCGCATGCGCTCCAAAATCCAGCGTATTTCCTCATGATCGCCCGAATGGTAAGCACGAGGTGCACGGTTGAGCTCACCACTGCAACCTCGAAAATGGGGCACCGCCATGGTCCAACCCAACTGCCCAGCATGGTCGGCAAAGGCCTGCGCATAGTGGCTGCCAGAGGAGCCTTCCAGCCCATGGAACAACACCAGCAAGGGCGGCGGCGCTGTAGGCTGATCGGTCTGTGAGGGCGTCAGCAACCAATCCACATCAATGAAGTCTGCATCAGGCGTGTCCCAGCGTTCGCGTCGCCACACGGGCGCCGCCTGGGCGTAACGTCGCGCCCACAAAGCAGCATGAATGGTCTGTGCGTGTCCGCCGGGCAGCCAGCGGGGCGCCTGGTAATGCCAGGTCAATGCAGCACCTGCGTCGACTCCAGGCCTTCCTGGATTTCGTACGGGGTGCCTGGGCTGGCGTGGTGCGCCACCATGCGCCAGCCTTGGGGGGTGCGATGGTAGACATTGGTGGCGATCACATAGGCATTTCGAGGTCCCTGGGGCGTCATCACGTCCACCACTTCCAGCAAATTGTGCATGGCGCTGGCCAGCGATTCCACTTTGCGCACTTGCATGGGCTTGGCTTGCAGCGTGCCGTTGGCGAACAGGCCTTCAAAGGAAGCCCGGATGGCCGCGGCCCCCACCAGCCGTTGGCCGCCTGGGTGAACGCACACCACCTCATCCTCATCGGCCCAGCAGGCCATCAGGCGCTCAATGTTGCCGGTTTGCAGGGCCTCGTAAAACGCCGCCTCGATATCGTCCGGGCTACCCCCCACGGTGGCGGCTTGCAGTTTGGCTTTGGGCATGGTGTGGGATTCTCCAGAAAAAAACCCCGTGAGGCGCTAGGCATCACGGGGTTGCGTCGGAAGCATGGTCCGCTTACTTCTTGCCGCGGTACTTGCGCAAGGCAGTCAGTTGGGCCGCCATGATGGCGAGTTCGGACTGGGCACGGGCCAGGTCGACTTCGCTCTTGGCATTGCGCACCGCATCTTCTGCGGCTTGCTTGGCAGCGTTGGCTTTTTCTTCGTCCAGATCCTTGCCGCGCACCGCGGTGTCGGACAGCACGGTCACGCAGTCGGGTTGCACTTCAAGAATGCCACCGGCCACGAACACGAACTCTTCGCCACCGTCGGCCGTCTGAATCCGCACCGAGCCAGGCCGGATGCGGGTGATCAGCGGCGTGTGACGCGGGTAGATGCCAAGCTCGCCGGCTTCGCCGGGCAAGGCCACAAATTTGGCCTCGCCGGAGAAGATGGACTCTTCAGCACTGACGACATCAACGTGGATGGTGCTCATGGCGTTTCCTTAGACCTTTTTGGCCTTCTCGAAGGCTTCGTCAATGGTGCCGACCATGTAGAAGGCCTGCTCGGGCAGGTGGTCGCACTCGCCGCTGACAATCATCTTGAAGCCGCGAATGGTTTCGGCCAGCGACACGTACTTGCCTGCGGTGCCCGTGAACACTTCGGCCACGTGGAACGGCTGGGACAGGAAACGCTGGATCTTGCGCGCGCGGGCCACGGCCAGCTTGTCTTCAGGGGCCAGTTCGTCCATGCCGAGAATGGCGATGATGTCGCGCAGTTCTTTGTAGCGCTGCAGCGTGCCCTGCACGGCGCGAGCGGTTTCGTAGTGGTCGGTACCGACCACCAAGGGGTCGAGCTGACGGCTGGTGGAGTCCAGGGGATCCACAGCGGGGTAGATACCCAGCGCAGCAATGTCACGGCTCAGCACCACGGTGGAGTCCAGGTGGGCGAAGGTGGTGGCAGGCGAGGGGTCGGTCAAGTCGTCCGCAGGCACGTACACGGCCTGAATGGAGGTGATCGAACCCACTTTGGTCGAGGTGATACGCTCTTGCAAACGGCCCATTTCTTCGGCCAGCGTCGGCTGGTAGCCCACGGCAGAAGGCATACGGCCCAACAGCGCGGACACTTCGGTACCGGCCAAGGTGTAGCGGTAGATGTTGTCCACGAAGAACAGCACATCACGGCCTTCGTCACGGAAGGATTCGGCGATGGTTAGACCGGTCAAGGCGACGCGCAAACGGTTGCCCGGGGGCTCGTTCATCTGACCGTACACCATGGCCACTTTGGACTCGCTGAGGTTCTCGGAGTTCACCACGCCGGATTCCATCATCTCGTGGTAGAAGTCGTTGCCCTCGCGGGTACGCTCACCCACACCAGCGAACACGGACAAGCCGGAGTGCGCCTTGGCGATGTTGTTGATCAGCTCCATCATGTTCACGGTCTTGCCCACGCCGGCGCCACCGAACAGGCCCACCTTGCCGCCTTTGGCGAACGGGCAGACCAAGTCAATCACCTTGATGCCGGTTTCCAGCAATTCTTGCGACGGGCTCAGCTCGTCGTAAGCCGGGGCCTTGCGGTGAATCGAGGCGGTTTGGGTTTGGTCGACAGGGCCACGCTCGTCGATCGGGTTGCCCAACACGTCCATGATGCGGCCCAGGGTGCCTTTGCCCACAGGCACGGTGATGGCCGCGCCAGTGTTGGTCACCATCAAGCCACGACGCAGACCGTCGGAAGAGCCCAGGGCAATGGTACGGACGATGCCGTCACCCAGCTGCTGTTGAACTTCCAGGGTCAGGGCCGAGCCTTCGAGTTTGAGGGCGTCATAAACCCGGGGCATCTGATCACGTGGGAACTCGACGTCCACCACAGCGCCGATACACTGAACGATTTTTCCTTGCGCTTGAGCCATTTTTTTGCTCCAAAAATTAATGCTTGTTACACGCTGCCTGACCGCGGTCAGACGGCTGCCGCTCCGGCCACGATCTCGGACAATTCCTTGGTGATCGCAGCTTGGCGCGTCTTGTTGTAAACCAGTTTGAGTTCAGCAATCACATTGCCGGCGTTGTCGGTTGCGGCCTTCATGGCCACCATCCGGGCGGACTGCTCGGAGGCCATGTTTTCAGCGACGGCCTGGTAGACCAACGCTTCCACATAGCGAACCAGCAAGTCATCGATCACGGTTTGTGCATCGGGTTCGTAGAGGTAGTCCCAGCCATGGCTGCCAGAGGCGGCGGTGTCTTGCTTCATCTTTTCAGACGACAGCGGCAACAGCTGCTCGACCACCGGCTCTTGCTTCATGGTGTTGATGAAGCGGGTGTAGCACAGGTACACCGCGTTCACTTCGCCCTTGCTGTACGCATCGAGCAACACCTTGACCGGACCAATCAACTTTTCCAGGTGCGGCGTGTCGCCCAACTGGGTGACATGCGACACCACCTTGGCGCCAACGCGGTTCAGGAAACCAAAACCCTTGTTGCCGATGGCCACCGCTTGTGTGGACACGCCCTGGCCCTGAAGGTCTTTGATCTTCTGGGTCACGGCGCGCAGCACGTTGGTGTTCATGCCACCGCACAGTCCTTTGTCCGTGCTGACCACGATGAAGCCGGCAGACTTGGCATCGTTGGTCTTCATGAACGTGTGGACGTACTCGGGATTGGCCTGGCCGAGATGGCTCGCGATGTTACGCACCTTCTCGCTGTAGGGGCGAGCGGCGCGCATGCGATCCTGCGCCTTGCGCATTTTGGACGCGGCCACCATTTCCATGGCCTTGGTGATCTTCTTGGTGTTTTCCACCGATTTGATCTTGCCGCGTATTTCCTTGCCTGCTGCCATCGAGGGCTCCTATGGGTGGGGAATCAGGCGAACGACTTCTTGAACGCTGTGATGGCAGCGGTCAGTTCGGCCTCGGCATCCTTGTCCATGGCCTTGTCGGCTTCAAGCTTGGCCAGCAAAGCAGCGTGCTTGTCCTTCAAGTGGGCAAACATGCCGGCTTCAAAGGCGAGCACTTGCTTGACATCGATGTCGTCCAGGAAACCCTTGTTGACCGCGAACAGCGTGGCGGCCATCAGGCTGATGGGCAAGGGGCTGTACTGAGCCTGCTTGAGCAGTTCGGTCACGCGGGCACCGCGGTCGAGCTGCTTGCGGGTGGCCTCGTCCAGGTCAGAAGCGAACTGCGCGAAGGCAGCCAATTCACGGTACTGGGCCAAGTCGGTACGGATACCGCCGGAGAGGTTCTTGATCAGTTTGGTCTGGGCTGCACCACCGACGCGCGACACCGAGATACCGGCGTTGATGGCGGGGCGGATACCGGCGTTGAACAGGCTGGTTTCCAAGAAGATCTGGCCGTCGGTGATCGAAATCACGTTGGTCGGCACGAAGGCGGACACGTCACCGGCTTGGGTTTCGATCACAGGCAGCGCGGTCAAGGAACCGGTTTGACCTTTGACTTCACCCTTGGTGAAGGCTTCCACGTAGTCGGCGTTGACGCGCGCGGCACGCTCGAGCAGACGGCTATGGAGATAGAACACGTCGCCGGGGAAAGCTTCGCGGCCCGGGGGACGGCGCAGCAGCAGCGACACTTGACGGTAAGCCACGGCCTGCTTGGACAGGTCGTCGTACACGATCAGAGCATCTTGGCCACGGTCGCGGAAGTATTCGCCCATGGTGCAGCCAGAGTAGGCGGAGACATACTGCATGGCAGCAGACTCGGAGGCCGACGCGGCCACCACAATGGTGTAATCCATGGCGCCGGCTTGCTCCAAAGAGCGCACCACGTTCTTGATCGACGATGCCTTCTGACCGATGGCAACGTAGATACAGGTCATGTTCTGACCCTTTTGGTTGATGATCGCGTCGATGGCGACAGCGGTCTTACCCGTCTGGCGGTCACCAATGATCAATTCGCGCTGACCACGGCCGATCGGCACCATCGAGTCGATGGACTTCAGACCGGTCTGCATCGGCTGGCTCACCGACTGACGTGCGATCACGCCAGGGGCCACTTTTTCGATCACGTCGGTCATCTTGGCGTTGATCGGGCCTTTGCCATCGATCGGCTGACCCAGTGCGTTCACCACGCGGCCAATCAGTTCGGGGCCCACGGGCACTTCCAGAATACGACCCGTACACTTGACGGTGTCGCCTTCGGAGATGTGCTCGTAGTCACCCAAAATCACCGCGCCCACCGAGTCACGCTCGAGGTTCAGCGCCAGGCCGAAGGTGTTGTTGGGGAACTCCAGCATTTCGCCCTGCATCACATCGGACAGGCCGTGAATGCGGCAAATACCGTCGGTCACCGAAATCACGGTGCCCTGGTTGCGAATGTCAGCGCTGCCGGACAGCCCTTGAATGCGGCTCTTGATCAGCTCAGAAATCTCTGCGGGATTGAGTTGCATGACTCTTTCCTTTTCCTTTAATTGGCCAACGTTGTAAGCACAGGGCTTACGCGGTCAGCGCGACTTTCATTTGTTCCAAGCGGGCCTTGACGGAAGTGTCGAGCACTTCGTCACCCACCACCACGCGAATACCGCCAATCAGCTCGGGTTGCAATTGCACCGACACATTGAGCTTGCGGCCGAACCGCTTTTCCAATGTGGCCGACACCTCGGCCAAGGCCGCTGCGTCGATCGGGAAGGCGCTGCCCACGACCGCATCCGAGGAGCCGCCCTGGGCGTTCTTCAAGGCGCGAAACTGGTGAGCGACTTCGGGCAAGGCACCGAGGCGACCGTTGTCGATCACGGTGTGCAAGAAGTTCTTGGCGACATCGCTCAGCGTGGTTTTGGCCACGGCGGCGATCACGTCAAAGACCTGCTGGTCCGTGATCTTGGGGTTGTCAGCGAGCTGTTGGAGTTGCGCGTCGGCGGCAATGGCAGCCAGCTCGTCGAGCCAGGCAGCCGTTGCGCCAAGGTCTGCACCCGACGCCTTGAACAGCGCCTCAGCGTACGGACGGGCAATGGTGGCAAGTTCAGCCATGGGATCCTCTTACAGCTCGGTCTTCAGACGAGAAAGCAAGTCGGCGTGAACGCCAGCGTTGACTTCCTTGCGAAGAATCTGTTCGGCGCCCTTGACAGCCAATTCAGCCACTTGCGCGCGCAGCTCTTCGCGGGCCTTGACGACCTGCTGTTCTGCTTCGACACGGGCAGCGGCCACAATCTTGTTGGCCTCTTCCGTGGCACGGGCTTTGGCCTCTTCGATGATGGACTGAGCACGGCGCTCGGCGTCGGCCAGGCGGCTGGCGCTTTCGTTGCGGGTCTTGGCCAGCTCTTCTTCGACGCGCTTGTTGGCGGCAGTCAGTTCGGATTTGGCTTTGTCCGCAGCGGCGAGGCCGTCGGCGATTTTCTGGGCACGTTCATCCAGGGCGGCAGCGATCGGGGGCCACACGAATTTCATCGTGAACCACACCAGGATCGCAAACACGATGGCCTGAACGAACAGGGTTGCGTTGATACTCACGGCAACACCTTTCTATGGGTCGTTGCGGGAATTACTTCAGAACGAAGGGGTTTGCGAAGGCAAACATCATCGCGATACCAACGCCGATCAGGAAAGCGGCGTCGATCAGACCGGCCAGCAGGAACATCTTGGTTTGCAATTCGTTCATCAGCTCAGGCTGACGCGCTGCAGATTCGAGGTACTTGCTGCCCATGATGCCGATGCCGATACAGGCGCCGATGGCGCCCAGACCGATGATCAGGCCGGCGGCGAGTGCGACAAAACCGAGGACGTGTTCCATGTGATGCTCCTAAAGGTAGATATGGAAGGTTGAGAAAAAAGTGATTCCAGATGCGCTCAGTGCGCGTCGTGGGCTTGTCCGATGTAGACCAGGGTCAGCATCATGAAGATGAAGGCCTGCAGGGCAACGATCAGAATGTGGAAGATGGCCCAAATTGAGCCAGCGAGGATGTGACCCACTGGCAACAAAATGCCCGTGAGCGACATGGCGGCCGTACCGCCCATGAGGGCGATCAGCATGAAAATCAATTCGCCGGCGTACATGTTGCCGAACAGTCGCATGCCGTGCGAGACAGTCTTGGCCACGAACTCGATCATCTGGAAGACGAAGTTGAACGGCCACAGGATGGGGTGGGCGCCAAAGGGCGCCGTGGTCAGCTCATGGAACCAGCCACCCAAGCCCTTGATTTTGATGTTGTAGTAAACGCAGATCAGCAACACCGAGACCGACAAGCCCAGGGTGCTGGAGAGGTCGGCAGTGGGCACCACGCGGAAGTAGTGGATGCTGTGGTCCAGGCCGGTGACCGCGAACAGACCGTGGAAGAAGTCCACCGGCAAAAAGTCCATGGAGTTCATCAGGAAAATCCAGACAAACACGGTCAGCGCCAGAGGAGAAACCAGCTTGCGGCTTTCGGCATTGTGGATGATGCCCTTGGCCTGGGTGTCGACCATTTCAACCAGGATTTCAACGGCGGCCTGGAAACGGCCTGGCGCGCCAGACGTGGCGGCCTTGGCAGCGCGCCACAACAGGAAACAGCCCACCACGCCCAACAGCACCGACCAGAAAATGGAATCGATGTTGTAGACCGAAAAGTCAATGACCCCTGCCATCGGCTTGTTTTGCAGATGGGTCAGGTGGTGACCAATGTATTCACCAGCTGTTGGGGCATTCGCAGCGGACATAAGCTCAATCTTTCGATGGTCTGGTTAAACCTTGGGGTGGAACAAGTGGCGCTTTGCCAGCACCACCCAATACACCTTCATCGTCACTATTAGGCCCGCCAACATGGCCGGCCAACTCAAGTCTGGGACCACCCGCGTGGCCGCAAACAGCATGGCCACGGTCAGGGCAATCTTGACCATTTCCCACACAAAGAACCCCAGCACGGCCGCTCCCGCATTCAGCGAGGCCACTTTGCTGGTCACACCGCGCGCAAACAAGGCGGCTGGCAGCACCACCGCCAAGGCCCCATAAGCCGCCGAAACAGCTGTGGAAGCCCGACCTGTGATCGCGTAGGTGGCCAAAGCCACCCCCAGACCCACCAGAACTTGAAACCCTACCACTCGCCACACGGAAAGGGGCGGGTTGTCTTTTCGCCACGCCTGCGCCTGTTCGGCGGTCATGGGCTGAAAATCGTCCTGCGTCTCGTTTTGCTCGTCGATTTGTGCGTCGGATTGCATTCTGGCCATGTTTGTTTACGCCCAGGTTACATCCCGACGATCTCCGGAAAGCCACGCATTGTAGCGGATAACCCGTAGGGTTCCAAAAAGGGTCTTTCGGTTTTAACCTGATGACTGCCGGGGATAATCAAGCCTATGACCAACGAATTTGACTTTCTTCCGGCCACGCCTTGCTACCTGAACGGCGTTTACAGCCCGCTGCGTGAGGCCCGCATCAGCGTGCTCGATCGCGGCTTCATTTTTGGCGACGGCGTGTATGAGGTGGTGCCGGTGTATGGCGGGCAATTGTTCCGCTTTGACCAGCACATGGCGCGCCTGAGCCGTTCACTGGCGGAGCTGCGCATCTCCAACCCGCATGACCCGGCGGGCTGGCGGGGCATCATTGAGCAGTTGGTCCACGACTTTGCCAAGCAAGCCGGGCAAGCCCCCGCAGAATCCGATCAAATCATTTACATCCAGATCACACGCGGGGTGGCGGTGCGGGACCATGTGATGCCCGCCAACATCACCCCAACCGTCTTTGTCATGACCAACGCGCTCAAGCCCGTCAGCAGCGAGATGCGCATCCATGGCGTGGCCTGCGTCAGCGCCGATGATTTCCGTTGGGAAAAAGCCCATATCAAAAGCACCAGCCTGCTCGGGGCCGTGCTGTCGCGCCAAATGAGCGCCGATGTCGGCGCCCTGGAAACGGTGATGTTCCGCAACGGTTTTCTCAGCGAGGCCGCTGCCAGCAATGTGTGGGTCGTGAAAAACGGCACGCTGATGGGGCCGCCCAAAGACAACCTGGTCCTCGAAGGCATCCGCTATGGCCTGATGGAAGAGTTGTGCCGCGACCTGGGCATTCCTTTCCAGCTGCGTCGCATCACCCGCGCCGAAGTGCTGGACGCCGATGAGTTGCTGCTCAGCTCCGCCACCAAAGAGGTGCTGGCCATCGTCACCCTGGACGGCCGCCCCGTTGGCCATGGCCCGCTCGCCGGCAAACCCGGGCCGGTGTACAGCCAGTTGCTGGCGGCCTACCAGCGCGCCAAGCGAGGCAGCTGAGATGGACAACCCCCGTCGCGACTCGCTGATCGACTACCCCTGCGCCTTTCCCATCAAGGTGATGGGGCTCAAGGTCGAGGGCTTCGTTCACGCCATGACCGAGGTGGCCGAGCGTTTTGACCCGAGTTTTGACGCCAGCACCATCGAGCTGCGCCCCAGCAAGGGTGGCAATTACCTGGGCGTCACCCTGACGGTGCAAGCCACCAGTCGCGAGCAGCTCGACGATTTGTACCGTGCGTTGACCTCTCATCCCATGGTCAAAGTGGTGCTTTGACGCCAGAACCCTGCGCAGCATGGACATTCGTTGGTTAGGACAGGTGCCTTACCCGCCAACCTACCAGGCGATGCAAGACTTCACCGCGCAACGCCAGGCCGACACGCCCGACGAATTGTGGGTGTGCGAGCATCCGCCCGTGTTCACGCAAGGCCTGGCTGGACAGGCAGACCATTTGCTGGCCCCCGGCGATATTCCGGTGGTGGCCACCAACCGAGGCGGCCAGGTGACCTTTCACGGGCCGGGGCAGGTGGTCGCCTATCCCTTGCTGAACCTGCAGCGTGCGGGTTATTTCGTCAAGGAATATGTTTACCGGTTGGAAGAAGCCGTCATCCGCACCTTGCGCCACTTTGGGGTGACCGGTCACCGCGTGGCGGGCGCGCCAGGCATTTATGTGCGTTTGGACGACCCGGGCGGCCATGGGCTCTTGCCCCAAAGGCCCCAAAAAGTTTCCACCGATTCCGCATCGCGGAAATCGGGATCTGACCCCGATTTTTTAGGATTGGGCAAGGTGGCGGCGCTGGGGATCAAGGTGAGTCGGCACTGCACTTACCACGGGGTGGCGCTGAATGTGGCCATGGATTTGTCGCCGTTTGAGCGCATCAACCCTTGCGGCTACGCAGGATTGCGCACGGTGGACCTTTCTACAATCGGGGTTTCGGTCAGCTGGCACGAGGCGGCTGACGTTTTGAGCCACAAGCTTGTCCATTCCCTCGCGCCCTGAAAGCAGGTCCACCGCATGTCCACTCCCGAAAACAAGGTCGTTCGCGACGCACAGACCGTTGAAAACTACGACGCTTCGGCCAAACAAAAAGCCGCCGCCAAGCTGTCCCGCATTCCGGTGAAGGTGCAAGCCGGTGAAGTGCTGAAAAAACCGGAATGGATTCGCGTGAAAGCCGGCTCGCCCTCGACGCGCTTTTACGAAATCAAGGACATCCTGCGCGCCAACAAATTGGTGACGGTGTGCGAGGAGGCGTCTTGCCCCAACATCGGCGAATGCTTTGGCAAGGGCACGGCCACCTTCATGATCATGGGCGACAAGTGCACGCGCCGTTGCCCCTTCTGCGATGTGGGCCACGGCCGGCCCGACCCGCTGGATGTGAACGAGCCCGAGAACCTGGCCAAGACGATTGCCGCGCTGAAGCTGAAGTACGTGGTGATCACCAGTGTGGACCGCGACGACCTGCGCGATGGCGGCAGCCAGCATTTTGTCGATTGCATTCGCCGCACCCGCGAGCTGTCACCGCAAACCCAAATTGAAATTTTGGTGCCCGACTTCCGCGGCCGCGACGACCGCGCCCTGGAAATTCTGAAAGCCGCGCCCCCCGATGTGATGAACCACAACATGGAAACCGTGCCGCGCCTGTACCGCGAAGCCCGTCCCGGCAGCGACTACGCCTTCAGCCTGAACCTGCTGAAAAAATTCAAAGCCCTGTTCCCGCAGGTCCCGACCAAGAGCGGCCTGATGGTCGGCCTGGGAGAAACCGACGAAGAAATTCTGGCCGTGATGCGCGACATGCGCGCCCACGACATCGACATGCTGACCATTGGCCAATACCTGGCCCCCAGCAACAGCCACTTGCCGGTGCGCCGCTATGTGCACCCCGACACTTTCAAGATGTTCGAGCGTGAAGCGCTGGCCATGGGCTTCAGCCACGCCGCCGTGGGCGCCATGGTGCGCTCGAGCTACCACGCCGACCAGCAAGCGCATGCGGCGGGCGTCGCCGCCTGAGGCCTCAGCGCTGCAAGCGCCGCTCTAAAAAGTCCAGCCGGTCCTGGCCCCAGAAAATCTCGCCGTCCACCACGTAACTGGGCGCGCCGAACACGCCGGCGGCGATGGCTTGCTCGGTGTAGGCCTCGTATTTTTCCTGCACAACCTGGGTTTGTGACTTGTCCATGCACGCCGCGTCCAAGCCTTGCTCGGCCAACAGTTCGGCCAGCAGCTTGCCGTCGGCAATGTTGCGCTCTTGCGCCCACACCGCCGACAAGATGGCGCCGGTGATTTTCATGGCGGCGTCGGTGCCGTGGTGCAAGTCGACCGCAATGATGAGGCGCGAGGCATCGTCGCCGGCCACCGGGAAATACTTGGGCTTGAGGTTCAGCGGTGCCTTCAGGTGCTGGCTGAAACGCTGCAACTCCACCAGGCGGTACGCCTGACGTTGCGGCGCCCGCTGGCCCAGGGGCAACCCGCCCGAAATGGGAAACACCTTCCCGCCCAGATCGACGGGCATCACCCGCAGCTTGGCGCCGGCAGCTCGCGCCAACTGGTGCAGCCGCGCATGGCCCAGATACACCCATGGGCTTTGAGGAGCAAGGTAATAGTCAATTGTGTGATCCAAGAATGTCTCCTGTCGTGCTATCTTGCGGTTTCAGACAACCGGTTGTAACGGTTTCGAACCATTTTTGCAGGAGACGCTGATGAAACCCGTATTGCTTGTGACAGGCGGCAGCCGCGGCATTGGCGCGGCCACCGCACGGCTGGCGGCCCAGGCAGGCTGGGCCGTGGCGGTCAACTACACCCAAAACTCACAAGCGGCCGATGAGGTGGTTCGCGCCATCCGCGCCGACGGCGGCCAAGCCATCAGCGTGCAGGCCGATGTCGGCGACGAAGCCCAGATCATGGGCATGTTCGCCCAAGTCGACGCCAAGCTGGGACGCCTGAGCGGCCTGGTGAACAACGCGGGCATTGTGGATTTGCCCGCTCGCGTGGACGAGATGAGCTGGGCGCGCCTGGAGCGCATGATGCGCATCAATGTGCTGGGCAGCATGGTGTGCGCGCGCGAAGCCGTGCGGCGCATGAGCACCCGCCATGGCGGTCAGGGCGGCGCCATTGTCAACCTTAGCAGCGCGGCCGCGAAGTTGGGCTCACCCAACCAGTATGTGGATTACGCCGCCAGCAAGGGTGCCATTGACACCCTGACCCTGGGCCTGGCCAAGGAAGTCGCCGCCGAAGGCATTCGCGTCAACGGCGTGCGCCCGGGCATCATCGACACCGACATTCATGCCAGCGGCGGCCTGCCCGACCGCGTGAAGGAGTTGGCGCCGCAGTTGCCCATGCGCCGTGCCGGCACTTCCGAAGAAGTTGCCCAAGCCATTGTGTGGCTGCTCAGCGATGCCTCGAGTTACACCACCGGCAGCTGCATCGAAGTCACCGGCGGCCGCTGATCCCTTTTTCGAAATTTCATTCTCAGGATTGTCATGACCCTTCAAACCATTCACCATTTTGTGCAGGGCCAGCGTTTTGCAGGCACTTCGTCGCGTCAGCAAGACGTGTTCAACCCGGCCACCGGCGCCGTCACCGGCCAGGTCACCTTGGGCAACACGGCCGATGTGAACGCCGCCGTGGCTGCCGCCCAAGCGGCGTTTCCCGCCTGGGCCGAGATGCCGCCGATTCGCCGCGCGCGGGTCTTGTTCAAATTTCTGGAGCTGTTGAACCGCCACCGCGACGACCTGGCCCGCATGATCACCGCCGAGCATGGCAAGGTGTTCACCGACTCCCAGGGCGAAGTGACACGCGGCATTGAAATTGTGGAGTTCGCCTGTGGCGCGCCCCAATTGCTGAAGACCGCTTTCACCGACCAGGTGTCCACCGGCATCGACAACTGGACCCTGCGCCAGCCCCTGGGCGTGGTGGCCGGCATCACGCCGTTCAACTTTCCCGTGATGGTGCCCATGTGGATGTTCCCGGTGGCGCTGGCCTGCGGCAACAGCTTCATCCTCAAGCCCAGCCCGATCGACCCCTCGCCCTCGCTGTTCATGGCGGACTTGCTGAAAGACGCCGGCCTGCCCGATGGCGTGTTCAACGTCATCCAGGGCGACAAGGAAGTGGTGGACGCCCTGCTGACCCACCCGCAAGTGCAAGGCCTGAGCTTTGTGGGCTCCACCCCTATCGCCAACTACATTTATGAAACCGGGGCACACCATGGCAAGCGCGTGCAGGCCCTGGGCGGCGCCAAGAACCACATGGTGGTGATGCCCGACGCCGACCTCGACCAGGCGGTGGACGCGCTGATTGGCAGCGCCTATGGCTCGGCCGGCGAACGTTGCATGGCCATCAGCGTGGCCGTGCTGGTCGGCGATGTGGCCGAGCGCATCATGCCCAAGCTGGTGGAGCGCACCCGCACCCTCAAAGTGCTCAATGGCACCAACCTCAGCGCCGAGATGGGCCCCATCGTGACCGCCGCCGCGCTGGCACGCATCACCGGCTACATCGAGCAAGGCCAGAAAGAGGGCGCGCAGATGCTGGTCGATGGCCGCGGCTTTGACGGCAAGCAAGCCGGCGAGGGCTGCGACCAAGGCTTCTGGCTCGGCGGCACGCTGTTCGACCACGTCAAGCCCGACATGCGCATCTACAAGGAAGAAATTTTCGGGCCGGTGCTCAGCTGCGTGCGCGTGAAAGACTTTGGCGAGGCGGTCAACCTGATCAACGCCCATGAGTTTGGCAACGGCGTGAGCTGCTTCACCCGCGACGGCAATGTGGCGCGCGAATTCTCGCGCCGCATTCAGGTGGGCATGGTGGGCATCAATGTGCCCATTCCCGTGCCCATGGCCTGGCATGGCTTTGGCGGCTGGAAGCGCTCGCTGTTTGGCGACATGCACGCCTATGGCGAAGAAGGCGTGCGCTTTTACACCCGCCAAAAGAGCATCATGCAACGCTGGCCCGAGAGCATTGGCAAAGGCGCCGAGTTCGCCATGCCGACGTCGAAATAAGCGCCAAGCTTGCAAGGAGAGGGCGGGCCATGAGCGACATGCAATTCGACTACATCATCATCGGCGGCGGCACGGCCGGCTGCCTGATGGCCAACCGCCTCAGCGCCAACGCCTCGCACAAGGTGCTGCTGATCGAGGCGGGTCGAAAGGATGACTACCACTGGGTTCACATCCCTGTGGGGTACCTGTATTGCATCGGCAACCCGCGCACCGACTGGCTGTACCAGACCGAAAAAGACCCGGGCCTGAACGGCCGCCAGCTGCGCTACCCGCGCGGCAAAGTGCTGGGCGGCTGTTCCAGCATCAATGGCATGTTGTACTTGCGCGGCCAGTCGCGCGACTACGACCATTGGGCCGAGCTCACCGGCGATGCCCGCTGGCGGTGGGAGCACAGCCTGCCGTATTTCAAGCTGCACGAAGACCATTACAAAGGCGCCAACGCACAGCACGGCGCCAAGGGCACGATGAGCGAGTTGCTGAAGGGTGACTCGGTCTACAAAAAAACCTTGCGGCACCACAAGGCCGGCGGCGAATGGCGCATTGAAAAGCAACGCCTGCGCTGGGACATCCTGGACGCCTTCTCACAGGCGGCGCAACAAGCCGGCATCCCGGCCACCGATGACTTCAACCGCGGCAACAACGAGGGCGTTGGCTATTTCGAAGTGAACCAGCGCGAGGGCTGGCGCTGGAATACCGCCAAGGCCTTTTTGCGCCCGGCCTGCTACGCCCGCCCGAATTTCGAGCTGTGGACCTCGGCGCAAGTCAGCCGACTGATCCTCGAGACCCTGCCCGATGGCAGCCAGCGGTGCCAGGGGGTGGAGGTGTGGGACGGCCATCAAATGGTGACGGCGCATGCCAAGCGCGAAGTGGTGCTGAGCGCCGGCAGCATTGGCACGCCGCAAATTTTGCAGCTGTCGGGCATTGGCCCGGCCCCGCTTTTGCAGCAGCACGGCATCACACCGGTGATCGACTTGCCCGGTGTGGGCGGCAATTTGCAAGACCATTTGCAAATTCGCGCGGTCTTCAAAGTCGAGGGCGTGAAAACGCTGAACACCCTGGCCAACAGCCTGTGGGGCAAGGCCATGATCGGCTTGGAATACGCCTTCAAGCGCACCGGCCCCATGAGCATGGCCCCGTCACAGCTGGGCGCCTTCACCCGCAGCTCACCCGAGCAGGCCTGGCCCAACATCGAGTACCACGTGCAGCCGCTGAGCCTGGATGCCTTTGGCGAGCCCTTGCATCCCTTCCCGGCGTTCACGGCCAGCGTGTGCAACCTGAACCCCACCAGCCGCGGCTCGGTCAACATCACCAGCCCCGATTTCCACCAATCCCCCGCGATTGCGCCCAACTACCTGAGCACGCCAGAAGACCGCAAGGTGGCGGCGGACTCACTGCGGCTCACCCGCCGCATTGCCGCCCAGCCGGCGCTGGCCCCTTTCAAGCCGGTTGAGTGGAAGCCCGGGCCGCAATACGAAAGCGACGATGACCTGGCCCGCCTGGCCGGCGACATTGCCACCACCATCTTCCACCCGGTGGGGACGGCGCGTATGGGCCGCCCGGACGATCCGCTGGCGGTGGTCGACCCCGAGCTGCGCGTGCGCGATGGCCGAGGCGGCGTGGTCCAGGGCCTGCGGGTGGTCGATGCCAGCGTCATGCCCACCATCACCAGCGGCAACACCAACTCGCCAACCCTGATGATTGCCGAGCGCGCCGCAGCGTTGATGGCCGACACCTTGTAATTCTTAGGTTTGCGCGGGGAAGATGGGCGCCGAAAACGCATTCTTTTCGCTTCCCGGCCGCCTGTTGAGGGGCGATCAGAATCGGGTAAGCACCTAGACGGTGCGCTTTGCAATCCCTTTACATGGCATTGTCACGGTAACGATTGAAGCTGGTAAAGTCGATCGATGCAGACATCCAAGCCCCTTTACCACCGCCATCGTTTTCCAGACGCCGTCATCAGTCGCGCGGTGCGCTGGTATTTCCGATTTCAGTTGAGCTTGAGGGATATCGAAGAGCTGCTCTTCGAGCGCGGCGTGGTCGTCAGCTACGAAACGATCCGGCGGTGGTGTGACAAGTTCGGCGCGCACTTTACCCATCGGGTAAAGCAGGCCAGGCCTGCTCCCGGCGCAACGTGGCATCTCGACGAGGTCTTCGTCAATGTCGGCGGTGAGCCTTATCTGCTGTGGCGCGCCATCGACCAGCATGGTGCTGAGCTCGATATCCTGCTGCAGAAACGCCGCGACAAGGCGGCAGCCAAGCGCTTCTTCCAGCGTCTGCTGGCCCAATATCCAAATGGCCCGCGTAAGATCGTCACCGACCAGCTACGCAGCTATCCGGCGGCGAAAGTCGAGATTCCCGAACTGGCTGACGTCAAGCATGTGTTCGTCAAAGCTGCAGCCCGGGTCAACAACCGGGCCGAGAATAGTCATCAGCCAACACGCGAACGCGAACGGCGCATGAAAGGCTTTCGCTCGCCAGGACGAACGCAAACATTCCTGTCCAGCTTCGGACCGATCCGACAGCATTTCGCCATCAAGCGCCACCAACTCGGCGCTGTGCGCTATCGTAATCAACTCGCCAGACGCTTCGCTATCTGGCATCTCGTCACTGGCGTTACCCAAAATCCGTCTACCGCAGTCTGAGCACCATTTCACCAGCTCTCACTTCGCCAATACGGCGTTAAGTTGACAAGGCC
>Ga0255092_1000122_pt1 | contig 37068 bp, 38 predicted proteins | sample Colum_Yuk_RepC_8_2_FD_188454 | JGI IMG/M metagenome (GOLD analysis project Ga0255092, IMG submission 188454) | Freshwater microbial communities from Columbia River, Oregon, United States - Colum_Yuk_RepC_8d | ecosystem: Environmental > Aquatic > Freshwater > River | place: USA: Oregon...
TGTTGGTTCAAAAGGGGGGGCGGCCAGCTGCGGGCTTTGGGCGCGTTGTCCCTCGTTCCAGCTGCTGAAGGAAAAGCTGCCGGCTTGAATCCCGGCCTGCTTCAGTTCCGCCATCAGATCCGGCAGATGACGTCGCATCAGTTCCAGCGTGTCGGCGCGTTCGGCCGACAGGACAATCGACAAGCTGTCCCCTTCGGGCCGCATGTCAAAATGCACCTTTCCCAAGGTTTCCGGTGTCAGAGTCAGCTCGATTCGGCCCGGCACATCAGCGGGTTGGGCGGCAAGGATTTCGACCACCTGTCGCACCGGAGTGGGGGGGGCAGGGCGTTGCACCGTGCCGTCATGGATTTGGCTGCGAAGCGTCCCCTCGGTTTGTATCGGGCCAAGTGCCACGCCCGGTGAAACTGGCGCTTCCGGTTTTGTCACCTCCGCCTCTGGCAAGGCGGTCGGTCCGTCGGTCGTAGATAACGACGCAACCAAGGGCGTGGCAGGGGGGCTGTCGTCGCGGTCAACCGCTGCGGCAGGCTCAAGGTCTGCGGCTGGAATCTCACGGCCTTTTTCGGGTGCATGCGATGTTGGGCCGCTATCAATAATTTTGTGCTGAGCCGGAGGCGGGTCGGGCTGCGCAGCGTCTGTCTGCAACGCTTGGCGCCAAAGAAACTGTGTTGCCCCCTCTTCATGGCGTGGTGTTGCGACCCTTGCAAAGACCACGTCCTGAACCACCGCCGCGTCGGCGCTAATGTCTGGAGCCGTGCCTGAGGAAGATTTGTGGTGCAAGGTCGCGCCGCCGGATGTCGTTTCGACCTTGGCCTGCACAGCTGGCTCGGAACTGGTCGGCCGCGGTTCGGTTTTCGGCGCGGGCGGATCGGTTACGCGATTGGTGTCCGGCACCTTCAAGTCAGAAAGCTCATCCGCCGGTTCTTCCGCATCAAGTCGCTTTGGAACGATCGCAGGCGGTGGTTCAGGCGCCTTGGTGGCGGCCTGCCACGCCACAGCTTGCACGGGCTCTGCTGTGCTGGACTGCGGTGGCACAGGTTCTGCCACAAACTGGGCGCGGGGGGCGATGCCAGGGCTGGTATCCGTGGCCAATTCGCCCAGCGCTGCTTGGGGCATCAGATCGGGATCGGCCCGAATTTCGGCGGGCCGTTCCGATGCCGCGGCGCCGAAGATCATCGCCAACATCTGGCCTGCGCCGTCTGCGGTCGTGCTTGTTGGTGTCGATTCTTCTTTGGTCACCGCCTCGTCTGTTGGCGCACCCGTGACCAAAGGCACGGCGACGCAGTCGAGTGCCGCTGCCGCCCGCGCAGCCTCGCCCGTCGTGCTGGCAGGCGCGACCGGTCGCGGCAGAAGATCCTGCAAGATCGCTGGGAGAAAAGCTGTGCCGACTGCGATCTCGACTTCTATCTCTTCGGCGTCCTGCAACACCTCTGCAAAGGCGAGATCTGCCGCGGGCGCGGCTGCAGCTTCTGCGACCTGCTTTGTGCTGCGCGGCGGGAACAGGATTTCGGACATGCTTTTGAACATGGGCTCTCAGACTTCTGTCATCTGCCCCCTTATCGCCTGACGATCCTTACCGGTTGTTTACCGCTGCCTGCCACAGTCAGAAAAATTCAACTCAATCGAGGGCAGGATGCTTTCTGCAGTTGCCACACCCCAAGCGAATGCGCCGCATGCGGCGTCACCCGATGATCGGTTGATGCAAAAGGCCAAAGAGCTGGAAACCGCATTTTTGGCTGAAATGCTGTCATTTACAGGCCTTGGCGCAGCCAGCGAAACCATGGGTGGCGGCGCTGGTGAAGAGCAATTCGCCTCGTTTCTGCGCACTGAACAGGCCAGGTTGATGGTTGATCAAGGCGGTGTCGGGCTTGCGGAAATGATTTTCGAATCACTCAAGACCAAAGAAGGCGGTCCCGATGAAAACCCTTGAAATCTTGCTTGATGAGGTGAGGTCCGCGGTGCGGATCGCCGATTTCGCTCAGCTTGCGCAACTGGCGCCGCAGCTTGAAACCGCCTTGGCGAATTTGGCCACAACGGCCCCAAGCCAGGTTTTGGAACGACTGAAAATGAAGGCGGAAACCAATGCAGCCTTGCTGGATGCGGCCCGGCGCGGCACGCGGGCAGCCCGGCGCAGGGTCGATGAGGTCCGCCGCGCCGCCCAAGGGCTGCAGACCTATGACAACCGGGGCAAAAGGGCCGATTTCGCTACCGCATCCTATCCCGCAGGGCGGTTCTGACATTTTGCGAATCTGTCAAATGCCACGCAAATGACGGCCGCGAATTAGGACTCTGTTAGACCTTCCCGTTCTTCAATCGCCTTGCATCCCATGAGGGGGTGGCGCGCCGGGAAGACCGCCTGACGCACCGGACAGAAGGACCAGCCAGCTGCGGCCGCGTGCCGTGGCGCAACCCGCCTTTCGCAAAAGCGCAGGCAGATCGCAAAGGACCAGGACATGTCGTCCATTCTTACCAATACCAGTGCCATGGTGGCGCTTCAGACCATGAAGACCATCAACACCAACCTGAACCGCACCCAGCAAGAGATCTCGACCGGCAAGACCGTCTCCAACGCCAAGGACAACGCTGCAGTTTGGGCGATTTCCAAGGTGATGGAATCGGATGTGAAGGGGTTCAAGGGAATTTCCGACAGCCTTTCGCTTGGATCCTCGACCGTTGCGGTTGGTCGTAAGGCCGCCGAAACGGTCACGGACTTGTTGACCGAGATGAAGGGCAAGATTGTCTCGGCGCAGGGCGAGAACGTGGATCGTTCGAAGATCCAGACCGACATTGAGGCGCTGCGCGAGCAGATCAAAACCGTGGTTGGCTCTGCCCAGTTCAACGGCATGAACCTTGTGAACAACTCCGACACGGTCAATGTGCTGTCGTCTCTTGATCGCAGCAACACCGGTGTCGCGGTGTCGACCATTGAGGTTGAAGGGCAGGATTTGTCGATCGGCGGCTATACTGCGAAGGCAGCCTTTGGCGCGACGACTGATGGCGTTTCCGGCGATTCTGACTCCGCTGGCTTCACCTTGGACAAGGCCAGCGGCACCGGAACGATTGCGATCGATGCCATCACCTTCGCCGAAGGGGATTCGATCGCCATCACCATCGGCAATAAGACGGCGAGCTACACGGTCAGTGCTGCAGATGCGGCGTCGACCACGGCGGCAGATATTATTGCCGTCGGCCTGAAAGGGGCGCTGGAAGGGTTGGGCGTTACGGGTCTTGTTGTCGACTACGACTCAGGCACCCCCGGTACGCTGGCGCTTTCGACCGGTGATGGCACCGCAGGCAACCCGTCGGCGACGGGGGATTTGACGGTGGCGGCGCAGTTCAAGAACGCAGGCTCGGGCGGGCTTGCCACGCTTGATACGATTGATGTCGAGACGAACTCCACCGCGTTGACAGCACTGGGGAACATCGAAGGGCTTTTGCAAACTTCCATTGATGCGGCAGCCAGCTTCGGCTCTGTACAAAATCGGATCGATATTCAGAAAGACTTCGTCAGCGAACTTTCTGACTCACTCAAGGCCGGGATCGGCACCTTGGTCGATGCCGATATGGAAGAGGCATCCGCCCGTTTGCAAGCGCTACAGGTACAGCAACAGCTGGCCACGCAAGCGCTGTCGATCGCCAACCAGGCACCGCAGAGCATTCTGTCGCTCTTCCGCTGATAACGGGGGCCGGGGGATAAACCTCTCCCGGCCTTTTCTCTCTCGCCCCATGATCCCAGGAGGGATACCCCGTGATTGCTCAAACCGCGGCCGCTCGCGCTGCTTATGCCCGCCCCGAAGCCCCGCATCGCGACTATCGGGCATTGGAATACGATCTGCTCGCCCGCGCGACAAAGGCCCTGTCCGTGTCGCGTGGCCAAGACGTCGATTATGCCAAGCTGTTGACTGCGCTAGATGAAAACCAGCGCCTTTGGTCAACGCTCGCCGCTGATGTGGCCGAACCTGAAAACGGTCTGCCGCAAAAACTGCGCGCCCAGTTGTTTTACCTTTACGAATTCACCACCCACCACAGCCGTGCCGTGCGTGACAATAAGGCGTCGGTTGATGTTCTTATTGATATCAACACAGCCGTGATGCGCGGCCTGCGTGGGCAGGGGCAATGACATGACGGGTCTTGTCCTTAAACTTGGCCCGCATGAACGCGTTCTTATCAATGGGGCCGTGATCGAAAACGGTGAAAAGCGGTCGCGGCTGGCCATCATGACGCCACACGCCAATATCCTGCGCCTGCGCGATGCGATTCATCCCGAAGAGGTCAACACGCCGGTTCGCCGGGTTTGCTATATCGCGCAATTGGTGCTGTCAGGCGATGCCGATCCGGCCGATGCCCGCATGCAGCTGTTGCGCGGCATCGAACAACTGAGCCAAGTGCTGATTGATCACGACAGCCGCACCCTGTTGAATCAGGCGACGGCAGCCGTGCTGGAGGATCAGCATTATCAGGCGCTTAAGGCGTTGCGGGGCCTTTTGCCGCGCGAAGAACGCCTGATGGCAGGGCGCAAATCATGACCTATACACCCGCCCTGCCGCTGACTGGCTATGCCGGGTGGGTGTTTCTAAAGCGCACGGCCGCCACACAGCAGGCCGTGTTGAACGCGCAGCCCGAGATCAAACGCGACGAGGCCTATTTTCGCGAAAACATCGGTAAGATCGACACCGCGGAAGAGCTGGTAACAGATCGGCGCCTGTTGAAGGTCGCGCTGGGTGCCTTTGGTCTTGAAAATGACATCAACAGCAAGGCCTTCATTAAAAAAGTGTTGGAGGGCGGGACGCTGAAATCTGACAGTCTGGCGAACAAGCTCGCCGACAAACAGTATCAGAAGCTTTCCGCCGCCTTTGGCTTTGGGGATTTCGCGACGCCCCGCAGCAAGATTTCGGATTTCCCAGACAAGATTCTTGCCGCCTACAAGACCCGCAGCTTTGAGGTTGCGGTTGGTGAACAAAATGACGACCTCCGCCTTGCCATGAATGCCGAGCGTGAAGTGGCCAGCCTTGCGGCGAAGACCACCACCTCTAACGATGCGCGGTGGTATTCCGTTTTGGGCAGTACACCGATGCGCCGCGTTTTCGAAAAGGCGCTGGGCCTGCCGACGAGCTTTTCTTCGTTAGATATTGATCGCCAGTTGGCGATCATGAAGGAAAAATCCCAAGCGCAATTCGGCACGGATCAGATTGCCGATTTCAATGATACGGCGAGCATCGAAAAACTCGTGCGTCGATTTCTGATCCGCTCTGAAGCCGAGGCTTACACCCGCCAATATGGCGCCAGTGCCGCGCTTTCCCTGATGTCAAATGCGGTGGCGTTCTCTCGCCGCCGCTAATGGCTGTCGGGTCAGGCAACGCTGCCGCGCAACAGGCCCGACAGGTTTGGGACGCGTCACTGCTCCAACACGGTGGCAAGGCGGCGAAAGCTACCGCTCACCCCATCTGAGGGGGCGTCTTCGGCAAGAAAGGCGTCAAGCGCCGGCCAGATCTTGATAGCGGCATCGATCGTGGCATCCGACCCTTTGGTGTAAAGCCCGGCCTGCACCATCATTTCAGCCCGGTCCCATGCCCCAAGCAGTCGCCGCGCCTCGGCGATCAGGGCGTTTTCCTCTTGGCTTGCCGCATGGGGCAGGCTGCGTGACACCGAACGCAACAGATCAATCGCCGGGTAACGCCCGCGTTCGGCGATTTTGCGATCCATCACCACATGGCCATCCAGCACCCCACGCAGGATATCGGCAACCGGTTCTTCCATGTCTGACCCTGCCACCAGCACGGAAAACACGGCCGTGATGTCTCCGGCATCCTTTGGCCCGGGGCCAGAGCGCTCGGCGAGCCCCATGATCGCCTGATTGAGCGAGGGCGGAAAGCCGCGCAGGGCTGAACTTTCGCCTGCGGCCAAGGCCACCTCGCGATGGGCCTCGGCAAAGCGTGTGATCGAATCGGCCAAAAACAGCACATGCAGGCCTTGATCGCGGAAATGTTCGGCAACTGCCATTGCGGTATAGGCACAGCGGCGGCGGGTCAGGGCGGGCTGATCCGAGGTCGCGGCGACCACGACAGAGCGGGCCATCCCCGCCGGACCCAGCACACGCTCTGTGAATTCGCGCAACTCGCGGCCCCGTTCGCCAACCAAGGCGATCACGACGATATCCGCCGCCACCCCGCGTGCAAACTTTGCCAGCAGAGATGATTTGCCCACACCGGAACCAGCGAAAAGGCCAATCCTTTGACCGCGCACCAAGGGCAGCAGCGTGTCAAACACCGCGATCCCGGTCGAAAGCCGCTCTCCCAAAGCGCGCCGTTGTGCGGCAGGCGGAGCTTCGGTTCGCAAGGGCCGCGCAACCGGGCCGCGAAACAACGGCTTGCCATCCAGCGGCCGCCCGTTCGGGTCAATAATGCGGCCGATCCAGCTGTCATCGGGCGAAATCTCGGCCGGTCCGGCCAATTCGACCGGCGTGCCGATGGCCAGACCGTCGGGGCTGCCGTTGGCCAGCACCACCATCTCATCGGCGGACAGTTGCAGGACTTCGCCGCCAATCTCTCCGATTCGCACCTGATCACCCTGCCGGGCCAATTTCTCAAGGCCCCGCACCCGCAGGGTTCCGCGTGAAATTTCGGCCACGCGCCCCACCGCCGAAACCACGGGAATGGCAGCAATCTGGGCGCGGAGCGGGCTAAAAACATCGGCCATGGGCTTCTCCCTTTGTTCCTTACTCTTTTTAAAGGAATCACCCTTAAGCCTTAGTGAAAGAGGCAAGGGGAGAAGCCCCGATGTTTGAAAAATTACAGATCACCGCCATGGCCCAATCCTTGGCATCGCACGCAGGCTCTCGCATGGGGTTGATTGCGCAGAACGTCGCCAATGCCGATACACCCGGCTTCAAGGCGATGGATCTGCCCTCTTTTGCCGAGGCGTATCGTGCGGCAGAACCGGACGCTTTGCGTCAGACGCGCCCCGGCCACCTTGGGGGGGTGGGTGAGGAAATGCGCAGCACACCGCGGCGCAGCTCGGGGGCTGAGGCGCCGAACGGCAACTCGGTGTCGATCGAGGAAGAAATGGTCAAGGCCGCCGGGGCGCGGCAAGACCATGAGATGGCGCTGGCCATATATCGCAACACGTCTGACATCATCCGCGCCAGCCTGGGCCGGAAATAGGGGGGGTAGATGAGCGATCTTCTCAAATCCCTGTCCTTTGCCGCCTCTGGAATGGAGGCGCAGGCGATGCGTTTGCGGCACGTTTCCGAAAACATCGCCAATGCCGACACCCCCGGATACCACCGGAAAACGGTGTCTTTTCAAGAAGAAATGCAAACCGGGGAGGTGAAGACCGGCCCGGTGAAGCTGGACCGCAGCGAACTTGTGCGGATCTACGACCCCGGCCATCCCTTGGCCGATGAAACCGGTCACTATGATGGATCGAATGTCGATCTGGTGATTGAAATCGCTGACGCGCGCGAAGCGCAGCGCAGCTACGAGGCGAACCTGAAGATGTTCGATCAGGCGCGGCAGATGACGCAAAGCCTGTTCGAACTTTTGCGCCGATAGGAGGGCTGAACCATGGATATCAGAACCTCGCTTGCCACGCAAAGCTATGCGCAAGCCCGCACCGCCGCCGCGCCGAAACCGGGCGCGGCGGAAGCGGGGTTTGCCAAGCTCGCGGGCAGTTTTGCCGAAACTCTGGCCCAAGGCGAACAAACCGCCCGCGCAGCCATGACGGGTGGGGCGGACCCCCACGCGCTTGTGCAGGCGCTCGCCTCCAGCCAGCTTGCGGTCGAAACCGTGGCCACCGTGCGCGATAAAGTGGTCGAGGCCTATCAGGAAATCCTGAGGATGCCGGTATGACGGAAGAAGCGCTTTTCGATGTGTTGCGTCAAGGTTTGTGGGCCTCGGTCCTGATGGCGTCCCCGCTTTTGGCGGTGGCCTTGGTGGTTGGGGTCGTGATCGGTTTGTTGCAGGCGTTGACCTCGATTCAAGAGGCGACGCTGACCTTTGTGCCTAAGGCCGGCCTGATGATCGCGGTGTTCTGGGTCTCGATGAGTTTCATGACCGCCACGCTGGTATCGTTTTTCAACGATCAGCTCATTCCGATGATTGCGGGGGGCTAAGCCATGGATGCCGCAGGGTATACCGCGCTGACGCGTCAATCTGGGCTGATGCGCGAAATGCAGGTGGTGGCGAACAATATCGCCAACCTGTCGACCACGGGCTTTCGCCGGGAAGGGATGATCTTTTCGGAATACGTCGACCGGATGGATGAGGATCCTTCGTTGTCGATGGCCAACGGCAATACCCGGCTGGTCGATCTGTCGCAGGCGGGTGTTAACCAGACCGGTGGCACCTTTGATCTGGCCATTCAGGGGGACGGATTTTTCCTGATCGAAACCCCGAACGGTCAGGCTTTGACCCGCGCCGGCGCCTTTACCCCCTCGGCCGCGGGCGAGCTAGTCACCCCCGATGGCAACCGACTTCTGGATCAGGGCGGTGCTCCGGTGTTTATTCCGCCCGGCGCGGCCAAGGTGGCGGTTGCCGAAGATGGCACCGTTTCTGCCGATGGCCAACCTGTGGCACGCATCGGCCTGTGGGGGCCAACCGACCCCACCGCCTTGCGCCACCAGACCGGCACGATTTTTGCTGCAGGTGAGATGCAGCCCGTCGAAGGCGCGACGGTTCTTCAAGGGTTTCTTGAAGAGAGCAATGTCGAACCCGTCTCGGAGATCGCCCGCATGATCGAGGTGCAGCGCGCCTATGAGATGGGTCAGAAATTCATGGATGCCGAAGACCAGCGCATGCGCGGCGTCATCCAGACCTTGGGGAGGTAAGCCATGAAGGCCCTTCAGATTGCCGCAACCGGCATGAGCGCCCAGCAGATGCGGGTCGATGTGGTGTCGAACAACCTCGCCAACATGTCGACCACGGGGTACAACGCGCGCCGGGCAGACTTTGCGGACCTGCATTACCAGCAGCTTGCCCGCCCCGGCACCATTGCGGCCGAAGATGGCACCATGCTGCCGACCGGGGTGCAAATGGGGCTTGGCGTGCGCCCCGCCGCGATCTCTGTTGTTTTGGCGCAGGGCACGCTGTCCGCGACCGGCGGCGATCTGGATCTGGCGATTGAAGGGCAGGGCTATCTGGAGGTCACCATGCCCTCGGGTGGGTCGGCCTATACCCGCGATGGCGCGCTGAAGCGCACGGGCGACGGGCTGATTGTCACCTCCGACGGCCATCCGGTTGCGCCGGGCTTGACCATCCCCTCTGATGCTCGCTCGGTCTCGATCAACGCCAATGGCGAGGTTTATGCCTATTTCGATGGGCAGGTTGAACCGCAGCAACTCGGTCAACTGAATCTCGTCGGGTTCACCAATGAAAAGGGTCTGGAGGCGATTGGTTCCAACCTCTTTCTGGAAAGTCCGGCCTCGGGGCCGCCCATGGTCGGCACGGCGGGCGCAGATGGTTTGGGCATGTTGCGTCAGGGCTATCTGGAAGAAAGCTCGGTCGATGCGGTGCGCGAGGTGACGGAACTTATCAAGGCGCAGCGTGGCTATGAATTGAATGCCAAGGTCATCACGGCGGCCGATCAGATGCTGTCGGCCACCACACAGGTGCGGTGATGTGGCGCGTTCTGATCCTGCTTTTTCCGACAGCGGCACTGGGGGACAGCTTGGTTGCGGCCCGTGTGATCAAGGCGCAAACCCCATTGGTGGCAGAAGATGTGATGTTGGTCGCGGCCGATATTCCGGGCGCACTGACCGACCCGGCGCAGGCCATCGGACAAGAGACTCGTGTCGCGATCTATCCCGGTCGACCCGTTTTGGGCGACAGTCTTGGCCCGGCGGCGATGGTGGATCGCAACCAGATCGTTTCCTTGATTTACCAAAGCGGTGGCCTTGCCATTCGCACCGAAGGCCGGGCGCTGGCGCGCGGCGCCGAAGGTGAGATCATCGAGGTGATGAATCTTGCCTCCAGAACCAAGGTCACAGGCCGCGTTGGCGCCGATGGTGGCGTCACGGTCGGTCCAGAAACAACCCCCTGAAGGAAGTCTCCATGCGTTCCGTATTCATTGCCCTTGTCGCCGTCACCGCCTGTGGACGCCTGGAACAGGTGGGCAAAGCCCCCGATTTTTCGCCGCTTGAAGGGTCTTATCAACATCACGCCATGTATTCGACACCATTGCCCGAAGATCTGCCGCCACAGGCGCCGACGGATGCCTCGTCGCTTTGGACGGCGGGAAGAAGTTCGCTGTTCGGCGACAGGCGGGCGGCGCAGCGCGGCGATATTCTGACGGTCGTGATCGAGATCGACGACAAAGCAGAGATATCGAACAGTTCTGACCGCAGCCGAGCTGGGACAGAAAGCATGGGCGTGCCAAGCTTGGTGGGGATCCCGCAACGGCTGGACGATGCTTTGGCCGAAGGCGCAACCATGGCCGATGCGGTCGATGCCAAGGGCACTTCCAGCTACAAGGGCAGCGGCAATGTCTCGCGCAATGAAAAGCTGACGCTGCGGGTGGCTGCCACGGTGGTGGAGGAACTGGCAAATGGCGTGCTGCGTATCGAAGGCCAGCAAGAGGTGCGGGTCAACTTTGAACTGCGCGAGCTTATCATCTCGGGCTATGTGCGCCCGATCGACATCAGCCGCCAGAATGAGATCACCTATGACAAGATCGCCGGTGCGCGGATTTCTTATGGCGGGCGCGGTCAGATCACCGATGTGCAGCAACCGCGTTACGGCCAGCAGGTCGCTGATGTTCTTCTGCCGTTCTGAGGGCCCATGATCCGTAAAATCCTTCCCTTTCTTCTTGCCCTTGTGGGATTGGGCATTGGTGCAGGTGCGGGTTTCTTCCTGCGACCTGCGCCCGAGCCGGTTGCGGCCGAAGGTGAGGCCGCAGAGCATGGCGCCGCCGATCAGAAAGCTGACGACCATGCCGAGGCGGGGTCTGAGGTGCTGCCGGAATACGTCAAACTGAACAATCAGTTTGTCGTGCCGGTCATGGATGGCGGCAAGGTGATTTCCATGGTGATCCTGTCGCTCAGCCTAGAGATTGAGCCGGGCAAGAGCCAAGATATCTACGCCCGCGAGCCAAAGCTGCGCGATGTGTTCCTGCAAGTGCTGTTTGACCACGCAAACGCCGGGGGGTTCCAAGGATCCTTCACCGATGGTTCCAATCTTGTCCTGTTGCGCAAGGCCTTGCTCGAATCCGCAACCGGGGTGATGGGAGAGATGGTCAAGGACGTTCTCATCAGCGACATCGCGCGACAGGACAGCTGATCAGCGCGGTTTCCCCTGTTTCTCTACGAGGCGACGCAGCGCGTCTGCCTTGCCAAAAGCCCTCTGCGCTGCGTCGCGGGCGTCCATCCAATGATGGGTCTGACGGGCCAATGTTTGGTTGATTTCGCCACGGCGGGCATCTGCCCAGCGTTGATAGGCCAGCCCTGCAAGCGCGGCGGATGCGCCTTCCAACCCCTCATCGGCCGGGGCGACGGGTGTGGCCAACCGCGCCAGAGCCGCTTCGGATTGGGCCTTGGCCCCGGCGGCGCGGCGCAGCTGTTCAAGCTGGTGGTCCAGCATCAGCCCGGTCAGATCTTGCAGCTTTTGTAAGTCTTGCCGTTTCATTCCCGACCCTTCCGGCGCTTCTTCAAAGCCTCGGCAAAGCGGATGGCGGCCGCCACAGGTTTGTAATGTTCCGGCCGGATCGGATCGCCGATGTCGACGGCGGCATAGATGGCGCGGGCGGTTGGCGGATCAGAGTGCAAGGGCACGCCCGCGATGGCGGCCTTTTCACGGATTCGTGCCGCAATTTCGTCGACGCCTTTGGCAACGCAGACCGGGGCGTTGCGGTCGCTACGCTTCCATCGCAGGGCGACGGCGTAGTGCGTCGGGTTCACGATCACCACATCTGCCTTGGCCACATCTTGCAGCATCCGGTTCAGGGCAATTTCCTGCCCCTTTTGCCGCCGCGCGGCCTTTGCATGCGGATCACCTTCGCTATCCTTGTGTTCATCCGTCATCTCTTGGCGCGACATCCGATTGCGTTTCAGATGCTGGAAGCGCTGCCAGAAATAATCTGCAAGGCCGATGACAGTCGCCAAGAGCAAGATAAGCGACAGGAATTCGACCATCAGTTTCAGCATCAAAGCGATTGCCGCGTTCGCCGACAGATACAGGCTGCCCGCGATCTCATCCGCGCGCCAAGACAGATGCAGTGTCAACAAAAGGCCGACGGCAAGCATCTTGACGGTGCTTTTGCCAAATTCGAACAGACCCTCGATGCCGAATTTCTGCTTTGCGGCCGCGATCGGTGACAGACGAGAGAGGCGGGGCGCCAGTTTGTCAGGCGCAAAGATCACGGCGCGCTGGGCGAGCAGCGCCAGCGCCACCGCCACAAAAGGCAAGCCAAAGAAGGGCAAGATCGCCACACCCACGGCTTTGATGATTGGTTCCAGCCCCGCCTGCCCGCCTTGCGCAATTGTCAGGGAAAGTGGATCGGCCTGATCGAGGATTGACTGACCAATCGCACCAATCTGTAGCAGAACATACTGTCCCGCCAGCAGGGCGGCCAATAGCAGACCTGCGTAGGCTGCAGCGGCGTTGACATCGGGCGCGCGGGCAATTTCGCCACGCTTGCGCGCCTCGTCCAGTTTGCGCTGGCTGGGATCGAATGTCTTGTCGTCATCCTCTTCCTCGCTCATTGCGGCGCCTCGAATGGGGCATCAAGGAAGGACGTCAAGGCGCCGGACCAGACCGCCAGCAGAAGGGGCGTCAGCACGGTCAGCAACATCAGCGCGGCGGCCGATAGGGCCGGTGCGCCGATGAACGACACCATCAGTGCAGGCATCGCCCGGTTGATCGCGCCGAGAGCCAGATTGTACATCATCGCCGCGATGGTGAAGGGGGCGGCAAGGGAAAAAGCCAACCCGAAAGCCTGCGCAATTTGCCCGATGCCCCAATCGGCAAACTCTGCCGCAGGGGGGAGGCCGGCTGCGGGCATGACCTGATAGGAAAAGATCAAAAGTTCGGCCAGCCGCACATGCAGCCCGGCCATCACCGCAAGTGCAAGCCCCGCCGCAGTCAACAGATGACCAACCGCAGGCAGGGGTTCTGGCGCCGCCCCCCCGGCAATCTGCGACAGTGAGGTGGCCTGCGCGATCATCACCCCAGCGATCTGAAGCACCAAAACAAAAAGGCGCAGCACGGCCCCCAAGGCGAGACCGGCTATAATTTCGCCGAGGGCTGCCAAAAGGCCCGGATCGCTGGGCATCATCGGGGCCGCCGCCGGCAAGACAACAGCGCTGAAGGCCAAGGCCAGCACCAGACGCAGCCGTTGCGGGATGGATTGCTCGCCAAAGGCAGGCAACAGCGCCATTGCGGCCCCAACCCGCAAAAACACAAGCAGGGCCGACAGCGCAACCGATTGCCCAAGGCCCAAGAGATCTGACAAACCCGCCAGATTCAACGTCATGGCGGCACCATGCCGACCATCGCGGGTCGGGCCTCCAGCCCGATTTCTTCGTAGGACAGGACCGAGGCAGCCAGCCCCTTGGCGGCCAGCACCGTTCTGAGAAATCTGCGTCTTTGGGTCGAGGTGACCAGGGCAGGTGAGGTGCCATTTTCCGCCGCGCGGTTGAACCGTTCGGCAAGGCCATTGGCCAGACGGCTGAACTGTTCAGGCGGCAAGGCGATGTTTTGCGAGGCCCGTTCGCCATCAATCTGATATTGGGCAAAGGTCTTTTCCCATTCCGGCGCCAGCTGGATCAGCGGAATGGTTCCATCGTCGCGTTTCAGTTCAGCAACGAGTTGGAAGCCAAGGCGTTGGCGCACATGTTCGCAGATCAGCTCTGGCTGACCCAACCCGCGCGCCTCGGAAATCGCCTCAAGGATCAGGGGCAGATTGCGGATCGATACCCGCTCGTCCAGCAAAAGCCGCAGCACTTGCAGCAAAAGGTCCATCGGCACCTTGTCCGGGATCAACTCATCCAAGAGGCGTTTGTTGGCTTCTGACCGCTGCGTGTCGCTGAGCGTGACAAACTCATCCAACAAACGGCGCAGGCCGCGCAGCGACAAAAGCCGTGAAAGATTACCGCGAATGACCTCCAGAAGGTGAGTGGCCAGAACCTCTGGGGGGGAAACCACGGTTAGGCCCTGCAAGGCGGCCTCCTCTTGATCGTCGGGCCGGATCCAACGGGCAGGGGCCCCATAGACTGGCTCGCGCACATCAATTCCATCTGGTGCCGAGGTGTCGTCAGCCAGCAGCACCAACACACGATCCGGTAGCAGCCTGTCGCGCACGCGTTCCACCCCTTGCAGGCGGATGCGATAGGTTGACGGGGGCAGGCCAGCCTCATCCGTCAGCCGGATTTCGGGCAGGATCAGGCCATAACTGCCGGCAACATGGCTGCGCATATTGGCAATGCGAGCTTCCAGACCCGTGGCGGGATCAAGCGCCATGGCGACAAGATTGGGCGCAAATTCGATATGCACCTCGTCAAAATCCAACATGTCGCCAAGAGGTTTTGCTTTCGCCTGGGCCGGTTCGTCAGGCGTCACCTCGGCGGGTGGCGGGGATTTTGAGGCACGCCAAGCCTGATACCCCAAAGCGGCCGCGCCCAACATGAAGGGCAAAAACGGCATTCCCGGCACCACCGCAAACAGGGCCATAAGCAGTGCAACCGTGCCCAAAGCACCCGGATAGCGCCCAAGTTGCGCAAAGAAAGAGACGTCGGCGGCCCCGGTGGCGCCGCCCCGGGACAGCAAAAGTGCGGCCGCAACCGAAATGATAACCGCCGGAATTTGCGCAACCAGACCGTCGCCAACGGTGAGAATGGAGTAGGTTTCAAAGGCTTGCGAGAATGGCATGCCATGGACCGCCACCCCCATCACCAGACCCATGACGATGTTCAAACCCGTAATGAGCAAGCCTGCGACGGCGTCCCCTTTGACGAATTTGGAGGCGCCGTCGAGCGAGCCAAAGAAATTCGTCTCCGCCAGTTCCTTTTCTCGGCGCAGTTTCGCCTCGGCATGGGTGATCGCCCCGGCGGACATATCCGCGTCAATCGCCAGCTGTTTGCCGGGCATGCCGTCCAAGGCGAAACGCGCGCCAACCTCGGCCATCCGGCCCGCGCCCTTGGTGATGACAACAAAATTCACGATCAGCAGGACGCAAAATATCACCACCCCAAGCAAGAGGTTGCCGCCCATGATGAAATTGGCAAAACCTTCAATCACATGGCCTGCCGCATCCGTGCCGGTGTGGCCTTGCCCGATGATCAGCTTGGTTGAAGACACGTTCAGCGACAGGCGCAGCATGAGACTGGCCAGCAGGATGGTCGGAAACGCCGAAAAATCCAGCGGCCTTTCAATGAACAGCGAAACCGTCAGCATCAGGATCGCCAGTGCGAAGGAAACCGCGAGGCCGATGTCCAGAACGAAGGCGGGCACCGGCAAAACCATCATGACAATGACGGCCATCAGCGCCAAGGCCAGCAGGATGGTGGGTTGGAAAAACCGCGACGGGCCCGTAACCGCGATGCTTTGCATTCAGGGTCCCGCCAAAAACAGAGGTTGGCCGCCACTTTGTGTGGGAACCAATGAGGCAAGCCCCCCTGAGACCCCCGGCATCAGCAGAGGATAGGTGTTGACCGCCACGCGGATCGGTTCTTCCGGCGGTTGGTCGGGCAATTGCCCCGCGTCGGCAAACTCTTGCAGGACCCTTTCGATTTTTTGGATATAGATTTCCGCCAAATCGGGGCTTGCCGAATGATAGGCGGCGACCGCGTCGATCCAATTGCCGGTTCTTTGATGATTTTCCACCAGAAAGCGTGCGGCGTGATCGGCGTTGTTTGTCGGATCAAACATCTCGTCGATCGAACTGAATTTGTCGCCGTGCCAGCGCCAGTTTAGCTGAAAACATCCGATATCAAGATTCGTCACACCGGAATCTACAGCGTTCTGCGCAAAGGCCGCGGCATCATCCACGGTGTCAAACCAATGCCCTTCACCTTGCAGATTGACGGCCCATGGCCAGGGTTGCAACGCATCGCCTTGAGGTTTGCCGCTTTCGACCCGGGTGATTGCCAGCATGATCTGCGGTGGAACGCCGTAGGCCTCGGCCGCGCGCAACGCAGCGCTGTCGCAGCTTTGCCCCACACCTGACGCCAGCACCATTTGCGGCATAAGCATTACCATGGGCGAAAAAAGCCGAAACGTCATGAAATTCTTCCCAATGTGGCAGATTCTCTGCCTGTTTGAAGAAGGCTAAGCTGCTTTGCTTACCAAACGGTTACGGACCTTTTGTTTCCGGGCGCGGCACGGCTGCCAATAGCGCTGAAATGGAGGTGCGTGTTCTTTCGCCCGCCTCCACAAGCGCATGTCCTTGGCCAAGAGCGCCAGTTTTCTGGGGGTCTGGGTTTTCGTTGTCGGGCGGCCGAACCGGAGCTACTTCTGCGGCAACCGCCTGCCACGGGCTTGATTCTGCTTTGGCCAGACCCTGCCAATCGCCCGCTTTCGCAAGCGCTATGGATGCGGCGGCCAAATCGCCTGCCTTTGCAGTCAGATCCGCCTGCAAAGGAAAATCACCCAACGCTTCAAGCGCCTGAAGCCGCATGGCAAAGGTGGTGTCGTCATCTGTCGCGGGCAGATTTTTCAATACTGCTGGGGCATCGCGGGTCAGCAGGGCTATTTCTGCGACAAGCCGTGGGTCCGGCGATTCCACAGTGTTCAGCCATTGTTTTGCAGGCGTCCCAAGCCCCAATCCCGCCAGCCGCCGGGCAAGGGCCGCGGCAATCTCATCCGGGATTTGTGGTGGTGCCGTTTCAGCGCCCAGAACGGAATGGGTCAGAAACACTTCGTCGGTTGCGAGGTTTGCAAGCAGATCCCAAAGTGTTGCCCTCTGCCGGGGAAATTCGGGCAGGGTCTGAAACGCCGCTTTGAAATCGCCCGATGAGGCCTGAGCAAGCATCAGAATTTCACGCAATTGCGTTTCTTGCGCGGAGCCTTCGGTTCCCCTGAGGAAGGCTTCAAGTTCGATAACCGTGTCTGCGGCGATGGGCCGTTTCTGGGCAACGCGGGCCTCCACTTGGGCAATCAGGGCCTGCATGCGATCTTGGCCGGGGTCTTGCAGCACTTCGCCTGCCAGTTCCTCGGCAAGACCTGCGTCGCCAAGGTGCAGGTTCAACTCTGCCTCAATCAACTTGGCCTCATTTCCGGCTGCCCCAGAGGCGCGACTGATCGAGTCGCTCAGCGCCCGAGCGGCATTTTCATTGCCGATTGCAAGAAACCGTTCCGAGAGTTTCAGGCCCAGCAACTCACGCAGATGCAAAGGCAGTGCTGTGAATGCAAGCCGGATTGCGCCTTCGTTCACCGGGTCACCCTTGACCAGCGTGTCATCGGCCAAAAATGACCACAGTGCAGATGGCCCGTCACAGGCGGCCTGGCCCGAAAAGACATGCTCCTGATCGGGTTGGTCATCCAGCAACGACCCCAGCGCACGCCAGACGGCACCGTTTTCTGATGTCAGATCAAAGGCGTCTGCCAATTGGCGCGCTTCGGCACCGAAACCAAGGTAGAGGTAAAGCTTGACCGCCTTTTCCACGCTTTCAGGTTTGGCGCGATCAAATTCGCCGCTGAGTGAGCGGCGCAACTCAGCGATTTGATCTGTGGCGGGACTTTCAGCGCTGCCCCAAGACGCAAGATCCAGCAGTTCCCCCGGCGTGCAGGTGGTGCCCGTCGCGCCAAGCGTCCGGTCCTGAGAGCCGAGCCTGTCTGTGGCCTTGTTCCGCGCTTCGCCGATACGAATTTGGGCGCTGGGGAAGTCGGTCACCGGCAAATCGGTTTCGGCGGGAATATCGGCCATTTCAACCACACCTTGCGTCGCCCCCTGCGCCAGTTGGCGCATCAAGGTGTCGCGAAGCGGTTGCAGGCTTGGATCGAGGGGCAGTAGGGCGGTTTCGGGGTGCCGCTCTGCCGACGGTGCTGCGACTTTGGGTTGGATTTCCGCCGCTCGGATCTTTTGCAAGGCGTCGTCGGTCCAATCAAAGCCTGCGGTTGCCGTGCTTTCAGCAGGGCTTGTCTCGGGCGTGTTCGGTGACGCGCTTGCAGCCGGCTGTTCAAGGTATTCTTCAAAAACGGAATTCTTGGGCGGAGGGCCATCTTTCAGATCGATCACAACGATCCCCGGCCTGAATTCAAAGGGGATCGCATGGCACGCGCAAGCCAACCCGATTTGGACGCGGCCCGTGCCCTGTGGTGCGTCAAGGGCGGCCAGACGCGATTTTCCGATCAACGCAAAGGCGCTGGTCAGGTCATACGCCATCTGGGCGTCGGGCTGGCGCAGTTCATAGCCACTTTCGCTGCGCCCAAATTGCCAGTCTACGGGCTTGCCAAAGTCGATCACAACCCTGGTAAAGCCGTCATGTTCCCCAGAGGTGACGCGGCCTGTTTGGGCCAGTGCTGGCATGGCCAGGATCACGAGAAAGGCGACCGCCAGCCGGATCATGCGGCGTCCTGTTTTAGCCCGCGCAAGGCCTCTTCAAGGTTGGCAAAGGTTGGGCGCACATGGTGGGGGGTGTTTTGCCGGCCCACCTCGATGCAGATGTTCGGGGGGTGCCGATGAAGATTGGCGATCAGCACTTCGCGGATGAGTTGGTAAAAATGGGCGTCTTCCTCCACCACGCCTTTCACGCGGCTGGCGAAGGGGCCCATGATGCCATAGGCGAGAAAAACCCCGAGAAACGTTCCGACCAAGGCCGAACCGATCATCTGACCAAGAATCTCTGGCGGTTGATCCAGCGATCCCATGGTTTTGATAACACCCAGCACGGCAGCCACGATGCCAAGCGCGGGCAAGGCATCGGCCATGGATTGCAACGCATGGGAGGAATGCATGGCGTGGGTCAGCGTCGCCTCTAGCCGTTTGTCCACGACTTCTTCGACCTGATGCGGGTCATCATAGTTCATTGATGCGGCCCGCATCGTATCGCAGATCAGTTCAACCGGTTCATGATTGTGCTGGATTTTCGGATACTTGCCGAAAATTGCCGAGTCATGCGGGTTTTCGATGTGTTCTTCCAGCGCAACGGGGTTGGCCCGTGCGATCCGGATCAGTTCGAACAGCAGGCACAAAAGATCGCGATAGTCCGTGGGTTTCCAGTTCACACCTTTGAAAACCTTGCCCATATCCTTGACGGTGTGTTTGACCGCCGCAAGATCATTGGACACCAGAAATGCACCGACGGCCGCCCCGCCGATCATGATCATCTCAAAGGGCAAGGCTTCGATGATCGGCCCCATCTTGCCGCCATGAATCGTATAGCCGCCGAAGACCATGACGAGGATGACGACGATGCCTACGATTCCGAACATGATGCCTTGTCCTTTCCTGTTTGCGGCACTTTGGCAGGGACAGGTTAAGAATTTTCCCTATTCTTTCGGCGCATTGGCGTTTCGTCCCGCGATGAGCGCTGAAATCGAATAGGCTTTTTCGGGGGGCATTCCGGCCATCACTGCCGCTGCCGCGGGCGGTTGCATGCGGCCAAGAAAGCCAGCTGCGAACTCTGGGGCCATGGCATCAAAAAGAGCGGCGGCATCTGTGGGTTTCATGGCTTCATATACCGCTGTCAGGCGGGCCAAATCCTGCTCTGCGGCCCCGTCCGCGATGGCCAACACCTCTTTCAGGCTTGCCTCCGCCGCGGAAAGCTCTTGCAGGCGTTGCTCGATGGCTTTTTCGGCCAGATCCAGTGCGGCCATGCGTTCTTTCGTTGCGGCATCGGCCGCCGCGACCTGCGCCTCGCGCTCCTTCAGAGCCTGCAGCAATGCCGCCGGTGGTGTCGGGCATTCTGCAGGGGCAACTTCTTCGACTGCCGGGACTTCGGCGCCGGAATTTGCCAGGGCCTGCCCTGCGATGCCCCCGACCCGCAACGCCCCGGACGAGGCGAGAAACAGCGCAAGAATGACCAGGGCCCCTCTGCCAGCGCGTTTCATTCTGCAGCCTCCACATCGTGGCGCAGATTGCGCCGCCTGACAAAGCGCAGTTTGCGGTCGTCTGATGGTGCCTCTTCTTCTGGCTGCGCGGTTCTGGCGGGGGGCGGTGCAGGCAGATCGTGCATCGCGGCAACCATCAATTCCAGCTTTGCCGCAACGCCCTCGGCCCGGAAAACCAGGGCCTCTAGTCCGGTGGCCGATCCGGTTGCTGCGCCGCGCGCTTTTTCCAAAGCCCGCGTCATGTCATCGACTTGGGCCGACAATACCGCGATCGCGCCACCCATGCCGGTTTCCAAGGTGGTGAATTTCTTCAACCGACCAGCCAGCACATAGCAATAGATCGCAGCCCCGAAGGCCCCGGCCGACATCAGCACATCTGCAATCAGCTCCATGCCCGCTCTCCTTCAATTCAAAACGAATTCAGTCACCAGCAGGTCGCGCACGCGACCTTCGCCCGTGACAATCTGGATGCGTCGCAAAAGATGCGCCCGGATGCGCACCAGCGCCGCCGGATCCTCCAGTTCGGTTACCTCAACCGCCCGCAGATAACCGTTCAGCACGTCTGCGATGCGAGGCAAAAGAAGCTGAACCTCACTGGCATGCGGCCCCGCGACTTCGATTTGCGAGGTGAAGCGTAGGTGGCGAACGGCCTCACCGGATCCAAGGGTAATGACCAAAGGATCAACCGGGACAAAGGCAATGTCGGGCAGGGCGCCAACCTCGGGCTCGGCCTCAGCGTGCGCTTCATCTGCCGATCCCAAGATCATGCCAGACCAAGTGGCGTAAAACCCGGCCCCGCCCAGCAAGACCGCCAGAACCAGCCCGATCACGAGCGGTTTTTTCGATTTCTTCTTCGGTGCCGCATCCTGCGGTTCATCAACGTCAGCCAAGGAAATGCCCGCTTTTCAAGAATCGTCGTCGAGAACGAAAATAGATCGAAGGTCACTAACCGATTGTTAATCCGGGTGAAGCAAAGCTGCTCCTCAGGACAGAAGTCCGAAACGAGGTGACGCGTGCAAAACCTGATCCAACTCTGGCAGGGGCTTGATGGCAAGAAACGGGCGATCGTTGCGGGGGCGACGATGGCTGTTTTCCTTGCGGTTTTGGCCATTGCGCAGTTTGCCGGAAAGCCGGGTATGTCGCTGCTCTACGCGGGCTTGCAGGGGGCTGCGGCAGGTGATGTCGTTGCCGCTTTGGAACAAGAGGGCGTTACGTTCGAGGTGCGGGGCGATTCGATTTACGTCGACAGTACGCGCCGCGACAGCTTGCGTATGGTGCTGGCCGGTCAGGGGCTGCCCGCCAATTCCGGCACCGGCTATGAGCTTTTGGATGGGCTTTCAGGTTTTGGCACCACCTCGCAGATGTTTGATGCGGCCTATTGGCGGGCGAAAGAAGGTGAAATTGCCCGCACGATTCTGGCGAACCCGCTGATCCGAGCTGCACGGGTGCATATTGCGCAGGCCCCGACGAAGGCATTTCAGCCGGAACAGAAGGCAAAAGCCTCGGTCACCGTATCCACCGCAGCCGGAGGTCTGCCGGTTGAGCAAGCCCGCGCGCTGCGTCATCTGGTGGCGGCCGCTGTGCCGGGGATGGTGCCCGAGGATGTGGCGGTGATCGATGCCGTTGCCGGTCTGTTGCCCGGCGAAGAAGATACCCTGCGCCCCGATGCGGCGGCTGATGCCCGCGCCGCCGAGTTGCGCCGCAACGTCGAACGTCTGTTGGAGGCGCGGGTCGGCGCAGGCAAGGCCGTGGTCGAAGTCGCGGTCGATGTGGTCACCGAGCGTGAGGCGATCACGGAACACACCTTTGATCCGCAGGGCCGGGTTGCGATTTCGCAGGAAACCGAAAGCAGCACCGGAACGTCCACCGAACCGGGTGGCGAGGTGACCGTGGCCTCGAACCTGCCCGAGGGCAATGCCAACGCAGGGGCATCCGGAAAAAGTGAAAACTCCGAAACCCGGGAGCGGGTGAACTATGAGGTCTCTGAAACCCAGCGCGAGGTGCTGCGCACGCCGGGCGCGGTGAAGAAGATTTCGGTCGCCGTCTTGCTGGATGGGCAGATTGTGACCGCGGAGGATGGCACAACGCGGGTGGAGCCGCGCGGGGACGAAGAACTTGCCACCTTGCGAGAACTGGTTGCGTCTGCCGCGGGCATAGACGAGGCGCGCGGTGACGTGCTGACGATCAAGTCGCTGGCGTTTGAACCCGACCCTGTCGCCGGAGACTTGCTGGAGGCCGGGATGTTCACTGCGATGGGGCCGATCGACACCATGTCGCTGATCCAGATTGTCGTTCTGGCTTTCGTGGCACTGGTCTTGGGGCTTTTCGTGCTGCGCCCGGTTCTGACCTCTCGCCCGCGGCTGACCGCCGAGACATCGCCGTTAGCCTTGCCGGGTATGGCGGCAGGGAATGGCGCGCTGACGATGGATGGGGCCGACGCCGCCGGCGTGACGCAGGTTCTGACCGGAGAAATTGACGATGGCTCGGAATTTGCAGCGCTGGAGACCGATGGGGCAACAGATCCCGTCTCGCGCTTGCGCCGCCTGATCGAAGAACGGCAGGCCGAGACCGTCGAAATTCTGCGCGGTTGGATGGAGCAGGATGAGGAGCGCGCCTGATGGTCTTGCGGCTGGAAATTTTTGAAAGTGACGAAGCCGGCGGTCCTGCCGAAACCGTGGTGCTGGACATCTCTGCACTCGAGGAGGCCAAGCTTGCCTCCTATGATTCCGGATATGCCGCTGGCTGGGAAGATGCCACAGCCGCCCAATCCGGCGATCAGTCGCGGATCCGGGCGGAGCTGGCCCGCAATCTTCAAGCGCTTTCCTTCACCTACCAAGAGGCGCGTAGCCATGTGCTGCGCGCGCTTGAACCCCTGCTGACGGAAACGGTTGGCAAACTCTTGCCTGAAATTGCGCGGGCGTCGTTGGGCAGCATCGTTCTGGATGCGCTGATGCCCATGAGCGAAACATTGGCCGACGCGCCGGTGGTGATGGTGCTTAACCCCGCGTCACGGCCCGCTGTTGAGGCCCTGATTTCCGAGGCAACAGGTTTGCCCATCGTGATCGAGGAAGAGGCCACGCTCGGCGAGGGGCAGGTCTATTTGCGGCTTGGCGGCTCTGAAGCCTGTGTCGATCTTGACCGTGCAACTGCAGAAATCATGACAGCCCTGCGGGGCTTCTTCGACTTGTCCAACACGGAGATCTGAAATGGATGACCCCTCCAGCGATACGAACCCCTTTGCGCAGGTGCCGATTGAGGTCACGATTTCCGTCGGCAAGGCACGGCCCTTGGTCAAGGACCTGCTGCGTCTGGGCCGTGATGCGATCCTGCCCTTGGATCGCCGGGTCGAGGACCCGGTCGAGCTTTATGTCGGCGACCGCTTGATTGCTCGCGGTGTGCTGCAAGAGATTGACGGGGAACCGGCGGGCCAACTGGCTGTCCGGTTGACCGAGGTCGCCAATTTGCGGGGCGGATTGTGACGCAAAAGGCGCTTTTGTTCGGCCTTGCGCTGACACTTTTGGCGGGTCCGGCCTTTGCCCAAGACGTCTCGATTGATTTTGGGGATGGCGGCTCCTTGGCGACCAGATCCGTGCAGCTTTTGCTCTTGGTCACCATTTTGTCGATCGTGCCCGGTCTGGCTGTGATGGTCACGTGTTTTCCCTTTATCGTCACGGTCCTGTCGATCCTGCGTCAGGCCATCGGTTTGCAGCAATCGCCGCCGAACATGCTGATCATCAGCCTTGCGATGTTCCTTACATGGTTTGTCATGGATCCGGTCTTGACCGAAGCTTGGGTCAAGGGTGTTGATCCCTTGGCCAATGGGCAGATCGATGTGCAAACGGCGATCCCGCTTATCATGGCGCCATTTCGGGTTTTCATGACCGCCCGGCTTGACCCGGATACCTTTGCGGCCTTGCAGGCGCTGCGTCCAGAAACTGCGACACCTTTGGCCGATGCGCCGCTGTCCGTTCTGGTGCCATCCTTCATCCTGTCCGAAATCCAGCGTGCCTTTGAAATCGGCTTTCTGGTCTTTTTGCCTTTCCTCATAATTGATCTGGTGGTGGCGGCGGTCCTTATGTCGATGGGGATGATGATGGTGCCCCCGGCCGCGGTCGCGCTGCCGTTCAAGCTTGCTTTCTTTGTGGTTGCGGATGGTTGGACGCTTATTTCCAGTGCGCTGGTACGAAGCTATTTTTGATCGCAGGTTTGGCAACCCATTCGCTTTAGGCATCGGGGCCGAATAGAACCTGCCCAGCTCCCAGAGGGTCGGTCACCCAAGTGACCGGCCCCAAGACGCTTCCAGTTGTGGCGGCCCTGCCTGACCGTTCCGATCTCAATTGCGGTGATATGACACGAGGGTTCGTGGCTCTGCTTGTAGGGGTGGCGACACCTCGGCAAAGCCGAGGGGCAGGGCCAGCTCTGGGGTTGCGGCCGCTTCGGGCTGGTTCCAAACGGCCCTGCATTGATAACAGAGGTTCAGTTCACCACGAATTCGGCATGCAGCGCCCCGGCTGCATTGATGCTTTTCAGGATATCGATCATGTCATAGGGGGCGACGCCAAGCGCGTTCAAACCGGCAACCACCTCTGAAAGACTGGTGCCGCCGGTGACCTCGGCCAGACCCTTGCCCGGTTCGGTTGTGATGCTGGCGGTCGTGCTGGGCACCACAATGCTTTCGCCTTCGGCAAAGGGATTGGGCTGCGACACAGTTGGGGCCTCCTCGACCCGCAAGGTTAGATTGCCTTGGGCTACCGCCACCCGGCTGATCCGCACGTCCTGCCCCATCACAATTGTGCCAGACCGCTGGTCGACCACCACGCGCGCGCGGCTTTCAGGTTCGACGGCGATGTTTTCCACCCGGCTCAGCACATGAGCCGGAGAACCGCTCCCGATGGCAGAGACATTCAGCATCACCGTTCCGCCATCCATCATCCGGGCGGCACCACGCCCCATGTCCCGGTTTATGGCATCTTCGATCCGAGCGGCCGTCGTGAAATCCGGTGCGCGCAGTGCGAGGCGCAACTGGTCCAGACCCGCGAAATCAAACTCGACCTCGCGCTCCACATAAGCCCCCGAGGGGATCGTGCCTGCCGTGGGCACCCCTTGCACAACCCGGGCCGCCTCGCCTTCGGCCGAAATGCCGCCCGCGATGATCGTGCCTTGGGCCACAGCATAGATTTGCCCGTCCGCGCCGTTCAGCGGGGTCATGACCAACGTTCCGCCCAGAAGGCTTTTGGCGTCACCAATCGCTGACACTGTGACATCAATCCGCCCCCCCGCACGCGCAAAAGGGGGAAGGTTGGCCGTCACAAAAACTGCCGCGACGTTCTTCGGCCGGTATTCCTCGCCCGCGACATTGACGCCCAGACGTTCCAGCAGATTGGACATGATTTCTTCGGTGAAAGGCGCGTTGCGGATGCCGTCGCCGGTGCCGTTCAGCCCGACGACAAGGCCGTATCCCACCAGATCGTTCCCGCGCACGCCGTCGAATTCGACCAGATCCTTGATCCGCACCGGCCCCGCCGCCGCAAGCCCCGGCACAAGACACAAGAACACCAACAAAGCTTTGAACATCAGAGGTAATCCGCAAGGCTGAGGCGCGAAATGCGCGCGGTGAGGGTGTAGATGAGTTCGAGTTGGCTTTCGGCGTCCTGCAAACGTGTCGAAGTTTCATAGGGGTCAATCTCGACCATGCCTGTGCGCGCTATGCCCAGCGTTGCGGCTTCGCTTTCATTGCGGGTCTGCGCGCGGTCGATCTGCGATTGCAGGCCCCCCAGTCGGGCGGCAAGGTCGGCCCGATCATTTTCCCCGGCAAACAGAACCTCGCCGGCACGTTGAGCAAGATCATGTTGCAAATCATACTGCCCAGCGAAAATGCCGCGGTCGACCAGCGCGGCCATGGCGAGGCCTTTCAGCGTTTCGCGCAAGGCCGGGTCGTTGGCAGTCACGTCAAGGGCCACGGATTCGCCTGCCGCAATCGGTACCTCGCTCAGCGGCGGGCCGCCAAGATAGACCGTGCCATCATAGCCACCGGGGGACGCGAACCAGGCATCAACCGCGGCTTCGACAGAGGTGACGTCGGTGGCACCGGCCGCGCTGATTGCGCTTTCCAAGGCTGTCATCAACGTGTCGGCCGAGGCCATGGCCTGCGTCCCGGTTTCCATGCCCGCAAAAAGCGTGCGGTCGCCAAATCGAGTGTTCAGCGTTGAAAGGGTTGACCGCAAGGCGGATTGGGCGGCCGAGGCGGCTGTGTTGATATGGGCCGCCGATGCCGTGCCCGAGGCGGCGATCAGGCCATTCGCGGCCGTCAGTGCCATATCCGAAACCGTTGTGAGGCTGGTTTGCATCGCCTCGGCAAACAGCGTCAACTCGCGGGTCACCGCACCATGACCTTCCAGCCGGGCAAGGCTGGAATCGATGGCCAAAAGCGGCCCCATGTCGCCCGAAAGATGGCGGGGCGTGTCGGCGGCCTGACCGGTGGTCAATTCTTGCGACAGGCGCGCCAGATCGGTCTTGGTCTGGGTGACATGGCGGCGCATGGCATTGGATTGCGCCAGATCTCCGAACCCGATCAAAGACATGGATTACATCCCCAGCAATGTGTCAATCATTTCGCCAACCGTCTGAATGACCTTGGCATTGGCGGTATAGGCCTGCTCGATCAGCAAAAGTGATTGCAGCTCTTGATCGGTGTCGACCCCGGCGGCCAGTTCCAACTGTGTCAGCGCCTCGGTGCGGGCATTGGCATAGCTGGCCTCGGATTCGGTCGTCAGCCGATTGGAAACCATCGCCGAAAGCATATCACCTTGCAGCGCGGAAAAGCTTCTTGCCCCGGTCATGAACTGACCCGAGGAGGGCACCCGCGCTGTGCTGAGCGCCTCCTGAAGCGCCACGAGGCCGCTGGCATTTCCGGCGAGGCCGGGGGTTGTGGCGCCGATTCCGTCCCGCAACCGCCAAAGTGCGCCACCTTGCTGTGGATCGACGGCCGCATTCAGCGTCAGGCGCTGGGCGAGGCCAAGTTCGTTGGTGGCCAGAAAATTTCTACCCCCATCGGTAAAAAGGCCGGCTTGACCCGCAACGAGCGTCGGGTCGACGCCGGAGTCGGCAAAACGCTCCACCAGATCGCGGGCCAGGGCATCTAGTTTGGCTTGGGCTTCTGGGCCCAATGTATCGCGCACCGCGAAATGGGCAGCCAATTCTCCCCCGGAAATCGGGCTGTCGGCCCCCGATGTGGCCACGGCGCGCCCGTTCAGGGTGAGCCCCGAAAGGCTGCCTGCCCCAAACGACATTTCGGCTGTGACGATGCCCGAAGGATCAAATCCAAAGACGGCGGCGTGGCCGTCGACCAGCATGGCGCCACCGGTCGTGTAAAGCGCGATCTGCCCATCGTCACGGGTGACTTCGCGGATCGGCACCACTGAGGCGATGCTGTCAATCAACTGTTGGCGCTGGTCAATCAGGGCCGAAGGATCGCGGGTTCCGGCATAGGTCGCGCGAATATTGCTGTTAAGTTCCGAGATCTGTTTGAGCGTGCGGTTGAGCAGATCGACATCCGCCTCGATCCGATCATCGGCATCGGCCCGTGCGGCCTGCACCTCTTGGGAGGCTGTGCTGATATGGCTGGCAAGCACACGGGCGGTTTCGGCAACCTGAGAAAGGCGGGCCTCGGAATCTGGCAGAGAGGCCGCTTCCAAGAGGGCGGTGTCAAACGCGGCGACGCGGCCGCCCAGCGAGATCGCGCTGTCGGTGGTGCCGACCGCCGCTTCAAGCCGTTGAAAGAACGCCGCCTTGGCATCGCGTTCACCGCCTGTCGCTTCCGCGCGGCGGCGGTCAGAGAGCAGGGCTGCATCGACATCCCGCCGCACACCGACAATTTGCACGCCTTGCCCGGTGCGGCCAACGGCGCGAGCGGTGGTGATAACCTCGCGGCGCCCGTAGCCTTCGGTTGTGGCATTGGCGATGTTCGAAGACACAACCTCGGCCGCCTTTGCCGCGGCGGTCAGGCCGGAAAGTGCGCTGGAAAGGCTGCCCGAGATGCTCATGACACGTTATCGCTTGATGTTTGTGGTTTCCTGCAACATCTCGTCCACGGTCTGGATCACCTTGGCGTTTGACGAATAGGCGCGCTGGGTCTGAATCAGCTGGGTCAATTCCGCGGCAACGTCCGTCGCCGACTCCTCCCGCGAAAAACCGACCGTAGAGCCGGTCGGCCCATCGCCCGCATCCCACAGGTAGAACGGACCCGAGGCGGGTGAGATCTGATAGCTTTGGTTGTTCGTGGCGATCAGCCCGTTGGGGTTCGGCACATCCACCACTGGCAATTGGTAGATGCGGCGGGTGAAGCCCTGATCATAGACGGCATAAAGGTAGCCCTTTTCATCCACCTCAACCGAGGAGAGCGTGGCGACCGTGGTGCCATTCTTGGAGATCGCCACGGGTGAGAAGGTGCTGGCAAGTTGGGTCATCCCATTCGCTTCGCCGATTTCGCCGATGTCGAGTTTGATGCTGCCGCCCCCGACGGTCAGCTGAATTTCCCCGGTTGCCGCGTCATAGGCCCCGCCAGAGGTTGCCGTCACGCTGGCCAAGGTGCCGCCGCCGATCTGGGTGTCGTTGAAGGTCAGCTCATATTCGCCGACCAACGCCCCGCCCGAGGCGCTGTCATGCACCTCCATCGTCCAGGTGTTCGAGGTGCCGCTGGTCGGCACGGTCGGGATAAAGGTGAACTCCAGCGCTTCGGACGTGCCAAGGTTTCCAAAGTATTCCACCGTCAAATCATGCGGCGTACCGCTGGCGCCAGAGACGCTTTCGGATGCGGGCAGGTTGACACCCAACCGCATTTCCGAGGTCGGGTTGCCGACATATTGGTTGGCATTGATGCGCACGGGTTCCAGCGCGGCCATGGTGTCACGGGGATAGGTGTTCAGGCTACCGTCCGCATTGGCGGGCCAGCCCATCAGCACCTGGCCTGTGGCCGTGCGCAAAACCCCATCGGAATCTGCCCGAAACGACCCGGTGGTCACAAGCGAGATCGGGTAACTGCTGGCGTTTGCCGTCACCGCACTGGCATCGGTGACGGCAAGAAAGCCGCGCCCGTCGATGGCGAGGTCGGTCGAGTTCGTGGTGGCAATCAGGGGGCCACGGTCGTCGATCAGGCGAAAGTTGGTGGTCCGGACCCCACCTGCCGAATAGCTCGTGTTAGAATTTCCGTGGATCACCACCGAATGGAAATCCGTCTGCGCGCGTTTATAGCCATAAGTCGCAGAGTTCGCGATGTTGTCCGAGATGGTGGCAAGCCGGTTCGCATTCGCGTTCAGGCCCGCAACACCCGCGTTCAGCGAGGAAGAAATCGTCATCGATGGCGCCTTTCTGCAGCTTCGACTTCGTGTGAAGCCCAACCTGCATCAGGTCGCGTTAATTCTCCCCTAACAGCTAAGATTTGACGGAATTCATAAATTCTTTCGCAGCAGAACGATTTCAATCCGGTTGTTGCGCAAGGCGGTTGGGTCAGCGACTGCCGGTTTGCGATCGGCATGGCCGCTGACGCGGGCAATGCGGCTGGTCGGCAGTTCCCGATCCTGCAAAAGTTGACGCAGGGTCTGGGCGCGTGCGGTTGAAAGATCCCAGGTCGGGTCATCACGCAGTGTGATCGGATAGCTGCGGACATGGCCGTTGACCGCGATCTCATTGGTCGCCAAGCCCAGAACCTCGGCAAGAAGCGCACATATTTCCTTTGTCATTTCTGTGGGTTCAGATGTTTCGTCCTTGAACAGCGGCGTGCGTTCAAGATCGAAGATCTCAATGACAAGACCTTCGTCCGTGACGCGGGTCACGACATGGCGCAGCAACCGCTCCATGGTCATGCTTTCCCCGCCTTTGGCGGTCAAAGCCTGTTCTACCTCGGACAATACCTTTTGATCCGCTGCCGCTGCGCCTTCAGACAAGGCTTCGCCACGGGCCTTGTCGGCTTCGGTCGGGTTTTCGTCTGTCGCGCCGGTGCCGGTCTGGGCCAGCGTGTTTTCCGTAAACGTGCTGTCGCCGCCAAAGGCGCCGTCGCCACCGCCAGAGACGCGGTTCACCGGAATCGTCGGATTGAAATAATCCGCGATCCCCTTGCGTTGTTTTTCCGTCGTTGCATTCAACAGCCACATCAGCATGAAGAAGGCCATCATGGCCGTCACGAAGTCAGCATAGGCGACTTTCCAGGCACCGCCATGATGCCCGCCGCCTTGCACGACTTTCTTCCGCTTGATGATGACTGGCTTGGCATTCCCTTGCCCGGCCATTCACACACCCATGTATTTCACACCCAAGGGCAGATGTAGCGAAACAGGGTTGCGGGGGGGTTAAGGGATGGCATTTTAGAGAATATTAAGGGCTAGCGGTGCCCTTTATCGAACCGTGTCGGGAACCCCTTCTGTTATCGTTCCCGCAGCGCCTCGTTTGCCTTGTAAAGTGGCTTGGTCAGATAGGTCAGAATCGTCTTTCCACCGGTTTCCAGTTCGACGGTAGCCTGCATGCCGGGGCGGATTTCCAGCTTTTTTTGCCGTTCATCGAACTGGCTGCGGTCCACTGCCAACGTCACCTTGTAATGCGCCTCGGCATCGGGATTGCGGGCGTTTTCGTCCTTGAAGGTGTCGGCGGATACAAACGTGACCTTGCCGTGCAGACTGCCGTAAATCGTGTAGTCATAGGCCGACAGCTTGATCGTTGCCTCTTGCCCCATCCGCACCGAGGCGATGTCGCGTGGCTTGACCTTGGCTTCGACGAAAACTTCGTCGTCTATGGGGATGATCTGCAAAATTTCTTCGCCGGGCCGCACCACGCCGCCGATGGTCGTCACGGACAGTTTGTTCACCACGCCGCGCATCGGCGCCAAAAGAGTGGTGCGCGCCAGCTGATCTTGCGACATTTTGCGCTTTTGCTTCAGGCTGGCCAGTTCCCCTTGGGTCTTGGCATAATCGGTTGCACGCTCTTTTTCGGTGGTGGTCACCGCTTCGGACAGTTTGTTTTGCGCGTCGGAGTGCGCCTTTTTTGCCCGCGTCACCTCGATCAGCGGAGCGATTTCGCGGTCGTACATCTTCTGCACGAGATCCAGTTCCTTGGCCGTTTGTTCGGCCACGGCTTCTGCCCCAGAAACGCGGGCCTGATATTCATCAATCCGCGCGCCCAAAAGCCTGCGTTCCGAAGCGGCGATGGCTGGCACCCGCGCTTCAATGTCGGTCGGAAGGGCGAAGTCTGCGTCCCCCTGCATTTCTGCCTCTAGCCGCAGGCGGCGTATTTCCAAGGTGGCGATCTCGTCGTCCAACTCGTCGACGGTGGCCTGAAACTGGGTGCCGTAAAGTCGGGCCAGCATCTGGCCTTCTTCGACCACATCGCCTTCGGCGACATTCAGTTCGGCCAGAATTCCGCCTTCAAGGTTCTGGATGATCTGCGGGCGGGATGAGGACACCACCTCGCCATTGGCGCGAACGATCTCATCGACCCAGGCAAGTGCCGCCCACAGGATGAACAGGACCGCACTTGCGATGATGGCCCAGATCACCAGACTGGGGCCGCGGCCACGGCCCACCAATTCGTCTTCGTATTCCAGCACGCTCATGCCTTGGCCCCCGCTTGGGCTTTGGCCAGATGGGCCAGAACCTGATCGCGCGGGCCATCCACCGCCAACTTGCCGTTTTGCAAGATCAGCGTGCGGCTGGTCAGTTGCAGGATGGGCACGCGATGGGTCGCGATAATCGCCGTGCGGCCCTGCAGCCAAGTCCCGAGACGCGATACCAGCGTGTTTTCCAAAGTCTGGTCGAGGGCCGATGTCGGCTCGTCTAAGATCGCCACGGCGGGGTCTTGCAGCCACATCCGCGCCCAACCGATGGATTGGCGTTGGCCGACCGACAGACCTTCGCCCATCTCTTTGATTTCAATATCCAGTCCGCGCGAGTGGTTGCGGACAAAGGGGCCAAGTCCGGCAAAATCCAGCGCGGCGAACAGGCGGTCGTCGTCACGTTCCAATTGGGTCAGGTTCAGGTTGTCGCGCAGCGTTCCGGAGAACAGCCGCACATCTTGCCCCAGATAGCCCACACCCCGGCGCAGGTCGCGCGGGTGAAGTTGGTCAAGGTCAACACCGTCCAGCAAGACGCGGCCCTTGGTCGGCTCATAAAGCCCGGCCAGCACCCGCAGCAGCGTCGATTTGCCCGAGCCATTCGCGCCCAGAACGGCAACATGCTGGCCCTGCGGTATGGCCAGACCCTGAATGTCAACGATGGGGGCGGATTGCGCGTCATAGCGGAATTCAAGGTTCCGCATCTCGTACATCCCAAGGATACGGTTTCGGCGCAGATAGTGACGGCCTTCTTCTTCATACTGGCGTGCGTTGGCGATGGCCTCCAGCCCATCCAGCGCCGCTTTCACATTGGTCCATTTGGCCAAGGTGGCCGACAGCGCGGCCAAGGGGCCAAGCGTGCGGCCGGTCAGGATGCCGATGGCAATGATGGTGCCGACGGTGAATTGACCGGCAAAGACCAGATAGGCCCCGACGATCACCGCGACCACATAGGTCGCCTGCTGCACGGCCCCGGCCCAGTAACCCAGAAGGGCGGTCAGGTGGCGTTGGTCGGCGGATTTGGCAGCGGACAGGGCGGAAAGCTCGGTCCAGATGCGCTTGACGCGATCCTCGCCGCGTTGGGTTGTGACCGTCTCCGCCTCGAACACCGCTTCATAAAGCAGTCGGGCCGATTTCTGGCTGGCACCTTGGGTCGCCGCGGTCAGGGCAACCATTTTCTTTTGCAGCAAGAATCCCGGCAGCACCATCAGCACCCCGCCGATGATCAACACCCAGACCAGATTGCCACCGATGGAGGCGACCAGCGCAAGGAAGATCAACAGGAAGGGCAGGTCGGCCACGGTTCCGATGGTGGACGCGGTAAAGAATTCCCGCACAGAAGAAAACTCGCGCATGGCCGCAAAGGTCTGGCTGGGGGATTTCTGGCCCGGCCCGGTTTTCATGCCTAATAATTTGTCCATCAGGCGGCTTTGCACCGTCAGTTCGATCCGCTTTCCGGTCACATCCATCAGGCCAGAGCGGGCGAGTTTCAGCGCCGCCTCCAAGACGATGGCCAGCATGGCCCCCCATGCCAGAACCCACAGCGTCGGTTCAGACTGATAGGGGATCACCCGGTCATAGACCTGCATCGAGAAAAGCGAGACCGATACCGCCAAGAGGTTGGCCACAAGGCTGCCTGCGGCCACCTCTAACATCTGACGGCGATAGTTCTGCAATTCTGACCAGAACCAATGGCCCTTGCCGGTTGAAACCGCATGACGCTTTTCCAGATCGGCCATGCTGGTTTTTGCGCGCAGCACACGGCCGGCATAGACTTGGGCGAAATCATAGCTGGAAACCTCTGCCCGCATGTCGGGGCAGGTGGTGTCATAGATCTGCACGCCATTGTCATCTTCGGCCAAGACCAACACGACCTGACCCGATGTCATCTCGGCCAGAGCGGGCAGGTGTTTGGGCAAAAGGCGCGGGGTATTCTCGACGCCTGTCGTCAAACCGCAGCCCCGCAGCGCGGCGCAGAGTTCGGTCAGGCCAAGATGTCCCGCCCCTGCAACCATTTGTAGGTTTTCCAGAATGTCGGCGACGGCAATATCCTGTCCGACCAGCCCCGCATAAACCGAGGCCAATTGCGCGCGGGCAAGCGCGCGGTTCGGGGCGCGGTTCTGGGCGCGCGACTGGCTGGGGCGTTCTGCCGGGGCAGGGCGCAGGGGGGGCTGCGACCCTGCGGCCCGGCTGGCGGCGTTGATGTCGAAGGAGATAACCTTTTCCGTCACATCCGTGCCCCATCCACCAAAAGCCCGCGATCCCGCGCGATCTCCAACTCCAACACCGCGATGCTGTAGCCAAGCGAGACTTGGTCCCGCTCCAGCCTTGCATAGCTGTCATATTGGCCAACCAGTTCCAGCAAGGTGCGGCGGCCAAGTTTGTATTGTTCGATGAACAGATCGAGGTTGCCTGCCGTCTGCGCCAGCACCGTCGCCCCTTGGGCGGCTTGGCTTTGGTACTGTGCGATCTGACGCTCCAGCGCCACGATCCGGCGTTCGGCGGTCTCACCCGCCTCTGTCGTGCGGCGGTCCACCACATCGGTGGTGGCCTCAAGCGCGGCCAGTTCTTCCTTGGTGCCCCACCCCAAAAGACCCGCACCGCCAAGCCGCAGGCCGGGGTCGATCCCGTCCGAGGTGAGATCGGCGTTGGCCGTCAGGCTGGGCATCAGCCCGGCGCGCGCGATCCGGCTTTCGGCAACGGATCGTGTCCCTTCGCTACGGGCCTTGACCAGCGCCAAGGGCTCGGTGGTGTTGCCGATCACGGCAAGGCGGTCGATCCCGCGCAGACTGTCCACTGGGGTGGCGGTCATGGCCGTCAGTTCCGCCATGGCCGAGATTTCCGCCTCGTGATCTGCGGCCACGGTCGCCTGCATTTCGCTCAGCTTTTGCGCAATGACCTGCATTTCAGACCGGTCCGACAGGCCCCCTTCGACCCGCTGGCGCATGATGTCGGCAAAACCTGCCAGTCGTTCTGTGGCTCGCGCCGCCACAGCGCCCTGCGCCCGGGCGCGTTCGGCGTTGACGTAATGCGTCAGCCCTTCAAAAACCCGTTGGTTGATATCGGTTGACAGGCTGACAGCGGCCACCTCGACATCTGCGGCGGCATAGGCGCGTTCGGCCTTGCGCTTGCCATGGTCAAAGAGTGCCTGTTCCAGCAGCAACCCTGCCGCCAGCCCGTTCAGCGATGACAGTGTCACCGCCGGTCCGAGCTGTGGAAGCCAGTTCTTGGCCCGTGCGTCCGAGCGCAGCCGGGCAATGCGCAATTCGGCCGCAGCCGCCCCTGCATCTGCCTCAAGCACGGCATCGGCAACCCGGGCATAGCTGCCGCCCAAGGGCAGAACCGACCGCCGGGCCTGAAGTTCGGAAATCAGCACCGATCCGCCTTCGGTGGTCGGCGCGGTGGCCGCGCCGGGTTGCATCGACATGCGGCTGGTAATGCCATCGCCCCCCCCGCCGACGCAGCCCGCCAAGACGAGCGTCGCAAGGCCAAGCGCGGCCAGTGACCGGGCAGGGGGTTTCCCCCCCACGCCGGACCCGTGTGTGCGGTCCTTCGGCATCTGGCTGCCTCCGCTCTGGCCTTAGACGCCGGTGGTGTTGATAGCGATGTCGTCTTCGATCAACACCGAAGCCCCACTGCCCAGGTTGTAAAGCTTGAACCCGGCCGGTGCCCCGCTGGTGGCAAGACTCGCGCCTTGCAAATTGACCACGTCATCGGCGCCACCCACGATGGTCATCTGCTTGTCTGCGCCGGTCAGGGCCAGCACCTGATTGGCCGAGATGGTCAGGTTCGCATCGGCCGCCGACAGGTCTATTGTGCCGAAGTCAAACTCTTGCAGACCGGTCCGTGACAGGTTGACCGTCACCTCGCCTGTGGTGTTGCGCAGATAAAGCGTGCTGGCCTCGTTCCCGGCAGCATCCTGATTGTTGATGACCAGATAAGTGCCATCCGGCACGGCCGCGCTGAACATCGCCCAATGCGCGTTGACCGGCTGACCGCCGACATCAACCGTGCCGTTATATTCGGCGGCAGGCGTGATTTCATGCGCCGCGCCCGTCGCGCCGACCGTGTGATAGCTGTGGTCATCGGCAGAAAGCGCCGTTGCAATGCCGTAAAGCTGGTTGCCCGCCCCCGCGTCGCCCACCCGAACCGGATCTGCTGGGGCCACCGTGTCGATATGCACCGTTTCCATGGGTAGATCGCGGACGTTGCCCACCCAGTCACGGGCCGAGACCTGCACGGTCATCGCCACATCATCACCTTGTGGCAGGCTTGCCTTCGGAACGGTGATCGACCAGGTGCCATCGGCGGTTGCCGTGGTCTGGATCGCCGCGCCGCCGTTGATCTTGACCCAGACGGTCGAGTTCGCCTCGACCGTGCCGGTCAGCGTCACACCTGCTGCGGCTTCTTCGGCGTTGATATAGCCATCGCCGCCGATCTGACCGCCGCCGCGGGTCAGGGGGGTTACCACGCGATCCACCTCGACCACTTGGGTCAAAGTGCCCGAGGTGTTGCCGTATTGGTCGCGCGCGGTCGCCGTGACGGTGACAAAGGCCTCGCCGGCCGGAATGGCCGAGGCGGGAATGAGCGCGGTCCAAGTGCCATTTGTCGCGACGGTCACCGCACTGGCCGGAAGCGTCAGATCGCCCCATGTCACGGTGACGGTCGACCCGGCTTCAACCGTGCCCGATACCGTGACGCCGTTTGCCGCTTCTGCCGCGTTTACCGCATCCGCGCCTGCCGTCAGGCTGGTCAGATCGTCCACTGCCGTCAGCCTGAAATTTTGCACTTCGGTGTCGATATGGATGGTGTGGTTGCTGGTGCTGGTATTGCCCGCCGCGTCCGTCGCGGTCACGCTGACCAGACCATCGCGGGTCATCTTGCCAAAGCTGCCAAAGGCAAAGGGGGCCGACCAGACACCGCTGGCATTGGCGGTTACAGTGACGCTCTGCCCTTCAAAGACCACCTTGACCGAGGCGCCTGCCTCGGCCGTGCCGGTCAGGTTGAAACCGCCCGATTCCGCCATGGTCATGCGGTCATCGCCGCCGATCTGACCCGCATCGACGGCGACCGAGGTCACGGTATCGATGGCGATCGTGCGGTTGATAACGGTTTTGTTGCCCAAAGGATCCGTCGCGGTGATGACGGCGGGCAGAGTGTGGTAATCGCCCCCGGCAATCTGGGCTTGGGTGAAGGTCACACTCCATTGCCCATTAGCGCCGACAGTGGTGGTTTGGGTCTGGCCGTTGATGACAACCGAGATCGCCGCGCCCGCCTCTCCCGTGCCGCCAAGGCTGACGCCATTGGCATATTCGGCAAGGTTTTCGACATCGCCCTGCACTGTGGTGCCGACGGTGGTTTCGACATCCGGTGGGGTCATGTCGATGATGAATTTCGGGCCGCTCAGGGTGTGCGTGATGGTCGTGCCATGCTCGGTCACGACGACCTGCGCGGTATGGGTACCATCGCCCGGAAGGCCGGTTGCAGGATAGGTGACAG
>Ga0255092_1000123_pt1 | contig 36962 bp, 49 predicted proteins | sample Colum_Yuk_RepC_8_2_FD_188454 | JGI IMG/M metagenome (GOLD analysis project Ga0255092, IMG submission 188454) | Freshwater microbial communities from Columbia River, Oregon, United States - Colum_Yuk_RepC_8d | ecosystem: Environmental > Aquatic > Freshwater > River | place: USA: Oregon...
CCATGTAGACCGTGACGACAGGGTGAGGGTGGTTGACGCCGCCTGCGAGGCTGTGAGTTTTCTTGAGAGCCTGACGACAGGCAGTGACGGCGACTGCGGAGAGGAAGCATGACCACGAAGCCAGTGAAAGGCATTCGCATAAAGGATGGCAAGCTCATCCGCGTCCACACCTACGACGCCAGCAAGTCCAGACGCATCGCCAAGAGCAAACGCCAGCGCGTCGTCTCACCAAAGAGGGCCAAATGAGCGAAGACCGAGCCGAACACTACCGCAACGTCATCGCAATACACGATGATTTAAAAGATCCTCTGATGATGGTCCGCGTGACTGATCTCCGTGCCCTTCTAGATGTATACGAGTGGTATACTGCCGGGGAGCGTCCACGCGTCAGAGTGAAGGCTAGGAAAGAGACAGCATGACCAGAGAACAAGCGCTTGAGATTGCCGACCGATTGCTCGCCCCCATGCGAGAGCAAATCGCGCGCGAGTTGGTCAATGCAAGCCAGTCGGCTAAAGCCTTGGAAGATGCGCCCAACCTCAAGCGCTACCTCGACGCTTTGGACGAGTACAACAGGGCAGATCAGCCTAAAGCTCAAGCGTGGTCGCTCGGCTTTGGGGCGCCGCCGCACACTATTGTTGTCGGCAACGAGGGCGGCGGTAGAGACAAGATCCGCGCCGAATGCGCCGACGCCTGGAAGAAGCTAACTCGCGAAGAACAGCAGCTGTTCTGGACCCTGCAAGGATACTGAAAGCCACTCCACCCCTAGTCCCGCGTCCCTGATCACAAATCAAACGAGAGACGCATGGACACCATCAGCCCAACGCTAGAGCGCATCAATCAGGCTGCGCACGGCATTGACGAGCCCGAGGTCAGCCAAGCCAAGGACCGCCGCGCCTACGTGGTCCGTGACATCTGGTCCAATCTGCGCCGCCTGAACCACATCAGCGAGGACGAGGCCGCAGCGGGACGCAAGTTCAGCGCCCATATGGAGCTTGCCTATCGTGGCCGCTCGATCACCCCAAGCTATGGCCAGCGCCACGCGGAAGGGACGCCCGTCAGTCAGCTATCCGGGTTTGCCGCCGAAGCCGATATGGCCCGCGTCGTGGATTATTACGTGCTGCATCAGGACGCCAAAGCTATGCTGCCACCGTCCGCTCGCATGGCGATGATGCTCGCATGTGACGGCAAGACGCCTGCGCAGATCGGACGATTGATCGCCCATTATCGCGACGACAACCGCGCCGTTGTTGCTGCCGTGATGACGATCAAATCTGCCTTGGAGTTGCTGGCTAGACACTACGGCATTATTCGCGACGGATAATTTAGGTCAGCTATTGACCTTAAAGGAAAATCACCGCATAACCGCCACAATGCCGACACAAGCGCCCGAGGCTCAACAGCCTTCCGGGCGCTTTTGCTTTTGCGGGCGAAATGGACACCGAAAAACATAAACCCGATTGGAGGGGGGGGCAAATAGATGGCTGACCGTCCTGGGGTGCCCCGTGAGTGGGGGCTGGGGTACATTTCTGACATTGAGGACCAGTATGGCCAGCGTGAATGGTCCGGGTATCTCATGCCGGACAAGCATGCGCCCGCATATGATGCTGGCGGTTGGGGAGCAGAAACCGCATCTTTGCGTGAAGACCCGGCAATGGATTCAGCAACTCGCCTGAGCCGCTCGCTTGGCTTGAGCAGTGCAGCGCTCAGCGCCCCTGGGCTGTGGAAATTGCTTACGGTGCCGGCTGCGGCTCCATTTGTAGGGCATGACCTGTTGAACGTGCATCGCAACATGCAACAGTTGGACGGCACCCATCCAACAATGCAGCGACAGGATTCGTGGGCCGGCATTATCGAGCGTATTTTGCGCGACAAATGACAAACGAAGAGCACGAAGCCGACGAAGCCGATCTCATCCTCGTTGACCTGATCGACCTCGCGCTTGATCACGGCATTTCGCCTGCAGAGCTTGTCAAATTCGCCTCTGAGCGCATCCCCGACCTGTACGCCGAAGCGTTGGCCGACCTCCCGAGACACTAGGAGCCGCTATGCGCAAAGCCTTTGACGCATTCGAACGATTCATCAGCGCCATGATGGGCGACCTCGCGCCGACCGGCCGCGTATGGGCGCGCGTCGGTGTCGTGGTGCTTATCGTTGCCGCCGCCATGTCCTGGGGATTTGGCGCTGATGTAAGCTGGAAGCACGCCGCCTTCCTCGCCTGCCTGACATTTGTTGCCGCTTTCGGCCCTGAGGCTGCTCACCGCGCTTGGACCGATCAGCGCTATGGGGCATCCCTCGCCATCGCCATCCTGTGCGCGCCGCTGCTGGCCATCGAGTTCTACAGCCATGCCGGCTATACCGCTGGCCTCCGTGGCCACAACATCGAGACGACTGCCGTCCAGAACGTCAAATACGACAGCCGCCAAGACGAGGTGAAGGAAGGCAAGGCGTCACTCATCCTTTGGGAAAAGCGCCTGGCTGAGCTTGAAGCCGCCAATGCCTGGTCTGCCACCGTCACTGCCGACGCTCTCAGGGCTCAACTCGCTAGCGCCACACTCGCCATTGAACAGGAAGCCGCTCGAGGCGGTTGCAAGGCCAAATGCCTCGCCCGCACCAAGGAGCGCGACGACCTCGCCAGCAAGATCGCCATTGCCGAGGAAAAGTCCGATCTGACCCGCAAGATCGAGGCCACGAAGGCCGTCTTGGCTAAGGCTCGCGACGTGGCCGCAGTGACCGAGCACAAGTCCAGCCCCGTGGTGCATCAAAACCAGTTCTTGGCTAAGGCGGTTACACTCGTTGGCTTTGGCAGCCTCGAGCCCACGCCTCACATCACCGCCGCCGCTGAGCAGTCTGCAAACCTCGCTATGGCAGTCGCCGGCACTGGCCTTCCTGCATTCTGCCTGTTCATTGCGGGCCTATACCGCCGCAGCAATCGCCGCGCCGAACCCGAATCCCTCCCCCTGACACCGGCAGACCATAGGCCGACAGTCATCCACACACGAGAGACGATCACAGACCCTGCTCTCCGTCGATGGGCTACGTCGGGCCATGTCAAGGGGCTTCTAGGAGCCGCGTAATGAAGCAGTCTGGAGCTCGCCCCGTCTGGTTCCTTGAAACAGCCCCCGGCAAACAAGTGGAAGTGCAAGGAGAGTGGATTGACGCCACCAGACAAAGCGCATTCGTATCTGGGCTTGAGCAGCGCGTTGCCGGGGTGGATATGATGGAGTGGTCTATACCTGGGTGGACGATCGCTCTCGACCCGGCGCGGGACGGCGTTGTTTTGACCCGAATTGAATAGTTGAAATTAATCAAAGGAATTCAAAGCCGTGTCGCGAGGCGGGAAGAGGCAAGGAGCAGGTCGCAGGCCAGGCTCTATAACGAAGCGCACGCAGGAAATCGTTGCTGCTGCGTCCAAGGACGGCGAGACGCCACTTGAATACATGCTGCGAGTCATGCGCACGTCTAGCGATGACAAGCGCAAGGACGCCATGGCCATTGCGGCAGCGCCGTTCATGCACCCTCGCTTGGCTGCCATTGAGCATTCGTCCAACCCTGAGAACCCATTAGAAACGGTGACGCGCGTGGAGTTGATCGCGCCCAATGTGCACAGTACAGGTTGAACTCCCCCCAAGGCTTCTGCCGGTCTTTTCGGGTGAAGCTGACGTAAGAGGGGCCTACGGCGGGCGAGGATCGGGCAAGACGCGGTCCTTTGCCAAGATGACCGCAATCCGCGCCCATATGTGGGATAGGGCCAACCGAAGCGGCATCATCCTTTGCGGTCGTCAGTTCATGAACAGCTTGGACGATTCCTCGATGGAGGAAGTCAAGGCTGCAATACGGTCTGAACCCTGGCTACTTGCTCACTTCGATATTGGCGAGAAGTTCATACGCACCAAGTCGGGGCGCATTGCCTACAAGTTCGCCGGCCTCGATCGGTCGCTAGACAGCATCAAATCAAAGTCTCGCATTCTGCTGTGTTGGGTCGATGAAGCCGAGCCCGTCACCGAAGAGGCCTGGATCAAGTTGATCCCGACGTTGCGTGAGGAAGACAGCGAGCTTTGGGTCACATGGAACCCCGAAAGCAAGCGCAGCCCGACGCATCGGCGGTTTAGGACGGGGCAGCCTGACCCACGCGTCAAAGTGGTCGAGATCAACTGGCGGGACAACCCGTGGTTTCCCGCAGTGCTGGAGCGCACACGACAGCGCGACATGCGGGATCGTCCGACGCAATATGATCACGTCTGGGAAGGCGACTTCGCAACCGTTTTCGAGGGTGCCTACTACGTCAAGGAGCTAATTGCGGCTCGTGAGGCTGGCCGGATCACTTCGGTCTCTGTTGAGCCGCTGATACCTGTGCACACGGCATGGGACCTTGGCATTGGCGATAGCACGGCCATTTGGTTCTTTCAGGTCGTTGGCAACGAAGTCCGGGTTGTCGACTTCTACGAAAGCCACGGCCACGGGCTGCCGCACTACGTCGCAATGCTCAACGCCAAGGACTACACCTACGGCATCGATTGGGTGCCGCATGACGCAAAAGTCAGAGAGCTTGGCACAGGAAAGACTCGAGTGGAGACGCTGCAGGCCCTAGGACGAAATCCTAAGCTAGTGCCAGCGCACACGCTGATGGACGGCATTAACGCCGCACGCCAGACGCTGCCGCAGTGTTGGTTTGACGAGACCCGGACGGATTACGGCTTGGACGCGCTGCGCCAGTACCGAAGCGAGTTCAACGAAGATAACGCGGTGTTCTCCGATAGGCCGCTTCACGATTGGACGTCACACGCTGCTGACGGGTTTCGTTACCTGTCAATCGCCTGGAGGGCCATGAAGCTGGTCGAGCCAGAGAAGCCAAAGAAGACGCACTTTGTCTTTGAAGCCGGCGCGGATGGCCTTCGCCCCAACATGACGGTGAGAGAAATCATCGAACTAAAACGCCGAAAGCGCCTGGCTGATGAGTGAGAAGCACGAAGGCCAGCAGATCGAAACGGACGCCAAAGCCGTCGCGCAGGGGATGGAGCCGGGCGACGTTTGGCTGAAGAAGATCAAGAAGGCGAAGAAGGATGAGGAAGCCTGGCGCAAGTACGCGGCCAAGGCCATCGCGATCTTTGAGGCGGACGAGGAACAGGCGACCAAGGCGGGCGCTAAGCCTGTCTCGTTCAACATGTACCACAGCAACATCGAAACCATGGTTCCGGCGGTTTACAACTCGACGCCGATCCCTGACGTGCGCCGACGCTATGACGACCCTGACCCGATTTCTAAGCTCGCTGTTGATGTGATCGAGCGGGCGCTGTCCTACTCGGTTGATCAGTACGAATTCGACGGCACGATGCTAGGCGCTGTTCGTGGCGCTCTGATCGGCGGCAGAAGCTGCGTCCGTGTCCGCTACAAGCCCCACATGCAGCAGCAGCCAGGACCTGACGGCGGCGAGCCGATGGAGGTCAAGGGATACGAGGAAGTCACCTGCGAACTCGTCCCGTGGGATCGCTACATTCGAGGCCCGGCCCGCAGCTGGGCTGAGATGCCTTGGATTGCGTTTGAGCACGATCTGACCCGCGACGAAATCACTGATCTGACGGGCTCGCCTGATGATGACGTGAAGCTTGAGGGCGACAAGCGGGACGATGAGGACGCCAAGCCAGACGCTGGCGTCTACAAGACCACGAAGGTCTATGAGGTTTGGGACCGCAAGTCGGGGCTCGTGTTTTTCCTTGAGGACAAGAAGGGATCGCAGCCGCTCAAGATCGAGCAAGACCCGCTGCAGCTCAGCGGATTCTTCCCCATCCCGCGCCCGCTGCAGCCCATCCAGCGCGAGACGAGCCTGACGCCGGTCTGCCCCTACACGATCTATTCCGGCCTCCTCGACGAGTTGGACAAGGTCACGAAGCGCATCGCCAAGCTGATTGGCCAGCTGCGCGTGCGTGGCCTGTATGACAGCGAGCTAAAAGCAGACCTGATGCTACTGCAGAACGCCGACGACGGCACGTATCTGCCCGCAGAAGACGCCACGCGGTTTGCTCAAGGCTCTGGTGGTCTGGAAAAGGCGATCGCGCACTTCCCGATTGAGCCGACCGTGCTGGCTTTGCGCGAGCTGTACGTCCAGCGCGATGCTATTAAGCAGACCATTTACGAGGTCACGGGCCTCTCAGATATCGTTCGCGGTGCCAGCAACGCCACGGAAACCGCCACGGCGCAGCAGATCAAGGCGCAGTACGCGGGTCTGCGCGTCCAGCACATTCAGAAAGAGGTTGCGCGTCTCGCTCGCGATCTCTTCCGCATGAAAGCCGAGCTATTCTGCACGCATTTCTCGACCGAAAACCTGTCGGCCATGACCGGGCTCGACGTTCGGCCGGCAGAGCAGCTGCTGCGCTCGGACGCCATGCGGGCCTTCCGCGTCGATATCGAGACGGACAGCACAGTTCGCGGCGACGTTGGCCGCAGCCTTGAGCAGATCACGCAGTTTATCCAAGGCACTGGTCAGTTTGTGCAGAGCGTTGGTGCCATGGCGCAGGCCGTGCCGACGCTCATTGCTCCGATGATGGACGTTTACGCGGCGTTTGCCCGCAAGTTTGACCTCGGCAAGCAGGCTGAGGACGCCTTGGACCGCATGCCTGAGCTTGTGCAGCAGTTCATGCAGCAGCAGCAGCAAGCCGCCCAGCAGCCGAGCCCTGAGCAGATCAAGGCTGAGGCGGAGCGCGATTCAGGCGTCACTGCGGACGGTGAAACAACCGGCGTAGCCAAGACCATGGAAACGGTTGCAACGGCGCTTGTGCAGGCGTTGGCCGCTATCGCCGACGAGGTCAAGGCTGGCAACGAAGAAGTATTGAAGGCCGTCAAGGCTCCCAAGACGGTGCGAGTCAATCGCGACAAGGCGGGGCGGGTTCAAGGCGCTGTAATCGGCGCAGCTAATGAGGCAGGCTAATGCCATCCAGCACGTTTACGACCGTTGACGATCTGGCAGAGCAAATCGGCAAGGCGGTGCACAATTTCGCGTCGCACACATTCAAGGTCGCGCTGACCAACTCAGCCCCGAGCGCAAGCAATACGATCCTGGCGGATATCACGCAAATCAGCACGGGCGGCGGCTACACGGCCGGGGCCGGAGGCGGGTACACGCTTTCAGGTGTCGGCTATACCGAAACCAGCGGCACGGCAACCTTGACGCACACCGATCTCGTGATAACGGCAACTGGTGCGAGCGTCGGGCCGTTTCGATATATCGTCTATTATAACGACACGGCAACATCGCCGGCCGACGCGTTGGTTGGGTGGCTCGACTACGGTTCATCGCTGACCCTGGCCGATACGGAGACGCTGACCCTCGACGTTGGCGCGAGCGGCGTGCTGCAGGTGACAAGCTAACCAGTGGCCAACCTAATCTCAAACGCCTCGTCAACGTGGACGGGCGCGGCCACATGGGCGTTAACGGAGACCGGCACGGGCGCAACGCAAACGACGCGTTCGGCGTCAACTGTCACGACAACCAATTATGTCTACTCAAGCGCGTTCACGGGCACGAATACCAACGTGGTCGACGGCGTTCTCCTCTATATCGATCGAGCGACTACAACGGGTACGTTTAGCGTTGCGCTGTCAGAGGATAACGGCACGACGGCAACGCGAGAGGTCACTATCAACGCCAACGACCTTGGCGCGGACCCTGGATGGGTGTTCTTCAAGTTTGGATCGACGCTCACACTAGATGGCGGGACGGACTATAAAGTCGGCATCAAAGGCAGCAGCGCCGGCAACGTCGCTGTCTACCGCGATGGAACGGCAGGCAACTGGACGCGGTTGCTGCGCCGGACTACGGCGGCAACGGCAGCAGCCGCAGACAATCTATACATCGTTGGCGAGTGGACGGCGGCGGCCACGGGAACGGACATCACCGTTACGATGGACAGCACGTCGGCCACGGACTATGGCACGCTGGACATTGGCGATCGGGGCGTCCTGACGTGGGGCACGACGGCGGCGACGGCCTACATTCTGCAGTTGTCGGGCAATCTCAACATCTGGGAAGGCGGAACGTACAATCAAGGCACGGTCGCCACGCCGATGCCACGAGACTCGACAGCCACGCTGCAATTCGATTGCGCAACCGATGGCGAGTTTGGTCTGATCGTCAACACCGGCGGCACTGCCGTATTGCAGGGGCAAAGCCGCACAATCGGCAAAGACATTGACCGCTGCCTGCTCAACACTGACGAGGCCGTAAACTCAACATCGCTCGGCGTCAATACGGACACCGGCTGGCTCGATAACGATCGCATCGCGGTCGCCACGACGACGCAGACGGCATCACAGTGCGAAACGGGATTGCTCAACGGCAATGCCGGCGCGTCATCACTGACCGTTGATGGGTTTGCTGGCGCGGGCGGCGGCTTGGCGTTTGCTCACTCGGGAACGTCGCCGACGCAGGCCGAGGTTATTCTGCTCACGCGGAATGTTGTGGTGCGCAGCGTCTCCACAACGGCAATGTCCTATGTCAACGGCGCGGCTGGCGGAAACATCAATGCCGATTGGGTAGAGTTTCGCTATCTCGGCGAGAACGCAACCAGCAAGAAAGGTATCGAGCTAGCCACGACGACCGGCACCGTGACGCTGGACTATTGCTCGATCTGCGACTGCGAAGATGGGGGCCTATACCTTACCGGCACTTCGCTGACCGGCAGCATCACGGTGAATGATCTCGTGATGTATAATTGCGCGAATGTAAACGGCACCAACGCCCTGAGCGTGGCTGTTACGTCCGGTGCCCCTGTGTTGAATGATGTGATTATAATTCGCGTCGTCAGCACCAGCGTTGCCGTAAATATTCTCGACGTTGGGATCACCATTAATGGCCTGACGGTTGTCGGGGCAACCGCATCGGGAATTTCCATTTCGCAATCCGATACGACGCCGCTGCGAAGCGGGATTAGCAATCTGACGGTGCACGGAAATGCATCATACGGCATAACGATAAGCAGTTCATCCGTCTACATAAACACCATAAAGGCGTGGCGAAACCTGTCTTACGGTATTTACTTCAGCGGGATCAACACGACCATTGAGAATGGTGAGCTTTTTGGGAATGCCGGCGGCAATATTATTTACGTCGGCGGTCACGGCACGCTGATCAACGTGACTGCTAACGGCGACACAACATTCTCGACGACAACAAATCTGAGTGCGTCAGTCTATGTGCAAGATTTGTCGCTGATTGGTTGCGACTTTTCGACGGTGTCGGGCATCAAAACGGCGGCAAGTTCTGACATCGTGCTTGGTCTGACGCATACGAGCGGGGCGATTTCCCTGAACAATTGCAAGCTCGGCGCGTCAACAGAGGTCAGCACTCAATCCAACTTGTCGCCACGAGGGATTGTCACGTCGCAACGCCACGACCAGACCGATGGAGATCATCGTTACTGGAAGACATACGGATCTGGTCGCACGGATTCGACGATTTACAACACAGCAGCGCCGAGCGAGAGGCTGACGCCGAGCAACGCCAGCAACAAGGTTCAAACCGGGTCGCGCTATGTCGCCGTTGACGACGCGGGCACAAAGACAATCAGCGTCTACGTCCGCAAGAGCCAAGCCGGCGATGGTGCGGCATACAACGGCAATCAGCCGCGCTTGGTCGTCAAGCGCAACGACGCTCTTGGCATCACGGCCGACACCGTGCTCGACACGATGACCGCAGCGGTTGGGACGTGGGAGCAGCTGAGCGGAACGACAGCCGCCGCGACGGATGACGGCGCGTTCGAGGTCGTCGTCGATTGTGACGGAACGACCGGCTGGATCAATGTTGATGACTGGGCTGTAAGCTAATGGCAACGTTCGGCGCGGCCAAATACTGGGTCAATGGCCAGCCTGTTTCGTCGATTGACGACACGACCGACGAAGGCGCTACTAGGCATTGGGTCAACGGCGCGCCTCTGCCGGTTGTGCAAGAGGCGGCGGCAGGCGGATCATTTTCGCTCACGGCCGACCCTGCCACGGTATCTATTGCCGGCCAAAGCGTAACGCTCAGGGCGGGCCGGCAACTTACCGCGTCACCGGCCACGGTTGGCATCACAGGGCAGAGCGTCACGCTCAAGGCCGGTCGTCAGTTGCTTGTGTCTCCCGCAACGGTGGCCATCAGCGGCCAGTCGGTCACGCTTACCTATACGCCGGTTGCGACGGGCTACGCGCTGACGGTTGACCCGGCGACGGTCGCGATTGCTGGTCAAAGCGTTAGCCTGCGCGCGGCGCGGCTGCTGTCCGCAAGTCCTGCAAGCGTGGCAATCGCAGGCCAGGCGGTCACGCTCTCTGCGGGCCGACAACTCGCGGCCTCGCCCGCTACTGTTGCTGTCGCCGGCCAGAGTGTCAGCCTGGCGGTTGGCCGCAAGATTATCGCCTCGCCGGCCACAGTCGGGATTGCAGGCCAGTCTGTCGCCCTAGTTGCCTCACGGCAGCTGAGCGTCACGCCGGCAACGGTGGCCATCACAGGCCAAGACGTAACCCTGACGTTCGCGACAGCCGGCGCTTACACGCTGACCGTTGAGCCCGCGACTGTTGCTGTGGTCGGGCAAAGCGTCGATCTGATTTATACGCAGGTCGAGACCTATGCGCCAAACCGTGGCGGCTGGGTTGAGCCGGACCACTCCCGCGCCCGCCGTCGCAAGCGCGAGCAGGACGATAGGGACTCAGACGACCGGATCAGGGAGCATCTGCGGGAGGTTTACCGCATCGCCAAAGGGCTGCCCGTTGCAGCCGTGGCGAAGGCCGCAGAAGCCGCGCAAGACAAGCCCGCCGAGGCTGTCACCCAATCTGACGTTACGGCGATTTCTGCCGCAGCGTCGCGAACGGCCGACAAAGCCGAATTGTTCCAGTTGCGTCAGGAGTTGACTGAGCTTCGTCAAGCGATCCGGGCTCGAGAAGCCGAGCGCAGGGCCGCCGAGGACGAAGACGACATAGCAACCCTTCTTTCTCTTGTGAGCTGATGGCACGCGGAACCTACGTCTGGCGAAACGGTGAATTCGTCGAGAAGCGATCCGGGGAAAAGTTGCAGACATCAGGGGGCATCGCCTGCCCCTACGTCGTTCGCGACATCTCCGAATACACATCCCCGATTGATGGCCGGCCGATCACGTCACGCTCATGGCGGCGTGAGGATCTGGCGCGGAATGACTGCGTCGAGGTTGAGCCGCGCAAGAAGCCGCGCGGGTTCAAGAATGCACGATTTGCCAAGAAGCGGGGCCTACCGCTTGGATTGAACGAGTAGGATCAATGGAAAACACCGAACCTGCGATTGAGGAGATCAGCGCGCCAGCGCCAGAGCCGACCCAAGCAGAGCCGCCAGCACAAGAAAGCCGTGCGGATCGCGCAGACCGTGAAAACGAAGAACTGCGCGACGACCTGAAGGCCGTCTGGCGCAAATCGCAGACACCACGCGATGAAAGCGGCAAATTCCTGCCGAAGAACGGCGAACCGGCAAAAGCGGCTGAGCCGAGCAAAGAAGAAGCCGCAGCTAAGGTCATCACCGCACCGGACCCGGCCAAAGAAGCGGCGAAAGCGGAAAAACCGGCTGAAACACCGGCAAAGACGGCAAAGCCAGCCCCGCAAGCATGGTCAGCTGAGGCCAAGGCCCATTGGGACAAGCTGCCGCCCGAGGCGCAAGCCTACATCGCCGAGCGCGAGGCGCAGGCACACCAGAAGATTTCTGAGCTTGGCCAGAAGGCCAAAGCGGTCGAGGACCTGGCGGAGTTCGTGCGGCCGCACATGCACCGCATGGGCACGACGCCGCCGCAAGAATACATTTCCAATCTGTTTCACGCCGACGAAGCACTGGCGCGCGATCCCGTCGAGTTCATCAAGTTCGTCGCGAAACAGAAAGGCATCGATCTCAATTCACTGGTCAGCGATCCCTATGCCTTCGCTGATCCCCAATCGGCTCAATGGGACGCCAAATTGCAGGCGTCACAGGCCAGGATTGACCAGCTGGAACGACAGCTGAGTGAGGTTGGGCAACGCGTCAACGGTCGGGATGCCGCCGAACGCGAAGCCCAACAGCAGGCATACGACAAGACTGTAACCGAGTTCTTTTCTGACAAGCCTGACGGACAGCAACTCGCTGCAGCCATTCAGGCCCTCTTGCCAGCCGTTGCGGCGGACAATCCTTCCGCGCCTCTCAAAGAGGTTTTGCAGTCAGCCTATGAGCAAGCTCGCTGGGCCAACCCCGCGACACGCAAGGCACTGCTCGAGAGCCAAGCGAAGGAAGCCGAAACCAAGCGGTTGGAAGAAGCGAAAGCAGCTGCTGCACGGGCCAAGCGCGCCGGCAGTATCAACGTCAGGGGCACAATCGCCCAGAACGGAACCACGACGCTTCATGATGACCTGCGGGCCATCTGGCGCAGAAACAACGCAAGCTGAAGGACCAAAGTAAATGCCATCACCGAACAGCACCTTTACGGAAATGGTGACCACGACCATGAGAAAGCATCACCGCAAGGTGGTGGACAACGTCACCGATAACAACGCCCTGTTGACGCTGCTCAAGGAGCGCGGAAATATCCGCACCGACCATGCCGGCGGTTATGAAATCGCTATTCCGCTGAGCTACGCCGAGAACGCCACCTATCAGCGCTATTCGGGCTATGACACGCTGAATATCGCGGCTTCGGACGTTCTGTCGGCGGCCAAGTACGACTGGTCGCAGGTGGCGCTGCACGTCACCGCGTCCGGCAAAGAGCTTCGGATGAACAATTCCGAAGAAGCGATGATCAAGCTGGTCGAGGCCCGCACGCAGGTTGCGCGCGCCACGGCAGCCAACAACATGAGCATTGACCTCTATTCTGATGGCGCTCTGACCAATCAGATCGGCGGCCTTGCCCACATCATCACGGCGGACGGGACCGGAACGGTTGGCGGCATCCCTGCAAGCACCTACACGTTCTGGAAAAGCAAGTTCAACGAGATCGCGGCCGGCGGCGGTACTACCATCACCTTCGCCAACCTCAAGGCGGCCATGAATACCCAATGGCTGGCGCAGAACCGTGGCGCTGACAAGCCCGACCTGCTGGTGTTCTCGCATGACCTGTTCTCGATCTATGAGGGCGGTCTGCAGGATCTGCAGCGCTACGCCGACGCCAAGATGGCGTCTGCCGGCTTCGAGGCGTTGAAGTACAAGAGCGCGTCGGTCATCTTTGACGACAATACCAACTTCGGCACGACCGCCGAAATCGGCTATTTCCTGAACACCAAGTACCTCTATCTGGTCGAGCATCCGGACGCCAAGTGGACGGAAGACGACGAGAAGGTGCCGACCAATCAGGACGCTGTTGTTGTGCCTATCTATTGGATGGGCTCGCTTTGCTGCAGCAATCGTTCGCTGCAGGGCCGCATTCACGACCTCACCTAATAGGAGCCATCACACATGTCTTTCTCTGCGGGAGCCCTTCTCACGGGCACATGGACCTCGACGACGCTCAAGGACGGCAGCGCGCCGTCCGTCGGCGACCATTTCGAAGACAAGGACGGCAAAATCTACAAGTTCGTTCAGTACGACACCGGGGCCGGCGCGGTTGCCGCCGTTTCCGGCAACGTCTGCTACTACTACGCGCCGAGCGGCGCGTCGGCGGGGGCAACGTCCGTGGTCACGTCCGACCTGTCGGACAGCGCGGGCCTTGGCGCTGGCGTGCTGCAGTCGGCTCCGGCCGATGGTGAATATTGCTGGATTCAGATCAAAGGTCCCGCAACCATCACGCCGGCCCTGACCGCCGGTGCTGACGGCAATGCCCTGACGGCAGTCGGCGCGACGGATGGCACGCTGGACGTGTCCGCCCTCGTCACCGACGCGATTGTGGCTTACGCGGTGGACGCGTCGGCCAAGATCATCATGTGTGACTTCCCGTTCTAACGGCAACCTGAACCGAGGCAATGGGCCGGGGCAAACGCTCCGGCCTATCCTTTGAGGAAAGCATCATGTTCCAAATTCGCATCGTAAAATTCTGGACCAAGTATCAGGCGGGGCGAGAGCCCGTCGATATGGTCGAATACTGCGCGCCCGGCATGGCGCAACGCTCGACGACGGTGGCGCGCGTCAAGGACCTCGCTCGCATTCGGCAGGTTCGCGACAGCGACGACACGGCCGGAAACATGGCCTTCGAGCGCTGGCAGGTCATCAGCAAAGCCTATGAGGCATGGAAGCAGGGCCAGGACGTGCCCGTCACTGGCACGCCGCTCGCGGCTTGGCCTGGCCTGACGCCTGAGCAGGCCGAAGTGTTCAGGCTGTTCGGCCTCAAGACGGTCGAGGAAATCGCCAACGCCTCTTCCAGCATCATCGCGCGCGTGCAGTTGCCCGGCGTGGTGGAAATCCAGGCCAACGCCAAGCGGTTCTTGGACGCGTCGGACCAGGGCAAGTTCGCGGCGCAGATGGCTGAGAAAGATACGCAGATTTCGACGCTGACCGACCAGCTCGAGGAATTGCGGCAGATGGTCATTCAGATGTCGCGCCCTGCCGATGACGACGACCTCGAGGCTGACGGCAGCGAGCGTCCCAAGCGTGGCCGTCCGCGCAAGGTTCTGGCTGAGGCAATCGCGGAATGAGCCTGCTCACGGTTGTCCAAGATACCTGCGACCGCATCGGGCTGTCGCGCCCGTCATCCGTGGTCGGGTCCAGCGATAGTCAGGTGCGCAACCTGCTGGGCTTGGCTCAGCAGGAGGTGCGAGACTTGGCCGCGCGCCATGCTTGGCAATCGCTGATCCTTGAAAAGACCTTCACCGCCACGGCCACGGCGGCGCAGTCGGGCGCAATCCCGACTGACTTTGATCGCTTTATCGATGGGTCGATGTGGAACCGCACGCGCGACAACTTCATTCACGGCCCGATGACGCCGCAGGACTGGCAGATGATCCAGGCCACCGTCGCGCCGAACATCACCGAAGCGTTTCGGGTTCGCGGCAATTCGCTGCTGATCACGCCGACGCCAACGGCTGGCGATACGTATGCTTTCGAGTACGTCACAAAGTACGTTGTCGGTCCTGCCGCCAGCACAGCGCCGACGCTCGAGCAGTTCACTGCTGACACCGATATCGCCTATGTGCGGGAAGAATTGCTCACGCTTGGCCTCGTCTGGCGCTTTCAGAAGTCGCGCGGCCTCGACTATGGCGAGAGCATGCAGACCTATGAAATCGCCGTGAAGCGGGCCATTGACCGTGACGGCGGGCGACCTGTCTTGAGTATGGGCGAGCCGTCCGACCTCACCCGCGCCCCGCGTGCCCGCGTGCCTGATGGGAATTGGAACCTCTGATGGTCATTCGCGCGCCCCTCGCTCGCAACCGTCGCCGCGCTCCTGTCGTCAATTCCAAGGCCATTGCCGCGCCTGTCGGTGGTTGGGACGCATCAGCAGCCCTGGCCAATATGAAGCCAGAAAACGCGGTGCAGCTGAAGAACTGGTTTCCCCAGCCCGGCTATGTGGAGGTGCGCAAGGGATTTCGCGGCCACGCTTACGACATCGGCTCCAACCCCAAGACCGTCAGCAGCCTCAACACGTCAACCGACACGTTTACGTCAAACGGCCACGGCCTTGCCGACGCGACCCGCGTCAAGTTTCACGCTGAAACCTCGCTCCCGAGCGGACTGCAGTCGTCTCGCACCTACTACATCCGCGACAGCGCAACCAACACGTTCAAGGTATCCGCAACCGAGGGCGGCAGCGTCGTGGATATCACGGCGGCAGGCTCTGGAACGCTGACCGTCTACACGGTTGATGAGCCCATTGTTGAGACGCTGCCGATCTGGCAAGGCCCGTCGAGCTCCAAGATGTTCGCCTGTGCCGGCGGCGCGGTCTGGAACGTGACGAGCACGACGGCGGCCGTGTTCAGCTACGCATCCGGGACCGAGGATCGGTGGCAATGGTGCAACCACACGACCAGCGCCGGCCATTACCTGTTCATGGTCAACGGCACGGATGCGCCGATCCATTACAACGGCTCAACCTGGGCCGCGCCGAGCATTAGCGGCATTACGGCGGCGGATGCGGTTCACGTCATCAGTCACAAGAAGCGCATTTGGTTTGTGCTGAACAACAGCACCAAGGCGGCGTACCTCGGCACGGAAGCCGTAGCGGGCTCAGCCAGTGAGTTTCAATTTGGCTCGCTGTTTACGCGGGGCGGATATCTGCTGGCGCTGGCGACATGGACCCGAGACGGCGGCAGCGGCGCGGATGACTACCTTGTGGCAATATCGAGCCGTGGCCAGGTGGCGCTCTACCAGGGCACGGACCCGGCTTCGGCGGATACATGGTCGTTGGTCGGCACATTCGATGTTCCCACACCCATTGGCCGGCGCTGCTTTACGCGCTTCGGCGCGGATGTGCTGCTGATCACGGTTGAGGGGGTGTTTCCGCTTAGCCAGCTGCTTTCGGTGGACCAGAGCCAAGCCGAGCGGGTGGCCATTTCGGAACGGATTAGCCAAGCCTTCAACGAAGCATCGTTGAGCTATTCGAGCAATTGGGGCTGGGAGTTGTGCGGCTACGCCAAGGGCACGCGGCTGATCGTCAACATTCCCACGGCGGAAGGCTCGGCTGCCAAGCAGTTCGTCATGAATACGCTGACGGGCGCATGGTGCGAGTACGACAACCACAACGCGTTGACCTGGGCCGTCTATAACGACAACCTCTATTTCGCCGGGGCAGATGGCGAAGTGTTCCGGGCTGACACCGGGCGGTCTGATGTGTCCCTGCCAATCACGGCCATTGGGCAGACAGCCTATTCAGCCTTCGGCCAAGCCACGTTGAAGCGGTTCTCAATGTTGAAGCCGCTGATAACGGCCAACGGCACGAATAGACCGTCCCTCGGCATCTCGATTGATTTCGTCGAGACGCAAAGCCTAACCACGCTCAACAGCACGCCGACCAGCACCGCCGCGCTTTGGGATAGCTCGTCTTGGGACGTTGCGGCCTGGGGCGGCGCGGATGTGCAGATCAACGATTGGGCGACGGTGTTCGCGCTCGGCACCTTTGGGAGCCTGAAGTTTCAAGCCCAGACGGGCGTCAACGCCGACACGTCAGGCTGGGGCTTGGCTGCATGGGGTGAGGGTGAGTGGGGCACGGACAACACGTCCGAAGAAACCATGCGAATTCAGGGTTTCGTGATCCTGCATGAGCCGGGGGAATACCTGTGAAGCTCGTCACGGGTCATGATGAGACGATCCTGGCTTGGCTTGAGCAGAAATTCGGCGTGACGGCGCTGCAAACGCCTCGCGTCGTGCTTGGCATCGTGGATAGCGATGGCGTGTTGCGCGGCTGCTTTTTGATCACATGGCGCGGCGAGACGACGGCAGAGTTGCACCTATACGGGCGCAGCAGCAACGACACGTTCAAAGAGATGTTTGCGGCGGTGTTTCTTGCCTGGGGCGTGCATCGTCTCGAGGTCAGGACCGCGCGCACCAACAGCACAATAAAGCGGGCGGCCCCGAAGTTCGGCTTCAAATTTGAGGGCATCGCCCGCAGCTATTACGGCGCAGGCCGTCATAACGACGCGTTTGTGTTCGCGATGACCCCAGATCAATGCAGGTGGATAAATGGGCAGCTTGTTCAAGTCGCCAAAGAAGCCGGAACCGCTCAACGTCGGCGCGGTCGCCAATCAGGCCAACACGCAGAACACGCAGAACGCGTTTCAGAACGCAGCCTTTAACCGAGTCAACCAGACCGACGCGCAAGGCAACAGCCTGAACTGGTCACAGACCGGGACCGACGCGCAGGGCAACCCCGTGTTCTCGGCGGCGCAATCTCTTGGCCAGCGCGGTCAGGACTATTCGACGGGGCTCGCCGGGATCGGTCAGCAGTATTTCAGCCAGGCCGGCAATCAACCCGACCTCGGCAGCGGGGCGGCATTTGACCGGGCCTATGGGTATGCCAGCGCCAACCTAGAGCCGCGATTCCAGCGGGCCACGGATGCCATGGAAAATCGGCTCCGCAACCAGGGCTTGGACCCGACCAGCGAGGCGTACAAGAGCGCGGCCAACGACCTTGCCCTGCAGCAGAACGAAGCCCGCAACAACCTCGTGACGGGCCTGCAAGGGCAGATGTTCAATCAGGGCCTGCAGCAGCGCCAGCAACAGATGGGCGAGCTGATGCCGGGCGTGACGGGCGGGCAAGCGTTCATGCAGCCGGGATACGTCAACACGCCGCAAGTTGGCGTCCAAAACGTGGATATTGCGGGGCTCAACCAAGCGGCCAAGGCGGGCGAGTGGCAGGGCTATCAGGCTGATAGCCAGCGGCAGGGGGCCATGCTTGGAGGGCTTGCGGGCATCGGCGGGGCGCTGATCGGTGCGCCGTGGGCTGGCGGTCTGGCTAACATTTTCCGCACCGGATCAGGCACGCAGGGAGGCAAAGGCTGATGGCGCAACCCGCTCCCTACTCTAACCCCTTCATGGGGCTCCAATCTCCCGACCAGATTGCGGGCAACCGCAAGCTCGGTCAGAAGATGATGATGGACGGCATGAGCGCTGATCCAGTCCAGCACTGGACGCAGGCGCTTGCCCGCGTGCTTGGCTCTGGCGTTGGCCGCATGAACGTCAACGCTGCTGATGAGGCCGCGCAGGCCCGCCAAGGGGCAACTATGTCGGCTCTGGATAGCTCGGGGGCGCTTGGCGGTCTTTCCCCGGCGGATCGGGCCTTGATCGGCGCTGATCCTGAGATGATGCGGTCTGCTCTGTCTAAGGTGTATGGCGACAAGCTAGACCCGTCCGCCGGCATGCGCCGGGACCTGATGCGGGAGCAGATCGAAGGGGCTCGGCAGGACCGGGCGCACCGTGCGGAGATGCAACCGATTGAGCTTGAGGCCAAGAAGCGCAGCCTGCAAACCGACCCGCTTATGATCGTTCCGCCGGGGGCGACGGTCCTAAACCGAACCACGGGGCAGGCAACGCAGCCGGGCGGGCCGAATTGGGACAAGCTTCCCGAATTCGCCGCGAAATCGGCGGCTTTCTCATCCCGTATGGTCGATGCAGAGCGCAACGTGCGTGGCGTTCTGGACAACGCAGCCAAGAGAGCGGCTGAGAAGAAGGGCGGGTTTGATCCTACCGCGCCAAGCATGGCGGTCTACAACGCAATGCCCGAAGCTCTGGCGAACCTGACCGTTCGCGATCCAGATCATCAAAGCTACCGGCAGGCGGCAGAGCAGTGGATTCGCGCCTTCTTGCGCAAAGAGTCGGGCGCGGCGATTTCGGCTGATGAGTTCAAGCGCGATTTCGTCGTCTACTTCCCGCAGCCAGGCGATAGCCAAGAGGTCATCCAGCAAAAGCAGGAAGCGCGATTCATGGCAATGAAAGGCTTTGCCGAGGAAACGCGAGGCTATTTCGCTCACACGAACCCGCGCGGGGCGAAGATCCTCGATGGTTGGAAGCCGAACGAGGCTCGCCGTCCTGCTATGAGCAGCATTCAGGCCGGCATGCAGGCGGCTACGCAGCCTGCAGCAGCGCCTCGCCAAGTTGTGCCGCAGGCTGCGCCGCCCGTCACTCAGCCAGCAGGCCGACCAACGCCACCCGCCGAGGCGATCAAAATGCTGCACGGCGACCCGTCACCGGACGCCATGCGCGAATTTGACGAGATGTTCGGGGCAGGCGCGGCCCGCCGTGCATTGAGGATGCAATAATGGCAGCGCCAAACCGTTTTGAGCAGTTTGCCCAAGCGCCAATCGTTCGCCCGCCACCGATTGAGCGCCCCGAGGCAATCCCGCGCCCCGGCGATGCCCCGGCCCGCCCGCGCAACAGGTTTCAGCAGTTTGCGCCGCCAGCCGAAGCGCCACAATCCATGCCGCCGGCCGCTGCCGAAGCGCAGGGCACGGCCGAAGAACCGGCGGCACCGGGCCGCTTTAACTTCGGGCAACCGTCACAAACCATCGGCGGTTATCAGGCGTCCGAACTGCAGAAGGTTTTGGACGCCGCCCCGCCAGACATGCGCAAGCGTATTCTCGACGAATGGCAGGCCCTGCAAGAGAAGCCCGATCAAGTAACAGACGCCGCCAAAAGCTTCGGCTCTGGCGTCGTCAAGGGTGCGATTGGCCTTGGCACGCTGCCGGCGACCCTCGAAACAATGACGGCACAGCTAGCGGATTCTATTGGTGCGCCAGAATGGATGCGCAAGGGCGCAAAGGCCGTGGCCGACTATGGCGTCATGCCATCGATTACAGCGCCGGCACGCATGATCTCGGGCGGCCCAACGAACAAGCCAACATTTGACGAAGCCAAAGGCGTGGTCGAGCGCGCTGCAGGGCAACCTCTATACGAGCCGCAAACGACGGCGGGTCAATACGCGCAAACGGTTGGCGAGTTTGTCCCCGGCGGCTTCACGCCTGGCGGCATGCTTCGGAAGGCTGCAAACGTTGCCATCCCTGCCGTAGCATCCGAAACGGCGGGCCAAGCGACAGCCGGCACGCGGTACGAGCCTGCCGCTCGGGTCGCTGGCGGTTTGGTGGGCGCAGCCGCGCCAAACATTGCCATGCGCGCTGTAACCCCATTTCCCAACCCGACCCCGGAACGTGCCCGCCAAGTTGCAATCCTGCAGCGCGAAGGCGTGCCGCTTACGGCCGGCGACATAACGGGGCGAAAGTCGCTCCGATGGGCTGAAAGCGCAGCCAACGATACGCCAATGTCAGGCCAGCGCATCGGCGCTCAAAAAGAACTGCAGAGCGAGAAATTCACGGAAGCAGCCTTGCGGCGGGCCGGCATCAACGCCCCGCGTGCGACCGATGACGTGTTGAATGCTCAATACAACCGACTAGGCCAAGAATTCGATACGTTTGCGAAGGTTGCTGCTGTGCCAGTCACACCGCAGATTGCCAGCCGCGTTCAAAACATTGCGCGCCAATATGAACGCATCACCGAGCCGTCACTGATCAATCCGCTTGTTCGCGAGATTGCCGACGACATCATGTCCATGTATCGCGGCGCGCAACGCGTCATGCCTCATCACATTGACGGTGCCAAGTACTCTGCCTGGCGGTCTGACATTGGCGCAGCAGCGCGCGGCACCAAGGACCAGCGGGGTCAAAGAGCCCTTTATGATCTGCAGCACATCTTGGACGATGCCGCTGAGCGTTTCGTCCGCAGCCGAGGCGGCTGGCAGCACGCAGCAATCGCCGACCGCATGCGCCAAGCCCGACGAGAATACCGAAATCTGATTGTCATCTCCAAGGCGCGCGGGGCGGGCGAGCAGGCAGCGCAAGGACTTATAACCCCCGCGCAACTGCAGGCCGCAGCCAAGAATATGGAAGGCTGGCAGGGCTTTTCTCGCGGTCGCGGTGACTTCACAGAGCTTGCCCGCGCGGGCGTGTCCGTCATGACGCCATTGCCAAATTCAGGCACGACCGCCCGCCTTGCGGCTCAAGGACTATTCACCATGCCTGCGACTGCAGCAGGCTTTGTCACGGGCGGGCCTGTTGGTGGCGCTGTATCTGGGCTCGGCGCGGCACTCAGTCAGGGTATGATGGCGCGTGGCCTCATGTCGTCGCCCGTGCAAGCGTATCTTGGCAATCAAACACTCGCCCGCGCTTTGCAAAACAGCAAGGCCCGTACACCGCGCGCAATTGGCTTGCTGCCGGCAACGCAGTAGGACTAGCACCCCTCCCACGTACCAGCGTTCCCTTCAACTCAGATTCCTGAGAACGCACACCTATGCCAAGAAACGGCTCTGGCACGATGACCATAACCAACTCGTTTTCGTCGGGAACGACGATCTCGAGTTCAGCGGTGAACGCCAACTTTTCCGACATTGCATCAGAACTGACGGGATCTCTCCCGCGTGACGGCCAAGCCGCCATGACGGGCGCGCTACAAGCAGCAACCGGCACAGCGTCTGCCCCGTCGATCACATTCGGCAGCGACACCAACACGGGTTTCTATCGCAAATCAGGCGATACAATTGGCGTAGTCGCGGGCGGAACGGAAGTCGCGACCATCGGCACGTCAGGGCTCGCCGACGCAAACTCAGTTGCCATTGTCGGCACGCCAACCGGCGCAATGATGATGTACGGGGCCACGTCAGCCCCGACCGGATGGGTTCGATGCAATGGGCGCACAATCGGTAATGCCTCGTCCAGCGCTTCGGAGCGCGCCAACGCCGACACATCGGCCCTGTTCACATTCCTTTGGGATAACTACGCCAACGCTCAATGTGCAGTGTCCAGCGGTCGAGGCGCAAGCGCTGCGGCGGATTACGCAGCCAACAAAACCATTGCCCTGCCTGATCTTCGCGGTCGCGCGTTCTTCGGCTTGGACGACATGGGCAACAGCGCCGCAAGCCGCATCGGCACCACATTCAGCGGCACAACGAACGGTGCCACGGGTGGTGCGGAAAACCACACGCTGACCGTGGCGCAACTGCCAGTGCATAGCCATGACGGCACAACAGATGCCGGCGGCGCGCACTCGCACAATGTCGAGTACGCCAACGCAGCCCGCGAGCCCGGCGCGTCCGGTTCGCTGATGAGCTACGCCGGAACGACGCTAAACCACGCGACAACGACAGCGCCGGACCACACCCACACATTCACGACCGACGACACCGGCAGCAGCGAGCAACACAACAACCTGCCGCCCGCCTTCCTGACAACCTTCATCATCAAGCTGTGAGGGCACAATGCCGCGCGACGTTTCAGGCACATACACGGCCCCAACCTCAACTTGGAACCCAGCCGTCCAGGGCACGACAATCGACGAAGACGATTGGAACGACCTGCTAGGCGATATTGAAACCGCTCTGACGAACTCGCCAACCGTCACGGCTGGCTTTGGCACGGACAATGCGTTGTTGCGTTCGGACGGCACCGGAAAAGGCGTGCAAGCAACCGGCATCACAGTGTCGGATACGAACAACATCACAGTGCCGGCGACGACCGCAGCCAGTGTGCAAGGCATCGTCTATAAGGGCGTGAATACGTTCTTGCACAACTTCAAGTATGGGCCCAACGGGACCGTCACCGTCAACGGCCTCAACACCTTCCTGGGTGAGGGCGCTGGCAACCTGACCATGGGTTCAACGGCGACGCTCATCACGTCGTCGAGCGGCGGCGTCAATTACTCAGACCAGGCCAGCGTCAACACGGGTGTTGGCTACCTTTCCGGCAAAGCAATCACAACGGCCCATCACAACGCTTTGTTTGGCGCTTACGCTGGTCTGAGCCTGACCACGGGCGATAGCTGTACGTTCATCGGCACGTCGGCAGGCTACAATGCGCTTTCCACGCAGAATTGCGTGTTCGTCGGGTTCCGGTCTGGCCTCAGCGCAACATCGGCCGCGCGCTGCCTGCTGATCGGCACGGCGGCTGGCAACTCCCTCACGTCAGCGACCGATTGCGTGATCATCGGCAACGGCGCGGGGTATTTCATCACTACGGCAGGCTACACGGTCGCGATCGGTTCGGACGCTCTGCAGAATGCGACTGGCGCAACGCTGGTTGGCATCGGCTATCTGGCTGGGTTCGATAACACCAGCGGCACGAACAACCTTTATCTCGGCTACAACTGTGGGCGCGGCATTACGACCGGATCAGGCAACACCATTGTTGGTAGCCAAATCACAGGGCTGTCATCGTCTCTTGCCGGCCATGTCGTCATCGGCGACGGCAATGGCAACAAGCGGATTTGGATTGATGCCAGCAACAATCTCGCTGTTGGCGCTGCAGCTGGTGGCGGCGCATCCGCGTTTGGCACATCGGCTGCCGGCGTGATCTCAATCAAGAACGGGACCGCGCCAAGCACAAGCCCGACGAACACCGGCCAGCTTTACGTCGAGTCTGGCGCGTTGAAGTATCGGGGATCTGGCGGCACCATCACGACATTGGGGGCAGCATGAGAACGCTGGCGGAAAAGGCAATCGGCAACATCCCCGTCAAGGTGCGGCACAAAGTTGTTGGCATCACAGCATGGGCCGTCGATTTTGACCCGAGTGGGGGCGTTGATCTTGCTATTTTTGAGAGCAAAGCACACGCGTTGAATGCAACAAGCGGCCTTTCAGAAGGCGTTATCGAAAGCACAGCGAATGGAAACAATGCCTGGATCGCATGGGAAATCCACGATGGACCACAACCCTCTTTCAGCCGCCGTCGCTCAGCAGATGGGCCAGATGATGCTGCAAATCCTCCAACTTCAAGTGCAGCTGCAGCAGCTCCAGCAAGCGCAGGCGGAAGCGTCGGGCAAGGTCAAGAAGATCAAGCCAGCGGCGTGAAGCAGGCCATTGTCGCTGTTGCTGAGGTTGCAGACGACCACGCCGACCGGATCAGGCAGCTGGAAGAAGCGCTAAAGGGGCTGGCCGACGAGGCGGCGAGGTCATGAAGCTCAGCAGCAAGGGCCTGGACCTCATCAAGTCCCAAGAGGGCTATCACAGCAAGCTCAAGGACGGGTCGTGCAAGGCGTACCGCTGCCCGGCAGGTGTGTGGACGTGCGGCTGGGGATGCACGGAAGGCGTCGAGCCGAACACGCATTGGACGCTTGAAGAAGCCACCGAAGCCCTGCGCCGAGAAATGTCCAAGCACGAGGCCAACGTGCTGAAGCTGGTCAAGGTGCCGCTGGCGCAAGGTCAATTCGATGCTCTTGTCAGCCTCTGCTACAATATCGGCGTCGGCGCTTTGGGCAAGTCGAGCCTAATCAAGCATCTGAACGCGGGCGACTACGCGCGGGCGGCAAGCCATTTTGCAGACTTCAAATATTCGCGGGTGAGCGGCGACACGGCGCGGCACTACAAGGTCAAGGACGGGACGCGGGTCGCTCTCGCTGGCCTCGTCTCTCGCCGTGCTCGGGAAACCGAACTGTTCCTTGAGTCCGCCCCCGTCGATCCCATGCCGCAAAAAATCGAAGCGCCAACGTCGAAGCTCACGACCGGCGAGGCGGCTGCAAAGGTTGCTATTCCTGCTACTGCGGCCAGCGGCGGACTCGCAACGGCTGTGCAGTCCCCGCCGGATCTATCTCAACTCACCGCCTGGAAGGGCGCTGCTGAGCAAGGCAAGGATATCGCAACCTGGGCCGTGACCAACTGGCCTTGGTCTGTCGGCGCGGGGGGCCTGTATCTGCTCTTGGCTCACGGGCTCCCCTACTGGCAAAGGAGGCGCGCTTGACCGAATACCTGACCTCCCGCAAGGACCGTTGGACTGACTGGCTTCCTCAGCGAACTCAGGACACCATCAACCAGTCGCCGCTGATCAACACGCTCATGCGGATGTATAACTCTCAGCCCGCAGACCTCCGCTTGCCCGCCATGCGTGACGGCCCTGGAAACACGTCGATTGACCGCATTGCCGAAGGCCGCTCGACGCTCGCCAAAGAGTACCCGCAGCCGTGGCATCCTGCCGCTGAGCAAGCCGTCAATACGACCGGATTCCTTGCCAACTTCATCGGCCCCGGCGCACGCCTGCCGACGCCTCCCAAGCCTCAGCCTCAAGGCATCAAAGCCTATCATGGCTCTCCGCACGATTTCGACCGCTTTGATATCAGCAAAATAGGCACTGGTGAGGGGGCTCAAGCCTACGGGCCGGGGCTGTATTTTGCCGAAGCGGAGGCGGTGGCAAAGCAGTATCGGGACAATCTCGGCGGGTTTCGTTGGGGGGCGAAAATCCCGAGCCGTGTCGTCGACGGCATAGACGTGGCTTTCGATGTTCAACAAGCCTTGCAGCAAGCCAACGGAAGCCCCGCCCGTGCGCGACAAATTCTTGAGCAAAACAAACGTCAGTTTGCCGGCACCGGTCGCGACGCGATGGACGATGGCGCGCTAAAGCTGTTCGACGAGATCGCGCCGACGCTCAATCCGAAAGCGTCCGGCCGCATGTACGAGGTCAAGATAAACGCGGACCCGGAGACGTTCCTCGATTGGGATAAGCCGCTACGACAACAAAATCCCGCAGTCAGCCAAGCAATCGACCGCGCGATTGGCGACAAAGCTAATGACCCGCTGTTCAGGCGCATGTTTCTTGACCAAGGAAAAGCGCAAGAGGCTTATGGAGCCGTGGTGAATGTTACGGGCAGCCCAGAAAAGGCGAGGACTGCCCTCCGTGACGCTGGCATTTCTGGCGTTCGCTACAAAGACGCTGGAAGCCGTGGCACGGATGCGGGAACGTCTAACTACGTCGTCTTTGACGACAAGCTTATAGAGATCCTCCGCAAGTACGGCCTACTTCCGCCGATCGCTGCCGGCGCTGCCGCGTCTCAATCGCAGGAGCCGCCGCTATGATCAGCCTCATCACGTTTTTCAGCACGCTAGGCGGTCGTATAGCCCTAGGCGCTGGCCTCATCATGGCTCTCGTTGCGTTGCGAGCCGCAGACATTCACAAGCAACGCAAGATAGGCGAAACCCGCGCCGTCGAGAAAATCGAGAAAGCCAATGAGAAAGCCACCGATTTGGGCAAGAAGGCTGCTGCCAAGTCTCGCGCTCCTGTTACTGGCAGGGTGCGGGCAGCAGACCGCGACCCAACTACCCGCGACGACTAAGGTGCTCGACGAGCTCCCCCGCGTCCAGAACAGCACCAAGGCCCCTTGCTGGCTGCAAGAGCAGATCGCGGCCCAAAACTCCTACGTCGATACGATACGCGAAAAGCAGGAGAAGGTGTATCGCGCGCCCTGCAAAACCGATCAGGCTAAGGTAGCGGAGGCGCGCAAGTGAATGCACACACGCTACAGCGGATCGCCGACGCCATCACACTCGAACGAGCTGGAAAACCGCTTGACCAAGCTCGAAGCTCTCGAGCCCCGCGTCACGACACTCGAGCGCATGCTGATGGGCATCATATACGCCCTTGGGGCTCTCACAGCAGGCAAGACGGGCGACTTCGCGGACCTGTTGCTCAACATACTGAAGGCGAAGTCATGATTAAAAGGCTTCGCAAGCACGCTCTCTGGATCGCTCTATTTTGCCTTGCGGCGTTTGCGTTCCAGATTGTTATCCGGTGGCACTAGGTCGGCCCTTTATGTTCAGGTTGCAATTCTGATCGCCAGCTTGATCTTACCCCAAGCTGCTTCCATGTCGGCGTCGTCAAGGCGCGCGTTGGCCTCGCACATCAGGCCGTGCACCTTCCGCAGCCTCTCGCGAAGGTTGGCGATGTCCGTCTTAAACGCGGTCTCCCATACTGCATCCTCCACCTTGGAGGCGAGACGCCAACGCGCCAGAACGGCATCAGCTACGTCGGCGGCCACGTCACGGCGCATCATGCCGACATCGATGATCAACGACACCAGTCGCTCACGCTCGAATGCCGCTCGGTCACTCATCGTCCCGGCCCCTATTGAACGCTTGCGTTGCGGAGTAATTTAGTTGCCGTTGCGCGGCTGATAGGCTTCGCGTATTGCGCACCCGCCGGGATGATGCCGTAACCTTGGCGGTCGTGCTTCGTCACAATCGAACGGCCCGCCACTGGCGCCACATGGCACACGATTACGCACCCGTCCGAGAGCGTAACCCGCGCTACTCCATAGCGCTCGCCGGTTTGTGCGCGGTTAGCAACCGCTTGCTGGAAAAGTTGGGCAATAGTCATAGTCGCGGCCTCCAATCAGCGGGAACGTCCCGCATCCATAGTGTGAAAGTAGCACGCGCCGCTTGACGTTTCAATATGTCTCGTGCATTTTCACAACATGAAAACGAAACAGTCCACAGCGCGCGGGTACGTCCGCCCCCTTGGCCGCATGACGGCTTCGGGGCAACTTGCGCGCCTTGCTGAATATGGGCTGTCGCGTGATCGCATCTACGTCGAAGGTGATGGACCGGAGACGCTTGACGCCATGATCAAGGCGCTTCGCAAAGGCGAGAGCGTGATTGTCGTGCGGCTGCATATCCTGGCCCCGCCGAAGCTCCGCACCGCCGACCGCCCGCGTCGTGCCTTGTGGGACGCAATCAAGCGGATCGAAGCCAAGGGCTGCGCCATCGTCGAAGTGGATAGCAACCGCAGCACCGCGCTCAAATTAGACAGAGATGATATGATCGCGGATGCGATTGAAGCGCTGACGCATGCCGGCCGTGCGCCGCGTAGCAGAGACGGTGCCGGCCGGCCGCCGAAGCAGTTCACGCCGGATCAGATTGAGCAGGCCAAGGCCGCGTGGTTCGATCTGCGGCACAAGACGAATACGGTGGCGGTGACGGCAGGGCCAAAAGGCTTTTCGTTGACGCGGTACTACAAGACGTTTGGCCCAAGTGGCCGGGACAACTAGGGAGCGAAAAATTTGATTCTCGGCCACGCCATAGCCCTTGATCCGACTGACGCGCAGGCGGCGCACTTCCGCCGCGCGTGTGGGGTTGCGCGCTTTGCGTGGAATTGGTCGCTGGCCGAGTGGAAGCGGATGCACGAGGCCGGTGAAAAGCCGAGCGCGCAGAAGATCAAGGCGAAATGGAATGCCGCACGCAAGACGGAGTTCCCATGGTCTTTTGAGGTCACAAAGTGCGCGAGCGGACAAGCCATCATGGACCTCGGAGCCGCATTCTCGAATTTCTTCCGAGACCTGAAGAAGGCGAAGGGGCAGCGTCGCTCGCGGTTCCCGCGCTTCAAATCCAAGCGGCACGACAACGGCTTTGCGCTCTGGAACGATCAGTTCGAGATTGATGGCAACCGTATCCGCATCCCCCGTCTCGGCTGGGTACGCATGCATGAGCCGCTGCGGTTTGCCGGCAAGATCATGGGTGCCCGCGTCAACCGGATCGGAACGCGATGGCATGTCTCGGTGCAGGTTGGGACATTGCCGGAGTTCTCCCCCGCACCGGGAATTGCCGTTGGGATCGACATCGGCATCACGACACTGATGACGCTGAGCAAGGCGTTGCCTGACGGTCGCATCAAGATAGAGAACCCGCGCGCTCGCCGGTCGTTGATGAAGCGCCAAGCGAAGCTCGCGCGCCGTATCTCGCGGCAGGAATTGCAGCGGCGCAAGACGAACGCCAAGACCTCGCGCCGGCAGATGATCCGGCGAGACCGGCTGCGCAAATTGCACTATCGGATGGCATCAATTCGCAAGGATGCAATTCACAAGGCGACGACAGCGGTAGCGAACGCCTTTGATGTCGTCGCGCTGGAAGATTTGAATGTCGCTGGCATGGCGAAGAACCACCACCTTGCCGGCGCAGTGCTCGATGCATCGTTTCGCGAAGTGCGGCGATGCCTCGAATACAAGATGGCTATGCGCGGCGGGCGCGTGGTCATCGTGGACAGGTTTTTCCCGTCATCGAAGACGTGCAGCGAATGTGGTAGCATCGCCTCCGATTTGCCGCTGAGTGTTCGCGCGTGGGCGTGCCCATCATGTGGCGCGTATCATGATCGCGATCAGAACGCGGCACGCAATCTCGAATTGGTAGGGGCGGCTAGCTCCGAACCGACTGGCAATGATGCCATGTCAACGCGCGGGGAGACTGGAGCGCTGGCCGGCGGGCAACCGCCGACGAAACTCCGGTCTGTGAACCGCGAACTTGAACCAGTCGATTTTCATAAATCGACATGACAAGAAGGCAGAGACGGATGCCGTTTAGGGTAGGCGATGTAGTTACAATCAACGGCAGTGGCGATCTGATGATCGAAAGGTCTAAAGGTCGTTTCATTGGTGCGGCGGGCACGGTGGTGCAGATAACGAAGGGCGGTCTTTACATAATTGACGTAGGTGGGGAGCGCACGCCTCCTCTGCCCGCACGAAATCTAACAGCACATTGACATCAATGGAGCCCCTGTCCCAACTTTTGCCCGACGCGAACCGCGCGCATTGCCCGCATGACGCGAACACCAAACCGACAACCCGCTGAATTCCTTGAAAAACCTTGGAGGCCACGCCCGGAATTGAACCGGGGTACGCGGATTTGCAGGACGTGTACCTTGCCGAGTAAAGCGCCTATTTTAGGGCGTTCGAGGCGCATCAGCGGTTGCCTGTCCCGTGTTTTGCCCGTTCAGTCCCGCAACTCGGTACAACTCAGCATAGTTACTGAACGGTTCCCATTTTTTCCATTGTTCCAGTCCATGATCGACTATCACAAATCTGGGAATCGCCATGCCCATTAGTGCCCGCTTCTTCCATCGGCGCTTAGATGTTTTCTTTTTCATTTCACCCGTTCCAGTTTCACGACATTTCGCGCCAGCGCCCTATGCAGGTGCTCCACTCGTAAAAACGCATAGTGTCTCTCTGTCACCCTCACCGAACTGTGGCCTAGCCACCGGGCAACCTCGTCCATTGTCAAGCCGTGCTCCTGCAGCAACCGGCAGCCGCAGCTTCGGCGCAAATCATGCCAAGCGATACGCGGCAGACCGGCCCGCCGGCAAGCCTTGCCAAGAGCTTCCCACATCGTCGGGCTGTTCGGCGTGTAGCGCTGGCCATCCGCCGCCGTGAACACAAACCCGAACGGCTGCGCTCGAGCCCTCAGAGCCTCAAGCGTGCGCGGCAGGATTGGGATGGTCCTGGCCTTGCCGGTCTTGCTGACTTCCGCCCGCACAGTGAGCTGCCCCGCCACAAGATCAACGTCGGTCCAGAGCAAGCTGAATTGTTCCTCTTTCCGCAATCCCGTGTCGATTGCGCACGCAATGGCTTCCCGTGCCTTTGGTGGGGCATGCAGCAGGGCTTTGGCTTCTTCCTCGACCGTCCAGTAGCTGACCCGTGGCTCTGCCTCCCTGAGCGCAGATTTGCGGCTCCTGAGATACGGCTTGACAGGGTTGCTCGTGGTCCAGCCCCATTCCTCGCAGCGGGTAAAAATTGAACTGAGGCACGCCAGGTCACGCCGCACCGTGGCGCTTGTCACCCCAGACGCCAGCCTTGCCTGCTCGATCTCTGAAAGCCGCGCTGTGGTGATCATGTCGAGCGTAAGCCCCTTTAGGTGCTGCTCTAGGTTCGTGATGCTGACGACGTAGCGCAACCTGCTCTTGCGCTTGAGCACCTTGAAATGCTCTGCGCCAAACCGCCTTGCCGCCTCGTCAAACGTTCGCCGCTCGAGCCCATAGGCTTTATCTGTCAGACGTCGACGAATGCTTTCAAGTCGCTCGCGAGCGACGGTGAGGCTTTCCGTTTGGAGTGAGCCCTCGTGTTCGCGGCCCTTGTGGTGGATGCGGTACCACCAGACCTTGCCTCGCTTACGGAGATTTTTTGGCATGTCACCGGCCTACGCTGCTTTGCCCACCACGCATGGAATGCGTCGGAGTCAATCAGGAATCGTCGGCCCGTGCCACAGACCAATTCCTCGGCTCCAGGCACCTCGCCGGCGGCTATCCGTCGCTGCCAGTAGCGCTGAGAGAGGCCGGTAAGCTCTTCTAGGTCGGAGGTCTTGAGGGTGGTCATTTTGCCCCCAGCATGGCCACGATCACACATCCAACAATCACCGCAGGCATTGCCCATAGGCTCATGCAGATAATGATTTGCCCAACAATAGCGCCTAGCCTCTCAGGCCAGCCGGGCAAGGGCTGAGAGTAGTCCGGCGAGTCTCTGATCATGTCGTCTCTCCCTCGGCATCATCCTTCCGCACCCAAACAGCAACGGCCCCATAGCCGACGTTCTCAAAACCAACATGGCCGGTTGTCGTGCCTGCAATAAAATCCTCGTACCATTCGTCGGGGTATCGCGGATTGTTGGGGGCGTTCGTCCAGCCGCGCTTAATGGCCCTCCGACGCAAAAACTCGTCAACAAGCTCTCTGTCGGTCATTTGTCCCTCCAAACGATTTCACCATTCATTTTGCGCCAGCCTCGAAACCCCTGCCGCTTGCGAACGCCCGCACGCTTCTCAAAAATACGCCGGGTCTTGTCGATCGCAGGTCTGTTGCGATCTGTCTTGAGGCGGTGGCAGCGCTTGGACATCACCATGCAGTTCTCAAGACTGTTGTCGTGAGTGAGCGTGTCCTCGATGATGTGGTCGTATTCTGGCGTCCCTAAAATCTTCTGGCCGCAGCCGCATTCGCAGTGACCGCGTGCACGTTCCCAGGCGGCGAGCTTCGTGACCTTAGAGAACTCCCGTCTGGTCATGAGCCGTCTTCCGGTAGCTTCACGCGCGACGGCTGGAACACGGCGCGATTGGCCCACATGAACGCCTCTTGGATGCCGGTAATGGCGGTCGACACCATGCGCTGGTCGCAAGCTGGATTAGCCCGGAGGTCGTCGAGATGGCGCAAGGCGCGTTCCTCAAGTTCTTTCGCCCTGTTGACGATCTGAACCTTGTCGTCCGTCTGCGGCATGTATCCGGCGACGGGTAGTCCTTGATGATCTGCCATGTGATCTGCTTTCCAATGCTTCTGTGACACTTCTCACTGACTTCCAGCCGATCATGTGTTGAATCTGCCGGAGGCTGTACCCCGCTTTGCGGAGTATTTTCGCAAGCCGCTTTTTCTTGAGCACGCTTGCAATGGTATTGACGTGAGGTTCGGCGATGTGCCCGCTGCCTCGGCATATTGGGCATTTCATGCCGCGCTCTCCGTTTCCTTGAGCAGCCGATCTGGATTGATGTGACGCCAAACTTTGCCCTTGCGTATTTTCGATACAAGAGCGCCGCTCACGCCAAACTGTTTTGCGACCGAAGAATGCGAGCCGGTACTCGAAAGAATTTGCCTGACCTGATCTGCGTTAAGCTTGGCCCATGGAGTACGCTCGCCGCGCGTATGGCGATCTTTCATTCTCATGTCGGATAGATTTTGCGCCGTTGTTCCAAGAAACAAATGTTCTGGATTCACACACCAGCGATTGTCGCATGAGTGGCAAACCGATAGTCCAATCCCGATTGGACCGTTGAACATTTCAAACGAAGCACGGTGAGCTTTTAGTGTTTTCCCAACGGTAGCCGTTGCGCCGCCAGATGCGATCTGGCCGTATCCTGTGCGCGTGTGAATTGACCCGGCCCATATCCAACATCCCGTGTTGGGTTCAGGGGAAACAAGTGACATAAATCTAGCGGCAAAGGGCTTGCGCTTTGGAGCGGCGCACGAATGACCGCAAAACCCATACCCGCGCCGCTTTGCACGTCTGGCATTGACCGCGCACGGGATCGGCTTGCCGCAGTTGCGGCAATGCTGCGTTTCACTCACCGGCTCATTCTCCGCTCATTGCGGCTGTTCGCGTCTGCCGCCTGCCACTCGGAAAACTTCATCCGCACGTATTCCATCTGTACCTTGCGTAGATTGGCTTCGCGGCGGGCCTCCGTGATCTTCGCCAAGTGGTCGTGCCAATCCTTACTCGCCTTGACGGTCATTTCGGCCCGGTTGACCGGCATTTCACCAAGCGCTGACATCTTCTCGGCCATCACGGCTGACTTGGTTTCTTCGAGCAGGCTTGCAGCGGCTTCGGCGTCAACCCATGCTTTGGCGACAAGGCGAAATTTCTCGCTGATTGGCCTCTCTCGCGCTGGCATTTCGGTGATGCCCGCAATGGCGCGCTCACTGATGCTCATGGCGCAACCTCTTGACCGTGGCCCTGACCGTCTCAAGCTTGGCGTGGATGTGATGCTCAAGCGAGAGCTTGGCCTTGATATCCTCGACGCCGAGACCCTGTTGCATCCACGACAGAATTAAAGCGTCGGCCATGCTCCGTGTTGCGGAGAACTCGTCACTACGCGTCACCGCTTTTGGTGTCTTACGCATCACTCAACCCCCATTGCCGCCTTGCACATCCTGTAAGCTGATTGGACTTCTTTCCTTGCAGACGGGCTCAGCCCATCAGCCTCAATGCAGCGCCGCAGGGCCTTCATGGCCGACGCAATGACCAGCTGATCGTTGATCCGCTGCGTCGTTTGCAGTTCTTCCAGCGCCGTCAAAAGCTCGCTGTTCGTGCGGCCTGCTCTCTCGATAAGCTCTGCAATCATTCCTCGCCCCTCCGCAAACTGTCGGCAAAATACGCAATGGCGTCTGATAGCCGTGTCGCTGCATAGCCAATGGCAAGAGCCAGGATCGATGCAGCAATGATGACGCCGATTGCCGTGGTCATTCTGCTGCCTGCCGCGCGTCAAACTCGCTCATTCGGGTTTCGTAATCTTCCTGCAGCGTTTGCGCCCAACGCTCTGGCATGCCCGCCCACGGCCCGTTGTCATCGCAATAGGTCAGGTAAACCGCACGCAGATGCTCACCGTTGACCGCGCCGGAAATCTCCCCGCGCACGTCGTTGAACTGCTTGACGCTGCCATCGCGCTTGCCTTCTGCGCTGCTCTTGCGCTTGCCGCCCTTGGCAGACATGCGCAGCTGATCATCCTCGTTGTCGGCTTGCGGCATGCTGTCGAGGTCCATGTCGCCTGTGGGCAGCTTGAGCAGCGAGCGCAGATAAGCCTTCTCGCAGTAGGATTGTGCTGCCTGGAACGTCTGAGGGCCGGTCACTTGAATGTAGAGCGTGCGCTTGGCGCGTTGATCGGTCCATGTGTCGGCCGTCGTCGCGAGCACAAAAGAGAACTCCATGTGCGCCCACTGCGAGACCTTGCTGTCCTTCTCAATCCGCTTGATCTCGCAGCGATCTTCAAGGCTCAGCAGGATCAGACCGACTTCGCCCATCTTGCGCGTGACTGCCGCATAGATGTCATCGGTGGACGCAAAATTGTAACCGCCGTGCTGGTTGCGCTGAGACTTCTTGACGGCCTCGACCGTCACCATGATTTGGCAGATCGCCTGCACGATGCTCGAGGGGATCGGCGTCACCCCGCCAGCCAGATCAGCGCCAGCGCCAGACCGACGCCCGTTGCTGAGAGCGCTGTTGCCCATGCCATCACCAGTATCGCCGGGAGAAACCCCCGCATCCGTATTGTTTGCGTCAACATTGCTCATTTGCCTGTTGCCTTTACTGACCAGCTGTCCAAATCAGCCATGCGAGTCCGATGATGAGACTGGCAACAAAACCAACTGCCGCTGCCGTCTCTGGATACATGCACGCCTCGGAAAATGTTGGGGGCTGGTCTGCCCGCCCGCTATCAGTGACCAGCCCCCGTTGCCCTGCTGCCGCCCTCTGCTCGGCTGCCCCCGCGCAGCCTGCGGCAGCAGGGGATTGGGTTAGGCCAACTCGAGGTCGGCGTTGCGGCGGCGATCCGCCTCGTTGTCGGCGCGGCTGTAGCGCTCGTCTTCGAGATGTTCCGAGACGCAGCCTTGGAGATAATTTGTGTAGAGCGTCATCAGGTCGGCGCGCATGCGGGAGAATTCGACCGGCGAGTTCTCGGCATCGAACACCCGAACCACCTTGCGCTCGTTGTGCTTCTGGCCGATCAGCGAGACGGTGGCGATATGCCAGGACCACTCGTGGCTGATCTCAATCTCGACCTCGATCTCGGGAGCGGTCGCGAACCAGTAGCCGTTGGCGTCGAGCAATTCGTAATCTTCAATGAGAACGATCATGTGCTTGCCCCTGTCTGCCTAAAAGGACCCCGACGCGAGCTGGGAGGGGAATTTGCCGGCTGGAGAACCCGGTCGCCCGCGTCGGGGATGAACGAGACGTTACGTCACAAAGTGTGAACTGGTCAAGCGAAAACGCTCACGGCCTGTGAATAACTTCAGCATGTGGCCGTTGATGATGGTGTTTTTCTGCAACGTCCGTAATCTCTACGGATTGCGCAAATTTTTGTCGCTGAGCGAAATATGTTGGCGATTCGTTGTGGCTAAGTTCTCGAAACGTCGTCTAATGCCTTGATTGCGGCTGCTAATTTATATGGCAGGTTACCTGGGTCGCCGCGATACAACCAGTCGAGCGTGAGTGAGTATACGTCACAGAGTACCGCCGCTTTGGGCGGAGAAACCAGTCGGACGCCATGTTCAAACTGATTGTATGTGTTGGCTGCCATGCCCGCCCGGGCCGCGAATTCAGCTTGGCCGAGGCGCAAAGCTTCACGAGTAAGTCGCAGCCGTTGCCCAACCGCACGGCGGAACGCGCCGTCATCGCCGGCCATATCGCTAATTTTTGCCATGTAACCTTTTACACAGCCCTTCATAGGCTGTGAATTGTTAGTATCGACATCTTGCACCGTCACGAGCTGTGAATTATGATCTCACTATGAAGAGCCAGCAGATCACATCAATTCAGGGCTTGGTGGCGGCATTTGACGGCCCTCCGTCGATGGCTGACTGGGCCATGACGAGCGTCCAGAACGTCTACAACTGGATTGCTCGAGACCACATTCCGCCGAGCTACCACATGCGGATTGCCATTGAGGCAAGACGACGTGGGTTGGTGATCGCGCCCGAAGTTTTCGGGCTCGAGAGCGACGACGCCCAGGCTTTCCACGCCTTGTTCTGTCCAGCCGCCTAGTCCCGCGTCCCTGCCCTGTATGTCGCGTTGCGTTCCCGTCCCGGCTCATGCGCCGGGCGTCTGACTGCGTGCGTGCCGGCTCCTGTGGCGGCAAGCGCGAGTGGAACTGTCAGGCGTCCTGCACACGAGCCTGCCCCATCGACGCCTTTTGCCGGGCCACCCGCCGGGTCCGACTGAGTAGAGAGCGCTGATCCTCGTCGATCGGGGCGAGCATTGTAGAGGGGCAAATCAGCGCGACGGCGGGACCATTTCTCAGCAGGGAGTAACAGGCAAAAATGTGGAATGAAGAAAAAATACAGCAGATGGCCACCATGTGGGCCGAAGGCAAAACAGCCTCGCACATCGCGCAGTGCATTGGCGCTGCCAGCCGCAACGCCGTCATCGGCAAGCTGCACCGCCTCGGGTTGAGCGGCAACCAGCCAAGCCGCAAGGACCGCGCCCCGCCGCGCAATCGCCCGCCGCTCTCGACCAAGCGCACAAAGCGCGCCGAACCACGAAAACCCAAAGCATCAGCCAAGCTTCATCTCCTGGCAGAGCCACTGCCGCCAGCGGCGGAAACAGACATTCCCCGCGTGTCTATGGACGATAGCACTGACAAGGTTTGCAAGTGGGTCTGCGCTGATTTCAAGGACATGACCACGCCGATGTATTGCGGCTGTGCTGTCACCGATGGCCTGCCCTATTGCGAGCATCACGCCCGCCGCGCGTATCGCGCCGACGCTCCTGCTCAGACTGGCGGATTCATTCAGCGCAAGGGGCGCGCGCTCCACAACCTCACGTCCCCGATCCCCGACAA
>Ga0255092_1000125_pt1 | contig 36633 bp, 30 predicted proteins | sample Colum_Yuk_RepC_8_2_FD_188454 | JGI IMG/M metagenome (GOLD analysis project Ga0255092, IMG submission 188454) | Freshwater microbial communities from Columbia River, Oregon, United States - Colum_Yuk_RepC_8d | ecosystem: Environmental > Aquatic > Freshwater > River | place: USA: Oregon...
GGCGGGGGCTGCGACCGTCGGGGTTGCGGCGGTGACCAGCGGGGCCGCACCGGTTGCAGCCGGTGCCACCGTTGTGGTGACCGGGGCTGCGGCGGCAGGGGCCACAGCGGGGGCCGCGGCAACCACCGGCGTTGGGGCAGGGGTCTCTACCTTGGGCGTCTCCGCCGCTTTCTTCTTCGGCTGCGGCGGGGGCAGGGTCAGGCCGTGCGGCATCGACCCATCGGCATTCAGAACCACCACCTTGGTGCCATCCGGCACCCGGTCAAAGAGATCCATCACGTCTTGGTTGATCATGCGAATACAGCCCGACGAGGCGTTCTTGCCGATCGAATTCCATTCCGGCGTGCCGTGGATGCGATAGCCGTAATCAACCCCATTGGTCGTCAGATAAAGCGCCCGCGCGCCGAGTGGGTTTTCCAGCCCGCCGGGCTGACCCTTCTCCCATTTCGCAAGCTCGGGTTTGCGCTCGATCATCTCTTTCGGCGGCGTCCAAGTCGGCCAGGTCTTGCGCCCGGTGATCAGCGCCTCACCCGACCATTGGAACCCAGCCCGGCCAACGGCAATGCCATAACGCACGGCCTTGTTCTTGCCGGTGACAAGATAAAGATGCCGGGCTGCAGGGTTGATGATGATGGTGCCAGCAGGCTGGTCGGTCTCATAGGCGACGGTCTGGCGCTGGAACTCTTGCGGCACCTTTTCGACCGGAACGGCGGGCACGGTGAATTGCGGGTCTGCCTTGGCCGAATAAACCCCCGCGATCAGCGTGGCGTCCTTGGGCAAATCGGCGGTCTTGACGGCAGCAGCGTTGGTCGCGGTGCCCGTGCCTCCGGTCAAGGCCGGATCCATGACGCAAGCGCCAAGCGAAAATGAAAGCGCCGTGGCGGCAAGCAGGCGGAAGGCAAGGTGGGTCATATGCTGGTCCATGCGAATCTTGGCCATGGCAATGGCAAATAAGGTCCAATTACGCTTAGCCGAGGGGCTTTGTCCCGTCAAAGCCCCTCACGCTCACGCAATGGTGAACACCACAAGGGGGGTGTGGCCGCCTTACAGGGTGGTGCGCAGGTGCCAAAGTTCGGGGAACAGCTCCACTTCCAGCATCCGGCGCAGATAGTTCACCCCCGAGGTGCCCCCCGTGCCGCGCTTGAAGCCGATCACACGCTCCACCGTGGTGACATGGTTGAACCGCCAACGGCGGAAGTAATCTTCGAAATCCACCAGCTTTTCGGCAAGCTCATAGGCTTCCCAATATTTCAGCGGCTCGCGGTAGACCAATTCCCAGACGGCCCGCACCCCGTCATGGGGAACCCAAGGCTGGCGCAGATCGCGCGTCAGAACATCGGCCGGCACCGGAAGACCTGCCCGGGCCAGATGACGCAAAGCCTCGTCATAAAGCGAGGGACGAGCGAGTTCGGCCTCCAGCTTTTCGGTCAGATCGGGGCGATGGGCATGCGGTTTCAGCATGGCCAGATTGCGGTTGCCGACCGCATATTCGATCAACCGATATTGCCAAGACTGGAACCCCGACGATTGTCCCAACCCCTCGCGGAAGGTGGTGTAATCGGCCGGGGTCATCGTGCGCAGCACATCCCAAGCATTGTTCAACTGTTCAAAGATGCGGGAAATTCGGGCCAGCATCTTGAAGGCCTCGCGGGCGCGATCCTCGGCCACGGCGCGGCGCGCAGCGTCCAGTTCGTGCAAGGCCAGCTTCATCCAAAGCTCTGAGGTCTGGTGCTGGATGATGAACAACATCTCATCATGCGCGCCGGTCAGAAGGTGCTGGCTCGTCAGGATGCGGTCGATCTGCAGATAGTCGCCATAGGACATGCGGCCGTCAAAGGACATCTGCGCGCCATCGCCTGCGGGATCATAGGTGGTCATGGGTCTCTCCGTTGAAAAGATGGGGGGGGCGTCAGGCGACGCGGGCCATCCGGTTCAACACGGAAAGATTGCCGAGAGTGCGCCACAAGCAGGTCCAGCCAGAGGGGCGGCACAGTGGGTTGGTCGCGGCTTTTATCTTGGTAAAAATACTCCCACCGGAGGCTCTGCCGGCAATTCCGGGGGCCTCGGGCGGGCGTATTTGAGCCAAGATGAAATTCATCGTCTCAGGTGACCTTTTTGCGCGTCTTGAATTCGGGCGTGTCCCAAAGCGACTTTGCCATAATCTCGGCCAAGACGTCTACGGCAGCGGCGACATCCGCGTCAGAGGTGTAAAGTGGGGTAAAGCCAAAGCGGATGATGTCAGGGGCGCGGAAATCGCCGATCACGCCTTTGGAGATCAGGGCCTGCATGATGGCGTAGCCTTCGGGGTGGCGGAACGACACTTGGCTGCCGCGCAGGGCATGGTCACGCGGGGTGGCGAGGGTCAGGGTGGGGCAGGTCGCCTCGACCCCTTTGATGAACTGATCGGTCAGGGCGAGCGAACGGGCGCGCAGAGCGGCCATGTCGACGCTGTCCCAGATGTTGAGCGACGCCTCTAGTGCTGCCAGTTGCAGGATGGGGGGCGTGCCGACGCGCATGCGCTCCGCGCCGCGGGCCGGGCGATAGTCGAGATCAAAGGCGAAGGGGGCGTCGTGGCCTTGCCAGCCCGACAGCGCGGGGCGGGCGGCCGCCTGATGGCGGGGTGCGACATAGATGAAGGCTGGGCCGCCGGGGCCGGAGTTCAGGTATTTGTAGGTGCAGCCGCAGGCGAAGTCAGCGCCCGCTTTGGCCAGTTCCACCGGGAAGGCGCCCGCCGAATGGGCCAGATCCCAAATGGTCAATGCGCCTTTGTCATGGGCGCGTTTGGTGATGGCGGCCATGTCGTGTTTGCGACCGGTGCGGTAATCGACCTCGGTGATCATGGTGACGGCCACGGTCTCGTCGATGGCGTCCAGCACCTCTTCGGGGGCCACGATCTTGAGCGTATAGCCATCGCCCAGCGTGCGGCAGAGGCCTTGAGCCATATACAGGTCGGACGGGAAGTTCCCGCTGTCGCTGAGAATAACCTTGCGCGGTTTGTTCATTTCCAAGGCCGAGGCCAGCGCCTGATAGACTTTGATCGACAGCGTGTCGCCCATCGCCACCGACTCCGGTTCCGCCCCGATCAGCCGGGCGATCCGGTTGCCGACATTCATCGGCTTGTCCATCCAACCGGCCTTGTTCCAGCCGGTGATGAGCATCTCGCCCCATTCATCCGTGACCGTTTTGGTCACCCGGTCCACCGCTGCGCGTGGCAAGGGACCAAGGGAATTGCCGTCCAGATAAATCATGCCTTCGGGCAGGTGGAACATCGCGCGGGTTTTGGTGAAATCGGTCATCTCTGGCTCCGGGGGCTGCGCGGCAAACGTGGCATTGCGCTCTTTTGGATGCAATAGCCGCTGTGACATAAGTTTCAAGCTTGAAATTTGTGGACGGTCGCATACGGAATAAGCTGTGTCGTATTTAGGGTGAAATGGGGCAAAAGCGGTTGCATGTCCCCGGGTCATCGGCATTATGCCTGCGCAGAATATCGGGGGAGGCACAGGTGCAGGCTTTGGCTGCGAAATGGCTGGACTGGCCGCCAGTCTGGACGCTGGGCGGTCTGGTGCTGATCTGGGCCTTGTCGTGGATTCCGCTGCCTGTGGGTTCGGGGCGCTGGGGCCGGGTTTGGCGGTGGCCTCTTTGGTCTTGGGCGTCTGGCTGATGGTCAAAGCCTTTTTGCGGATGCGGGCCTTGGCGACCACGGTGAACCCGCGCGGCACGCCTGCGGTCTTGGTGACTGACGGGGTTTTCGCGATATCGCGCAATCCGATCTATTTGGGCGACAGCCTGGTGCTTTTGGCGGCAGCGTTTTGGGCTGATACGGTCTTGGGGCTCTTGGTGGTTGCGGGCTTTGTCTGGGTGGTGACCGACCGGTTCATCGCGGTAGAGGAAGACCGGCTGGCTGATATTTTCGGCGAGCAGGCGGCGGAATGGTTTGTGCGCGTTCGGCGTTGGGTATGACGGCGTTGGTGTTGGAATAACAGGAAACGGGGGCGGAAAACGCGCCCGGAAATGGGGGAAAGTCTGTGAAAATCGGGGCTTTGAAGGAAATCTTCGAAGGCGAGAACCGGGTGGCGATGACGCCTGAGTCTGCGCTTCAACTGGTCAAGCTGGGGCATACGGCCTGTATCGAGACGGGGGCTGGGGCGAAGGCCGGGTTCTCCGATGCGGCCTATGCGGCGGCGGGGGTGGAGGTGTTGAAAACCGCCGCTGCCGTGGTCAAGGCGGCCGATGTGTTGGTCAAGGTGCGGGGGCCCGAGGCGAAAGAGGCCAAGGCGCTGCGCGAGGGGCAGACCCTGATTTCCTTCTTCTGGCCGGCGCAGAACGCCGAGCTGCTGGAGACGGTGAAGGACCGCGGCGCGACTGTCGTTGCGATGGATATGGTGCCGCGGATTTCCCGCGCGCAGAAGATGGACGCGTTGTCGTCAATGGCGAACATCGCCGGCTACCGCGCGGTGATCGAGGCGGGCAATAACTTTGGCCGCTTCTTCACCGGCCAAGTGACGGCCGCGGGCAAGGTGCCGCCGGCACGCGTGCTGATCGTGGGCGCAGGTGTTGCGGGGCTTGCCGCCATCGGCACCTCGACCAGCCTTGGCGCGATCACGCTGGCCTTTGACGTCCGCCCCGAAGTGGCCGAACAGATCGAATCGATGGGGGCAGAGTTTGTCTACCTCGATTTTTCCGAGAAGGCGCAGGATGGTGCGGCGACGGGGGGCTATGCAGCCCCATCTTCGCCGGAGTTCCGCGAAGCGCAACTGAAGAAGTTCCGCGAGCTGGCCCCGTCGGTGGACATCGTCATCACGACGGCACTGATCCCCGGACGGCCCGCGCCCAAGCTTTGGACCGAAGATATGGTCCAGATGATGAAGCCCGGATCGGTTATCGTTGACCTTGCGGCGGAACGTGGCGGCAACTGTGATCTGACGGTGCCGGACCAGAAGATCGTCACCGAAAATGGCGTGACGATTGTTGGCTACACCGATTTCCCGAGCCGGATGGCCGCGCAGGCCTCGACGCTTTATTCCAACAATATCCGTCATATGCTGACCGATCTTACGCCGAAGAAAGACGGCGTGATCGTCCATAACATGGAAGATGATGTGATCCGCGGTGCTACCGTGGCGCATGCAGGTGCCATTACCTTCCCGCCGCCGCCGCCGAAAATCGCGGCGATTGCAGCGCAAAAACCGAAGGAAAAGGTCAAAGAGCTGACGCCGGCAGAAAAGCGCGCGGCCGAGACGGCGGCCTTCAAGGCCGAAACTCGCAATCAGGTCACGCTTTTGACGGTGGGCGGGGCGCTGATCCTGCTGGCTGGTCTTTTCGCGCCTGCGTCCTTCATGTCGCACTTCATCGTCTTTGTGCTGTCCTGTTTTGTGGGCTTCCAGGTGATCTGGAATGTTTCGCACAGCTTGCACACGCCTTTGATGGCGGTGACCAACGCGATTTCCTCGATCATCATCCTTGGCGCGCTGATGCAGATCGGCTCGGGCAACTGGTTGGTGGTTATCCTTGCGGCACTGTCGGTCTTCATGGCGGGGATCAACATTTTCGGGGGCTTTATGGTCACCCGGCGCATGCTCGCCATGTTCCAAAAGTCGTAAGGAGGCCGGAATGGAATACGGATTTACCACGGCGGCCTATGTGGTTGCGGCAGTTCTGTTCATCCTCTCGCTGGGGGGATTGAGCGGGCAAGAAAGCGCCAAGCGCGCGGTTTGGTATGGCATCACCGGCATGGCGCTGGCGATTGTGGCGACGATCTATGGCCCCGGCGCGGGCAATTGGATGATCTCGCTGGTGATGATCGCCGTTGGCGGCGCGATTGGCTGGGTGGTGGCGCAGCGTGTGCAGATGACGGAAATGCCGCAGCTGGTTGCCGCGATGCACAGCCTTGTCGGTCTGGCAGCTGTCTTCATCGGCTATAACACCGAGATTGAAATGGCCGGGATTGCGGCCTTGCAGGCGGCTGGCGATGCGGACGCTTTGCAGGCTTTGTCAGGCTTTGCCCACAAGATCGCGGCAAAATCGGCCAGCGAGATTGCGGTTTTGAAGGTGGAAACCTTCCTTGGCGTCTTTATCGGGGCGGTGACCTTTACCGGCTCGGTGATTGCCTATGGCAAGCTGGCGGGCAAGGTTGACGGCAAGGCGAAAAAGCTGCCGGGCGGCCATGTGTTGAATGCGGCGGCGGCGGCGATTTCGTTGATCCTCTTGGTCATGTATTTCAACGGCGCAGGCACTTGGGCGCTGGTGGTGATGACCCTTGCCGCCTTCTTCATCGGCTATCACCTGATCATGGGGATCGGTGGGGCAGACATGCCCGTCGTGGTCTCGATGCTGAACAGCTATTCTGGCTGGGCGGCGGCAGCGATCGGGTTTTCGTTGTCGAATGACCTTCTGATCGTGGTCGGGGCCTTGGTGGGTTCGTCGGGCGCGATCCTGTCCTACATCATGTGCAAGGCGATGAACCGCTCGTTCATCAGCGTTATCCTTGGCGGCTTTGGCGGCACCACGGGCCCGGCGATGGAAGTCACGGGCGAGCAGATTGCCATCGACACCGAAGGTGTTGCGGCCGCGCTGAATGATGCGGAAAGCATCATCATCATTCCGGGTTACGGCATGGCGGTGGCGCAGGCGCAGCAATCGGTCAGCGAGTTGACCCGCAAGCTGCGCGCCAAGGGCAAGGAGGTGCGTTTTGCCATCCACCCGGTGGCGGGCCGTCTGCCGGGGCACATGAACGTGCTTCTGGCCGAGGCGAAGGTGCCTTATGATATCGTGCTGGAAATGGACGAGATCAACGACGACTTCCCGTCAACCGATGTGGCCATTGTGATCGGGTCGAACGACATCGTGAACCCGGCTGCACAGGAAGATCCGAACAGCCCCATCGCAGGGATGCCGGTTCTGGAATGCTGGAAGGCAAAACAGGTGTTCGTGTCGAAGCGGGGGCAGGGTACCGGCTATTCGGGTATCGAGAACCCGCTGTTCTACAAGGACAATACGCGGATGTTCTATGGCGATGCCAAAAAGTCGTTGGATGCCTTGTTGCCGCTGATCGACTGATCGCAATCGCGGCGCAGTGCCCACACAACAAAGGCCCCGGTCACGCCGGGGCCTTTTGCATTTTGGCAACAGGTCGGGGGCATACCCCGGTATGCCGCATCGGGACTGGAAATTGGCAGGCCGGCAGGGGCAAATCGCCTGAAACGCCGAAGGCTTAAGACCATGATCTCAGACCATCCCCTGCGCTATGCCACCGTGAACGAGCTGCATGCCCGGCCCTTTCCGATGTTGCGCGCGCCTTGCATGGCGGCCTATGTGGCGATCAAGGAACCGATTGAGGCGGCAAACCGCGACCGGGGCGCAGATCGGGCGCATCTTGTGGCGCTTTTGGATCGGCATGGCGCCGCCCATCCGCAGCCCGAGGCCACCCATTACGCGGGAGAGATCGGCCGGTCGAACCTGAAATGGGAAAGCCATACCGAGTTCGTCACCTATTCCGCCTTTACGCCCGGCCTGTCGGCCAGGCCCTTTGATCCGATGGAGGCAGATGTCTTTCCGGCCGATTGGCTGGAGCATGCGCCTGGTACACGCCTTACGTCGATCCTGATCCGGGTCGAGACCTTGCCACAGGACGAAGCGGCCATGTTGGCACAGCTTGATCAGTGGTTCGTGGCCGAAAGCCTTGCCGTGGCGCGGGTGGTGGATGGGGCGGCCGTTGTGGCGGGGGATTTCCGCATCGATCCGGCCGGGCATATGCGCTTTGCCGTTTTTGTGCGGCCGGGCACCGGCAGCCGGCGGGTCGGGCGCATCGTGCAACGACTGTGCGAGATTGAAACCTATCGGGCGATGTCGATGCTGGGGCTGATGCGCTCGCGGCAGTTGACGGGGCAGTTGAATGCGCTGGACCCAAGGCTTGCGGCGCTGGTTGGCGGGATGGATGCGACCGAACCCTCGCCGGAAACCGCGCTGCATAACCTGTTGGCCATTTCGGCAGAGCTGGAAAGTCTTGCGGTGAAATTCTCGTTCCGCTTTGGCGCGACAGCGGCCTATGAGGCGATCTTGAACCAGCGCGTGCAGGTCCTGCGCGAAGAGCGGGTGGCCGGGCGGCAAAGCTTTGGCGAATTCATGATGCGCCGTTACGATCCCGCGATGCGCACCGTGAAATCGGCCGAAAAGCGGCTGAAAGAGATGGCGGACCGGGCGGAACGCGCGGCAGAGTTGCTGCGCACGCGAGTGGATGTTGAGCGGTCCGCCCAAAACCAACGGCTGTTGGAAAGCATGGACCGCCGCGCCGATCTTGCCTTGCGGTTGCAACACACGGTCGAGGGTCTGTCGGTGGTTGCGATCAGCTATTACGCGGTCAGCCTTGCAGGCTATCTTGGCTATCCTGTCGCCAAGGCGGCCGGGATCAGCAAAGAGATGATGACGGCAGGGCTTGTGCTGCCGGTGATCGGGGCTGTGTGGTTGATGGTGCGGCGCATCCGCAAGGCAATGCACTGAAACGATTTTTCGGCGAAAAATCGGCTGCGGCGGGCGATTAACGCCCGCGCGCCTTGGGGTCCAGCGCGTCGCGCAGGCCATCGCCGATATAGTTCACCGACAGCACCGTCAGCGAGATCGCCAGACCCGGCCAGATCACCCGCTCGGGGTAAAGCTGCATGTATTGCAACCCGTCGAACAGGAGCCGCCCCCAGGTCGGGAAATCTGGCGGAAAGCCAAGGCCAAGGAAGGACAGCACACTTTCGGTGATGATTGCCTCGGCAATGCCCAGCGTGGCGGCCACCATGACGGGCGAGACGACATTGGGCAGGATATGGCGCAGGATGATCCGGCGGGGTGGGGCGCCGATGGAACGGGCGGCCAACACGTATTCGCGCTCTTTCAACGCCAGCACCTCGCCCCTGACGATACGGGCGGCGTGCATCCAACTGGTAACCCCGATGGCAAAGACGATCAGGATGAACGCGCCAAGTTCCGGCCCGACGATCCCGGCAATCCTGTCGCGAAACAGCATGACCATGACCAAGAGGAGCGGGATCAAGGGCAGGGCAAGGAACATATCGGTCAGCCGCATCAACGGCCCGTCCAGCCGTTTGAAATAGCCCGCCAAGACACCGATGAAGGTGCCAACAAAAATGGCGATCATCATCGCGATAAAGCCCACGGCCAAAGACACCCGACCGGCCGAAATCATGCGGTCCAGCATGTCGCGGCCCAACTGGTCTGTCCCAAGCGGAAAGCGCAGGGAAGGCGGCTTGTTCTTGACCTTTAACGCCTCGGAGACTTTCAGCGTTTCGGCCTGCCACAGATAGGGGCCAAGCAGCACAAAGGCGACAAGGAAGACCAGAACGCAAAGGCCAAAGACCGCGCCCTTATGCTGGCGGAACTGGCGCCAGATGGCGGCGAGTTGGCTTTCGGCCCGGTCCAGAGAGATGTCAGTCATAGCGGATCCTCGGGTCAAGCAGGCCGTAAAGCACATCGGCAATCAAGTTGAAGGTCACGATCAAGATGGCAAAGATGAAGGCCAGCGTTTGCACCATCGGCAGGTCATTGCCATGGATGGCCCCGATCAGCGCCGCCCCGATGCCGTTCACGCCGAACAGGTTCTCGGTGATGATCGCCCCGCCAAAGATTGACGGGATTCCAAGCGCGATGACGGTCACCACCGGGATCAGCGAGTTGCGCAACACATGTTTCAAGACCACCGTGCGTTCCGACATGCCCTTGGCGCGGGCGGTGCGGACGTAGTCTTGCTTCATGTTTTCCAGCATGGAAGAGCGCATGTAGCGGCTGATCGCTGCGGCATTGGCCAGACCCAGCACCATGACCGGCATGGCCATCTGGCGCAGTTGTTTCAGGAAACTGGCCCAATCCGTCACCTCTAGCGTGGTGTCGTATTTGGTCGGAAACCAGCCCAGCCAGACGCCGAAGACGATGATGAAGATGGTGCCGGAAAAGAAGGTCGGCACCGAAAAGCCGATCATGGCGAACATGGTGCCGAACTGATCAAACAGCGAATACTGCTTGTAAGCCGAATAGATGCCGATCGGCAGGGCGATCAGGACGCCCACCAGATAGGCGGTGCCGATCACGGTCAGCGTCTGCGGCATGCGTTCGGCAATCAGCGGGAAAACCGGGCTGCGGGTTTGGTAGCTGATGATGCGCTGCAGGCCTTCGGCGTGGGTCGTGCCAAAAAGTGCGTCAAAGCCATTCAGCGGTTCAACCCAGAAAAACTGTTTCAGCCACAAGAGATAGCGCACATGCAAGGGTTCGTTGACGCCCAAGGCCTCAAGGATCTTAGCGCGCACTTCGGGCGGCACGGTCAGTGGGATCTCCGATGCGGGCGAGCCGGGGGCAAGATCGACCAAAAGGAAGATGACAAGACTGATCAGCAAAAGCGTCGGGATGGCCAGAAGTAGCCGTCTCAGCGTGTAGGTGAGCATGGGGCGGGGTGCCTTTGGTCAGCAGTCTGTGGAAAAGGGGGATTGGGGGCAGGCCGATCATGGCCCACCCCCGAGGATCGTCAGATCACTTCACGCGGAACCAGTTTTCGGCGTTCCACATTTCGGTGTCCCAAGTGTTCAGCACCACGCCGCCCAAGGTGACGGAGGCTGCCGACAGACGGCCACGGTCAACCAACGGCACCACGGTCATGGTGTCGCGGGTCAGCATGGCGTTCATCGTCTTGGCCAGTTCGGACCGCTTGGCCAGATCGGCGGTTGCGGCCATTTCCTTGACCAGTGCGTCATAGGCCGGGTCGCAATAGCGGTTGATGTTTTCACCCTGCCATTGGTTGTCCGGGCCGGGGATCTTGTCGCACATGTATTGCGCCAGATAGGGTTCCGGATCGGTGCCGTCGAAGTTGTTGGCATACATTTCAACGTCGGCGTAGAACTTCTGGAAGGTGTCGGGCGAACCTGCGTCGCCGCCGAAGAACACGGATGCGTCGATGTTCTTCAACTCGACCGAGACGCCGATTTCTTCCCACCAGCCCTTGACCAGAGCTTGGAAGTCTTGGCGCACCGGGTTCGTCGAGGTTTGGTAGAGCAGGTGCAGCTTCTTGCCGTCCTTCTCGCGCACGCCATCGCCGCCAACGACCCAGCCTGCTTCGTCCAGCAGTTTCTTGGCGCCTTCGATGTCTTGCGTCAGGCAACCGGTGTTGGTGGCGTCGGCAAACATTTCCGGGGCAGGGACCAAGTTGCAGGTCGGACGCCCGGCCGAGCCGTAGCCGACATCGACCAGCACCTGACGGTCAATCGCCATCGACAGCGCCTGACGCACCTTGATGTCCGACAGGATCGGGTGCGGGTGCTTGACGGTCGAACGTTCGCCTTCGGCCAGATCTGCCGAGGGGTCGGTCATGTTCATCTCGATCCGCTCAACCAGCGTGCCGAAGCCGTTCAGGAACACGCCCTTGCCACCGCCGGCCATCGCGGCTTGGAGTTCGGGGTTGATCTGGGTGTTCCAAGCATAGTCGAATTCGCCGGTTTCCATGACGGCACGCGCGGCCGCTTCGGCATCGCCGCCGCCCTTGACGGTCATGGTGGCGAAAGCGGGCTTGGCCGGGTCGCGGTAGTTCGGGTTCGCTTCCAAGGACACGGTGTCATTGGTCTTGAACTCTTTCACGACGAACGGGCCGGTGCCGATCGGCATGAAGTTCTGATCGGTGCAGGTCGAGGCCGCGGCGCCAAGGCAGTTGGCGAATTGTGCGGCCTGCAGGATGGGCGAGGTGCCGCCAACGAAGGCCATATAGGGGTTCGGCTTCGGCGAGGCGAATTTGACGACGATGGTCAGATCGTCCGGGGTTTCAACGGCGGTCACGCCTTCATAGCGGGCGGCTTGGGCGCAGCCGCCATCGGGATGGGTGCAATATTCCCAAGTGAATTTGGCGTCCGCCGAGGTGACGGGCGAGCCATCGGACCACAGAAGGCCGGGCTTCAGTTTCCAGGTGATCGAGGTCAGGTCAGCAGCCACGCCACCATTTTCAACGGTCGGCACGCCGTCGGCCAGACGGGCGATCACTTCGCCTTTTTCGTTGAAGCCAGCCAGACCTTCCAACACCAGCGAGGCGGTTTCGACGTCTTTGGTGCCCGAGGACAGATAGGGGTTCAGCGTGGACGGGGCCTGCCAATACAGCACATTGACATGGCCGTCAGCGCCACGTTCGGCGAAGGCTGCGGGCGCGAAGGCGAACGCGCAGACCGCGCCCAGAAGGGCGGTTTTCAATTTCATGAGCTTGCTCCTTGTTGAGATTGGTTGTGTTTTGGCTCGGGGGCCTCTGATGCGCCGGTTGATCCGGCGGCGGTATAAAGATGGCAGGCGACAAGGCGGCCCGGCTGCACCTCGGCCAGTTCCGGGCGCGTGATGCGGCAGATATCCATGACCTTGGGGCAACGGGTGGAAAAGCTGCAGCCTTTCGGCGGATTGGCGGGCGAGGGCACATCACCCTTGAGGATGATCCGCTCGCGCCGGGCGCGGTTTGGGTCGGGTTCGTTCACGGCCGACAGCAGCGCTTCGGCATAGGGGTGCAGGGGATGGGCATAAAGCGCATCGCGGGGGGAAAGTTCGGCAATCCGGCCCAAGTACATCACAGCCACCCGGTCGGCGATGTGGCGCACCATGGACAGATCGTGGCTGATAAAGAGGTAGGTCAGCCCGAACTTGTCTTGCAGGTCTTCCAAGAGGTTGACCACCTGCGCCTGGATCGACACATCCAAGGCGGCGATGGGTTCGTCGCAGACGATGAATTTCGGGTTCAGCGCCAAAGCCCGCGCGATACCGATGCGCTGGCGCTGGCCGCCGGAAAACTCGTGCGGGTAGCGATTGGCAAAGCGACGGTTGAGGCCGACGGCATCCATCAGTTCAAACACGCGGGCCTGACGTTCCTGAGCTGTCATTCGGGTGTGTTCCACCATCGGCTCGGCGATGATGGCCGACAGCGTCATCCGCGGGTTCAGGCTGGCTTGCGGGTCTTGAAACACCATCTGCATGGTGGGGCGTTTCAGGCGCAGCGCCTCGGGGGTAAGGGTGGCGATATCGTCGCCTTCGATCACAACGCGGCCTGCGGTGGGTTCATAAAGCCGGAGCAGCGCGCGGCCGACGGTGGATTTCCCGCACCCGCTTTCGCCAACCAGTCCAAGGGTTTCGCCGGGCTGGATGGTGAAGGACACGCCATCCACTGCCTTCACATCCCCTGAATGACGGCGGAAGACGCCCGTATAGATCGGGAAATGCATCTTCAGGTCTTCGACCCGGATCAGCGGTTCTTTTTGGGGTTCGGTCACGGTGTCACGCATCTGTCCCCTCCGGCGTCCAATGGCAGGCGACGTCGTGGCCATGGCCCAAGGGGGCCGCATCCACTGGTCGGCGTGCGGGGTTTTCTTGGGTGCAAATCTCCATCGCATGGACGCACCGGGCGCGGAAGGGGCAGGCGGTCGGCGCCTCGGACAGGATGGGCGGTTGGCCTTCGATCACCTGAAGCCGGGCTTCGCGCGCCCCGGCGATCGAGGGAATGGTTTTCAAAAGCGCCCGTGTGTAGGGGTGGCGCGGATTGGCGAACAGCTCTTTTACCGGGCCATGTTCGGCGACTTGCCCGCCATACATCACCATCACGCGGTCAGCGACGGCGGCAATCACACCAAGATCATGGGTGATCCAGATGATCGCCATGCCCAGCTTTTGCCGCAGCTCTTTTACCAGCTCCAGAATTTGCGCCTGAATCGTGACATCCAGCGCCGTGGTGGGTTCATCTGCAATCAGAACATCGGGGTTGCAGGCCAGCGCGATGGCGATCATCACCCGCTGCCGCATGCCGCCGGAAAACTGGTGCGGATAGGATTTCAGCCGTTTTTTCGCGTCCGGGATGCCGACCAGTTCGAGCAGTTCGACCGCGCGGGCCTCGGCCTGTCGCTTGTCCATCCCCATGTGTTCGCGCAGGGGTTCCATGATCTGCATGCCAATCGTGAAGACCGGGTTCAGGCTGGTCATCGGGTCTTGGAACACAAAGCCCACCTTGGCACCGCGCACCTGACGCAGATCTTCGGGCGCAATCTTCAGAAGGTCGCGGTCCCCAAGCATCACCTCGCCGCCGCGGATCTCGGCCGGGGGGCTGGGCAACAGACCGATCAGGCTCATCATCGTGACAGACTTGCCAGAGCCGCTTTCGCCGACAACGCCGAGAACCTCCCCCCGTTTCAGGTGAAAGCTGACCGAATTGACGGCGTGAATCTCGCCTCCGCTGGTGCGGAACACGGTCTTCAGCCCCCTGACATCAAGGACGGGCGCGGCCCCATCGGGCATATGTAACTCCCCAGGCGGTTGTTTTTATTTTATTTTTATGACCGGGTCGCTGTGATCTGCCCGGCGTCTTGGGCCAAGTCTTTCCGATTTCCTTTCACCTCGCAAGTCTGAATATCGGCGGTGATACAGCAGTTTCGCCGGTCAATTTGCAGTGTATGGAGTACAATTTGCCTGCCTTGACAGTGTTCTTGGCCAAAGCCACGCTGCAATTCGAGATATTGGAGAGCCGAGATGGAAGAACTGACGTCGCGTCAACTCTTGGAACGGTTGGTCGCTTTTCCGACCGTCAGCCGGGACAGCAATCTGGCGCTGGTGGATTGGTTGCAGGCCTATCTTGAAAGCCATGGCATCGAATGTCACCGCCATTGGACTGATGATCGGCAAAAGGCGGCCCTGATGGCCCATGCCGGGCCGCGCATCGAAGGGGCGGTGGTGTTGTCGGGCCATTCCGATGTGGTGCCGGTCGATGGGCAGGCGTGGTCGTCTGATCCGTGGACGGTGGTCGAACGCGACGGGCGGCTTTACGGGCGCGGCACCTGCGACATGAAGGGCTATGTGGCGCTGGCGGTTTGGGCGCTGGTGCGGGCGCAGAAGATGGGCGTGCGGCAGCCGTTGCAACTGGCGCTGTCTTATGACGAAGAGGTCGGCTGCACCGGCGCGCCGCCGATGATCGAAACCATGGGGCAGGTCTTGCCGAAAGGCACGGCGGCCCTGATCGGCGAGCCTTCGCGCATGAAGATCATCACCGGCCACAAGGGCGGCACGGGCTATCATGTGCATGTAAAGGGGTTTGAGGTGCATAGCTCACTTCTGCCCTATGGGGTTTCGGCGATCATGGAAGGCGCGCGGCTGATCTCTTGGGTCAATGACTATAATGCCAAGATTCAGGCCCAGACCCCGACACCGATTGCCGCCACCTTTTACCCCCCCTTTACCACCTTGCATGTCGGCATGATCGAGGGCGGCACCGCCCATAACATCACCGCCGCCGATTGCCGTTTTGCGGTGGAAATGCGGGTGGTGCCGGGAGAGGACATTGCCGTGCATGAGGCGGCCTTTGTCGCCGAGGCCAAGCGGTTGGATGCCGCGATGAAGACGGTGCGCCCCGAGGCGGGCGTGCATCTGGATCGATTTTTCGGGGTGCCGGGGCTGGTGCCCGAGGCCGAGGGCGCGGCCGAAGCATTGGCGCGGCGGTTGACCGGCGACAATGCGGTCGGGGTTGTCAGTTACGGCACCGAGGCAGGCCAGTTCCAAGAGGCTGGCTATTCCGCCATTGTCTGCGGGCCGGGTGACATTGCCCAAGCCCACCAACCCGATGAATTTCTTGAAATTTCCGAATTTGAAGCCGGACAACGATTCATGGAGCGGCTTTTGGCCGAATGTGCATGACCTTCCCGATCTCAGACGCTACGCCGATCCGGTTCTCTGCCCCTTTGCCAAAGGCCTGCGAGGTGGTGGTGCTGGGCGGCGGCATCATGGGGGTGATGACCGCTTGGTATCTGGCCGAGGCCGGGGTCAAGGTGGTCTTGTGCGAAAAGGGCCGTGTTGCGGGCGAACAATCCAGCCGTAACTGGGGCTGGATCCGCCAGCAGGGGCGCGACCCCGGAGAATTGCCAATCATGATCGAAAGCCTGCGGCTGTGGCAGGGATTGGCCCAAGAATTCGGCACGGGGCTGGGCTTTCGGCAAGAGGGCGTGATGTATCTTGCCCAGACCGAGGCCGAGATGGCGGGGTTTGAAGACTGGCGCAAACACGCGGTCGCCCATCAGCTTGATACCGCGATGCAGACCCCGGCTGAGATCAAGGCCCGTATTCCGGGCCATTCCGCGCCATGGGTGGGGGGCATGTTCACCGCCAGTGACGCGCGGGCCGAACCGTGGGTTGCGGTGCCGATGCTGGCGGCTGGGGCCGTGGCGCGCGGGGCGGTGATTGTCGAAAACTGTGCGGTGCGGCGGCTGGATGTGGCGGCGGGCCGGGTGACAGGGGTTTATACCGAACAGGGCCGGATTGCCTGCGAACAGGTGGTGGTGGCGGGGGGCGCGTGGTCGTCTTTGTTCCTGCGTGCCGAGGGGGTGACGATCCCACAACTGTCGGTCCTCGCCTCGGTCGCGCAGACCGAAGCCATGCCAGAGGTTTTCGCGGGCAACGCGGCGGATGAAAACTTTGCCTTCCGGCGGCGGCAGGACGGCGGCTATACCATCGCGCCCGGCCAGCATCATGATTTCTTCATCGGCCCGGATGCCTTTCGGCATCTGTTCAAATACATCCCAACCCTGAAGAATGATTACAAGAAAACCAAGTTTCGCCCCGTCTCTCCCTCGGGGTTTCCCGATGCTTGGGGCACCAAACGGCGTTGGCAGGGGGATGAACAAAGCCCGTTTGAACGCCTGCGTGTGCTGAACCCCGCGCCCAATATGGCGACGCTTGCACGCACCTGCGACCATTTTGCCGCCGCCTTGCCGGGCGTTGGGCGGCCCCAGATCAAAAGCGCTTGGGCGGGGATGATCGACACCATGCCCGATGTGGTGCCGATTCTTGACCGCGCGCCGATTGCGGGGCTGGTGATTGCCACCGGTCTTTCGGGCCATGGCTTTGGCATCGGTCCCGGACTTGGCCGGGTGATCGCGGATCTGGTGCGCGGGCGCAGCCCCGGCCATGATCTGTCGCGTTTCCGCTCTGGCCGCTTTGGCGACGGATCAAAGCTTGACGTTGCCAAGGGGCTTTGAGAAACGCTCCTCCGGCCCATTGCGGGCACAGCGCGCGGGCGGGAGATGGCGATGACAGGCTATTGCGGCATTGATTTTGGCACCTCCAATTCCACCGTTTCGCTGGCAGGTGAGGGGGCCGCGCGGTTGATCGCGCTGGAGGAGGGTGCGCTGACGCTGCCCTCAGCGGTGTTCTGGCCGAATGATGGTCCGCTGTCCTTTGGCAGGGCCGCGATTGCAACCTATGTGGAGGGCGACGAGGGCCGCCTGATGCGGGGACTGAAATCCACGCTGGGGCTGGGCCTGATTGACGAACGCACCGCCGTTGGTGGGCGGGCCGTCACCTTCCGCGAGGTTTTGACCCGGTTTTTCAAACATTTGCGCAGCCGTCTTGATGCCGAGATGCCGGGGGTAACCAAGGTTATCCTTGGTCGCCCGGTGCATTTTGTCGATGGCGATTCAGCGGCGGATGCGGCTGCCGAGGCAGCCTTGGGGGCCATTGCCAAGACCTGCGGTTTTGCCGAGGTGGGGTTTCAATTCGAACCCATCGCTGCCGCCCTGCGCTATGAGGAAACCGTGCAGGCCGAGGAGATCGTGCTGATCGTCGATATTGGCGGCGGCACGTCGGATGTGTCGCTGGTGCGCGTCTCGCCGACGCGGGCAAAGGCGGCGGACCGGGCGGCGGATGTCTTGGGCAACGGCGGTATTCGCTTGGGCGGCACCGATTTTGACCGCAGCCTGTCTTTGGCCGAGGTGATGCCGCATCTGGGGCATGGATCGACGTTGAGCCAAGGCAAGACGCTGCTTCCGAACCATTATTTCCTTGATCTGGCCACATGGCACCGGATCAACAGCCTCTATGCCCCGCGCAAACTGGTCGAGATCAAAGGGCTTATGGCTGATGCCGACCGGCCCGATCTGGTCGGGCGACTGGTGCAGGTGACAGAGACCCGCGCCGGTCATGCGCTGGCCATGGAGGTGGAGGCGGCAAAGATCACGCTGTCGTCGGCCGAAGCGGCCCGGCTGATGCTGAAGCCGATCTGCGGCGGGCCAAATCCGATGGCGCTGCGCAGCCGGTTCGAAGATGTCTTGGCCCCCGGTTTGGCCCGGATTGCCGCGTTGATTGCCGAGGTTCTGGCGCAGGCGGAAACCACGCAGGTGGGAACGGTGTTCCTGACTGGCGGCTCGTCGGATTTGCCCGCGCTGCGGGCGCTGGTGACGCAGCTTTTGCCCGGTGTTGCGATTATGCTGGGATCTGTCGGGGCAGGGCTGGCCTTGGAGGCACGGCGGCGTTTCGCCTGAGGTCTTGGTCAAATTGCCGGGCGGGCGGGGCTTGCGGCGGGCGGTGGATTGGCCGAAGCTGATGACCAAAGGAGAGCCCCAATGCCCGTGAAGAACCGCTTTGCCGAGATGCTGCCGGAACTGACCGCGATCCGCCGCGACATCCACGAAAACCCTGAACTCTTGTTTGATGTGCATCGCACCGCGGCCAAAGTCGCCGCCTTTTGCCGCGAGATCGGCTGTGATGAGGTGGTGGAAGGCATCGGCCGCACCGGCGTTGTGGCTGTTATCAAAGGGAAAACAGATACCGCGGGCCGGGTGATCGGGTTGCGTGCCGATATGGACGCGCTGCCGATCATTGAACAGACGGGCGTGGACTATGCCTCGAAGGTTCCCGGAAAGATGCATGCCTGCGGTCATGATGGCCACACCACCATGCTGATGGGGGCGGCGAAATATCTGGCCGAAACCCGCAATTTCGACGGCACCGCCGTGATGATCTTTCAGCCCGCCGAAGAGGGGGGCGGCGGCGGGCGCGAGATGTGCGCCGATGGCATGATGGACCGCTGGGGCATCCAAGAGGTCTACGGCATGCACAATATGCCGGGGATTCCTGTTGGCACCTTTGCCATTCGCCCCGGCGCAATGATGGCCGCGGCCGATCAGTTTGAAATCACGGTGACAGGCAAGGGCGGTCATGCGGCGAAACCGCATGATTGCATCGACACCACGGTGGTCGCGGCCCATATCATCGTGGCCTTGCAAACCATCGCCAGCCGGGGCGTGGACCCCTTGAAACAGGTGGTCGTCTCGGTCTGCACGGTGGCAACCGACAGCACCGCCCATAACGTCATCCCGCAAGTGGTGAAGCTGAAGGGCACCTGTCGCACCATGGATTTCGCGGTGCAGGACTTTGTCGAGCGCCGCGTCAAAGAGATTGCCGAGGGCACCGCACTGGCCTTGGGCGCCCGGGCGGAGGTGCACTATCAGCGCGGCTATCCGGTGACGGTCAATGCCGCCGACAATACCGATTATGCCATCTCGGTGGCCAAGGCGGTGTCAGGCAAGGTGGACGCCGACACCCCGCCCTTGATGGGGGCCGAAGATTTCAGCTTCATGCTGCTCGAACGTCCCGGCGCCTATATTTTCATGGGCAATGGCGATACTGCGATGGTGCATCACCCGGCCTACAACTTTGATGACAATGCCATTCCCTTTGGCTGCAGCTGGTATGCCGGGATGGTGGAGACGCGGATGCCTGCGGCCTGACGGCAGCTTTGTCTAAGGCCATTTGCCAATAGGGAAATTGACCCGGCCCGGCATTTCTGGCACATCTTGTCGATATTATCGCCCATCCTACTAGGGGTGGGCGAAATTTCATTTTGAAAATTGGTTTGGTCTTTGGGGGCCCTATGCTGCGTCGGACGCATTTGATTGCTGGGCTTGTATCGTCCGCCCTAATAATGCCTGCGCTGGCTGAAACGCTGCCCCTTGCTGCCGATTTTTCCGAACTGCGGCTGGTGTTGAACGGGGTTGAAACCGTGATCGCGCGCGAGGCCGAGGCGATCTGTCCCCCAAACTGCCTGCTGCCAATCACCGCTGCCGAGGGCGTCGAAACGCTTGGCGCGCGTGAGGTGATCGACTTTCTGCGCGATGAGGTCGCCACGGGGCAGGGTGTTTTGCTGGATGTGCGTCTGCCCGAGGCATTTGCGGCGGCCCATGTGCCGGGGGCGCTGAATGTGCCGGGGGTGACTTTGGCGGCGGAAAATCCGGCGCAGGCGACCATCTTGCAGGCGCTTGGCACGAAAGGTTCGCTCTGGGTGGTTTATGGCGATGGCCCGCAAGACAGGGACGCCATGCAGGTGGTGCAAGATTTGGTTGTCGCGGGCGTTCCTGCCGAAACGCTGCGGTATTTCCGCGGCGGCCTGCAGGAGTGGCAGCACTTTGGCCTGACGGTTTCTGACCCGGCATCAGAGGGGTGAGCCGATGGGAAAGACGGGAATAAGGGGAGAGAAATCATGATCCGGATTGCGATCGGTTATGTGGCGGTTGTGGCGATTCTTGCCATGGTGATTTTGCTGAACCCTATGGATTTCATGGGCAAAGACGCGCGCAAGGCGCGGCTTGCAGAACAGGTCGCGCCGCCGGTTGCCCAAGAGGCGCCGGGTTCGGTGGCCGCAACCACTGCCGAGGTTTTGGCCGGGCTGAACGCAGCCCCCAGCCCCGAGACGGCGGAGGATGCGGCGCTGCGCCAGATGTCCGAGGCGGTGATCGCCGGGTTGCAAGGCGCGCCCAGCCCCGCTGCGGCCCCCGCAACCTTGGGGGCGTTGGTGGCAGAGGCGCTGGCGGCGGGAAAATCCGACACCGAGATTGATGCCTTGGTCAATCAGGCGGTGGCGGCGGGCGAGATTGCCGCCCCCGCGGGGTTGATGACCACCGAGGGCACCGTGGATACGGCGGTTCTGTTGGCCTCGATCGTGGCCGAGGCGCAGACCGGGGCTGGTGATGAATTCGGGCAGGGCGATCTGTCAGAACCGACGACGATCATCTCTGGCGGCACGCTGTCGATGCAGGCCGCGACCGAGGATGTGCTTTATGTGGTGCAGGCGGGAGATTCCCTTGGCGCGCTGGCCTTGCGGTTTTACGGCAAGGCCGACCTGAGTGGGGCGATTTTCAAGGCCAATCGACAGGTCATGGAAACACCCGAAAGCCTGCGCGACGGGATGAAACTGCTGATACCGGCACGATCGGGGCTGTAAGGGGCAGCCCCCCGACGTCACCCGCCGGTGTGGCTCATGTGGCGGGTGGTCTGGCCTGCAACCTTTTGACGCGAATAGTCAAAGTCATGGCCTTTCGGCTTGCGCGCAATGGCCGCGCGCAAGGCGTCGTGCAGGGCAGCATCCTCGGGGTTGGCCCGCAGGGGCGCACGCAAGTCGGCCATGTCCTCTTGCCCAAGGCACATGTACAGCTCGCCCGTGCAGGTCAGCCGTACCCGATTGCAGCTTTCGCAGAAGTTATGGGTCAAAGGCGTGATGAAGCCGACTTTCTGCCCCGTCTCGTTCAGGCGCACATAGCGGGCGGGCCCGCCGGTGCGCTCTGCCAGATCCGTCAGGGAAAACCGGGTTTCAAGCCGGGCACGCAGGTCGTTCAGGCTCCAGTATTGGTCAAGGCGGTGGACGTCGCCCATCTCGCCCATCGGCATGACCTCGATGAAGGTGAGGTCGTGGCCATGTTCGCCGCACCAGTCGACCAAGGGGAACAGCTCATCCTCGTTGAAGCCTTTCAGGGCGACCGCGTTGATTTTTACTTTCATACCAGCGGCTTGCGCGGCGCGGATGCCGTCCAGAACTTGGGGCAGGCGGCCCCAACGGGTGATCTCGGCGAACTTTGTCGGATCCAGTGTATCGAGCGAGACATTGATCCGCTTTACCCCGCAATCCGCCAGTTCGCCCGCGTATTTTGCGAGTTGGCTGCCATTGGTCGTCAGGGTCAATTCTTTCAGCGCGCCGGTCTCGAGATGCCGCGACATGGCGCGGAAAAAGGTCATGATGCCCTTGCGGACAAGGGGCTCGCCACCGGTGATCCGCAGTTTTTCAACGCCAGATGCGACAAAGGCGGAACAGAGACGATCGAGTTCCTCCAAGGTCAAGAGGTCGGCCTTGGGCAAAAACGTCATGTGTTCCGTCATGCAATAGGTGCAGCGGAAATCGCAGCGGTCGGTGACCGAGACGCGCAAATAGGTGATCGCGCGGGCGAAGGGATCAATCAGCGGTTCCATGGGTTAAAACTAGGCGCATGGGGGGGCTGCGACAAGGCCGAAAGCGGCGGTTGCGCGGGCGGTGGCGGCAGACTACTGTCCGTGCATGATGAAAAACGGTGTTGTGTTAAGTGCAAGCATGCTGGCCCTGATGTCTTGCGGGGTCATGGATCGCCTCGTGTCAAGGCCAAAGGCGGCCGAAACCGCCGCGCCTTTGGGCCGGGTGCAGGCGCTGGCCCCGGCTGGCGCCCAGACGGCGGAAACTCTGGATCGCACGACGGAGGCCGAAAGGGCCGCAGCCATTGCGGACCCCGTTGCGGGCGCACGGGAACTGGGCCGCACCTCGGTCGCGCTTGGCAGTCCGGCAGAGCAAGGCTTTTGGCTGAAATCCCCGTTGGTCACAGCGCCCGGCAAGGGCAAGGTTGTGACGGCGGCAGGGGCCAGCGTTGCCGTGGATCTGCTGCCGGGGTCCGGTGGGGCGATGTTGTCCTTGGCGGCCTATCGGGCCTTGGGCCTGGCCTTGACCGACCTGCCAGAGGTTACGGTTTACGCCGACTAAGCACAGCAGGTGCAGCGCGGTCAGATGTGCAAGACCAGCAGCCAAGCGATCAGCAACACAGCGATTTCCCCGATCGGAAGCGGTAACAGGCGAAGTGACAGGCCAAGGCCATGCGGCAATCGGCTGGGCTTGTTCTGGTCTGTGGCGAGGGCAGGAAAGCGGGAAGCGGCAAAGTTGGTCATAGGGTGCGGCCTGTGTCGAGGGGTGTGTCGACAGACTGCCGCAAACTGATTGATCGGAACTTAACAAGAACAAAGGCCCGGATCGCTCCGGGCCTTTATTATCGAAACAATTTGTCTCTTAGCGCGAGGCCAGATCGCGCAGCACATAATGCAGCACGCCGCCGTGTTCGATGTATTCGATCTCGATCGCGGTATCGATGCGGCACTTGATCTGGATGGTTTTCGTCGTGCCATCGCCATAGGTGATGTGGCAGGGCAGGGTCGAAAGCGGCTTGAGATTGCCTTCCAGCCCTTCGATGGCAACGGTTTCGTCGCCCTTCAGGCCAAGGGTCTTGCGGGTGTCGCCGCCGGTGAATTCGAACGGGATGACGCCCATGCCAACGAGGTTGGAGCGGTGGATCCGTTCAAACGATTCCGCGATCACCGCCTTGACGCCCAGCAGGGCGGTGCCTTTGGCGGCCCAGTCACGGCTAGAGCCTGCGCCGTATTCGATGCCGCCGAAGATCACCAAGGGCGTGCCTTTGGCCTGATAGGCCATCGACGCGTCGTAGATCGAGGTTTCCACGCCATCCGGGCCGAGGGTGTAGCCGCCCTCTTTGCCATCCAGCATCTCGTTCTTGATGCGGATATTGGCGAAGGTGCCGCGCATCATGACTTCGTGGTTGCCGCGACGCGCGCCGTAAGAGTTGAACTCGCTGACCGGCACACCGCGTTCGGTCAGGTATTTCCCGGCCGGGGTGGTGGCCTTGAACGACCCTGCGGGCGAGATGTGGTCGGTGGTGATCATATCGCCCAGAAGCGCCAGAACGCGGGCACCCGCGATGTTCTTGATGGTGCCTTTGGTCTTGGCCATGCCTTTGAAATAGGGCGGGTTCTGGATGTAGGTCGATTCCGCCGGCCAGTCATAGGTTTCCGAGTCGGTGACCTGCACGCCCTGCCATTTGGCATCGCCTTTGAAGACGTCGGCATATTTCTTCAGGAAGGCTTCGCGCGTCACGGTGGCGTGGACGAGGTCAGCGATTTCCTTGTTGGTCGGCCAGATGTCTTTCAGGAACACCGGCTTGCCGTCTTTGGAGGTGCCAAGCGGTTCTGTCGTAAGATCGATGTTCATGTCGCCAGCCAGCGCATAGGCCACGACCAAAGGCGGCGAGGCGAGATAGTTGGCACGGACGTCGGGCGAGATGCGGCCTTCGAAGTTGCGGTTGCCCGACAGAACGGCGGTGGCGACCAGATCACCTTCGGCAATCGCGGCCGAGATTTCCGGCTGCAAGGGGCCAGAGTTGCCGATGCAGGTGGTGCAGCCATAACCGACAAGGTTGAAGCCGATGGCATCCAGATCTTCCTGAAGGCCTGCGGCGTTCAGGTATTCCGACACCACCTGCGACCCGGGGGCGAGCGAGGTTTTCACCCAAGGCTTGCGGTTAAGGCCAAGTGCGCGGGCTTTGCGGGCGACAAGGCCAGCACCGATCAGCACATAGGGGTTCGACGTATTGGTGCAGGAGGTGATCGAGGCGATCACCACCTTGCCCGAGGACAGGGTGTAATCTTCGCCCTTCACCGCCGCTTCAACGCCCTGCGGGCGCTTGAACGAGCCTTCCATTTCGCGGCCGAACGAGGCTTTTGCCTCGGTCAACGGCAGATAATCCTGCGGGCGTTTCGGGCCGGAGATGGCCGGAACGATGGTCCCCATGTCGAGGTGCAGGGTAGAGGTGTAGATCGGGTCATAGCTTTCATCGCGCCACATGCCGTTGGCCTTGGCGTAAGCCTCAACCAAGGCAATCCGGGCCTCATCGCGGCCAGTGTTGCGCAGGTAGCGGATGGTTTCGGCGTCGATCGGGAAGAAGCCGCAGGTCGCGCCGTATTCGGGGGCCATGTTGGCGATGGTGGCGCGGTCTGCCAGCGGCAGGCGGTCAAGGCCTTCGCCGTAGAATTCGACGAACTTGTTGACGACGCCGTGCTTGCGCAGCATCTGAACAACCTTCAGCACAAGGTCGGTGGCCGTGGTGCCTTCCATCATCTGGCCGGTCAGTTTGAAGCCGACAACCTCGGGGATCAGCATGGACACCGGCTGGCCGAGCATGGCGGCCTCGGCCTCGATCCCGCCGACGCCCCAGCCGAGAACCGCCATGCCGTTGACCATCGTGGTGTGGCTGTCGGTGCCGACGAGCGTGTCGGGATAGGCGACCTCATCTCCGTGCTGGTCGGTGTCCGTCCAGACGGTTTGCGCGAGGTATTCAAGGTTGACCTGATGGCAGATGCCGGTGCCCGGGGGCACGACGCGGAAGTTGTTGAAGGCGTTCTGACCCCATTTCAGGAAGACGTAACGCTCCATGTTCCGCTCATATTCGCGGTCGACGTTGGCTTGGAATGCGCGCGGGGTGCCGAATTCGTCGATCATGACCGAATGGTCGATGACCAGATCCACCGGGGCCAGCGGGTTGATGGCTTGGGCATTGCCGCCAAGGCCCTTGATCCCGTCGCGCATGGCGGCAAGGTCAACCACCGCCGGAACGCCGGTGAAATCCTGCATCAAGACGCGGGCCGGGCGATAGGCGATTTCAATCGGGTTTTTCCCACCCAGTTTGCCCCAATCGGAAAACGCCTTGATGTCGTCGACCGAAACCGTCTTGCCATCTTCGAACCGCAGCATGTTTTCCAACACCACCTTCAGCGCGGCGGGCAGCTTTGCAAACTCGCCCAAGCCTGCCTTTTCGGCGGCGGGGATCGAGTAGAAGGCAACAGTCTTGCCGCCTGCGGTCAGGGTCTGGCGGGTGCGGGCGGTGTCGTGTCCGACGGTCACGGTCATGGGGGCCTCCAATGGCTGGACGATGGCTGTGGTTGGCAGGTCTTTGCCGCAAGGGCAGGGTCTGCGCAAGGGAATCATTCTGGCTTGGTTGGCATTGTATGCAATTGTATGCCGAATGGGAAGCGGGTTGTTTGCGTGGGGTTTCACGCGGTTTTTCAAGAATGGAAGAAGATTTCCACGGCTTGCGGCCTCGCAAAACCTTGATTGGCATGGGGCGGGGGCATTTTGTAGAAAGGGTAGGCAACCGGAGATCGGACCCAGATGAAGCAGGAACTTGTCAGCGCCGGATGTGGCTTGTGGCTTTGTGCCACGCAAGCCGCTTTTGCGCAGGAAAGCGCGGCCCCGCTGGCAACGCCTGCGCTGGCCTCTGGCCCGGTGGTGGTGGAGCTTTATACCTCGCAGGGGTGTTCGTCCTGCCCACCTGCCGATGCGCTGTTTGCCGAATTGGCAGATGAGCCGGGCGTGATGCCTTTGGCGCTGCATGTTGATTACTGGGATTATATCGGTTGGGCCGATGCCTTTGCCAATCCGGGCTTTACGCTGCGGCAGAAGGCCTATGCCAAGGCCGCGGGCGAGCGGATGATCTACACCCCGCAGATGATTGTCGGCGGGGTGGAGCGGGTGGTCGGCCACGAACCCGAGGCGGTTGCGGCGGCGATCGCGCGGGCCGCAAAAGTGCCGAGCCCGGTACGGTTGAGCGTGACGCGCGTCGGCGGGCAGGTTCTGATCCGGGCCGAGGCAGATCCGCCCTTGGACGCGCCCGCAATGGTGCAGTTCGTCGGCTATCGCCCCGGCGCCATGGTGGAGATCACCCACGGCGAAAACGCCGGTCTTTCGGTGGAATATCGCAATATCGTCACCTCATGGGACCGATTGGGCGATTGGTCCGGTCAGGCACCTTTGGAATTGGCGGCGACGGCGGGTGAGGGGCAGGGCGTGGTGATCGTGCAGCGTCAAGGCCCTGCCGAGATTTTGGCCGCCGCGCGGGTCGATTGAACCCGCCCCGATCGCAAATCCTCTTTGAGTGTTGCGCCCGCCCGTTTACTTCCAGCGGCGGTGAATCCAGAACCACTGATCCAGATTGCGCCGGACGATGGATTCAAGGCTGTCGTTCAGCGCTTGGGTCATCGCCTCTGGCGTGCCGTCAGGGATCGGCGCCTCGACGGTGATTTCAAAAGACAGCCCGTCAGGCTGACGTACCGCATAGGTCGGGATCACCAGCGCGTTGTATTTCAGCGCCAGTTCGGCCGCCGAAAGCGCGGTCAGCGCGGTCTTGCCGAAAAAGGACAGAGGGGCGCCATGGCTCATGGATTGGTCCACCAAAAGCCCCAGCATGCCGCCGCTGCGCAGATGGCGCACCATATCACCCAAGCCCTTTTTGCCGCGCGGGAACAGCGGGGTTCCGATGCGGCTGATGGCGCGGACGTAATGGCCGTTGAAGTAGCGGTTTTTCATCGGGTTATAGAGCGCGCCCACCCGGTAGCCGCGCGCGATCAGCGCCGCACGGCTGGCGTCGTAATTGCCGAAATGCCCGGTGACAAGGATCACCGGCCGGCCCGCCTGATGCGCGGCCTCCAGCGCGGGCACGCCGGGGCCGGTCAGCGGGTGGCTGACGGCATGGGCGACGAACTCGGGGCCGGAATAGATCTCGATCAGGGTGCGGCCGACGTTGTCCGGCACGGCGCGGACGATGCGTTCCACCTCGGCCGGGGCGAGACCCGGCAGGACATGGGCAAGGTTGTTGCGGATACGGCGGCGATAGCCCGCAAGCGGGGCCACGATGCGGCTGACCGCCCAGCCCGCGAAAGGCACCCGCCAGCGGTAGGGCAGGCGCAACAGGCCCCAGAACAGGCCGCGGATCAGGCGGTCTTCGATGTAACTGCCCAGATGGAACGGGGATTTTTCTGTCATGTCCTGTCGGTCCGGCGCGCGGCCACGGTTTCGCGGTGCCAGACATAAAGCCCCGCCGTCACGATCACAAGCGCGCCGATCAGCGTCCAGCCATCGGGCCAGTCATCGAAGAACAGCACCGACCACAGGCTGGAAAAGACAATGCCGAGATAGGTGAAGGGGGCTACGACGGCGGCCTCGGTGGTGGAAAAAGAGCGGATGATGCAGAGTTGGGCCGCGGTGCCAAGGCAGCCGACAAGGAAGAACAGGCCAAGGTCAGGCAGGCTGGGCGTGACCCATATCATCGGCAGATAGACCCCCAGCACGAGGGTGCCGAACAGGGCGCCATACATCAGCGAACTCCAGAACGGTTCACGCGCGCCGATGTGGCGGGTCAAAAGGGCGTTGCCAGCATAGGCTACGGCATTGGCAAGCGGTAGCAGCGCCGCAAGCTGAAAAACCTCGGCCCCCGGCCGGATGATGATAAGCGCCCCGGCCAGCGCGGCAAAAACGCCGAACAGGCGGCGCGGACCGAGTTTCTCGCCCAGAAAGAGTGCCGCCCCCAAGGTGATGAGCACGGGGCTGGTGTCGGCCAGTGCGGTGGCTTCGGGCAGGCCGATATAGGCCAGCGCGAGGAAGAAAAATCCGGTGGCACACAGTTGAAAGGCCGAGCGCCAGACATGCAGCCACGGATGCGCCGTGCGCAGCATCGGCCCCATGCGCGGACCAAGAACTACGGCCACAATCACGGCTTGCCCGGCAAAGCGCGCCCAGACCACCTGGGGCGCGGGGTAGCGGGCAATCAGCCCTTTGGCGACCGCATCCATGATGGTGAAGAGGAAAACCGCAAGGATCATCAGAAGGATGCCCTTGCGGGTGCTGTCGGCGCTCATGTCCGGCCTCCGAGGGGTTTGCCGCTGCTATGCCCCCGATCGCTCGGAGCTGTGGCGCGGAGCCGGGGCAAACCCGCACATGATTTTGAACGGCGCACATACATGGAAGACGCCCGCGGTTGCGCCTTGCCAAATACTCCCGCCGGAGGCTGCGCGGGCAGGGGCCGGGTGCTGACTTGCGGGGTTTCGCGCCCGGTGGTCGGTCCTGTCCTCATTCCGCTGCCCGCAAGGTTCCACCCATCCGGGCCCTGAGGTCGGCCTGCCCGGCCTCCAGCGCGGCGATCTGGGCGGCGAGGGTTTCGGGGGTAGGGGTTTCGGGTTCTACCTCTTTCTCGCCGATGAAGCGGGCGAAGATCCGGCTCACAAGGCGGGAAAGGTCGTCCATGATGAGATAGAAGGACGGCACCACGATGAGCGACAGCACGGTAGACACGATGATGCCGCCGATCACCGCCGTCGCCATCGGGGCGCGGAAGGCGCCGCCTTCGCCGACGCCAAGGGCAGAGGGCAGCATGCCCGCCGACATGGCGATGGAAGTCATCACGATGGGCTGGGCGCGTTTGTGGCCGGCCTCGATCACGGCTGCCATGCGGTCGTGGCCACGGGCGCGCATCTCGATGATGAAGTCGATCAAGAGGATGGCGTTCTTGGTCACGATGCCCATCAGCATCAAAATGCCGATCAGCACCGGCATCGACAGCGCCGATCCGGTCAGGATCAGGGCCGCGGCCACGCCGCCGATGGCCAAGGGCAAGGACAGAAGGATGGTGAAGGGCTGGATGACCGAGCCGAAGAGCAGGATCAGCACCGACAGCACCAGCATCAGCCCCATGATCATGGCCTGCCCGAAGGAGGACATGAGTTCCGCCTGCACCTCGGCGTCGCCCGATTCCTTGACCGTGACGCCTGCGGGCAGCGGGGTGGCGGCGACGATGGCGTTGAAGCGCTCTTTGGCGGTGCCAAGTGCGACGCCCATCGGCAGGCTGGCGCCGATGATGGCCTGACGCTGACGGTTCAGGCGTTTCACCGTGGCCGGGCCTTCGCCGATGGTGACATCGGCCACGGCGGAGAGGGGCACCAAGGTGCCAGAGGTGGTTTGCACCTTGAGCGCGGCAATGCGGTGCAGGTCTTCGCGGGCGATGTCGGTGAGTTGCACGCGGACCGGGATCAGCCGGTCATCAATGTTCAGCTGCGCAAGTGCGGCATCCAGATCGCCGATGGTGGCGATGCGGAGGGTTTGCGCAATGGCCGCCGCTGTGACGCCAAGGCGGGCGGCCTCATCCGGGCGGGGTGTCACCTGCACCTCGGGGCGGGGAAGCGCACCTTCGGAGCTGAGCCCGGTCAGAGTTGGTTCATCGCGCAGGGCGGTTTCAAGCGCGGTGACTGCGGTGGTCAGGTCGGCGTCGTTGGCGGCCAAGACGGAATAGGAAATGTCTCGTTCGCCGCGGTCGTTCAGCTTGAGCGCGCGAATATCGGGGATGGCGGCAAGACGGTCGAACACATCGACCTCGATTTCCTTTTGCGTGCGCACACGGCCATGGTTTTCCATCGTGGGCACCAGCAGCGACACGACGGGGATGCGGTTGCCGATCTCTGACAGGCGGCGCAGCAGCGAATGGTCGAGCCGATCCAACACCACCGCGACCGAAGCACGGCGAATATCCAACTCGCCCCGCGGAGAAGAGCCCCCGAGCACGAAGACATCGCGGACGCCTTCGATATCCGCGATGGCCTTGGTGATGGATCGGGTGGTGCGGTCAGTGTCTTCCAGCGTAGCACCCGGCGGGAGTTCGACCGAAACCGAAATGCGGCTGACATCTTCGGGTGGCAAGAACGAGCCCGGCACTTGCAACATGAAATAGACCGAGACGATCAGCACGCCGATGGCGGAAAACAAGGTGATGAAGTAGCTGGGCAGTTTCCATGGCACCAGCGGCAGACTTATGCCGCCCCGGATCGAGCGGTTCACAAAGCCAAGATAGCGGCGCATCACCGGCCCGTCGGTTTCGCCTTCGTGATGGCCCGCGTTGGCGTCTTTGGCGGTCATCAGATAGGCTGCCATCATGGGTGTGATGAGGCGGGCAACCAGCAGGGAGAAGCCAACGGCGATGGCAACCGTCAGGCCGAATTGGCGGAAGTACTGACCGGGGATGCCCGCCATGAAGGAAACCGGCACAAAGACCGCGATGATGGTGAAGGTGGTGGCGATGACCGCAAGGCCGATTTCGTCGGCGGCGTCGATGGCGGCACGGTAAGGGGTTTTGCCCATGCGGATATGGCGGGCGATGTTTTCGATTTCCACAATCGCATCGTCAACAAGGATGCCTGTTGCCAGCGTGATGGCAAGGAAGCTGACGAGGTTCAGCGAAAAGCCCAAGAGGTCCATCACCCAAAAGGTGGGCACGGCCGAAAGCGGCAAGGCGACAGCGGTGATAAGCGTGGCGCGCCAGTTTCTGAGGAAGGCAAAGACCACGAGGACGGCAAGGATCGAGCCTTCCATCAACGTGTGAAGGGCGCTTTCGTAGTTGCCATAGGTGTAGAACACGGTTTCATCAACGACGGTGATCCCAACAGAGGGATGTTCCGCGCGCAGGGTATCCAAAGTGGCATTGACGGTTTCGGCCACCGAGACCTCTGACGCCCCCTTGGCGCGGAAGACGGCAAAGGTGACGACCTGATCGCCGTTGAGACGGGAAAAGGATTTCAGATCCTGATAGCCGTCCACGACCTCGCCCAGATCCGCCAGCCGTACATGGCGGCCACCGGGGAGCGCAATCGGGGTATCGGCCAAGCCTTCGACGGTTTGTGCATCGCCAAGAGTGCGGATCGCCTGTTCGGCGGCGCCGATTTCGGCCTTGCCGCCACCCACATTGGTGTTGGTCAGTCTAAGTTGGCCTGACACCGTGGTTGCGGTGATGCCAAAGCTTTCCAGCTTGACCGGATCCAGCGCCACGCGCACCTCGCGGTCGGCCCCGCCATAGCGTTCGACCTTGCCGACACCGGGGCGGCCTTGCAGGGCGCGGATGATGGTATCATCCACGAACCACGAAACCTCCTCTAGCGTCATGTCGGGGGCGGTGACGGCAAAGGTCATGATCGCCTGACCTTCGACATCGACGCGGGTGACGACAGGGGCCTCGATGGAGGCGGGCAGATCGCCAAGGACGCGGTCGATGGCGTCTTTGGTGTCCTGCACGGCCTTGTCGGTCGGCACTTCCATGCGGAACTCAATCGCGGTGGTGGAAACACCATCCGAAATCGTGGTGGTGATGTTCTTGGCGCCTGTCAGGCCGGCGACGGCATCCTCGATCTTCTTGGAGACTTGGGTTTCCATCTCGGCCGGGGCCGCGCCGGGTTGGGCCACGGTGACTGCGACAACCGGGATGTCGATGTTCGGAAAGCGCGTAACCGGCAGGCCGTTGAAGGACTGCCAGCCCAAGACCATGAGCATGAAAAATGCCAAAAGCGGGGCGACCGGGTTCTTGATGGCCCAAGCAGAGAAGTTCATGGCAGCTTACTCCTTTGCGGCCTGAACCGGGGTGATCTTGTCGCCATCTCGCACAAAGGCGCCGGCCTTGGCGACAACCTGCTGACCGGGCGAAAGGCCGTCGGTGATTTCCACCCAAGCCCCATCCCGGATGCCGGTTTTCACAGCGACCTGCCGGGCGATATCGCCCGTGACCTTGAGCGCGATGGGGCCAGAGGGCGAGATGCCAAGCGCGGTGATCGGTACGGCGGCGGCCTGATGTTCCGCCACCAGAACCTCGGCCATGGCATACATGCCCGGGCGCACACCGGTCGGCTCGTCCAGCGTGATGCGGACACGGCCCATGCGGGTGGCGCTGTCGATGGCGGGTTCGACAAGGCGGACGGTGCCTTTGCGCGGGCTGGTGTCACCGACAAGGTGCAGGGCAACGCTTTGGCCGGGCTGAAGCCGCAGCACATCGCCTTCGGCCACGTCGGCGCGCAGTTCCAAGGCATTGTCGCGGATCAAGGCAAACATCGGTTGGGCCGCAGAGGCGATGGCGCCGATCTGCGCGTTGCGTGCGGTGATTTCACCAGCCACGGGGGCCTTTACCTCGGTGCGCGACAGCTGCAGATCCACATTTGCCAGCTGCGCCTCGACCAGCGCGAGGTTGGCGCGGGCGGCTTCCAGCGATTGGGCGGCGCTGATCGCGGCGGCATTCGCCTTGTCGGCATTGGCCTGCGACATGCTGCCCTGATTGCGCAGCGTTTCGGTGCGGGCGGCAACGCGGCTTGCCTCGTCCGCTTGGGCCTGGGCCTGCGGCACGGCGGCGCGGGCGGCGGCGAGTGAAGCGTTCAACTGGGCCTTTTGCAGACTGAGGCTGGCGGTCGAGAGCCGGGCCAAGACTTGGCCTGCTGTCACCTGATCGCCAACATCGGCCAGAAGGTCTTCGATCGGCTGGCCTTCGACCAAGGGGGCGATGCGCACGTCTTCCACCGCGCCGATCAGGCCCGAGGCGATGATGACATCGCGCAGCACCCTCGTTTCAACCGGAGCTACGGTGATATGCGGGGCAGGAACGGTTTGCGGCGCATCAGCGGCGGCTTCGGCCCAAAGCGGCTGGGCGGCGAGGAGGAACAGGGGGATGAGCGGCAAACGCATTACTTAGACTTTCTGCAAAGCGGGGAGCTTGGCCGTAAGGATTTCGGCCATGGCGATGTCTATAGAACGCTGGATGAGCGCGGTCAGATCATCGCGGATGGGGCCAGTGCTGGGCGGCAGCATGGCGGCGGATTTGAACATGGTGATGGCAAAGGCGGCGTGTGCCGGGAACCGCGCGGTGATTTCCGCCTCGGTCAGGCCGGTTTCGGCGGCAAAAATACGGGTCAAGTAGCTGGCCACTTGGGTTTCCATGGCGCAGGCGGCTTGGCTGATATCGGGTTTGCGCAGGGCAGCGGCGGTGATTTCGGCCCAGATCTGCCCATCGGCCTGACACTGTTTTTCCGCCAGACGGTGCTGCATCAGCGTGCGCAAGGCCACCATGGGCGAGGGCGCGTCCAGCACGGCCATGAAATCTGCCTCCATCTCGGCAAGATCGAGCTTGATGAGCGCCTCGACGATGGCGGCCTTCGACGGGAAATAGCGGTAGAAATTGCCAACGCTCATCCCGGCCGCGCGGGCAAGATCTTGCATCGAGGCGCCGTCAAAGCCCTTTTCGGCAAAGGCAACGCGCACCAAGGACAGGATCTCGGCCGAGCGGTGGTCGGGTTTGGGGGCGGCTGCGGGTGTCATGGCGAGGGCCTGATATCAGGTATTGGGAATGAACGTTCATTCATTTAGGTGTGGCCCGACAATTGCGCAAGAGATTCCTTTTCGCGCCGGGGGGCTGGCAGGGGGGGATGCGCGGAACCGCTCTGCCTGCGGTGGTGGCGGTTGCGAAGGTAGGGGGCTGCGTGTAACTAGTCTGTAAGAAACGCCTTGAAGGGCAGGAGGGGCTGAATGCGTCGAGTTGTCGTCACGGGTCTGGGAATGGTCACGCCGTTGGCATGCGGAGTGGAGGAAACCTGGAGCCGCCTAATTGCAGGTCAATCAGGGGCCGGGCCGATCACCCGCTTTGATGCCGCGAATGTGGTGACGCAATATGCTTGCGAGATCCCTTTTGGGGATGGGTCAGATGGCACCTTCAATCCCGATGACTGGATGGAGCCGAAGGACCGCCGCAAGGTGGATGATTTCATCCTTTATGGCATGGCTGCGGCGACGCAGGCGGTGCGGGATTCCGGCTGGGAGCCTGCAACCGACGAGGACCGTCACCGCACGGGCGTGATGATCGGCTCTGGCATCGGTGGGTTGACCTCGATTGCCGAGACGGCCGTTCTTATCAAGGAAAAAGGCGCGAAGCGGGTTTCGCCGTTCTTTATTCCGGGCAGCCTTATCAATCTGGTGTCGGGGCAGGTGTCGATCCGCTTTGGCTTCAAAGGGCCGAACCATGCGGTTGTCACGGCGTGTTCGACCGGGGCGCATGCCATTGGCGATGCGGCGCGGTTGATCGCGTTTGGCGATGCCGATGTGATGGTGGCGGGCGGGGCAGAAGCGCCGATTTCGGAAATCGGCATTGCCGGGTTCAACGCCTGCAAGGCGCTGTCGACCAAGCGCGCCGATGAGCCGGCCAAGGCAAGCCGCCCCTATGACGCCGACCGCGATGGGTTCGTGATGGGCGAGGGCGCGGGCGTGGTCGTGTTGGAAGAATACGAGCATGCACGCGCGCGCGGCGCAAAGATTTATGCCGAAGTACTGGGCTATGGCCTGTCGGGCGATGCCTATCACATCACCGCGCCGTCGGAAGATGGCGATGGCGGCTTCCGGTCGATGACCATGGCGCTGAACCGGGCAGGGATTTCCCCGGCGGATGTGGATTACATCAATGCGCATGGCACCTCGACCATGGCGGATACCATCGAACTTGGCGCGGTAGAGCGGCTGATGGGCGATGCGGCGGCAGGGGCCACGATGTCTTCGACCAAATCGTCGATCGGGCACCTTTTGGGGGCTGCGGGCGCGGTCGAGGCGATCTTCTGCGTGCTGGCGATCCGCGATCAGGTGGCACCGCCGACGATCAACCTCGACAATCCGGCCGTTGCCCCGAAACTGGACCTTGCCCCGAACAAGGCGGTGAAGCGCAAGATTGATGTGGCGTTGTCGAATTCCTTCGGCTTTGGCGGCACCAATGCCAGCCTTGTGCTTGGCCGGGTGAAATAGACCATGTGGCGCGGGGTTGCCTCGAATGCGCTGACGTTTTTCATTGTGATCCTGGTGGTCTTGGCCGGGATCTTGGCTTGGGGGCGGCAGGCCTATACAGGGCCGGGTCCGCTGACGCAGGCGGTGTGTTTCAAGGTGGAGCGTGGGGCAAGTCTGGCGCAGGTCAGCCGGGCACTGGAAGATCAAGGTGCGGTCAGCGATGCCCGCATCTTCCGCATCGGCTCGGACTATGCCGATAAAGGCACTGAGTTGAAATTCGGCAGCTATCTGATCCAGCCGGCATCATCGATGGCCGAGGTGATTGAGCTTTTGACGGCGGGCGGGCAATCGACCTGCGGGCGCGAGGTGAATTTCCGCATCAGCGTCAACACGACGGATGTGGTGCTGCGCGAGTTGGATGCGGCGACCAACCGTTATGTTGAGGTGGTGAAGTTCGACCCGGCCGCCGGGGCTGCCCCCGCAGAATATCTGGAGGCGGCAACCGCCGACGACATGCGCTGGCGCATTACGGTGGCCGAGGGCGTGACCAGCTGGCAGGTGGTCGAAGGGCTGAAGCGCGCCGATTTTCTGGAAGGCAAGATTGATCAGGTGCCGCCAGAAGGGTCTTTGGCGCCGGACAGCTACGAGGTGGACCGCGGCGCGGACCGGCAGGCCCTGTTGGGCGAGATGTCGGACCGGCAGGCGCGGATCTTGGCCGAGCTGTGGGAAATGCGCGCGCCCGATCTGCCCTATGACACGCCGGAAAAGGCAATGGTCATGGCCTCGATCGTGGAAAAGGAAACCGGGGTTGCCGAAGAGCGCCGCCGGGTGGCCAGCGTTTTCGTCAATCGGTTGCGGCAGGGGATGAAGTTGCAGACCGACCCGACGGTGATCTACGGGATCACCAAGGGCGAGGGTGTACTGGGCCGAGGCTTGCGGCAAAGCGAGTTGCGCCGTGAGACGCCCTATAACACCTATGTCATTGACGGTTTGCCACCGGGGCCGATTGCCAACCCCGGCCGCGCGGCGATTGAAGCGGCGTTGAACCCGGACCAGACAGATTTCCTCTATTTCGTGGCCGATGGCACGGGTGGCCATGCCTTTGCCGAGACACTGGAAGCGCATAACGAAAACGTTGCCAAATGGCGCGCGATTGAGGCGCAGCAGCCCGAGGCGGGGAACTGACACCCGCTTGGTTGCACTGGACCGTAACCGGCGATACGCTTGGTTGCGGGGGTGCTGATGCAGGAAGATCGCAAGGATAAACGCCGGGCCGAGATTGAGGCCGTGGCCTATCGGCTTATGGCAGAGCGCGGCTATGCCGGCATGTCGATGCTCATGCTGGCCAAGGCGGTGGGCGCATCGAATGAGACGCTGTATCGTTGGTATGGCGACAAGCCGGGGTTGGTGCGGGCGATGATTGCCGCCAATGCCGCTGAGGTGTTGGCCACGCTGGAAGCGGCGGCCGAACGCAAGTTGCCCTTGGACGCTGAACTGCGCGAGGTCGGCGGCCGACTTTTGGAGCTGTTGGTTGGGGAGCGCGCGGTGGCGTTGCACCGGGC
>Ga0255092_1000126_pt1 | contig 36590 bp, 34 predicted proteins | sample Colum_Yuk_RepC_8_2_FD_188454 | JGI IMG/M metagenome (GOLD analysis project Ga0255092, IMG submission 188454) | Freshwater microbial communities from Columbia River, Oregon, United States - Colum_Yuk_RepC_8d | ecosystem: Environmental > Aquatic > Freshwater > River | place: USA: Oregon...
AGGCGGCGGGGGTGGGAATGCAAGCCGGCTTGAAACAGGCGGCCTTGCATTTGCTGTATCCGCCGCAATGTCTGGGTTGCGGGGCCTTGGTCACCACTGATTTCGGGCTTTGCGGCCCTTGCTGGCGCGACACCCCCTTCATCTCGGGGCTGGTCTGCGACCAATGCGGTGTGCCGTTGCCGGGCGAAGACATGGGTAAGCCCGAGCTTTGCGACGCGTGTTTGACCACTGCCCGACCATGGTCGCGGGGGCGTGCAGCACTGCTGTATAAGGACAAGGCCCGGGCCCTTGTGCTGGGGCTGAAACATGGCGACCGGCTGGATCTGGTGCGCCCGGCTGCAGGGTGGATGATGCGTGCCGCCGCGCCGATCTTGGAGCCGGGCATGTTGGTTGCGCCGATCCCGCTGCATTGGCTGCGGCTTTTCAGGCGCCGTTACAACCAGTCTGCCTTTCTGTCCAAGGCCATCGCCCAATCGGCCCGGCTGGACCATTGCCCCGACCTTCTGATCCGCCCGCGCGCGACCGGCACGCAAGATGGCAAGGGCCGCGAGGCGCGGTTCGCCAATATGGCTGGTGCCATAACGCTGCACCCAAAGCGGGCGGCGCGGGTGGATGGGCGTCATGTGCTGCTGATTGATGACGTCATGACCTCGGGGGCGACATTGGCCGCCGCGGCCGAGGCCTGCATCGCGGGCGGGGCGCGCGCAATTTCGGTTCTGACCATGGCGCGCGTTGCGAAGGATGCCTAAATCCTTATAGTCGCGCCAAACGCCAAGGAGGGGCCACATGAAACCCGTGGAAATCTACACCACCCAAACTTGCCCCTATTGCATCGCTGCCAAGCGGCTGTTGACCAAGAAGGGCGTGGGGTTCAAGGAAATCGACGTGGGCGGCCAGCCGGATTTGCGCGCGGCCATGACCCAGCGCGCCGGCGGACGCACCTCGGTGCCGCAGATTTTCATTGCGGGCCAGCATGTCGGCGGCTGCGATGATATTCATGCGCTGGATCATGCGGGCAAGCTTGACCCGCTGTTGGCCTGACGCCGATGCGCGCGGGGTTGGTGCAACTGACGGTGGGAGATGATCCGGCGGCAAACCTGCCGGTGACGATCGAACATATCCGTCGCGCGGTGGCGGGCGGGGCGGGGTTTGTGCTGACTCCGGAATGCAGCAATGCACTCTCTGGCAACCGCGCCCATCAACGCGCTGTCCTGCGGCATGAGGAAGACGATAACACCCTCGCCGCCCTGCGGGACGAAGCCGCCCGCGCGGGGATTTGGCTTTTGATCGGCTCGATTGGGGTTTTGACCCATGATGCCGATGGCCGCTTTGCCAACCGCTCTTTCTTGATCTCGCCGACGGGTGAGATCGCCGCGCGGTATGACAAGATCCATATGTTCGATGTGAATGTTTCGGACACCGAGATTTACCGGGAATCGTCAGCCTATCGACCGGGGACTGCGGCGGTGGTGGCGGATGCGGGCTTTGCCAAAATTGGCATGGCTGTCTGCTATGATCTGCGCTTTCCCCATCTGTTTCGCAGCCTGGCCCAAGCGGGCGCACAGATTTTGACGGTGCCGGCGGCCTTTAATCACATCACCGGTGCGGCCCATTGGGAGGTGCTGCTGCGCGCCCGTGCGATTGAAACTGGTTGCTTTGTGCTGGCCCCGGCCCAAACCGGCTTTCATCCGGAAACCGGCGGCAAGGGACGGCGCACCTATGGCCATTCGCTTGCCATCGCGCCTTGGGGCGAGGTGCTGGCGGATGCAGGCACCGAACCCGGCGTAACGCTGGTCGATCTTGATCTGGCCGAGGTCGCCAAGGCCCGCTCTCGTGTGCCAAGCCTGACCCATGATCGGGAGTTCACCGCGCCGGGGAAGATGGGGCCATGAGCGACCGCACCGACGATCTGGCGGTTTCGCTGTTTGGTGAGCTGTTCATGGCCGACCAATTGGCGCGCAACCGTGTGTCCAAGGCGTTGCCCAAGGGAATGGAGCTGTCGCATTTTTCGGTGCTGAATCATTTGGCCCGCATCAATGACGAACGCACCCCTGCCCAACTTGCCCGTGCGTTCCATGTCACTCGTGGGGCGATGACCAATACGCTGACCAAGCTGGAATGGGCCGGGCATATCCATATTCGCCCGGACTGGGACGATGCGCGGCAGAAATTCGTTGCCATCTCGCCCTCAGGCCGGGCGGCCCGTGATGCGGCTGTGGCAGCGGTGATCCCGATGATTGGTGATGTGGTTCAGGCGCTTGGCGCGGACAAGGTGCGTGCCGTGCTGCCGATCCTGCGCGAGATGCGTGTCAAACTCGAAGGTGAAAGCTGACGCTTCACGTCGCCCGGCCCCCTATTGTTTGGGGCGGTTGTCGATGATCCGTACGGCTTTGCCCTGACTGCGCGCCACCTCGCCGGGCTGGCCGACTTGGACGGCAACCGTAATTCCCAGCATTTGCTTGATACGTTTTTGCAAGGTCCGCCCTTGGGTGGCGCGGCTGTCTTCAGAGGCGATATGCGCTGTTTCGACCCAAACCCGCATCCCATCCAGTCGACCCTCTCGGGTCAGTTCAAGCTGGAAATGCGGCGAGAGGCCGGGCAGGGTCAGCACCTGTTCTTCGATCTGGCTGGGGAACACATTGACGCCGCGCAGGATGATCATGTCATCCGTCCGCCCCATCAGCTTTTCGATCCGCCGCATGGAGCGCGCGGTGCCGGGCAAAAGCCGGGTCAGATCACGGGTGCGGTAGCGGATAATCGGCAGCGCCTCTTTGGTCAGCGAGGTCAGCACCAGCTCGCCGACCTGCCCATCGGGCAGAACCGCCCCGGTTTCCGGGTCGATGATCTCGGCCAGAAAGTGATCTTCCCACAGGTGCAACCCGTCTTTGGTTTCCACACATTCAATCGCGACGCCCGGCCCGATCACTTCGGATAGGCCATAGCAATCCAAGGCCTGCATGTCGAAGGCCTGTTCGATTTCGGCGCGCATGGCATTGGTCCACGGCTCTCCACCAAAAATCCCGATCCGTAGCGGGGATTTGCGCGGATCGCGACCTTGGGCACGATATTCATCCAGAATAGAGAGCATGTAAGACGGCGTCGATCCGATGGTGGTCGCGCGGAAATCTTCGATCAGGTTCACTTGCCGCGGTGTCATGCCGCCTGACACCGGCACGACGGTGCAGCCCAGTTTTTCCGCCCCATAGTGAAAGCCAAGCCCGCCTGTAAACAACCCATACCCATAGGCCAGGTGCACCACATCGCCGGGCTTGGTGCCACAGGCGCGCATGGACCGTGCCATCAACCCGGCCCAAGTCTCCAGATCGCGGGCGGTATAACCCACGACGGTCGGCTTGCCCGTGGTGCCGGAGGAGGCGTGTAGCCGTGCGATCTGGGCACGCGGCACGGCAAACATGCCAAAGGGATAGGTTTCGCGCAGGGCCGACTTTTGCGTGAACGGAAAGTGCTGAATGTCGGTCAGCGTCTTCAGGTCATCCGGATGGACGCCCGTCGCCGCAAAGGCCGTCTTGAGGTAAGGCACATTTTCGTAAGCATGGCTGAGAGACCACTTCAGACGCGCCAGTTGCAGCGCTTCGATCTCATCGCGGGAGGCGGTCTCGATCGGATCAAGCTTTTGCTGGTGTGGGCCAAGCTCCAACATAAGGGTATCCTGCGCAAAAAAAGCGAACCATTTGAGTCGTTTACAACCACGAGAATCGGGCATTGTCGTGGCAAGCCCGGTTCTAACAGCAATACTGCCTAAATTGGGGGGGAAATGTAGCGCATTTGGGCCCGCATGACCGCGACCATGCGCCCGCTCTCTGCGGTCACGGTCACATCAAACAAGGCAGAGCGGCCAGAGCGCGTCAGGAACACGCCCTTGGCAATCAGGGTTTCGCCAGCCTTGCCGGGGCTGATGAAGGTGATGGTGTTCGTCTGCGTGACGGCCCGTTCGCCAAGCGAATTGGCCGCGAACCCTGCCGCGCAATCGGCCAAGAGATGGACCACACCACCATGCGCGGTGTGGTGGCCGTTCAGGTGGCGGTTTTCCAAAGACAGGCGCAGTTCGGCACGCCCCTCCCGCGCCTCGATCAGCTGGACACCCATGTCATGCGGGGCGGGATCATCGGCCCAGAAGGCCTGCATTGCGGGGGTGATCTTGTCGGTCATGCGGTCAAAAGCTCTTGCACCATCGGGATCACCTTTTCACCGTAAAGCCGCAGACACTCCATCAACTGCCCATGCGGGACCGGGCCGGTGGCATATTTCATGTCGAACCGCTGCACCCCAAGGTCGCGCATCGCGGCGGCGATCTTGCGGGCCACGGTTTCGGGGCTGCCGACGTAAAGCGAGCCCTGTTCAATCTCGGCCAGATAACGGTCTTTGGTTGTCGGCGGCCAACCACGTTCGCGGCCAAGGCGGCCAAACATTTCGGCATAATGCGGCCAAAGTGTTTCACGCGCCTCCTCGTCCGTTGCGGCAACGAAACCGGGAGAGTGGATGCCGATTGGCCGCACCGGATTGCCCAACTGGGCGCAGGCGCGTTGGTACAGATCAACATATGGCGCAAAGCGCCGTGGGTCACCGCCGATGATCGCCAGCATCAGTTGCAGATCATTACGCACCACCCGCACCACCGACTCCGGGCTGCCCCCGACGCCGACCCAAGTGACCATCGGCTGCGCCAGCGGCGGATAGACCATTTGATTGGTAAGCGGGCTGCGGTGTTGGCCCGACCAGGTGATCGGGTTTTGTTTTGTCAACTTGCCGAAGATGTCGAGTTTTTCTTCAAACAAGACATCATAGTCGCGCAGGTCATACCCAAAGAGCGGATAGCTTTCGGTAAAGCTGCCCCGGCCCAAGATCGGCTCTGCCCGGCCATTTGACAGGGCGTTCAGCGTTGAAAAGCGCTGAAAGACCCGGATCGGATCGTCAGAAGACAGCACTGTCACCGCCGTGCCCAATTTGATCCGGCTGGTCCGGGCGGCGATCGCCGCCAAGATCATCTCGGGCGCTGAAATCGCGAAATCAGGGCGGTGATGTTCGCCAAGGCCAATGAAGTGGATGCCCAGTTCATCGGCCAGAACCGCCTGTTCGACCACATCCCGCAAGACCTGATCCATCGGTTTTGGCTGGCCATCCGCGCCAAGGCTGACATCGCCAAAGCTATCAAGACCAAGTTCGACCTGTGGCATGCTGCGCCCCTTTTTCCTGTCTGACGGTGAAGATAGGCGAGCTTTCGGTCGGGCGAAAGGCAAGGCGACTGCACAGCGATTGTGCATCATATATATGATAGTTTGAATGTTTGAATTAGATGTGCTACTCAGCATCCGACAAAACAGGAAAGGGCGCGCTTTGGCACTTCGTTCTTTGATTATGGCGGGGCTGATGACGGTGGCTTTTGCCCCCCGCTTGGCCGCAGAGGACCTTATCCTGCAACCGGTTGAAACCGTTGAGGTCAAAGCGCTTTTCGGCAAGGTGGAAAGCCGCTTTGTGGTTCCTGCGCGGTCGCGCATCGGGGGAACCCTGACGGCGTTGGATGTTACCGAAGGCTCGCAAGCCGGGGCTGGCCAGGTGATTGCCCGCATCACGGACCCAAAGCTCGAATCGCAACTGGCGGCGGCAGAGGCTCGCATCGCTTCGGCCAAGTCACAGTTGCAAAATGCTGAGACAGAGTTGAAGCGCAACGAGGAGCTTCTCGCCAAGGGGGCGACCACCACCCAGCGCGTGGATCAGGTGCGCACCGCCGTTGAAGTTGCCCGCAACGCCGTGGCCGAGGCGGAGGCCGCGCGGCAGGTGACCGCGACGCTGATTGAAGATGGCAATGTCCTTGCTCCCGCCGATGGTCGGGTGTTGTCGGTGCCGGTGCGGTTGGGTGCCGTGGTCATGCCGGGAGAGCCGGTGGCAACCATCACCGGGGGCGGCGTATTCCTGCGGCTGGCAATCCCGGAACGCCATGCGGCGGAGCTGACCGTTGGTGCGGCCGTTGATGTCGAGGGCGGCACGGGGGCGATTGAAAAGGTCTACCCGCAGATCGAACAGGGCCGGGTGATCGTCGATGTTGCCGTGGACGGGCTTTCCGACAGCTTTATCGGTCAGCGGGTTCTGGTTCGGGTTCCGGTTGCGGCGCGGCAGGTTCTGGCGGTGCCGGATGCGGCCATTGAACAGCGCGCGGGTCTGGATCTGGTGCGGATCAAAACCGCTGCCGGTGAGGTCGAGGTGACGGTCATTCCCGGACCGGAAGTTGCCGGGCCAAATGGCCCCTTGCGCGAAATTCTGACGGGCCTGCGGGCAGGCGATACGGTGATCGTCCCATGAGCACGCCTGACAAAGACCTGACCGCCACGGGCATCGCGGGCAACCTGACGCGGGCCTTCATTACCAGTCCGCTGACGCCACTGTTTCTTCTGGCGGCCCTGATCCTTGGCCTTGTCGCCTTGGTCACTCTGCCGCGCGAGGAGGAGCCGCAAATCTCGGTTCCTATGGTGGATATTCACCTGCAAGCCGACGGGTTGCGCGCCGAGGATGCGGTCAAGCTGGTCACCGAGCCGCTTGAAACCATCGTGAAATCCATTCCCGGTGTCGAACATGTTTACAGCCAGACCCGAGATGATGGCGCCATGGTCACGGCGCGCTTTGTCGTCGGCACCTCGGGCGATGCGGCCATTCTGCGGGTGCATGAAAAACTGCGTGCAAACATGGACCGGATTCCCGATGGGATTCCTGAACCGCTGATCGTTGGGCGCGGCATTGATGATGTGGCGATCATGGTCGTCACCTTGTCGCCAAAGCCCGAGGTGGCCAGCCGCTGGACCGCCGCCGATCTGACCCGCGTCGCGCGTGAGGTGCAGGTGGAGGTGTCGGCACTGGACGATATTGGCCTGACCTATCTTGTCGGCGAACAGCCCGAGGAAATTCGCATTACGCCCGACCCGGAACGTTTGGCGCAGGCGGGTCTGACCTTGCAGGCCTTGGCGGGCAAGGTCGAAGGCGCGAATAAGGCCTTTGCGTTGGGCACCATCCGGCAAGACGGCAAGCAGATTGATCTGGCAGCGGGCGAAACGCTGCAAAGCCTTGACCAGATTGCCAATCTTCTGGTTACCACCCGCGACGGTCGTCCGGTCTATGTGCGTGATGTGGCAACTGTCAGCTTGAAAACCGACCCCAAGGAAAACCGGGTTTTCACCATGGCCCGTGGCGAAGATCAGGCTGCGTTCCATGACCGCCTGCCGGCCGTGTCCTTGGCTGTGGCCAAGCGTCCCGGTGCCAATGCCGTGACGATTGCCGAAGACATTCGTCATGCAGTTGGGGCCATGCAAGGCAAGATCATCCCCGATGATCTGACAGTCGAATTCACCCGCGACTATGGCGAAAGTGCCGATGAAAAGGCCAATGAGCTGTTGTTCCATCTCGCGCTGGCCACGATTTCCATCGTTGCGCTGGTTTGGGTTGCAATCGGCTGGCGCGAGGCCGTCGTGGTGGCCATCGTCATTCCTGTGACCATCCTGCTCACGCTCTTTGCGGCCCGGATCATGGGCTATACCTTGAACCGCGTCTCGCTGTTTGCGCTGATCTTTTCCATCGGGATCTTGGTCGATGATGCCATCGTGGTGATCGAAAATATCGCCCGCCACTGGGCGATGAAGGATGGGCGCAGCCGGGCACAAGCCGCCATTGATGCGGTCAGCGAGGTGGGCAATCCGACCATCGTTGCTACGCTGACGGTGGTGGCCGCCCTGCTGCCGATGCTGTTCGTTTCCGGCATGATGGGCCCCTATATGAGCCCGATCCCGGCCAATGCCTCGGCCGCCATGGTGTTTTCCTTCTTTGTCGCCGTTATGGTCACGCCTTGGCTGATGATGAAGTTTGGTAAGGCGGAGGGGCAGGGCGGCGGGCATGGGCATGACGCACAGGACGGTGGCGCGCTGGGCCGGGCCTATCGTCGCGTGGCGCGTCCGATCCTGTCCTCACGTCGCAATGCGACGCGGTTTCTTCTGGCGGTGACGGCGGCGACCGTCCTGTCGATGGGGCTGTTCTACACCAAATCGGTGACGGTCAAACTGTTGCCCTTTGACAATAAATCCGAGCTTTCCGTGGTCCTTGATATGCCGCGCGGCGCGTCGGTTGAGGAAACCGACCGCGTGCTGTCTCAGATCGCCACGGCTTTGGAGCCGGTCGAAGAAATCATCTCGGTGCAAAGCCATGCTGGCACCGGGGCGCCGTTCAACTTCAACGGTCTGGTGCGGCATTACTATTTGCGCAATGAACCGCGCTATGGGGATTTGCAGGTCAACCTTTCCCCCAAGGGCGAACGGGACCGCGAAAGCCACGAGATTGCACTGGATCTGCGCACCCGGATTCTGGCGCTGGATCTGCCCCAAGGCGCAGTGGTCAAGGTTGTCGAGCCGCCGCCCGGCCCACCCGTGATGGCCACGCTTTTGGCCGAAGTCTACGGGCCAGATGCCGAAACGCGCCGCGCGGTGGCGACCAAGCTGCGTGAGATTTTCGCCTCTGTTCCCTATATTGTCGATGTCGATGATAGCTTTGGCGTGCCTGCAGCGCGGCAGCGGCTGGTGCTGAACGACGCCAATCTCGACTTTCACAAGGTCAATGAAGGCGATGTGTTCCAGACCATCGGCATGCTTTATGGTGGCACGACGGTTGGATATTCGCACCGGTCCGAAGGGCGCGAACCGCTGCCGATCCGGCTTGCCCCGGATAAGGCGGACAAGGTGCTGGATGAACGCGCGCTGTCGACCCCGACCCCGGCGAACCTTTTGCCGGGGGATCGGTCTGTGGTGGAGTTGGGCGATGTTGTCGAAGTGCGGACTGAAATGCAGTCGCACCCGATCTTCCGCCACAATGGTCGCGCCGCCGAAATGGTGACAGCGGAACTGGCTGGCGATTACGAGGCACCGCTTTACGGCATCATGGCCGTTGACCGCGCAATCGAGGACGCCGACTGGGGCGATCTGCCCAAGCCAGAGATCAGCATGCACGGCGTGCCGGAAGATCAATCGACCCCAACTGTGCTGTGGGATGGCGAATGGGAAGTGACTTGGGTCACCTTCCGCGACATGGGGGCGGCTTTTGGCGTGGCGCTACTGGGGATCTATATCCTTGTCGTGGCACAGTTTGGCAGCTTCAAGCTGCCACTGGTGATCCTGACGCCGGTGCCTTTGACCTTTATCGGCATCATGCTGGGGCATTGGATGTTTGGCGCCCCCTTCTCTGCCACCTCGATGATCGGGTTCATCGCATTGGCGGGGATCATCGTGCGGAACTCGATCCTCTTGGTCGACTTCATCCGCCATGCCCACAAGCCCGGTGTAGCCCTTGTCGATGTGCTGCTGGAAGCCGGGGCGATTCGGTTCAAGCCGATCCTGCTGACAGCCCTTGCCGCCATCATCGGGGCGATCACCATCCTGACGGACCCGATCTTTCAGGGTCTGGCGATCAGCCTGCTGTTTGGTCTGGCCTCGTCCACGCTGCTGACGGTGCTTGTGATTCCAGCGATTTACATCTGGCTGCGCGGGGACAAGCCGGTGAAAGCCTAAACCAGCGGGGCTGCCTTTGGGTGGCCCTTCTTTTGGCTTGATCGTTGCAAATGAAATGACTTGATCTGTTAAGCGTCCCGTGTCAGCTTCAGGGTATATCGTTGCAATTGCAACGAATATGGAGGGTGCCATGAAGATCGAACAAATCCACCACGTCGCCTATCGCTGCAAAGACGCGAAACAGACGGTCGAATTCTACACCAAGATGCTGAACATGGATTTCGTGCTGGCGATTGCCGAAGATCATGTGCCGTCCACCCACGAGCCTGATCCCTACATGCACCTGTTCCTTGATGCCGGAAATGGCAACGTGCTGGCCTTTTTCGAACTGCCGACCAAACCCGAAATGGGGCGCGACCCGAATACCCCGAAATGGGTGCAACACATTGCGTTCAAAGTGAAGGATCGCGCGACGCTGCTGGAGTTCAAGGCACATCTGGAAAAGAACGGCGTCGATGTCCTAGGTGTCACCGACCATTCGATCTTCCATTCGATCTATTTCTTTGACCCGAACGGTCACCGGGTAGAGCTTGCCTGCCCTGACCCGGATGAAGAGGCCCTGTTGGCCAAGCTCGATGCTGTCAAATGGGACATGCTGGAGGAGTGGAGTCGCACCAAAAAGGCCCCGCAGCATGCCGCTTGGCTGCATGCCAAAGAGCTGAAAAAGCACTGAGGCGGTCCGATGTTCAGCACCTATGACGCGCCCGTTTACCCCTATGTGCAATCCGCCGAACAGGCGCAGGGCCAGCCCGCCCGCCACAAGGTGGTGGTGATTGGTGCGGGGCCAGTTGGCCTGACGGCTGCGCTGGATCTGGCCGCGCGCGGCGTGTCCGTGGTTGTCTTGGACGACAACAACACGGTGTCGGTCGGAAGTCGCGCGGTTTGCTATGCCAAACGCCCCTTGGAGATCTGGGATCGCTTGGGCGTGGCGGACCGCATGATCGCCAAGGGCGTCGAGTGGAAGCTGGGCAAGGTGTTTTTCGGCGACCGGCAGGTGTACCAGTTCGACCTTCTGCCGGAAGGCGGACATAAGATTCCGGCCTTCATCAATCTTCAGCAATATTATCTGGAAGATTACATGGTCGAGGCCGCGGCAGAAAATCCAGCGATCGACATCCGCTGGAAGCACAAACTCATCAGCCTGCGGCAAGAGGCGGATTATGCCGTGTTGACCGTGGAAACGCCGGATGGGGTTTTCGTGACCGAGGCGGATTGGGTTATCGCCTGTGATGGTGCCAATTCAGACACTCGCCGTATGGTCGGCGCCGATTTTACTGGCCAGTTCTTTCAGGATCGCTTCTTGATCGCGGATATCGTGATGAAGGCCGATTTCCCGACCGAACGCTGGTTCTGGTTCGATCCGCGCTTCCATCGCAACCAATCTGCCTTGCTGCACAAGCAATCCGACAATGTCTGGCGGCTGGATTTCCAACTGGGGTGGGACGCCGACCCCGAAGTGGAAAAGCGCGAGGAAAACATCATTCCCCGTGTCAAAGCCATGCTGCCGGGGGTGGAGTTTGAACTGGAATGGGCCTCGGTCTACCAATTCGCCTGCCGTCGCATCGACCAGTTCCGCCACAACCGGGTGATCTTTGCCGGGGATGCCGCGCATCAGGTTTCGCCCTTTGGTGCGCGCGGGGCAAATACCGGGGTGCAGGACATCGACAACCTGTCATGGAAACTTGCCGCCGTTCTTGCGGGGGATGCGGACGAGACGTTGATCGACAGCTACCACGAGGAACGCGCCTTTGCCGCCGATGACAACCTGCTGAACTCCACCCGCTCGACGGATTTCATCACACCAAAAAATGCGGCATCGAAGCGGTTCCGCAATGCGGTGCTGGACCTTGCCGAGAAGGCGAGTTTCGCGCGGCCCTTGGTGAACTCGGGCCGGCTGTCCACACCGACGCCCTATCTGGCCTCGTCGCTGAATACCCCCGATGCGGGAATTTGGCACGGGCGCATGATCCCCGGCACCGTTTGCAGCGATGCGCCGGTGATGGCGGGCGGCCAGCCCGGCTGGTTCCTGCAACAGATCGGGCAGGGCTTTACGCTCTTGGATTTTGGCACACAGGCGCAGCCGGTCTCTGTGGGGGGTGTCACGGCACAGGTTTTGCGGGTGGGGCAAGAGATCGACGACAGCGAACGCCTGCTTGCAAAGCGCTATGACGCGCAGCCCGGTACGGTCTATCTGATCCGCCCCGACCAGCATGTTGCCGCCCGCTGGCGGTCGTTCAACCCGGCCGAGGCGAAAATCGCCCTTGCCCGCGCCCTTGCGAAAGGCTGATGCCATGACCTTGATCCTGACGCCCAATATCCCGGACCCGGATGGCTTTTATCAGGAGTTGACCGACGCACAGCGCGAACTGGATGAGGTTGCGGCGAACGATATGAACGCCCGGCTGGTCTTGATCTTGGCCAACCACGTCGGGGATCGAAAGACCCTGACCGAGGCGCTTGCACTGGCTGCCCCCTGAGGGATCAGCGCCGGATCGTATCGCCGGGTTGCAGGGTTGGGAACAACTCGATCACCTCGCCGCCGACCACGCCTTGATGCGGTTGGCCTGCGATGATTTCTGCCGCGCGGCGACCGATTTCCAAACGGCAGGCGTCCATCGTTGCCAAACGACGCGGCAGACCGTCCAGCAGCTCCACCCCGTTAAAGCCCGCAAGCCCAATCTTGCCCGGCACATCAAGGCCCTTTTCAAGACAGTAAAGCAGACCGCCTGCGCCGATCATGTCGTTGGAATAATACAGAAAATCGACGTCCGGGCTGCGCGCCAGCACTGCCTCTGTCATCTCGCGGCCCTTGAGCAAAGCCGATCCGCCCGAGTAGAACTCGCGATCTGCCAGCGTAAGGCCGGCCTTGGCCAGTGCCTCCTCAAACCCTTCCAGCCGCTTTTTCGCCCGGTGGTCGTTCGGCATCTGGGTGCCAAGGAACGCAATCCGGCGATAGCCCGCAGCGATGATGGCTTCCGCCATCTGCCGTCCGGCGCGGCGGTGCGAAATGCCGACCGCGGAATCCACCGGCGTACCGTCGATATCCATGATTTCAACAATCGGCACGCCTGCCTGCGCCAGCATTGCACGGGCAGCGGGCGAATGTTCCAACCCCGCCACGATCAGCCCGGTCGGCCGCCACGACAGCATTTCATAGATCACCGCTTCTTCGCGATCCGGCGCGTAATTCGTCACGCCTACAACGGGTTGCAGCCCTGTGTCTTCCAGAACCTCGGATATTCCGGTCATCACCTCGGGGAACACCATGTTCGACAGCGACGGGATCACCACGCCCACAAGGTTCACCCTTTGGCTTGCCAGTGCGCCCGCGATCTTGTTTGGCACATAGCCAAGCGTGCGGGCCGCCTGCAAAACCCGCTCTCGTGTGGCTTCCGATACATCGCCGCGGTTACGCAGCACGCGGCTGACCGTCATCTCACTGACGCCCGAGGCTTCGGACACATCGCGAAGTGTCAGGGTGCGGCGCGGATCTTGGGCGGGTGGGGTGGCCAATTTTTGCGGTCCCGATGATGATCTTTTGTCTTTGTTAGCGGTAAATGCGCTTCTGTCCAAGGGCGGAAATCCCCAATCATTTTCCGCACGGCCCGGTTGCCTTCGTCGGCGTTTGCGCGCAAAAACAGCGGGCGGGCCCCGTAGCTCAACGGATAGAGCGTCCCCCTCCTAAGGGGAAGGTTGCAGGTTCAAGTCCTGCCGGGGTCGCCAGCCCTGATGAGGAGGCCCGGATGATCCGCGATACCGCTGTGCAGACCTTTCTGAACGAGACCGAGGCCGCGCTTGCCCGCGTCACCGGGTCGGGGGCAGAGGTTGCCGCCGCTGCAGTCCGCCGCTGGGCAAAACCCGGCACGGTGGGGCAGGGCGGGGCGCGTTTGCCCGTTTGCGATTGGATTGCGCCAGCGCTTGCGGCACAGTCGTCACCGCTTGCCGCCAGCTTTGCCGCCTTGCAGCACCGGCTGAACTGGGGCCGCCGCAAATCGGCAGATCCGGCCAATGCCAATTTCTGGAACGGCCATGCCAATGCGATGATCCTTGGTCCCGGCGGGCTGGAGGAGCGCAGCGATGTTTGGGTCGGGGCCACGGTCATGGCGCCGGGAACGCTGTATCCCGATCACAACCACCCGCCCGCCGAGGTCTATGTGCCCTTGTCGGCAGGCGCATGGTGGAATGCGCAAATGGATTGGACCGATCCGGGCCTTGATGGTTTCATCTTCAACCCGCCCGGCATCCTACATGCGATGCGGGCGGGGGATAAACCGTTTCTGGCCCTGTGGGTCTTGCCCACCTGAGGTTTTGCGACCTCAGGCGTCCAGATTTTCCACGCTCAGTGCGTTGGCTTGGATGAACTCACGCCGCGGTTCCACCACATCGCCCATCAGCTTCGAGAAGATATCGTCGGCCTCGGCCAGATCATCCACCTTGACCTGCAACAGGGTCCGCGCTTCGGGGTCCAGCGTGGTTTCCCACAGCTGTTCGGGGTTCATCTCGCCCAAGCCTTTGTAGCGTTGCAGGGTCAGGCCCTTTTCGCCCTCGGCCAAGATCGACTTCAAGAGGTCAATCGGTCCAAAGACCGGCTGTTCGCGGTCTTTGCGCACCAGTCGGGCGGGGGTCTTGTAAACATCGCGGTGTTGACCGGCCAGCGAGGCCAGACGCCGCGCCTCGCCAGAACGCAGGACAGCGCCATCCAGCGTGCGCAACTCCTCAACCCCGCGCAGCACGCGGGACAGGCGGATGCCGTGATCTTGTGTGATCCGCCCACCCCAGCCTTTTTCATATTCAACCGCGACCATGTTCAGCCGCGCAGCCACCGCATCGGCCACCGCTTGCAAATCGGCATCGGCGCGGCCTGCATCAAAGGCCCCGGCAATGGCGGCTTGCTCCAGAATGGCGCGCGGGTAATGGGTGGGGAAGCTGTCCAGCGCCCGACGGAAGGCGCGGGCACCTTCGACCACACGGGCCAGATCGGCCCCGGCAATCTCTTCGCCTGATTGCAGGCGCAAGACCGCGCCTTCAATGCCCATCTCTACCAGATAGTCGTCCAGCGCCGCCTGATCTTTCAGGTAAACCTCGGACTTGCCGCGCGCCACTTTGTAAAGCGGCGGCTGGGCGATGTAGAGATAGCCGCCTTCGATCAGCTGCGGCATCTGCCGGAAGAAGAAGGTCAAAAGAAGCGTACGGATATGCGCGCCGTCGACGTCGGCATCGGTCATGATGACGACCTTGTGGTAGCGCAACTTGCCGATGTCGAATTCATCCCGGCCAATGCCAGTGCCAAGCGCGGTGATCAGCGTGCCGATTTCCTGACTGCCCAGCATCCGGTCAAACCGTGCGCGTTCCACGTTCAGGATCTTGCCGCGCAGCGGCAGAACGGCTTGATTGGAGCGCGAGCGGCCCTGCTTGGCAGAGCCACCTGCCGAGTCACCCTCGACCAGAAACAGTTCCGACTTTGCCGGATCGCGTTCTTGGCAATCGGCGAGTTTGCCGGGCAGAGAGGCCACATCCAGCGCGGTCTTGCGGCGGGTCAATTCGCGGGCCTTGCGGGCCGCTTCACGGGCCAAGGCGGCCTCGATGATTTTGCCGACGATGATCTTTGCCGGACCGGGGTTCTCCTCGAACCACTCGCTCAGCTTTTCGTTCACCAGATTTTCGACCGAGGGGCGGACTTCGGAAGACACCAGCTTGTCTTTGGTCTGCGACGAGAATTTCGGATCCGGCACCTTGACCGACAGCACGCAGGTCAGTCCCTCGCGCGCGTCGTCGCCGGTGAAATCGACCTTCTCCTTCTTCGCAATGCCCGAGGTTTGGGCATAGCTGTTGATGGTCCGCGTCAGCGCACCCCGAAAGCCCGCAAGGTGGGTGCCGCCATCGCGCTGTGGGATGTTGTTGGTGAAGGGCAGCACCATTTCATTGTAGCTGTCATTCCACCACATCGCGACTTCGACGGTGATCCCGGCTCGCTCTCCGATCATGTAGATCGGTTCCGACATTACCGAAGTCTTTGATCTGTCTATGTATTTTACAAATTCTTTGACGCCGCCTTCGTAAAACAATTCAGTGTGCAGCGGTTCGGCGGGGCGTTCATCTTCGATGATGATCCGCACCCCTGAATTCAAAAAGGCCAGTTCCCGCAGCCGGTGTTCCAGGGTCTTGAAGCTGTACTCAAGGTTCGAGAAGGTGCCATCCGGCGTATTTGTCTTGGCGCTTGCCAAGAAACGCACCTCAGTACCGCGCTGGCCGGGGGCGGGGCCGACCTCATGCACATGCACCACACATTCGCCATGTTCAAAGCGGGCGCGATATTCGATGTCATTGCGCCAGACGGTCAGCTCCAGCCATTCCGACAGCGCGTTCACGACCGAAACGCCCACGCCATGCAGACCACCCGACACTTTATAGGCGTTGCCGCCCTCGTCGGTGTTGTTGAATTTGCCGCCTGCGTGCAGCTGGGTCATGATAACCTCTGCCGCCGAAACGCCTTCTTCCTTGTGCATGTCGACAGGAATGCCGCGCCCATTGTCGCGTACCGAAACCGAGCTGTCGGCGTGAATCTTCACCGTAACAGCGGTCGCGTGGCCCGCTAGCGCTTCGTCGATGCCGTTATCGACGACCTCATAGACCATGTGGTGCAAGCCCGACCCATCGTCCGTGTCGCCGATATACATGCCGGGCCGTTTGCGAACCGCCTCCAAGCCCTTGAGAACCTTGATAGAATCGGCGCCGTAGCTTTCGGTCTTTTTGGGCTCATCGGCCATGTGGTCTGCATCCCTTGAATTGCCTGCGATTTATAGCGGCTCAAGGGGGGAATGTCACGCCTTGGACACAAGATTTGGTGGTCATAGGAAGGGAATAACCAACCCGACGCAGATCAGCAGAACGCCCGAGATCACGTTCAGCCGATGCACGGCATCGGGGCTTTGCACCAGCCGCCGCGCCCGGTCGAGAAACACCGCAAGCCCGAGGTTACCCGCCATCGGGATCAGCGCCGAAACCCCGATGATAAGGCCGATGTCCGTCGCGGTCAGGCTGCCCAAGGTGAAAAAGCCGGGCAGGGCGCCCATGTAAAACAGGATGGCTTTCGGGTTGCCGATCACCGCCGCAAGGCCTACCGAAAACCCTGCCCAAAGGCCGGGTTTGGTCAGCCGACTGTCGGCATCGCCCAAACTGCCAGATTTGCGGATCAGCATGTAGCCCATGAACAAAAAGATCACCGCGGCCACCCAGCGCAGGACCGACAGAAAGTCGCCATAGGTGCTTTCGACCCAGCTCAGGCCAAGGATCGCCAACAGCGGCCAAACCAGATCGCCCAGCGCCACGCCCACCGCCAAGGGCCATGCGGCGGCAAAGCCCCCAGATAGCGCCCGCGCCATCAAGGCCACCCAGACCGGGCCGGGAACCGACCAAAGCCCAATCATGCCAAGGGCATAAATGCCCAGCTCATACCAACTGATTGTCATGCATCACCTGCGGGCAGCGTCAGGCTGCCATCCTCGTTCAGGGGCCAGAACGGGTTCATGGCCACTTCCCAGACATGGCCATCTAGGTCGGCCCAATAGCCGGAATAGCCGCCCCAGAACACTTTCTCAGGGGCTTTCAGCCCGGTCGCGCCAGCGGCCAAGGCCGCGGCATAGGCGGCGTCCACGTCAGCCTCGGTGCTGAAATTCTGCGCCAGCGTCACAGCGCCGGTGCCAAGGACGGCCGTTGGCCTGCCCTGATCGGCCGCCAGATCCGCGCGCCCGAACAGCGCCAAAACCTGCCCGTGCATTTGGTAAAAGCAAACACCTTCTGCGCCGGAATGTTCAATCCACCCCAGCCGCGCATAAAAGCCACGGGCCGCCGCAAGATCAGCCACGCCCAAGGTGATCAAGGTCACACGCTGTTTGTTCATCCCGTCACCCGTGATTGTCCGCCATCGTCGTATACATCCATCACCTGCCCGCGGCCGCCCAAGGCGTCGAACAAATCCGCCTCGGTGCCGGTCATGATCGCCTGCGCGCCAAGGGCACAGATTTCATCATAGAGGGCAGCGCGGCGGTCGATGTCCAGATGTGCCGCCACTTCATCCAGCAACAGCACCGGCGCACGGCCCAGATCGGCGGCCAAGGCCCGTGCATTGGCCAGAATCAGGCTGATGAGCAGCGCCTTCTGCTCTCCGGTCGAGCATTGCCCCGCCTCCACGCCTTTGGCCGCGTAGAGCGCCCGCAAGTCGCTGCGATGCGGCCCCTGCAAGGTGCGTCCGGCGGCCATGTCGCGCCGCCGCCCTTCTCCCAAAGCCTGGGCCAGATCTTCGGCGGCAAGGTCGGCCCCGCCTTCTGGTCCCATCAATGCCAGATCTGCCCGCGGAAATACGGACTGCGCGTCTTGTGCGGCCATCAGCCGTGTCAAAGCGGCCTGCCGGTTGGCGATGATCGCGGTTCCCGCCTCAACCATCTGGCCTTCCAGCGCCGCATACCAGCGCACGTCGCTGATCTGATCTTTCAACAGACGGTTGCGATCGCGCATCGCCTTTTCATAGGCCAGCGATACCTCGGCATGATCTGGCAGAAAGGACAGCGCGATCCGGTCCAGAAACCGCCGCCGCCCCTCGGCCGCCTCGATCCACAGCCGATCCATCGCCGGCACCAGCCACAGGATGCGCAGCACCCGGCCCAGCGCGCTTTGCGTCGCGGCCTTGCCGTCAATGCGGACAAAGCGGGCCTCGCCTGCCTCGGCTCCGGTTTCAATCTCATGCGCGGCGGCGATGCCTGTCACCTCGGCGGCAACTTTCCATCCCAGACGTTCGGGCCGTCGCGATAAATCCTCGGCCCCGGCCCGCCGCAGGCCACGACCGGGCGACAACAACGATACGGCTTCCAGAATGTTGGTCTTGCCCGCCCCGTTTGGCCCGACCAAGGCCACCGGGCGGCCATCAAAGTGCAGCCGCGCCGCCTTGTGGCTGCGAAAATGCGAAAGGGTCAGCGATGTGATGGCAAGCCCACTCAACGCCAACCCCTTTCATCTTGGTCGATTTACTTTGGGGTCGTCAGACGCGCATCGGCATCACGACATAGACCGCGCTGGTGTCATTGCCTTCGCGCATCAGGGTCGGATCACCCGAGGAGTTGAACAGGAACACAGCGTTTTCGCGATCCACTTGGCTGGCGATTTCCAAGAGATACTTGGCGTTGAAGCCAATCTCCAACCGCTCGTCGGCATAGGCCACGGCCAGTTCTTCCTCGGCCGCACCGGAGTCAGGGGCGTTGACCGACAGCACCAGACGGTCTTCGTCCAGCGACAACTTCACCGCGCGCGAGCGCTCCGACGACACGGTTGCGACGCGGTCCACCGCCTTGGCAAACTCGGTCGCATCTACTTCCAGACGCCGGGTGTTGTTTTGCGGAATGACGCGGGTGTAATCGGGGAACGTCCCGTCAATCACCTTTGATGTCAGGGTAATCGCCGGGGTGGCAAAGCGCACCTTGGTTTCCGAAACCGACACCGCGATCATCGCCTCGTCATCGTCCAGAAGCTTGCGCAATTCGTTCACCGTTTTGCGCGGCACGATCACGCCGGGCATACCGGCCGCCCCTTCGGGCAGGGGGGCATCAATCCGTGCCAACCGGTGACCGTCGGTCGCAACACAGCGCAGCACGGCACCATTCTCGCTGGTGGCGGTGTGCATGTAGACACCGTTCAGATAATAGCGGGTCTCTTCGGTGGAAATCGCGAACTTTGCCTTGTCAAACAACCGCCGCAGCACCGGGGCAGGGGCGCCGAAGTTGGACGAGTATTCGCTCGAGGCCATCACCGGGAAATCTTCGCGCGGCAGGGTGGCAAGATTGAAATTCGACCGGCCCGCCGTGATCGCCAGACGGCCGGACGCCGCGTCTTCGGTCAGGTTGACCAAGGCACCATCCGGCAGCTTGCGTACGATTTCATGCAGCATCACCGCCGACACCGTGGTCGCACCAGCGCGTTCCACCATGGCCGGGGCGCGATCGACCACCTCGATATCCAAGTCGGTTGCGCGGAAAGAGACCTGCGCGCCGTCCGCTTCGATCAGGACGTTGGCCAGAATCGGAATGGTGTTCCGCCGTTCGACCACCGACTGCGCCTGAGCCAGCGCTTTCAACAGCGTGCCGCGTTCGATCGAGAGCTTCATCTTCCCATCCCCTTCGCGGGTTGCCACAAGAGACAACCCATTATTCCCGCCAAAGGCCGGTTCCAAGTGTTTTCGCGACATTGTAAGGCTTTGCCTCAGAGGTCAAGGGTTCAAGCCGCGCGATGCGGTCATCTGGCCCCGCTGCCGTCTAAAGCGCACGCGGTTTCGGTCCGCCGGTGGCCCAGTCCAAGAGTTCCACCGTATGCACCACCGGCAGCCCGGTGCCCGAGCCGATCTGCACCATGCAGCCGATATTGCCTGCCGCGATGATGTCGGGCGATTTCGCCTCGAGGGTTTGCACCTTGCGCGCCCTAAGCTCTTTGCTGATCTCGGGCTGAAGCAGGTTGTAGGTGCCCGCCGACCCGCAGCACAGATGGCTGTCAGCGGGCTCGACGACTGTATAGCCAACCCGTTTCAGCAGGTCTTTCGGTGCGGTTCTGATTTGCTGGCCATGCTGCAAGGAACAGGCCGCGTGATAGGCCACCCGCAAATCCATCGGCATGCCTGCGGGCAGGCCGATCTTGACCAGAAGTTCCGAAATATCCATCGCAAGGCCCGCCACCTGCGTGGCATCCGCACCGCCCACCATATGGCCGTAATCTTTCACCGTCGTGCCGCAGCCCGAGGTGTTGATGACAATCGCATCCAGGCCCTTGCCGTCGATTTCCGTGACAAAGGCGGCGACATTGGCGGCGGCGGCGGTCTTGGCCTCTGCCTCGCGGCCCATGTGCTGTGTCAGCGCGCCGCAGCACCCCATACCCTTGGGGATGACCACCTCGCATCCCAACCGGCGCAACAGCCGGATCGTGGCATCATTGATATCGGTGTTCAGGGCCTTTTGGGCGCAACCGGTCATCAAGGCCACCCGCATCTTGACCGGTCCCTTTGCCGCAAAGGTCTGGGGGTCGTCATTGCGGCTGACGGGCGGAATGGTCTTGGGCGCAAACTCCAACATGGCGCGCAGGCGCGCATCGGGCATCAGCGGGGCAAAGGGCTTGCCAAGTCTGGCGGCAAAAAGCGCCAGTCGAAACCGGGTGGGATGTGGAATTGTCTTGGCCAGCAGCCAGCGCAGGGCGCGATCATGCCAAGGCCGGGTATAGGTTGCTTCAACATAGGCGCGGGCTTGGTCAATCAGATGCATATAATGAACCCCGGATGGGCAGGTGGTCATACATGAAAGACAGGACAGGCAGCGGTCGATATGCTTCACCGTGTTGGCATCGGCGGGGCGACCGGATTCCAGCATCTCCTTGATGAGGTAGATGCGGCCGCGGGGGCTGTCCAATTCGTCGCCCAACACCTGATAGGTGGGGCAGGTGGCGGTGCAGAACCCGCAATGCACACAAGATCGTAAAATCTGATTGGCGCGCTGATACCCGGGGTCTTGCAATTGCGCAGGGGTGAAATGGGTTTGCATCAGACTTGCCCCTGTACCGCAAAGATCCCACGCGGATCGAATGAGCGGCGCAACCCGGCCGACAGTCGGGCAACGTCGTCTGATTCCGGCGGCAAGACATCTGTGCCCTCATCGCCGGGCGACGGCCGAACAAGGGTTGCATGGCCGACCCCCTGTAGTGCCGCGCGGACCGTTGCGCCTTGCCCGCCTTCGGTCAAAAGCCAAATCAGCCCGCCCCCCCAGTCCACCACGGCTGCGGTGCCCAAGTCGCGCACAAGCCGCGCGGCCTCAGAGGGTTTGACCACCAAACGCCAGACCGACCCGCCTTGCCCCACAAGGGCCGAGACGTCCCGCACATCCCGCCACAGCGCGGCGCTGGCGGTGTCCGGCATCGTGTCCCAGTCTCCACCAAGCCGATCGCGCAAGGCACGAGCGCGATAGGCGACCGACCCGGCCATCCCCTCGACCCGCAGCAAGGCCCGCCCCTCGGCATAGGCCGCGCCCGACACCTCGAAAGGGGAACGCAACGCCGCACGCAAGGTGGCCAACCCATCTTCCAGCCCGCAGCTTGCCTGCAACGTCACTTCAGTCTCTGGCTGCGCCTGCACCCGGAGAGAAACCTCGGTCAGCACCCCAAGCGCGCCCCGGCTTCCGGCCATCAGCTTGACCAGATCATAGCCGGTGACATTCTTCATCACCCGTCCGCCGTTCTTTACCACGCGTCCGGCCCCATCAACAAACCGAACCCCCAAAAGACTGTCGCGGCAGGCCCCCGCCTGTACCCGGCGCGGACCGCTGGCATTGCTGGCGACCACTCCGCCGATGGTCGAATGGCCCTCCCGCGCCAAGAGCCTGCGCAGATCCGGCACCTCAAAGGCCAGCCGTTGCCGCTCTGCCGCCAACAACGCCTCGACATCGACCAAAGGGGTGCCTGCCTGCACCACAAGCGTCAAGGCGCCGGGCTCATACAACTGCACCGCCGAAAGGCCCGACATCTCCAGCACAGCCCCTGCGGTCGCGCCCAACTGCCGTGTCCCACCGCCGATCACCGTCACAGGCGCGCGTGCCGCGAGGATTGTCTCGCGCACCTCGGCTTCATTGATGGGGTGCATCGCTGCTGCTTTCATCTTGGCCTAAATACTCTCGGGGTCCGGGGCGAATAGACCCGGCGGCTCCGCTTGCGCGACGTGTGGCGGTTGCCTCTAACGGGAAGACCTTGGCAGGATTCAAAAGCCATTTCGGGTCAAAGACGTCTTTGACCTGCATCATTTCCTCCAGATCCTGAGGCGTAAATTGCACGCCCATCAGATCGCGCTTTTCGATCCCCACCCCATGTTCGCCCGTCAGGCAGCCGCCGACCTCGACACAGAGCTTCAGGATCTCGGCCCCAAAAGCCTCGCAGCGTGCCAGATCACCGGGAGTATTGGCGTTGTACAGGATCAAGGGGTGCATGTTGCCATCCCCTGCATGAAACACATTGCCAACGGCCAAGCCAAACTCAGCGCTCATTTCCCCAATGCGGCGCAGGACGTAAGGCAGCGCCGACACCGGGATCGTGCCATCAAGGCACATGTAATCGTTGATCTGTCCCATGGCCCCAAAGGCCGACTTGCGCCCGAGCCAGATGCGCCGGGCCTGATCCTCGTCCGCCGCCTCGCGAAATTCCAAGGGTTGGTGAGACAGCGCAATCGCCTTGATCCGCTCTAGTTGTTCGGCGATCTCCGCCTCAGACCCCTCGACCTCGATGATAAGCAACGCCTCGCAATCGGGGTAACCCGCTTGGGCAAAGGCCTCGCAGGCGCGGATGCAGGGGCGATCCATGAACTCGATTGCAACGGGCAGGATGCCGGCCTTGATGATGTCAGAAACGCAGGCGCCTGCGACCTCGTTTGATCCAAAGGCCACCAGCACCGGGCGAGCGCCTTCGGGTTTTGGCAAGATGCGCAAGGTGGCCTCGGTTACCACGCCCAACTGTCCCTCTGACCCACAGATGACGCCCAAGAGGTCAAGCTCCCCTGCCTCCATCCATGGGCCGCCGATCTCGATCACGGTGCCGTCCATTTGCACCAGTCGCACACCAAGAAGATTGTTCGTCGTCACCCCGTATTTCAGGCAATGCGCCCCGCCGGAATTCATCGCGATATTGCCGGCAATCGCGCAGGCAAGCTGGCTGGAGGGGTCGGGGGCGTAGAAAAAGCCCTCCGCCTCAACGGCCGCTGTGACTGCCAGATTGGTGCGGCCCGCCTCGACGCGGATGAAGCGGTTCTCGTAATCGACCTCAAGCACGCGGTTCATCCGGCTGACGCCCAGCACCACGCAATCCGCCGTCGGCAGCGCGCCGCCCGCCAAAGAGGTGCCCGATCCGCGCGGCACCACCGGCACGCCCATCTGGTGACAGACCTTTAATGCCGCAGAAACCTCATCCGTCGTGCGGGGCAGAATTACAACCAAGGGTTGACAGGCGTAAGCCGACAGCGCGTCACATTCGTAGGCGCGGGTTTCTTCGGGCGCGTCGATAACCACATCGGCCGGCAACACTTGGCGCAAAGCCGTCACAAGCGCTGGCTTTTGGCTGATGATAAGCTGGTTCGGGTCTGGCATGTCCATGGCAGGCTCCGCAATTGCGCCGTTTGGTCAAGAAATATAACCAATTTTGCGACTTCACAAGCGCGCGGGCTTGGGCTTGCCCTAAGACCCCCACCCGTTTTACCTTGTGGTATGGACATGGACCTTCATCTTGGCCCCTTCGGGCTTTCTGACCTGCTGGCTTTGGGCTTCGCCTTGGGGTTGTGGCTGGGTATCGGCCTGTTGGTCGAAAATCCGCCCGCATGGCGTGTGTCGGTGTCAAAGCTGATGGAGCGTTACCGCCATGATTGGATGGTAGAGTTCGTCACCCGGCAGCCCCGGATCTTCGACGCGACCATGATCGATAACCTGCGGCAGAGTGTGGCCTTCTTTGTCAGTGCCTCGATGATCGCCATCGGTGGTGGCATTGCGATGATCGGCAATCCAGCGATGCTGCTGGCGATTGCCCGCGATCTGACCTTGCCGACAGAGATGGCAGGTCTGCAGTTGCGGGTGGCGTTGGTGGTGGCCTTTTTGGCCAATGCCTTGCTGAAATTCATCTGGGCGCATCGACTTTTTGGCTATTGTGCCATCTTGATGGCTGCCGTGCCCAATGATCCCGCCCACCCCGAGGCCCGCCACCGGGCCGCGCAGGCGGCCGATATCAATATCACGGCGGCGAAAAGCTTTAACCGCGGGTTGCGGTCGATCTATTTTGCGCTGGGGGCGCTGGGTTGGTTGGCGGGTCCCCTTGGGTTAACCGTGGGGACCGTGGTGATTTCCCTGACGCTGCTCCGCCGCGACTTTGCGTCGACCTCGCGGCAGGTGATGTTGCGGCGCATGTGATTCTGCTCAGGCGGCTTTGGCGCCCGGTTGCGGATAAAAGCTTGTGCCTTTGGCTGCCATCTCGCGCAAAAGCTTGGGCGTGGCAAAGCGGGCGCCAAAGGCTTGCGTCAAACGCTCGCAAATCTCCACCGCTTTTGCGGCCCCGATGATGTCAAGCCAGCCAAACGGTCCGCCCGACCACGGCGCAAAGCCCCAGCCAAGGATGGCACCGACATCGCCTTCGCGGATGTCGGTCAGCACGCCTTCCTCCAGCGCGCGCACCGCCTCTAGCACCTGTGCCATCAGCAGCCGATGCTGCACGGTTGCCAGATCAGGTTGCGTTTCAGCCACGGGATGGCGCCCGGCAAGCCCATCCCACAACCCTTGGCGTTTGCCTGCTGCGTCATAGGCGTAAAACCCGGCATTGGCTTTTTTACCCAAGCGCCCCTGATCCGCCATCCAGAATAGAACCTCGTCCACGGCACCGTCGGGATAGGCCTCTCCCAGCGCGGCGCGGGTGGCCTTGGCGATCTTCACCCCCAGATCAATCGAGGTTTCATCGACGAGTTGCAGCGGCCCCAAAGGCATGCCCACAAGTTTCGCCGCATTTTCCACCAGTGCTGGTTCCACCCCTTCGGCGACCATGCGGATGCCCTCGTTGATGTAAGGTATGATGCAGCGGTTGGCGTAAAAGAAGCGCGCATCATTGACCACGATGGGCGTCTTGCGAATTTGGCGGACGTAATCCAGCGCCTTTGCCACAGCAATATCACCCGTTGCCCGGCCACGGATGATTTCAACCAGCATCATCTTGTCCACGGGGCTAAAGAAATGGATGCCAATGAACTGTTCGGCCCGTTTCGACGCTTTGGCCAAGGACGAAATAGGCAGGGTTGAGGTGTTGGTGGCAAAAATGCAGTCCGCGCCAACCGCGGCCTCGACCTTGCGGGTGACCTCGGCCTTGATGGCGGGGTCTTCGAACACCGCCTCGACGATCAGATCACAGCCCGCGAGCGCGGCATAATCTGTGGTGGCCAGAATGCGGCCCAACACCTCTGCCTTCTGGTCTGCCGTTACCTTTTTGCGTGCGATGCCCTTGTCCAACAGGTCTTCCGAATGGGCCTTGCCCCGGTCGGCCGCCTCTTGGGTGGCGTCGATCAGCACAACGTCGATCCCAGCATTGGCCGAGACATAGGCAATACCCGCCCCCATCATGCCCGCGCCAATGACGCCGATCTTCTTTACGGTCTGGCTGGCCACCTTCGGCCGGTTCGCACCCTTTTCCAGTGCTTCTTTGTTGATGAAAAGGCTGCGGATCATCGAGGTTGATGAAGGGTTCATCAACAGCGTGGTGAAATGGCGCGCCTCGATCCGGATCGCGGTGTCAAACGGCACCAACGCGCCTTCATACGCCGCCCCCAGCAGTTCTTTGGCCGCCGGATAGACCCCCATCGTCTTGCCGCCCACCATCGCGTTGGCCCCAACAAAGGTCATGAAGCCCACCGGATGATAGGGGGTGCCGCCGGGCATCTTATAACCTTTGTCATCCCAGGGTTTCACAAGGTCGGTGTCCTTGGCCGACAGCACCCATTCCTTGGCGCGTGAAAGCAGGTCTTCTGGTGCGACGACCTCATCAATCAGCCCCGCGGCCTTGGCGCTCTTGGGATCGGAAAGCTTGCCCTCCAACAAGAAAGGCGCAGCCATCATCACCCCAAGTTTGCGTACCAGACGCGTGGTACCGCCACCGCCGGGGAAAATGCCGACCAGAATCTCTGGCAGGCCGATCTTGGCCTTTGGGTTGTCGGCGGCAATGATGCGGTGGCAGGCAAGTGGCAGTTCCAACCCGATGCCCAGCGCTGTGCCGGGCAGGGCGGCCACAATCGGCTTGCCGCCCTTTTTGGTCTTCGCATCCATCCCCGCCAGTTCGATCTTGCGCAGCACCTGATGCATGCCCATCACGCCGTCAAAGATACCTTGCGCCCCCCCGGCCCGCATCGCGGCGATGACATTCAAATCCATCCCCCCGGCGAAATCCTTTTTGCCGCTGGTGATGATGATCCCCTTCGCGGCGGGGTCGGCCAACGCCTGATCCACCTTGGCCGACAGGTCCATGAAGGACGCGGTCGACATCACATTCATCGACTTGTGGGTGACATCCCAAGTCAGGGTGACGACGCCGTCGGCGTCCATCGCATAGGTGAAATCGGTCATGGGGTTTCTCCAGTGGTGCGGGGACTGCCATCGGCATGGGTGTAGCGCCGAAGCGGGCCGTCTTTATGAGTGATCAGATCGTGATCCGGGTAATGGATGATGTCGGCCTGCCGTCGGGTGCCAATCACCAGATATCGGGCAGGCAGCATGCTGCGGTTTTCCAGACTGTGGCCAACCGGATGCCCCGCAGGCCAAGCCGCGCAATCGCCGGGGGTCAGCGGTGTTTCCGTGTCTTCGATCAGCACGAGATGGCCTGACAGCAAATAGACAAATTCATCTTCTGCCTCATGCCAGTGCCGGAACGATGATCGCGCGCCGGGCGGCAATTCTTCGACATGCGCACCGAATTGAGACAACCCGCCGGGATCACCCAACAGCCGATAGCGATAATCCCCAAGCCCACCGCCCAGCACGGGATGGATATAGGCGCTGGCTGTTTGCCAAGCAGAAATCTCGTCGCGCAAAATGCCGGGCGGGTTTGGCCCCGCAAAGGGCTTGCCCCAGTTCTGCGGCAGGTTCCGCAATTCCTCGGGCAGGTCGCCTTGGCGCAGGATTTGGCCATCGGCCGCGACGACCTGCCATGTGGTCGCGCCATTAATCTGTCGATGGCCCTCGTCGGGATAATGGCAGATGTCCCCTGCAACCCGGCTGCCAACAATCACATAGTCACACGGCTCTGTGCCCCTGTTGGTCAGGTGATGGCCATTCGCCACCCCGTAGGGCCACGCCACAGCATCGCCGGGGCGCAGGTCTTGCATCCCGGCGTCGTCGCGCAGGGTCAGCGTGCCACGAAGCACATAGATCATCTCGTCTTCGGCCTCATGCCAATGCCGGAACGAGGAAAATGCCCCCGGATCCAACCGGTCGACATAGGCGCCGAATTGCCGCAGCCCACCCGCAACCGACAGATGCTGGGTGTGCAGCCCCTTGGCCCCCGAAACCGGTACGTGGGAGGGGTCAATTTTCATCTTGGCCCGGTCCAATCTGTGTCATCACGATAGGTGAAGCGCGGCTTACCACCGTTCATGTGGATCTTCATGTCCACATCGGAATAGCTGGCCACCTCATCCGCAATCTTGGAGCCGATCACCAAAAATCGCGCGGGCTGATCTGAGCGATTGACGAAATGGTGACCATTCGCGACCCCGGCTTTCCACGCGGCGCAATCGCCGGGGCGCATGGGCGTTTCACCGTCGTTTTCGATCAGAAACAACTCGCCTTCCAGAACGATGGCGAATTCATCCTCTTTCAAGTGCCAATGCCGCAGACTGGCCAGCGCCCCCGGCTCCAACGTCACCAGATTGACGCCGAATTGCGTCAAGCCACCCGCGTCGCCCAGCCGCAGCGATGACCGCCCTGCCATCATCTCGGCATAGGGGGACGGGTAGACTGATCCGGTCTTCACAGGCACCTTCGCAAGATCAATTTTCGGCATGGCCGCTCCTAGTGTTTCAAAAAATCTTGACGCGGGCCTGTACCGCCAAGCGTCCAGTCGAAATGTGGCGTAAGACTACAGGCTTCACGGAAAATGTTGGTCACGCCATGCCGTTTCTGCACCGAATGATAGAGCAGGAAATCACGGCGCAGCGCGGTTTCGTCCGAAAGAATATAGGGGCTTTCCCCCATTGGAACGATGGTCAGCGGCAGGTCAATCACCTCGCAGTAAAGGTCAAAATCCCCCGCAACCAAGGCTGTTGTTAGCCGGTCGCCGATACCCGAAAAGCCACTGACAGGCATGTTTCAGACCCTTTCGATGATGGTCGCCGCCCCCATGCCGCTGGCGATGCACAGCGTCGCCAAGCCGGTGGATTTGCCCGTGCGCTCCAATTCGTCCAACAGGGTGCCGATGATGATGGCCCCCGTCGCGCCCAAAGGATGGCCCATGGCAATTGCCCCGCCGTTCACGTTGACGCGGGCCGGGTCGACGCCAAAGGCCTGCTGAAAGCGCAAGACGACCGAGGCGAAAGCCTCATTCACTTCAAACAGATCAATGTCGCCAATCACCATGCCGCTGTCGCGCAAGATTTTTTCAGTTACAGGAACCGGCCCTGTCAGCATGATTGTCGGATCGGTGCCGATCTTTGCCGTGGCCCGTATCCTCGCGCGGGGTTTCAACCCTTGGGCACGGCCAAATTCGGCATTGCCGATCAGCAGCGCCGCCGCACCGTCGACAATGCCAGACGAGTTTCCGGCATGGTGGATATGCTCGACCCGCTCCAGATGCGGGTATTTCATCAAGGCGATCTTGTCGAAGCCCGGCATCACCTCGCCCATATCTTTGAACGCGGGTTTCAAGGCCGCCAAGGTGGTCATGTCGGTGCTGGGGCGCATATACTCGTCATGCGCCAGAATGGTCAGCCCGTTGCGATCGGTGACAGGCACGATGGAGCGGGCAAAGCGGTTTTCGACCCAAGCCAGTGCGGCGCGGCGCTGGCTTTCCACCGCCAAGGCATCGGCCATGTCACGGGTAAAGCCGTATTCGGTGGCAATGATATCGGCCGAAATCCCCTGCGGTACGAAGTAGGTCTTCATGGCAAGGCTTGGGTCAACTGCAATCGCGGCGCCATCGCTGCCCATGGCAACGCGCCCCATCATTTCAACGCCACCCGCGATATAGGCCTGACCCGCCCCGCCCTTTACCTGATTGGCCGCCAGATTTACCGCCTCCATTCCGCTGGCGCAGAACCGGTTGATGGCAAGGCCGGGGATTGATTGATCAAGATCCGACAAGAGAACCGCAGACCGAGCAAGACAGCCGCCCTGTTCGCCCACTTGGGTCACATTGCCCCAAATCACATCTTCAACCGCATGGCCATCAAGCCCGTTACGGGCTTTCACCGCGTTCAGGACACCTGCCGACAAGGCGACCGAGGACACTTCATGCAGCGCCCCGTCCGGGCGGCCCTTGCCGCGCGGGGTGCGAACGGCGTCGTAGATATAAGCGTCGGTCATCAAGGTTACTCCAAGCTCGGGTCGGGGGCACAAGTGGGTCCATGTGCGGCGAGTCTTTCGTGCCATGATCGGCCTTGGCCGACCCACAGGCAATGCTTCCGCTGCGTCATGGCCTGTGGCCCACTGGAAGATGCGGGACAGATCATGTTGCGGCACTCACGAAAGCGCGCGGCAGAAGATCATAAGGATGCGCCCAGCCGGGCAGGGCTGCGATGCGGTCCAGCCACTGATCCACGGCGGGCCAGTCAGCGCGGGAAAAGCCAAAGGGTTCCGGGTAGTAAAGGTAAGAACAACACGAAAAATCTGCGATGGTCGGACCTTGGCCCACCATCCAATCGCGCGCCTCAAGGTGGCGGTTCAACACGGTATAGGCCGCCTTCAACCGCCCTTGCAGAAAGGGAACGACGCCCGCCGGGCGCTTTTCCTCGGGCAGGAAATTCGCCAGAAATCGCGCGGTGCCGATCTGGGTCGAAAGCTTGTGATTGTCCCACAAAATCCAGCGCCAGATCTCGCGCGCCTCTGCCGCCGTCGTGCCACCAAACTGCCCTGTCTTTTGCACAAGGTGATCAAGGATCAAGCCGGACTGCGTCAGGACCTGATCGCCGTCGACCAACACTGGCACCTCACCCATTTCATTCAAGCGCATGAACTCCGGGCTGCGCGCCTCGCCCTTGAAGAAATCGACAAAGTGCACGTCCCAAGGCGTCGCCGTCGCCTGCAACATCAGCGCAACCTTGTAGGCGTTGCCACTTTCGCCAAACCCGTACAGCGTGACCGTCATCGCCTTCTCTCCACTCCCGTTCCGCCTCGGCCAACCCCCGGGGGCGCTTCGCCCCCCGCGCCGCCTTATCCCTTTCGCTCGTCCAGCTCTGCATTGAACAGCCTGAGCCGGTGGGTCAGGTTGTCCTTGTCGGTCACGCTATCGAAATGTTCGAACAGAAACGACAGCGCCTCGCCTTCATCCAGTCCCGCCTCGGTCGAGAAGCGCTTCAGGCGGCGATAGCCGTCTTCGGTCATCGCGACAGGAAAGCGGCGGGTCAGGCGGAAACGTTTGGGCATTGGGCACCTCGTAATGGACAGGGCCGGAATTCGTGCGGAAATCCGGTTTGCAGCTTAGAACGCCTCTGCCGCCAAGGCCATCACCGGATCGGCACCGCTTTCGATGCGGGCCAGATGCATGGCGCAGGCTGGCAATTGGCGGGCCATGTAATAGCGGCCTGTGGCGATTTTTGCGTTGAGGAACGTGTCATCGCCGCCGCCTGCGTCCAATGCCGTAAAGGCGGCCTTTGCCATGCGGGTCCACATCAGCCCCATGCAGACATGACCCATCAACAGCATGAAATCATAAGATCCGGCCAGCGCTGCGTTGGGCGTTTTCATGCCATTTTGCATGAAAAACATGCCTGCCGCCTGCATGGCTTTCGACGCCTGTTTCAATGGGTCGGTGAAAGGCGCCATGCGGGGTTCATCGTCATGGGCTTTGCATTCGGCTTTCACCATTTCAAAGAAGGCCATCACATGTTTGCCGCCATCGGCCGTGAGCTTGCGGCCCACCAAATCCAGCGCCTGCACACCGTTTGCGCCTTCGTAAATCTGCGCGATGCGGGCGTCGCGGACGAATTGGCTCATGCCATTGTCCTCAATATAGCCGTGCCCGCCCCAGATTTGTTGGGCCTGCACGGCCATCTCAAAGCCGCGGTCGGTCTGAAAGCCCTTGATGACCGGGATCATCAAGGACACCAGCCCGTCCGCTGCAGCGTCGCCCGTGCGATTTACCTGATCGATCAGACTGGCCGCCCAGAAGGTCAAGGCGCGGGCGCCTTCGACAAAGGATTTTTGGTCCATCAGATTGCGGCGAATGTCGGGATGCACGATCAGCGGATCCGCCGGACCCGAGGGGTTTTCCGCCCCGGTGATCGCCCGGCCCTGCAGGCGGTCTTTGGCATAAGCCAGCGCGTTTTGGTAGGCGGTCTCGGCCACGGCATAGCCTTGCAGGCCGACGCCCAGCCGCGCTTCGTTCATCATGGTGAACATGGCGCGCATGCCCTTGTGCAGATCGCCCAGAAGGAACCCGGTCGCCCCGTCATAGTTCATCACGCAGGTGGCATTGCCGTGGATGCCCATCTTGTGTTCCACCTTGCCCGCCGCAAGGGTGTTGCGCGCGCCAAGGCTGCCGTCTGCCTTGACCAAGAATTTCGGCACAATGAATAGCGAGATGCCCTTCGTCCCCTCGCCCCCGCCCGGTGCTTTGGCCAGCACCAGATGGATGATGTTGTCGCTCATGTCATGTTCACCGGCCGAGATGAAAATCTTCGTCCCGGTGATCCGGTAAGAGCCATCGGCTTGCGGTTCGGCCTTGGTACGCATCAGCCCCAGATCGGTGCCGCAATGCGGTTCGGTCAGGTTCATGGTGCCGGTCCAGTCGCAGGTCACCATCTTGGGCAGATACATCGCCTTTTGTTCGGCGGTGCCGTGGGTATGGATCGCCGAATAGGCCCCATGGGTCAGCCCCTGATACATGTTGAAGGCCATATTGGCCGAAACCATGATCTCACCCACGGCCGTACCCATCAGGTAGGGCAGGCCTTGCCCGCCAAACTCAGGGTCGCAATCCAGCGCCGTCCAGCCACCCGTTCGCAACTGATCAAAAGCCGACTTGAACCCCGAAGGCGTACGCACAGCGCCGTTTTCCAACGCGCAGCCTTCGTGATCGCCGACCGCGTTCAACGGCGCCAGCACGTCAGAGGCCAGCTTGCCCGCTTCCTCCAATACGGCGGTGGTGAAGCCGCGGTCCAGATCTGCATAGCCGGGAATGTCACGGGTGGAGACGTTCAGCACATCATGCAGCACGAAGGCCATGTCTTTCAGCGGGGCGGTATAGGTGGTCATTGCGCACTCCCTTCTTGTGTCGGCGGGGTGTTGAAGGCGGCAATCATCTTCTCGCCCTCGGTCAGCTGCGTTTTCAAATCGTCAATTGCCAGATCCAGTTCGGCGCGCTGGGCTTCCATCTGCGCCAATCGGTCTTTGGCAATCTCAAGCGTGCGCAAGAGCTGCGCCTGATTGCTGCCGTCGCGCTCATACATGGCCAGAAGCTGACGGATATCTTCAAGGCTGAAGCCAAAGCGCTTGCCCCGCAAGATCAGGGTCAGCCGCGCCCGGTCGGCCCGGGTGAAAAGCCGTCGCGTGCCAAGGCGGATTGGGAACAAAAGCTCTTTCGCTTCATAAAAACGCAAGGTGCGGGGGGTGACGTCAAAGGCGTCACACATCTGTCGGATGGAGAGAGTATCGAGGCTGTCGGTCATGCTCATACATTCACGCGGTGTTCGCCCCAATATGAGGGGCGCGTGCGTATGATAGTAGCGTGCTTTACGTTAACGTAAATGTAACGTCACGTCAGTTTGCCGCGTGACGTTGGGTTCGCGCCAGTCGGGATGCGGCGGCCTTGCGGGCAAAGCCGCCGCGATGAAGATTACTTCAACTTGATGCAGAAATGTTTGCGAACCGGCTTTTCGATTTTCCAGGTGCCTTTGAAGCCCGGTTCCACCACAAAACCATCGCCCGGGTGCAAGGTGACCGCCGCGCCACCATCGGGGGTGATGGTGATCTGGCCGTCGATGAGGTGGACAAATTCGTAAAACTTATAGGCCGCATGCCAGGTGCCCAGCGTCGCCTCCCACGTGCCGCTGATGACCGAACCATCGATCGAGGTATGCTGCACCCAGGTTTTCATCGTGGGCGTGCCCTCGATCTTGGTCCAACCTTCAAGGTCGGTCGTCATCGGCTCGGGGCCGGGGGCGGGGAAGCGGAAAACCATGTCGGTCATGTCGGTCCTCATAGGGTCAGGGTTTGGCCCAGTGGTAGGCGGCGACGGCGGTGGTTGCAAGCGCTGCGGGATTTTGGTTTCTGTGCGCGGAAACCAAAGGGGGATTTCATGCTGATCCGTGAAGCCAAGGCGTCTGACGCCGCGCATCTGGTGCGCTTTATCAACATGGCGGCGGATGATCTGCCTTTGCATTTCTGGCGCAAATCGGTTGGGCCAGATGGCGATGCGCTGGCCTATGGCATGGAACGCGCGGCGCGCGACGCGGGCAGTTTTTCGTACCGCAACGCGTGGCTGGTAGAGGTCGATGGCGCGGTTGTTGCTTGTCTTCTGGGCTATCCGGCCGAGGATGAGCCAAGCCCCATCGCCGCTGACACGCCACCGATCTTTGTGCCGCTGCTGGAGTTGGAGGCGATGGCGCCGGGGTCATGGTATCTCAATGTCCTTGCCACCTATGACGGCGCGCGTGGCAAGGGTTGCGGCAGCGCGCTTTTGGTCAAGGCCGAGGAGATCTCCCGCGCACAGGGTCGCAAGACCATCAGCCTGATCACCGCCGACACCCACCTTGATGCCCAGAGGCTTTATGCGGCCAAAGGCTATAGCGAAGTCGCCCGCCGCCCCGTGGTGAAAGGCGATTGGCAGGTCGATGCTTCAGAGTGGATCTTGATGACCAAGACGCTGGCCTAGAGCGTGTCTGGTTCACTTTGAACCAAAGCGGATCGATAAGCGCCTTCGAGCGTATGCGAGAGGCAGCGCTTATCGATTCCACATGAACCAGACCCGCTTTAAGGGATCACTTCGAACCGGTCCACATCCACCATGCCATGATCGGTGATCTTCAGATGCGGGATCACCGGCAGGGCAAGGAAGGCGAGTTGCAAGAAGGGTTCTTCCAGCACCACACCCAAGGATTTCGCCGCTGCCCGCAGGGCGATCAGATCATGGTGAACCTGCTCAAAGGGCTGCAAGCTCATCAAACCTGCCACGGGCAGGGCAAGTTCGGCCAGAATGCGGCCACCTTCCACCACGACAAAGCCGCCCTCGATCTCGCCCAGTCGGTTCGCCGCCACCGCCATATCGGCATAATCCGCGCCGACAACGGCGATGTTGTGGTGATCGTGACAAACGGTTGAGGCGATTGCCCCCCGTTTCAGTCCAAAGCCCTGCACAAAGCCGGTCGCGCGGTTGCCGTTCACCCCATGGCGCTCGATCACCGCGATGCGGATCAGGTCGCGGGCAAGGTCGGGTTTTTTGTCCCCATCCTCGGGGGCGATGTCAAAGGTTAGATGCGGTGTGATGATCTTGCCCGGCACGATGCCGATGACCGAGGTTTCCACCCGGTTGCCGCCTGCGCGGAAATGATGCGGCTCGACCTTCGGGGCTTTTACCGAATGGCGGGCGACGGGGGGGACTGTCTGGCGCGCGGCAAAGGCGGCGTCAGTCACCTCGACGCCACCGGCAAAAACCGTCGACACATGGCAGCCGTCCAGACTGTCGATCACCGCAATATCCGCCCGCTTGCCCGGCGCGATCAGGCCGCGATCTTTCAGGCCAAAGGCCTCTGCCGCGGAAAGGCTGGCTGCCCGATAGACGGCCAGTGGTTCGGCCCCCAAGGCTATTGCGGTGCGGATGATCCAGTCCAGATGCCCGTGTTCCGCAATGTCCAAAGGATTGCGGTCATCTGTACACAGGCACAGATAGGGCGCGTGCCGCTCGGTCAAAAGCCCCACCAGCGCATGCAGGTCTTTTGACACAGACCCTTCGCGGATCAGAACCCGCATCCCCTTGCGCAGCTTCTCCAGCCCCTCGTCATAGGTGGTTGCCTCATGCTCGGTGCGGATGCCCGCGGCGATATAGCCGTTCAGATCATTGCCGCGCAGCAAGGGCGCGTGGCCATCAATGTGACGCCCGGCCCAAGCCTGCAGCTTGTCCATGCAGCCGGGGTCTTTCATCAAAACACCCGGATAGTTCATGAATTCCGCCAGACCGATCACCCGGGGATGATCCCTCAAGGGGATCAGATCCTCTGCCATCAGCCGCGCGCCCGTGGTTTCCATATGGGTCGACGGCACGCAAGACGACAGCTGCACCCGGATGTCCATCAGCGTGAGCGCCGAGGCTTCAAGGAAATACTCTATCCCCTCCAGCCCGCAGACATTGGCAATCTCATGCGGATCGCAGATCGCGGTCGTCACCCCGCGCGGGGTGACACAGCGGTCAAACTCAAAAGGTGTAACCAGAGAGGATTCGATATGCAGATGGGTGTCGATGAAACCCGGAACCAGCACCTTGCCTGACAGGTCAATCTCGCGCTGACCGGTATAGCTGCCGAAAACGCCAACAATGGTATCGCCGCAGATCGCCACATCGGTTTCCACCAAGGTGCCAGTGACAAGATCGAAGACCCGCGCGCCCTTTAGCACCAGATCGGCGGGCGTCAGGCCGCGGCCTTGGTCGATGCGGTCGGCAAGCGGGGCACTTGAAACAATGTGGGGCATGGCGGGTTCCTTTTGCACAGGGAACATCAAGCTTGGATGTGTCGCAAGCCGGGAATTGCCGCAAACGCTTGCAGCCTTGGCCAAAGGGTGAAACACCAAAGCCAAGGAGACCCCTCATGCGACCGTTGCGCGGCATTGGCCTGAAACTCGGATCGGTTCTGGTGTTCATCGTGATGTCCTCGATGATCAAAACCACGGCTGCGCATGTTCCAGCCGGGCAGGCGGTGTTCTTTCGTTCGGCCTTTGCCATTCCGGTGATCGTAGTCTGGCTGTTCCTGCGGCGAGAGTTGGCGACCGGGCTCAAGGCAAAGAACCCCATCGGCCATGTCTGGCGGGGGCTGATGGGGACGCTGGCGATGGGGCTGGGCTTTGCCGGTCTTGGTTATCTGCCGCTGCCCGAGGTCACCGCCATCGGTTATGCCGCGCCCCTGCTGGTCGTCGTCTTCGCCGCGATGTTTCTGGGCGAGGAGGTGCGGCTGTTTCGCCTTGGCTCGGTCGCTTTGGGATTGACCGGCGTGTTGATCGTGCTGGCGCCGCGTCTGACGGTGCTGACCGGCGAGGCGGCGGGGCACCGCGAGGCCTTTGGCGCGATGCTGGTGCTGGGCGGCGCCGT
>Ga0255092_1000127_pt1 | contig 36550 bp, 34 predicted proteins | sample Colum_Yuk_RepC_8_2_FD_188454 | JGI IMG/M metagenome (GOLD analysis project Ga0255092, IMG submission 188454) | Freshwater microbial communities from Columbia River, Oregon, United States - Colum_Yuk_RepC_8d | ecosystem: Environmental > Aquatic > Freshwater > River | place: USA: Oregon...
GGGGTAGTTTGAGGGATTCGAGGCTTGCGGGCAGGGGCATGATGAGGGGGCTCTGGTGACGTCTCGTGGCCAACGTGGTGTATCGTCACGCATCAGGGAGTCATCCTACAAAACAATGCGTGATTGGCTGGTTGGCCGATCCTTTGGAGACTACATTGAAAGTCATGCGTCTTGCCCTGGCCGCCTTGGCCAGCAGTCTGATCCTGGCCGGCTGCGGCGGAGGCTCAGCAGACACCGCGCCCCGGGTTACCGTCAAATCGCTCAAGGTGATCGGCGACAGCCTCGCGGACTCGGGCACCTTCGGCATCAAGTTCACAGTTCAAGGCTCGGGCGTCAAAATTTACCCCGAGCGAATCGCCGACGCCTATGGCGTTTCTGCCCTGTGCAATTTTTTTCAATTCACCGGAACAACGTTCGCGATCGCATCCCCGACCTGCACCAATTTTGCGATTGGTGGGGGCGTGATCAATCCGGCCAGCGGTGCCTATACCTCTGACAATCCGCTCGGAATCGGCGTCCAACTCGCGGCGTCGCTCCAGACAGTCGGAGGAGCCTACAGCGCTACCGACATGCTGCTGATCGATGGCGGAGGTAACGATGCAGCGGCACTGGCCGGGGCCTACCTGAACGCTGGCACCAATCCAGCGGCGTTTGCTGGACTGCTCAGCTCGCTGGTCAATTCGACTACGGTAAACACTTTGCTGAGCAGCGGCGCAGCAGGGGCGGTGCAGGCGGGCGGGCTTTATTCCGTGGCGCTCGCCGATCGCATGCACGACCTCATCAAGGCCAATGCGATCGATAAAGGCGCAAGCAAAATCGTGGTGCTCAACATGCCCGGCATCACCAACACCCCGCGCTTCCAGTTTGTGCTGGGGGCGGTCGCCGCAGCGGCTGAGGCTTCAACGCCGGGAACAGGGGCAGCAACGCGTGCACAGGTCGAGGCCATCATTCGAGGCTGGACCGAGGCCTTCAACACACAGCTGTCAGCCCGCTTGTCTGGTTATCCCAGTGTCGTGCTGGTGGACTTCTACACAGGCTTCAATCAGCAGATTGCCAATCCGGCCCAATTTGGTCTGACCAACGTCAGTACAACGGCCTGCCCTGCAACGGGGGTGGGAACGGACGGCCTACCGACCTACACGTTCACGACCTGCACGGAAGCCAACCTTTCGGCCCAGCAACCGTCCAACCCCAACTGGTGGAAAACCTACGCCTTCTCGGACAGCTTCCATCCCACTCCCCTGGGTCATCAGCTGCTCGCTCAGCTGATCTCTCAAGCCCTGGCCGCCAAGGGCTGGCTCTGACCGCCCGCCTGAAAGGAAGATCATGAATAAACAGTCCTTATGCGCGGTGGCACTGGTCATCGGCGCCGTCTGTGCACCCAGCCTTGTGGCTGCCCAATCCGCGGGCACCTGGCTGGCCCGAGTCGGCGCCACCCGCATCAGCCCGGATGTGAGCAGTGGCAACCTTTCGGCGCCGAGCTTTGCCGGAACACAGGCAGACATCGGCAGCGCCACATCCCTCAGTGGTGGCCTGACCTACATGCTCAGTGATCATGTCTCGCTCGATGTGCCCCTGGCACTGCCCTTCAAGCACGACATCGTTGGTGCAGGAGCGATCGCCAATGTGGGCAAGATCGGTGAAACGAAAGCCCTGCCTGCCACCGTACTCGCGCAGTACCGGTTTCTGTCGCCAACTTCGGCATTCAGGCCCTATGCCGGCGCCGGCATGACCTATGCGAAGTTCTTCAGTGAGCGCAGCACAGCCGCACTGTCGGGGCTGACCGGTGGAACGCCCTCCAATCCCACCACGCTGTCGGTGGAGTCCAAATTTGCACCGACGGTGCAGGTGGGGGCGACGATGGCGATCAGTGACCGATGGGCGTTGAACGCCTCGTACTCCTACACCAAGCTCAAGACCCGCACGACGCTGTCGACCGGACAGACTCTGGATGCACGCCTCGATCCTTCGTCCCTGAGCCTGGATCTGGTGTACCGATTCTGATCAGGCTCTGACCGCCGCCCGCGACACCCGATCCATCACGGCATCCCACTGCGGCCCCTCTCGAGGGGCCGCAATCACGATGCGCGCGAGCTGTTGCCGATCGAGCTGGCGCATCGCATCGTAGAGCGTCTGCTCCCAGCCATCGGCATCAGAAGGCGCAGCCAGCCAGAGCACTTCGGGATTCGCCGGGCGCTGGCGCGCATAGACGCCCATTCGCCCTGCCTGACCGGACACCGCGGTGGCCGCAGCACTCGACGCAGCGAACGAAACAGCGCCCAATCCATCGCTCTGTGCGCGCAGTTGAATCAGCGCGGCATCCAGCTCGTCTTCATCGACCACGCTCACCGGCGTCACTGGACAGTAATGCGAGGCCAGCGTGCCCGAGGCTTTGGGCGCATCGGCTTCCTGTCCACCGAGCGGGCCACCGAGTACGGCCTCGATGGCCTCGCGGCGAATCCGCCCCGGGCGCAGCAGGCGCGCCTTGGGCGTGGTGAGATCAACGATGGTCGACTCCACACCGACCTCAGACGGCCCGCCATCGAGCAACAGAGGGGTCTGCTCGCCCAGGTCATCGAGCACATGCTGCGCACGGGTGGGGCTCACGCGACCAAACCGGTTGGCCGAGGGTGCGGCCACCCCGCCCAAGGCATCGAGTTTCGCAAAGGCCTGCAAGACCGCCTGCGCCACCGGATGCGAGGGGCAGCGCAACCCGATACTGTCCTGACCCCCACAGGCCCAGGCCGGCGCATCGGGCTGGCGCGGCAGGATGAGGGTGAGCGGCCCCGGCCAGAAGGCACTCGCCAAGGCATGTGCGCGCGCATCAAACACGCCCCAGCGTTGCGCCGATGCTTTGCTGGCCACATGCACGATCAGGGGATGACCGGGCGGCCGCCCCTTGAGGGTATAGATGGCCTGCACGGCCTGCGCCTGTGAGGCATCGGCTGCCAGGCCATAGACGGTTTCGGTCGGCAGCACCACGAGTTCACCCGCCTGCAGCGCACGGGCGGCGCGCAGGATGTTGTCCTCACTCGGTGACAGGCGCGAGCCCATCAGACAATCCGCAGCAACCGTTCGATCTCGTGGGCGCAAGCCAGGGCCTGATCAAGCTCGGGCTCGACCACCGTGATGTGGCCCATCTTGCGGCCCGGGCGCGCCTCATCCTTGCCATACAGATGCAGCTTTGCACCCGGCAATGACAGGACACTCGCCCAGTCGGGTTCGCGAGCAATCGCATCCATCGGTGCCATGGCGACTTCGGCCGCCCCGGTGAACGCGTCGCGCATTGCCGTCGCGTCGGTCTGCGCAGCCGCCCACACATCACCCAGCAGATTGACCATCACGGCCGGGTTCATGAGACGCGTGCTGCCCAGCGGCAGGCCAGCCATGATGCGGGCCTGCTGCTCGAACTGACTGCTCACGCAGGCATCGATGCTGTAATGGCCCGAATTGTGCGGGCGAGGCGCCATTTCGTTGGCGACCAGCGAACCATCCTGCAGCACGAAGAACTCCACGCAGAGCACGCCCACATACTCGAGCGACTGCGCGATCTGCAGGGTGGATTGCCTGGCCTGCCCGGCAATGGATTCGCTGACCCGGGCAGGCACGATCGAGAGCGCCAGAATGCCTTCACGGTGTTCGTTCTCGGCGACTGGATAGGCCTTTGCCTGGCCATCGCGCCCACGGGCCACCACCACCGACACCTCTCGAGCCAGGGCCATGCGCTTTTCAAGCACGCAGGGCACGCCCCCGAGTCCGCCCAGTTCCTGCGCGCGCTCGAAGGCGCTCACCGCCTGATCTCGATCAGCCACTCGCACCTGGCCCTTGCCGTCGTAACCCAGGCGAGCCGCCTTGAGAATCGCCGGGAACAGGGCATCGGGGGTCTCGAGCAGGTCCTGGCGACTGCGAATCACGCGGTAGGGCGCCACCGGAATGCCGCAACGATGAATGAACTCTTTCTCGGCGATGCGATCCTGCGCGATGGCCACCGCAGTGGCTGAGGGGCTCACCGGAATGCGGGCCGCCAGTCGCTCGAGCGAAGGCGCCGGAACATTCTCGAACTCGGTCGTGGCTGCCTGGCACAGAGCGGCCAGCGTATCGAGCGCTTGCGCATCGTCGTATGCGGCCTGAATGTGTCGATCCGCCACCGCGCCCGCCGGACTGTCGGCTGCAGGCTCGAGCACGCAGACCTTGTAACCCAGGCTCTGGGCGGCCATGCAGAACATGCGCCCGAGCTGGCCACCACCGAGCAGGCCAAGCCAGGATCCAGGAGGCAGCGGGTTGAGGGTCGGCATGGAGGCAGAGCGGATCGGAGGTCAGGCCGGTGGCAACTGCATCGCCTGCGCTGCAGCGGTCTGGCGATTGCGAAAGACCTGCAGGCGCTCAGCGAGAGCCGTATCGGTTGTGGCCAGCTGCGCAATGGCATGCAGGGCTGCATTGGCGGCGCCCGCCTCGCCAATCGCAAATGTCGCTACCGGAATGCCCTTGGGCATCTGCACGATCGACAGCAACGAGTCTTCGCCGCGCAGATACTTGGAAGGAACCGGCACACCGAAGACCGGAACCAGGGTCTTGGCCGCGATCATGCCGGGCAGATGGGCTGCGCCCCCCGCCCCGGCAATGATGGCGCGCAGGCCCCGCTCGCGGGCGCCTTCGGCATAGGCAAACATCTCGTCGGGCATGCGATGCGCCGAAACCACCCGATATTCATGGGCCACCTCGAAGGAGCGCAGCACCTCGACCGCGTGCTGCATCACTTCCCAATCGCTGCTGCTGCCCATCACGACGCCCACCACGGGCTTGGCCTCGGCCATCGCTCTTGCTCCGTCAAAACCGGAATTCTACCGGGAGCGCTCCGAGGGGCGAGCCCTTCAGAAGTGCCCCGGCCAACAATCGGCGCGCGCGGGCAGAACTCAAACGAAGAGCCGAGATCCTCAGGTCAGCGTCTGTCCGGTGAGCCGGGTCAGGGCCTCGCGGTATTTTTCGGCCGTGCGCTGCACGACCGCAGGGGGCAGAGGCGGCGCGGGCGGTGTCTTGCCCCAGGAGGTGATGGTTTCGAGGTAATCGCGCACGAACTGCTTGTCAAAGCTCGGCGGCGACATGCCCACGGCATAGGAGTCGGCTGGCCAGAAGCGCGAGGAATCCGCGGTGAGCACTTCATCCATCAGGTGCAGGGTGCCGGCATCATCGAGACCGAACTCGAACTTGGTATCGGCAATGATGATGCCTCGCGTGGCGGCGTAGTCGGCCGCACGCCGATAGATCTCGAGCGACACGCTGCGAATGCGCTCGGCCAGCGGCGCGCCGATGGCCTCGATCATCTGGGCAAACGAGATGTTCTCGTCGTGTTCGCCCTGCTCGGCCTTGCGCGCCGGCGTGAAGATGGGTTCGGGCAGCTTCTGGGCCATCTGCAATCCCGGGGGCAGCGCAATGCCGCAGACCGCACCGGTCGCCTGATAGTCCTTCCAGCCCGAACCGATCAGATAGCCCCTCACCACCGCCTCGACCATGATCGGCTTGAGCCGCTTGACCACCATGGAGCGGCCCTGCACCTGGGCGGCTTCAGCCGGTGAGACCACCGACTCGGGCGCGATGCCGGTCAGATGATTGGGCACGACGTCCTTGAGCAGATCGAACCAGAAGAGCGCCATCTGATTGAGCACTCGCCCCTTGTCCGGGATGGGCTCACCCATGACCACATCGAAAGCCGAAAGCCGGTCGCTGGTCACGATCAGCAGTTTGTCCTCGCCCACGGCGTAGTTGTCGCGAACCTTGCCGCGCGAGAGCAGCGGCAGGGAGGTCAGGGTGCTCCGATGGAGGGCGGCAGGCATGGTGTGGCCTTGAGACGGGAGAAGGGAGAAATTGAAGGCCCGATGAAACGAAAGGGCCATGGGGCAATGAGGCTTCCTGCGGACTGCGGTTCATGCAGACGATCAACAGGTCGGCAGAATGGGGCGTCCCCCCCTCTATTTTGGCCGATAATCCGTCCAGATGCGGCGCGGCCTGCCTCAACGATCGTCCATGGCCTGTTGCCTCAGACGCCCCAAGAACCACAGGAGACCGACATGAATGCGCCCACCTCGCCCCAGGGGCCCTTGCCCACCGCCGACCTGCAGGCCGCAGGCCTGTGCCCCGAGCGCATTGCGCGCCTGAGCCACTACATCGAGGCCCAGATCGCCGAGGGTCGATACCCGGGGGCCCAGATTGCCATCGCCCGCCATGGCCGCCTGCTGCTCGATCGCAGCTTTGGCCAGGCGGGCATCGGCGAGCGCAGCAAGCCCGCCGCTCCCGACACGCTGTGGCTGCTCTACTCCAACACCAAGGTGGTGTTTGCGGCCGCGATGTGGCAGTTGCTCGAGCAGGGCGCGTTTTCGTTTGATGACCGCGTGAGCGACCACCTGCCCGAGTTTGCACGCCATGGCAAAGGCGAGGTTACCCTGATGCAGGTGATCACCCATCAGGGCGGATTTCCCAACGCCAACCTGCCCAAGGCGGCCTGGCTCGATCACGACGCCATGCGCAAGGCGGTCTGCGACTTCACTCTGGAATGGACACCGGGTAGCCGCATCCACTATCACGGGCTGTCGGCTCACTGGGTGATGGCGGCCGTCATGGAGCACCTCACCGGGCGCGACTACCGCGACCACATCCGCGACAGCCTGCTCACCCCGCTGGGTCTGGCCCACGAAATCACCGTGGGCCTCAAGCCTGAGCATGATGCGCGTGCCGCCGACATGCATGAGCCGATCGAGGGCGGCGGCGTGCGACTGCTGGCCGATACCGCAGGCGAAACCTGGCGTCGCGCAGGTGCACCGGGTGGTGGCGGCTACGGCACCGCCCGTGGCATGGCCGCGCTCTATCAGATGATGCTGGCCGGGGGCACGCTCAACGGAGCGCGGGTGCTCGGTCCGCGCACCATCGAGTTTGCGTTGCGCAATCGCACTGCCGACCGGATCGACACCTACATGGGCATGCCCATGCATCGGGGGCTCGGCCCGCACCTGCGCGGCACCACGCAGAATGTGCGCGGCATGGGGGCGCTTGCGTCGCCCGCCACCTTCGGCCATGGTGGCGTGGGGTCGTCGTACTGCTGGGGCGATCCCGAGAGTGGCGTGTCCTTTGCCTATCTGAGCAACTGCCGTATCCCCGACCCCTGGCACTCCCAGCGTCTGGACAAGGTGGCCAACTTCGTCCATTCGGCGATCATCGACTGAGGTCTGTGCAAGGCGAAGCTGAACCTCACGCCTTGCCCAGACCGGAATTGCTCAGACCTTGCCATGACGCTCACCTCGATCGCCGCCCACCTGTATGTCAGCGATGTTGCAGCCAGCATCGACTGGTTTCGACATACCCTGGGCTTTACCGTTGAAGCCTGTGCTGGCGAGCCCCCGTATTACGCGGAGGTGAGACGCGATGCCGCAAGAATTGCGCTGCGCTGTGTGAGTGGGCCGGTCTTCAATGGAGATGTTCGAGAGCGACAGGAACTGATGGCCGCGTCGATTGAGGTCGATGGCCTGAATACCCTGCGTGAGCTTTATGAACGGGCCCGCATCACGGGCGCCTTCATCAGCCGACGCATTGAGGCCAGGCCCTGGGGCGCCTGGGTTTTTGTCATGCGCGACCTCGATGGGAACCTGCTGCTGTTGAGTGCCCCACAGCACCCAGACGAACCGGCAGCGCGCTGAAGCCTCTGAACCGAACGCGGCGATCCCGCACGGGATCGCCCGCACGCTCAATCAGGGCAAACCGCCTGAGCAGGCCGGCCAGCGCGATGCGCCCCTCCAGACGCGCCACATTCATGCCCAGACAGGCATGCTCACCATGGCCGAAGGCCAGATGACGGTTGGGTCGGCGCCCCACATCAAAGCGCTCCGGCGCCTCGAACTGCGCTGGATCGTGATTGGCCGCACCCACGCCCAGCGTGATGAAGGTGCCGGCAGGGAATTCCCGGCCCCCCAGCCGGGCCGGCGCCGTGAGCATGCGGTTGTTGAGCTGCAGTGGACTCTCATAGCGCAGCATCTCTTCGATGGCACTGCCCACGAGCGCAGGATCCTCGCGCAGCCGGGCCAGCTGATCCGGACAGCGCAGCAGGGCATCCACACCATTGCCGATCAGATTGGTGGTGGTCTCATGACCAGCATTGAGCAGAAAGATGCAGTTGTGCAGCAGCTCACGCTCATCGAGCCGCCCGCCCTCGGGCTCGCCAAAGATCAACCGGGTGAGCACGTCCTCGTCAGGATCCAATGGCGCCGCCCGCCGGCGAGCCACCAGATCCTTGAGATAGGTGCAGAAGTCAGTGACCGCCCGGTTGCCGCGCTCGAGAATGGCTGCATCAGGCACAGGCTCCAGCGCGGACAGAATGGCCAGCGACCAGTCGCGCAAAGGTGCCCGTTCGGCATGGGGGATGGCAAGCAGATTGCCGATCACCTCCACCGGAATCGCTGCGGCAAAGTCAGTGATCAGATCGATGGAATCGCCTTGCTCGGCCCGTGCGGCCATCGCATCGAGCAGGCGCTCGACCAGTGCCGCAACACCCGCTTCCATGCGGGTGATGGCCCGCTGATTGACCGCGCCCATCATCAGCCGGCGCACCCGGGTATGAGCGGGCGGGTCGTTGAAGACCAGGCTGCTGGTGTGATGCTCAAAGAGCGGTGAGTCACCAAACTTGGGTGCAAACTCGCGCCGCTTGTCCGAGCTCGCCTGCGACAGCCGATAGACCGCTGCGACATCGTCGTAGCGCGTCAGAAAAACAGCGCCATTGGCCAGCACGCGAACCGGTTCGAACTCGCGCAGCAGCGCGTAGACCGGATACGGGTCATCGATGAACCCCTCAGGCGGCTTGGCCAGCTCGAAGCAAGCCGCCAACTTCGCAGGGGTCATCGTTCAGGTTTAGCAGGGGGTTCGTGTCAGACCACCGCCTGCGCGAGCTCGCCCTTGCGGTATTTCTCGACCATGACCGACAGGGTGATGGGATTGACCTTGCTGCCCTGGCCCTCGCAACCGAATTCGCGGTAGCGCTGCAGACAGATCGCCTTGGCGGCTTCGCGGGCGGGCTTGAGGAACTCGCGCGGGTCGAACTTGTCGGGATACTCGGCCAGGAATCGACGCACCGCAGCCGTCATGGCCAGGCGAATATCGGTATCGATGTTGATCTTGCGCACGCCGTACTTGATGGCCTCCTGGATCTCCTCGACCGGCACGCCGTAGGTCTCTTTCATGTTGCCGCCGTACTTGCGGATCTCGGCCAGCAGATCCTGAGGCACCGAGGACGAGCCGTGCATCACCAGATGGGTGTTGGGCAGGCGGGCGTTGATTTCCTTGATGCGCGAGATGGCCAGGATGTCACCGGTGGGCTTGCGCGAGAACTTGTAGGCACCATGGCTGGTGCCAATCGCGATCGCGAGCGCGTCGACCTGGGTCCGGCGCACAAAATCGGCGGCCTGCTCCGGATCGGTGAGCAACTGATCGCGGGTCATGGTGGCATCGGTGCCGTGGCCGTCTTCCTTGTCGCCCTTCATGGTCTCGAGCGAGCCCAGGCAACCGAGTTCGCCCTCCACCGTGACGCCCACCGCATGGGCCATGTCGACCACCTTGCGGGTGACATCGACGTTGTAGTCATAGCTCGCAATGCTCTTGCCATCTTCTTCGAGCGAGCCGTCCATCATGACCGAGGAGAATCCCAGATCGATGGCGCCCTGGCACACCTTGGGCGACTGACCGTGATCCTGGTGCATCACGACCGGCACATTGGGATAGGACTCGACCGCAGCCGAAATCAGGTGGCGCAGAAAGTGCTCGCCTGCGTATTTTCGGGCGCCTGCCGAGGCCTGCATGATGACGGGCGCATCGGCCTCGGCCGCCGCTGCCATGATGGCCTGCACCTGTTCGAGGTTGTTGACGTTGAAGGCAGGAATGCCATAGCCATGCTCTGCGGCATGGTCGAGCAGCTGGCGCATCGAGACGAGAGGCATGGGGAAGACTCCTGGAGGGTTGGACGCGGGTTGACTGGGTCAACCCGGAATTATGCCGGCTTCGCCGTGACTCAGGCGTGCTCACCCACCCGGATGATCTTCAGGGTGTTGGTGCCCCCCGACTTGCCGATCGGCTCGCCGATGGTCATCAGCATGAGATCGCCCCGCTCGACCACGCCGAGATCGACAAGCTTCTGTTCAGCCTCGAGCAAAAGGCTCTCACGATCGGTGCCCTTGAAGGTCATGAGCACCGGATGAACCTCGCGATACAGCGACATGCGCCGGCGGCTGGCCTCTTCCGGCGTGAGGGCGTACACCGGCACCCCCGAATCGAGCCGTGACATCCAGAGGGCGGTGGAGCCCGACTGGGTCAGGGCGCAGATCGCCTTGATCTTCATGTGGGCCGCAGTAAACAGTGCGGCCATGGCGATGGCCTGATCAATACGCCCGAAGGTTCGATTCAGAAAGGCCTGGTCCAGGGCAAACGAACCGGCTCGGTCGGCCTCGTCGCAGACCCGGGCCATGGCCGCGACCGTCTCGACCGGGTACTTGCCCGATGCCGTCTCGGCCGAGAGCATCACGGCATCGGTGCCATCGATCACGGCATTGGCCACATCGGACACCTCGGCCCGCGTCGGCACGGGCGACTCGACCATGGACTCCATCATCTGGGTGGCCGTGATCGTGAGCCGGTTGAGCTCCTTGGCCATTCGGATCATGCGTTTTTGCAGGGCAGGCACCGCCGCATCTCCGACTTCAACGGCAAGATCACCGCGGGCGACCATGATGCCGTCGGAGGCCTTGAGAATTTCCTCGAGATTGCCGATGGCCTCGAAGCGCTCGATCTTGGCAATCATGAGGGCCTTGCCGCCGGCCGCACGGGCGAGCTCACGGGCCATGTACATGTCGGATGCGTTCTTAGGGAACGACACCGCAATGAAATCGGCCGCAAAGCCCACCGCGGCCTTCATGTCTTCCATGTCCTTGGCGGTCATGGCCGGCGCCGACAACCCGCCCCCCTGCCGGTTGATGCCCTTGCGATCGGACAGCACGCCACCGAGCGTGACGGTGCAGGCAATGGTGCGCTCACCCACCTCGTCCACCCGCATCATCATGCGGCCGTCATTGAGCAGCAGGGTGTCGCCCGGCTTCACGTCATGGACGAGTTCCTTGTAATCGAGGCCCACACGGGTTTCGTCCCCCACGCTGCAATCGATATCGAAGGTGAAGCGGTCGCCTTCGACAAGGTTGACCCGGCCGGCGCCGAACTTGCCGATGCGGATCTTGGGGCCCTGAAGATCGGCCAGCACACCGATGTCCCGACCCAGCCGGGCCGCCACATCGCGCACCTGTCGCACCACCTCGGCATGGCCTTCGGCCGTCCCGTGAGAGAAATTGACCCGCACGACATTCACCCCGGCCAGGATGAGTCGCTCGATCACGGCCGGGTCGCTCGAGGCAGGGCCGAGCGTGGCAACAATCTTGGTGGCGCGGGGAATGGTCATGCAGGCTCCGGGCAAGGCAAGGGATGAGTGCGATCATTGTCCCCGAAATTCATGACAGCCATCCCATCCACCTTGTCAGTGCCCCACCTCTGCGAGCCGCCTTGGGCCCAGCTCGATGCGCCCGAGACGCTGGCGCAGATCAGCGAAGCGCTCGAGCCCTCAGCCAGCGGGCAGCCCCGGCGCCGAGCCGTGCTGACCATTGATGGAGTGCATTGCGCCGCCTGCGTCATCAGCATTGAAGCGGCCCTGGCCAGGCAGGTGGAGTCAGTCTCGGTCAATGCCGCCACCCGGCGGGCCAGCGTGGTGTTCAACCCGCTCGAGCAGCCCCTTTCGGGCATCCTGCGTGCCATTCGCGGGTTGGGCTACGGGCCCCGCCCACTGGCACGGGCCGCGCTCGAGGCCACCGCACAGGCCGGCCGCCGCATGACGCTGTGGCGCATGCTGGTGGCGGTGCTGTGCATGATGCAGGTCATGATGTACGCCACGCCGCGATACATGGCGGGCGAGGGCGAGATGCCCGCCGACATCCATCGCCTGTTGATCTGGGCCGAGTGGCTGCTCACGCTGCCCGTTCTCATCTTTGCAACCTGGCCGTTTCTGGCGGGGGCCTGGCGTGATCTCAGACACCGGCGGATCGGCATGGATGTGCCAGTGGCGCTGGGCCTGATCGTGATGTTCGTGGCAAGCAGCCTTGCGATGCACAGCGACTCGCCGCAAACCGATCCGGTGTGGTTCGATTCCATCACCATGTTCGCCGCCTTTTTGCTGGTCGGACGCTGGCTGGAGTCGGCGGCCCGTGAAAAGGCACTGGCCGGCCTGGCCGATCAGCTGGCCGCACTGCCTGAATCCGTCCTGCGCATCGAGGCTGAGGGCCGGCACACGGCGGTGTCACCTGAAGCGCTGCGGCCCGGCGATCAGGTCTGGCTGCTCGCCGGCGCCCTGATTCCTGCGGATGGCCGGGTACCCGCGCGTGATGTGCGGGTGGATGAATCCATGCTGACCGGCGAGAGCCATCCGGTGCTCAGGCGCGCCGGCGAGCCGGTACTTGCCGGCACGGCACTGCTCGATGGGCCCGTCATCCTCACGGTTGAGCGAGCGGCGCAGTCGTCACGGGCCCGCGAGATCGCCGACCTGATTGCCCAGGCCAGCGCCGCCCGGCCCCGTCTGGCGCGCCTGGCCGATCGTTGGTCCGGGCCGTTTCTGGGCGGGGTCCTGGCATTGGCCGCGGCCGCCGCGGCGATCTGGTGGGTGATCGAGCCCGCGCGGGCCGTCTGGGTGGCCGCCTCGGTCCTGATCGTGACCTGTCCATGCGCGTTGTCGCTGGCGGCGCCGGCAGCGCTGCTCTCGGGTAGCGCGGCCCTCTCCCGTCAGGGGGTGCTGCTGCGCTCACCGGATGCACTTGAAGCCCTGGCCACGACAGACCTGCTCCTGTTCGACAAAACGGGCACCCTCACCGATGCCCGTCCGGTCCTGCGACGCATCGTGCGGTTGTCTGAACAGGCGCCCGACGAGACCGCCCTTCTGGGCCTGGTCTGGGCGGCTGAGGGTCACTCGCTGCATCCCATCGCCACGGCCTTGAAGGATGCGGCGCGTGAGCGACTGACTGCACCTGAGCTGGCCAGCTGGGAAGCCCGGATTCAGGACGTGACCGAGCATCCCGGCGAAGGCCTGAGTGGCCTGTGGATCACTCCGAGCGGGCCAGTCGCCTGGCGACTCGGTTCACCGGACTGCGACAGTCTCGAATCCAAGCAAACCCTAATCGCACTGGCATTCGATGGCCAGGAAGTGGCCCGATTCGAACTCGACCAGGCCCTGCGCCCAGAGGCCCATGAAGCACTGGAAACGCTCAGGGCTCAGGGATTGGTGCTGGGCCTGCGCTCCGGCGACCAGCCCGGGGCCGTGCAGGCCGTGGCTCGCACGCTGGAGATTTCGGACTGGGCCGCACGCCAGTCTGCCCACGACAAGCTGCTGGATCTGGAGCGCCTGCAAGGCCGGGGCCTGAGGGTCGGCATGGTGGGCGACGGACTGAACGATGGCGCGGCGATGGCGCGGGCTCAGGTCTCGATCAGCTTTGCGCAGGCCACTGCGCTTGCGCAACAGCAGGCCGACATCCTGATCCTGAGCGATCGCCTGATGCCGATCGCCGTCGCGCACCGACAGGCCCGCCGCAGCCTGGGGGTGGTCCGGCAGAATCTGGCGTTTGCCGCGATCTACAACCTCACCTGCATCCCGCTGGCCCTGGCCGGATGGATGCCGCCCTGGCTGGCAGGCCTGGGCATGGCCGGCTCCTCCCTGATCGTGGTACTCAATGCCCTGCGCCTCGGTTCCCTGCCCGCGGCATGGGCAATCCCGCCCGAACCCATGGGCACGATCCGAAGACCTGAGAGCGGCCTGAACACCTGAGCGCGAGTTGAACCATGGACATCCTCTACCTGCTGATTCCGCTCTCGGTGGTGCTGGTGCTGGGGCTGATCGCGGTGCTGGCCTGGTCGGTACACAGCGGTCAGTTCGATGAAATCGAACGCGAAGGCGAGCGGATCCTGACCGACGACGATGACAAGCCACCACGCTGAGCACTGACACGACTGTCATGGCTTTGTGGCAGAATAGCCCTGGTAGCAACAGGGAGAAAAAGACATGGCACCAAGCCAGGGCGGGTCCGTCACCGGGACCTACAACGATACGGTCGTGCGCCAGTTCGCCATCATGACTGTGGTCTGGGGCGTGGTCGGCATGCTGGCCGGCGTCTGGATCGCCGCACAGCTCGCGTTTCCGGCCCTCAACTTCGACATTCCCTGGCTGTCCTATGGCCGCCTGCGGCCGCTGCACACCAACGCGGTGATCTTTGCCTTTGGCGGGTGTGCGCTCTTTGCCACCAGCTACTACTGCGTGCAGCGCACCTGCCATACCCGCCTGTTTGGCGGCCCGCTGGTGGCCTTCACCTTCTGGGGCTGGCAGGCCGTGATCGTGGCAGCCGCCATCTCCTTGCCGCTGGGCTATACCTCGGGCAAGGAGTACGCCGAACTTGAATGGCCGATCGACATCCTGATCACCCTGGTCTGGGTCTCCTACGCGATCGTGTTCTTCGGCACCGTGGCCAAGCGCCGGGTGCAGCACATCTATGTGGCCAACTGGTTCTTTGGCGCCTTCATCCTCACGGTGGCGCTGCTGCATGTGGTCAACAGCCTTGCGGTGCCGGCTGGCTTCATGAAGTCGTATTCCATCTATGCCGGGGTGCAGGACGCCATGGTGCAATGGTGGTACGGGCACAACGCAGTGGGCTTTTTCCTGACTGCAGGCTTTCTGGGCATGATGTATTACTTCGTGCCCAAGCAGATCGGCCGGCCGGTGTACAGCTATCGGCTTTCGATCGTGCACTTCTGGGCCCTGATCTTCACCTACATGTGGGCGGGCCCGCACCATCTGCACTACACCGCCCTGCCCGACTGGGCGCAGTCCCTGGGCATGGTGTTTTCGCTCATCCTGCTCGCGCCCTCCTGGGGCGGCATGATCAACGGCATCATGACCCTCTCGGGCGTATGGCACAAACTGCGCGATGACCCCATCCTGCGCTTTCTGATCGTCTCGCTGTCCTTCTACGGCATGTCCACCTTCGAAGGCCCGATGATGTCGATCAAGACCGTCAACGCCCTGTCGCATTACACCGACTGGACCATCGGACACGTGCACTCCGGTGCCCTGGGCTGGGTGGGTCTGATTTCCATGGGCAGTCTCTACTACCTGGTGCCTCGCCTGTTCGGGCGCGAGCGCATGTACAGCATGCGGGCCATCGAGATTCACTTCTGGCTGGCCACCATCGGCATCGTGCTCTATGCGGTCGCCATGTGGATCAGTGGCGTGACCCAGGGCCTGATGTGGCGTGCGGTGGAGCCCGATGGCACCCTCACCTACTCCTTCGTGGAGTCGGTCAAGGCAAGCTATCCGTACTACTACGTGCGACTGTTCGGCGGCCTGCTGTATCTGAGCGGCATGCTGATCATGGCCTGGAACGTGGCCAAGACAGCGTTGGGCGGCAAGCCCACCACGGTGGCGGTGCTCGCACCGGCCCACGCCTGAGCGCAGGAGACCGTCATGCGATTCGGCCACGAAAAAATCGAAACCAATGTCCTGCTGCTGATCGTGCTCACGCTGCTCACCGTCTCGGTGGGCGGCCTGGTCGAGATCGTGCCGCTCTACTTCCAGAAATCCACCACCGAGCCCGTGCAGGGGGTCAAGCCCTACGATGCACTGCAACTCGCGGGCCGCGATGTCTATCTGCGCGAGGGCTGCTACAACTGCCACTCCCAGATGATCCGGCCGATGCGCGCCGAAACCCTGCGCTATGGGCCCTACTCGGTGGCCGGCGAATTCGTCTACGACCACCCCTTCCAGTGGGGCAGCAAACGCACTGGTCCGGATCTGGCCCGTGTCGGGGGTCGCTACAACGATGAATGGCACCGCGTGCATCTGATCAACCCGCGCGAACTGGTGCCCGAGTCCAACATGCCGGGCTACCCCTGGCTCGCCACGGCAACCATCAATGGCGCCGATCTTCAGGTGCGCATGAAGGCCCTCAGCCGGGTCGGGGTGCCCTACAGCGAGCAGGACATCGCTCAGGCCCCGGAAGCCGTCAAGGGCAAGACCGAGATGGATGCCCTGATTGCCTACCTGCAGGGCCTGGGTACGGCCCTGCGCTGATCGGAGCCACCATGGACATCAACTGGGTACGCGGCCTGATCACGGCCATCTCGCTCGCCTGCTTTGTGGGGATCGCCCTGTGGGCCTGGGCGCCGCGCAACAAGGCCCGATTCGAGCGCGATGCGCGCTTGCCCCTCGACGACTGAGCACAGGAACGCACCATGTCGGACTTCATCGGCGGATTCTGGTCCCCCTTCATCCTCATCGCCACCCTGCTCTCGGTCGCGTTCTGCATCTTTGTGCTGGTCGTCAACAGCAAGAAGCCGCCCACCACGGCCGACAACACCACGGGCCACCTGTGGGACGGCGATCTGCGCGAGGCCAACAATCCCCTGCCGCGCTGGTGGGTGATCCTCTTTGTGCTGACCCTCCTATTCGGTCTGGTCTATCTGTGGATGTATCCCGGGCTCGGCACCCATGCCGGCAGTCTGGGCTGGAGCACCAAGGGCCAGCACGATGCGGAGGCCCAGGCCCTGAACGATCAGATTGCGCCCATCTATGCGGCCTTCCAGGCCAAGCCGGTGGGTGAGCTGGTAGGCGATGCCAAGGCCCGTGCCATCGGCGAGCGCCTCTTTCTGAACAACTGCGCACAGTGTCATGGCTCGGATGGTCGCGGTGCCAAGGGCTTTCCCAACCTGACCGACAACGACTGGCTGTACGGCAAGGCCCCCGAGTCCATCATCCAGACCATCGCCAAGGGTCGCAACGGCATCATGCCTCCCATGGCCGCCGCAGTCGGATCGGCCCAGGATGTCGACAACCTGGCCCACTATGTGCTGTCTCTCTCGGGCGGGGGCGATTCCGTCAAGGCCCAGCTCGGCAAGCCCAAGTTCGGCACCTGCGCCGCCTGTCATGGGGCCAATGGTGCGGGCAATCCGGCGTTGGGCGCACCCAACCTCACCGACCGCATCTGGTTGCATGGCGGTGGTCTGCAGGCCATCACGAATGCCATCAACAACGGCATCAACAACAAGATGCCCCTCTGGGAGGACAAGCTCACCGCGGGCCAGATCCATGTGCTGGCGGCTTACGTACTGAGTCTGTCCGAAGGCAAGGCTCGGTGACAGAAACCCCGCGCAAGACCATTCCGATCGCCGCCGAGCCCGCCACGGAAGCGGTCGGCGGCGGTTTGTTTTCGCTCTACGCCTCGCACGAGAAGATCTATCCGCGGTCCGTGAAGGGCCGCTTTGCGAACCTGCGCTGGGCTGCGGTCTGGTTCACCCAGATTCTTTTCTATGGTCTGCCCTGGCTCAACTGGAATGAGCGTCAGGCCGTGCTCTTCGATCTGGGCGCACGCAAGTTCCATCTGTTTGGTGTGGTGCTCTGGCCGCAGGACTTCATCTATCTGGCCGGCCTGCTGGTGATTGCTGCACTTTCGCTTTTTTTCTTCACGGCGGTTGCAGGTCGGCTGTGGTGCGGCTACGCCTGTCCGCAAACGGTCTATACCGAGATCTTCATGTGGGTCGAGCGCAGGATCGAGGGCGATCGGGTGGCCCAGATGAAGCTCGATGCCAGCCCCTGGGGAGCCCGCAAGCTCGGACTCAAGTCGGCCAAGCACAGCGCCTGGATTCTGATGTCGCTGTTCACGGGGTTTACCTTCATCGGCTACTTTGCCCCCATCCGCGAACTGTTCAGCCAGATCCTGGCCTTGCAACTGGGCCCCTGGCAGGTGTTCTGGGGTCTGTTCTACAGCTTTGCCACCTGGGGCAATGCCGGCTTCATGCGCGAGCAGGTCTGCAAGTACATGTGCCCCTACGCCCGGTTTCAGGGGGCCATGTTCGACAAGGACACCATGATCGTCACCTACGATGGTCAGCGCGGCGAGCCGCGGGGTTCGCGCCCTCGCAAGGCCGACCCGGCATCCCTGGGTCTGGGCAGCTGCATTGATTGCACGCTGTGCGTTCAGGTCTGCCCCACCGGGATCGACATTCGCGATGGTCAACAGTACGAGTGCATCGGTTGCGCCGCCTGCATCGATGTCTGCGACGATGTCATGGACCGCATGGGCTATGCCCGGGGTCTGGTGCGCTATGCCACCCAGCGGGCCATCGACCGTGGCCTCGACGGCAAGAGCATGCTGAGGCGGGTGTTCAGGCCTCGGGTCATTGTCTATGCCGTGATCCTGCTTGGACTCACCACCGCCCTGATCGGGTCGCTCGCCACCCGCAATCCGCTGCGGGTCGATCTGATCCGTGATCGCAACACGCTGGCGCGGGTGGTTGAAGACGGCAACATCGAAAACACCTACCGGATCCACTTCATGAATGCGGCCGAACGCCCGCTGCAACTCGAGGTGCGTGCCGAAGGGCTGCCAGGATTGAGCCTCTCGGGCAGCTCGAGCTTCGATGTCGATGCGGCAAGCAACCGTGCCGTAGCCATCAGTCTGCGTACCGCTGCCGATGCGGCTGCCCCAGGCTCGCACAAGGTCCGCATCATCATCACCGACCGCACCGATCCCGCGTTGTCCCGCACCGAAACCACCACCTTCCTGCTGCCCCGATGAGCCCCCCGCCCCTGCGGTCCTCGCCGTTGCAGAGCGCCCCGACACCAAGAAGGCCCCGATGCGCGCCACACCCTCATCCCCAGCAGCCGTCATGACCGACCCTCGCCCTGCCCGCAAGGAACCCTTCGTGTGGCTGGTCGTTGGCATTCCGGCGCTCACCGTTGTCGCGGGATTTGTCACCTGGTGGATCGCGGCGCAGCGTGCGGACAGCGATGTGGCCGATGACCACTACAAGCGCGGACTGGCCATCAATCGCGTGCTGGAACGCGAACAGGCGGCGCAGCAGGCAGGGCTGGGGGCGCAGGTGCAGGTGCAGCCCGACAACATCCTGGCGCTGCGCCTGAGTGCACCCGCTGGCGCTGCCTTGCCCGAAGCGGTGCAGGTCGTTCTGACCCATCCAGTCCAGGCCCGCCAGGATCAGCGGATCGCGCTGATCCTCAACCCCGATGGGCTGTATCGCAGCGCCACTGCCCATACCGTCACCCAGTACACGGGGCAATGGGGCCTGGCCGTTGAAGGCCCGGCCTGGCGATTGTCGGGCGCACGCCTTGCCCTTCAAGCCGGGGCGGTGGCCAGCCTCGGTCAGACCCGCCAACCCTGAGAACGCCATGCCCCGCACCACCCGAGACTGGATCATCGTCCTGTGGCCCGCATTCCTGGCGGCCTGCCTGATCGAAATGCTGGTGTTTGCCAGCTTTGATCCACATGACATGAACCTGCTGGGCTTTCGGGTCGAGACCGAACGCGATACGGTCTATTCGCTGGCCTTCTTTGCGTTCTGGTTCGTCACGACGCTGGTCGCGCTCGCTGTCTGGAGCCTCACGCGCCAGACCCAGAACGCACGCCCTTCGCATCCATCCTCTGCCGAGCCGTTGGCTCGCCGAGTCGATGGGCCGACGGATCGATCCCCGGGCTGATCGAGCGTCCGACGGTTCGATTCCCTGACCGACCCATTTCCCGAAAACCTGCCGCTCGCGATGGACCTGCTGAGTCTGCTGGGTGCTGCCTTCCTGCTGGGCCTGACCGGCGGGATTCACTGCCTGGCCATGTGTACCGGCCTGCAGCACAGCATCATGGGCTGGGGTTCAATCCCGGGCAGCGGCCCACGACGTCCTGAAGTCGACGCAGACGCGCCCGCAGACACCCATCCCCTGCGGTTTGTTTCCACCCATGGGCTGAGGGGTTCGGCCCACGCATCCGTCGGGGTGATGCTTCAGTTTCATGCGGCTCGCATCTGCGGCTACGCCCTGCTCGGAGCGGCTGTGGCTGCGCTCTCGGCGACCCTGCGCTGGAGTGCCGAATGGGCTTCATCGTTACGTACCCTCTGGATCCTGCTCAACGCGGCCGTCCTGAGCCTGGGTCTGGCCCTGGCCCTGCGTGGTGCGATGCCCGCCTGGATCGATGGCTGGACTCACCGGCTCTGGCGCAGATTGCAGTCGGGCTGGCTGTCGGGACGGCGCCCCCCCGTGATGGCATTGGGCCTGGCCTGGGCGCTGTTGCCCTGTGGCCTGCTGGCCGGCGCGCTGGCGCTTGCCCTGCTCGCCAGCGATGCCACGCGGGGCGCTGCGGTGATGGCGAGCTTTGGTCTGGGCACCGCAGTCGATCTGATGATGGCTCAGTTCGCCCTGAACACCCTCCATGCGCGACTCAAGCGCGCCGGTGAGGGCTGGCAACGAGCGGGCGTGCGGCTGGCCGGCCTGATGCTGACCGTGATGGCCGGGATCGCGTTATGGGCGATCGCCCGGGGCCTACCGCATCCGTTTTGCGGCAGCCCCTGATCAGGCCCTGGCCTGCAGCGCCGCCACGGCCGGCAGTTCTCGGCCTTCCAGGAACTCCAGGAAGGCGCCGCCACCGGTCGAGATGTAGCCGATGCGATCGGTGATACCGAACTTGGCGATGGCCGCCAAGGTGTCGCCGCCCCCCGCAATCGAAAAGCCCTGTGAGTCGGCAATGGCCCGGGCCAGCACGGCTGTGCCCTGCGCGAAGGCGTCAAACTCGAACACACCCACCGGTCCGTTCCAGACAATGGTGCCGGCGGCCTTGAGCAGATCGGCCAGTTGCTGCGCGGTTTTGGGGCCGATATCGAGAATCATGTCCTCGGGCTGTACATCGGTGGCGGCTTGGGTGGTCGCCACTGCACTGGCCGAAAACTCGCGCGCGGTGACCACATCCACCGGAATCGGTACGGCAGCGCCACGCCCCTTCATCAGATCGATGATGGCGCGAGCCTCATTGAGCAGATCGGGCTCAGCCAGAGATTTGCCGATGGGCAGGCCCTCGGCGGCCATGAAGGTGTTGGCGATGCCGCCCCCCACGATGAGCTGGTCAACCCGGGTCGCCAGCGACTTCAGGATGGTAAGCTTGGTCGAGACCTTGCTGCCTGCCACGATCGCCACCAGCGGCCGGCGCGGCGACTCCAGCGCACGACCCAGGGCATCGAGTTCGGCTGCCAGAAGGGGGCCGGCGCAGGCCACGGGGGCAAACCGTGCCATGCCATGGGTGGTGGCCTCGGCCCGGTGGGCCGTGCCAAAGGCATCGTTGACATACACATCGCACATCGCGGCCATCCGCCGCGCGAGCGCTTCGTTGTCTTTTTTCTCGCCTACGTTGAAGCGGCAATTCTCGAGCAGCACCACCTCGCCTGCAGCAATCGTGGGGGCCTGAGCGACCCAGTCGCGAGCCAGTCGAACCGGCTGGCCCAGCAACGCGGCCAGACGCTCGGCAATCGGGGCCAGGGATGACGCCTCATCGAACTGCCCCTCGGTCGGGCGTCCGAGGTGGGAGGTGACCATGACTGCCGCCCCGGCCTTCAGGCAATGAGCAATCGCGGGAACCGAAGCCCGGATGCGGGTGTCGTCGGTGATGCGCCCCTGATCATCCTGCGGCACATTGAGATCGGCTCGGATGAACACACGGCGGCCGGCAAGGTCCAGGTCGGACAGGCGCTTGAAAGCGGGCATGGCAAGGGTTTGAGTTGGAGGTGCAGCCGTGATTTTAGCGCTGCAGACCGAATGACGTAGCATTGGAGCCAATTTCAGCCTGACTGAGGCGATCCCGCCTCACAGCAAGGATTTGCTTATGTCCGACGCCTCCCTTGAGCCATTCGACGGCCGCCCGCCTGCCCGCGACGATGTCCGGGCTGCCGCACTCAGTACGCTGGGTGACGACGAAAGCCTGCTCGAGATGCTCATGCCGCATTTCTGCGAGGCCTCCGTCAATCAGGCACAGTCGGTCATTGCAGCCGCACGGGCGGCCGACGCCCCACAGATCCGGCACTGGGCGCATACCCTGAAGGGCACGCTGCTGACGGTCGGAGCGGCATCCTCCTCGTCGCTGGCAGCCCGGATCGAACTGGCAGCGCGGGAAGGACGCACCGAGGGTGCACTGGAACAAGCCACCCGATTGGCCGCGGAAGTGGCGATTCTGGTGGAGTACCTGCGCCCCGCCTGATCAAAACCCGTCCCCGAGGCCGCAGTACGAAGCGGCACGCGGGGCTCGGGCCAGCGGGATTACTTCGCAGCCATCAAGGCCACGGTGGTGTCGAGCATGCGGTTCGAAAAGCCCCACTCGTTGTCGTACCAGCTCGAGACCTTGACCAGACGACCGGACACCTTGGTGAGGGTGGCGTCGAAAGTCGAGGAGTGGGCATCGTGGTTGAAGTCACTGGAAACCAGCGGCGCAGTGTTGTAGGCCAGTACGCCTTTGAGTTCTCCTTCAGCTGCAGCCTTCATGATCGCGTTGACTTCATCGACTGTGGTGTCACGCGCAGCGATGAAAGACAGATCGACGATGGACACATTGATCGTGGGCACGCGAATCGCATAACCATCGAGTTTGCCATCCAGCTCGGGCAGGACCAGTCCCACGGCCGCTGCAGCGCCCGTCTTGGTGGGAATCATGTTGTGGGCTGCAGCGCGGGCCCGACGCAGATCCTCATGATAGACATCGGTCAGAACCTGATCATTGGTGTAGGCGTGAACGGTCGTCATCAGCCCACTGAGCACACCGATCCGGTCGTGCAGCGGCTTGACCAGCGGGGCCAGACAGTTGGTGGTGCATGACGCGTTGGAGATGACTGTATGCGAGGCCTTGAGCACGCCCTGATTCACGCCGAAAACCACGGTGGCATCGACATCCTTGCCGCCCGGGGCCGAGATGATGACCTTCTTGGCGCCACCCTTGAGGTGGGCCGAGGCTTTTTCCTTGCTGGTGAAAAACCCGGTGCACTCGAGCACGACATCCACGCCCAACTCACCCCAGGGCAGTTGGGCCGGATCGCGGTTGGCGAGCACCCGGATCCGATCGCCATTGACGACCATGGCGTCGCCATCGACCGAGACCGTGCCATTGAATTTGCCATGCGCCGTGTCGTACTGCGTGAGATGAGCGTTGGTGTTGGGGTCACCGAGATCGTTGATCGCCACGATCTGCAGATCATGCTTCTTGCCTCCCTCGTAATGGGCGCGAAGAATGTTGCGGCCGATCCGGCCGTATCCGTTGATGGCAACACGCAGGGTCATGCTGGGCTCCTGGGAAATAAAATGGACACTTTGAAATCAACCCTTGATTTTACCCCGCTCCCCTGATGGCCGACCGAATCGCCGCCACGAGCCCTCGACGACCCCGGGTCTGGTGCCCAGGGCCCTGGCCGACCGACGGCCGAATCGTTCTGCACGAAGAGGCGCGCCATCACCTGCTCCGGGTCTTGCGCATGAAGCCGGGCGACGCCCTCGAACTCTTCGATGGTGAGGGCAGGCGTGCAAGCGCCCGCCTCGAGATCGCCGATGCATCGAATGCAACGGCCCGGATTGAGCCGCCTGTCCTGACACAGCCCCGAGTGCAACTGCCGATCCGACTGGCCCAGGGCCTGCCCCAGGGTGACAAGATGGACTGGGTGATCGAAAAAGCCGTTGAACTTGGCGTGGCGTGCATTCAGCCGCTGCAGGCGCAACGCAGCGTGGTCAAGCTCGAAGCGCGCAAACTCGCTCAACGCTCAGCCCACTGGCACCGGGTGGGGGTCGCTGCAGCGACGCAGTGCGGACAGGACTGGCTGCCACGACTCGATGAGCCTCAGGCGGCGGCAGCCTGGCTGGCCGAGCCCGCCCAGGATTCGCTGAGGCTGCTGCTCGACCCCCGGGGCGTGCCAGGACTCGACGCGTTGGCCCGGGGAGCGGCCCCGCAACGGATTGATCTTGCGATCGGTCCCGAGGCCGGATGGGATGCCCGAGAACTCGATGCAGCCGAACGGGGTGGATGGATTCGGGTGCGAGTCGGACCCAGAATATTGCGTACCGAAACCGCCGGGCTGGCCGTTCTCGCCGCACTGCAGGATCGCTGGGGCGACTGGCGCGCTCAGGCCGAGGGATCGCTGCCGTCCGCCGGGACGGACCAACCCTGAGGCAGCACTGGGCTGCCCGGAGTCGGGCGATACCCGTTCAGTCCGCAGTCCCCGTCCAGAACACGCGAAACGGCGTCGGGCTCGCAGCGCGTGCTTTCACCGCCTCTTCGAACACATCGAGCAGATCCTCGCGCATCAGCCCGGGCCGATCGACCAGGCCTTCAAGCAGCAAGATGCCCTTCGGGGCGTAATCCGGATCGGTCAGACAATCCGACAGGGCATCCAGATTGCCGCCGAAGTAATCGGGCAGTCCAAGCGCCGTGCGAAGCGCGTTCATGGTGGCGGCCTTGTCTGCGACACCGGACAGATCGATGCGCAACAGCGGCACAGATGTCGACGCAAGGGCGTTCAGCAGCGCATGACACTGCGTGCGATTCAGTTGCTGTACGGCGGGCTGACCGCTCTCGAATTCAGCTCTGCTCATGCGCTGGGACCTCCCGGTCTGACGACACTGATGGGGCACTGGGGACTGGGCGATGCTCAAGGACGAATACGACGGAAAGACTGGTAATGATCCTCGGTGTACCAGAGTTCCGCCTCAGAGGAGCGCGGGTCACCCCCCACAACGATCCGGCGTGCACCCCGGTTGCGCACCCCGGGCGTGCGAACCGTGTATTCGGTGTAGTGACCCCGCGGGGCTCTCGGCAGCAGACGCTCCCGATTGCCGAACACCGTGCCATCCTGATCGTGGGGAAAGGGTCCTCCACGACGAATCAGATCAAGGGTGATGCGGGCTTCGACGGGCAACTCGGCACGCGAGATCGTGGCCGGATCGGCGGAAACCCACGACTCCCGCGCGTGCGCCCCGCCCAGGAGCGCCGCAAACGCAAGGCCGAGCAGCACTGCGACCGCCCACAGCAAGGCGCTCGTCGAGTGCGTCATCCTCTCAACGCGCCGCATTGATCTCAACCACCGTCCAGGCCGTCATGTTGACCACCCGCCGCGACGTCGCCGCCGAAGTGAGGATGTGTACCGGACCATTGGCACCAAGCAGCACGGGGCCGATGGCGATATTGTTGCCCGCAGCCGTCTTGAGCAGGTTGTAGGAGATGTTGGCCGCATCGATGTTGGGCAACACGAGCAGATTGGCCTCGCCCTTGAGGGTGCTGTCAGGCATCAGGGTCTGGCGATGTGCCGGGTCGAGTGCGGCATCGCCATGCATCTCGCCATCGACCTCGAGATCAGGCGCGCGCTCGCGCAACAAGGCCAGCGTTTCCCGCATCTTGATGGCCGAGGGGGCATCGGAAGACCCAAAACTCGAATGGGACAGCAACGCCACCTTGGGCCGGATCCCGAAGTGCACCAGGCTGTTGGCAGCCATCAGCGTGATCTCCGCCAGTTGGGCGGCATCGGGATCCCGATTGACGTGGGTATCCACCAGCGTCACCTGACGACCGGGCAGCATCAGTGTGTTCATGGCCGCATAGACCTGCGCGCCGGGTGCCCGTCCAAGCACCTGATCCACGTAATGCAAATGCTGGGAATAGGCACCGAACGTGCCACACAGCAGGCCATCTGCATCGCCCCGTCGAACCATCATCGTCCCGATGAGGGAGTGCCGGCGCCTCATCTCGATCTGGGCATAGGCTGGCGTAACGCCCTTGCGCGCCGAGATGCTCGCATAGTCGCGCCAATACTCGCCGTAGCGCTCGTCCCATTGGGGGTTGACCACCTCGACATCCTGGCCGAGCTTCAGACGCAGCCCGAAACGCTCGATGCGTCGCTCAAGCACATCGGGCCGCCCCACCAGAATCGGCCGCGCCAGTTTTGAATCGACCACCTGCTGGACTGCCCGCAACACGCGCTCATCCTCGCCCTCGGCATACACGATGCGCCGGCCCGGCCCGCGGCGAGCGGCCGAGAAAATCGGCTTCATGAAGTTGCCGGAGTGATAGACGAACTGCTCAAGCTGCGCCCGATAGGCTTCAAAATCAGGAATCGGACGAGTCGCCACTCCGGAGTCCATGGCCGCACGGGCCACTGCGGGCGCAATCCTGACAATGAGCCGCGGATCGAAAGGACGAGGGATGAGGTACTCCGGGCCAAATGAGCTCGCCATGCTGCCGTAGGCGGCTGCCACCATTTCCGACTGCTCCAGACGAGCGAGCTCCGCCACCGCACGAACCGCAGCGATCTCCATTTCACGGGTGATGGTGGTCGCGCCTACATCGAGAGCGCCCCTGAAAATGAAGGGAAACACCAGGACGTTGTTGACCTGGTTGGGATAGTCGCTGCGCCCCGTCGCGATCACGGCGTCGTCACGCACCTTGCGAACTTCTTCGGGGAGGATTTCAGGGGTCGGGTTGGCCAACGCCAGAATCAGCGGTCTGGGCGCCATCCGGGCCACCATCTCCGCCTTGAGTACCCCACCGGCCGAGAGCCCCAGAAACACATCGGCATCGCCGATCACCTCAGCGAGCGTTCGGGCGTCGGTCTGCTGGGCAAACCTGGCCTTTTCGTCATCCATCAGCACGGCGCGGCCTGCGTAGACCACGCCCTCAATATCGGTGACCCAGATCTGCTCCCGCCGGAAACCCAGGTCGAGCAGAAGATCGAGGCAGGCAAGCGCTGCAGCGCCTGCTCCGCTGACCACCAACTTGCAATCGCTGATCTTCTTGCCGACCACCTCAAGGCCGTTGAGGATCGCCGCCCCCACCACGATGGCCGTACCGTGCTGGTCGTCATGAAAGACCGGAATGCGCATGCGCTGTCGAAGCGCTCGCTCGATGTGAAAGCACTCAGGCGCCTTGATATCTTCGAGATTGATGCCGCCAAAGGTGGGCTCAAGCGAAGCGATGATCTCGATCAGCTTGTCCGGATCGTTCTGATCGATTTCGATGTCGAACACATCGATCCCGGCAAACTTCTTGAACAGCACCCCTTTGCCTTCCATGACCGGCTTGGCCGCGAGCGGCCCGATCGCGCCCAGACCCAGTACGGCTGTACCGTTGGTGATGACGGCAACCAGATTGCCCTTGGCGGTGTATCGAAAGGCGGCGGCCGGATCCTCGACAATCACCTCGCATGCAGCGGCAACACCCGGGGAGTAAGCCAGCGCCAGATCGCGCTGATTGGTCAGTTGTTTGGTTGGGGTGACCGAGATCTTTCCCGGCTGGCCCTGCTCGTGATATTCGAGCGCTGCACGGCGAAGGTCTGGATTGAGCGGCTGGGCCATGAAAGATCCCGCGGAGAAGGTTGAGGCCGGGACACCGGCGTGTGATGAGCCTGAGGTTCAGACCTCGGGACAGGATCAAATTATGGGGCCTCGCCGATCGATGTCCGGGTTTGGCGAGTAGCGGTCGCGGGTTTACCCTTGAGGCATGTCGTCCCGGTCCAAACCCGGCGCTGCCGCCGCATTCCCCAACTCATCCCAGGCATCCCCGGCCGGAAGGGATGACGGGCCGCCGGCCGCCTCTGACGAATCGACCGAGTCTCAGGCGCGCTGGCAGGTCGAACACGAGGCCCGACTCGCAGCAGAGCAAGCCCTCGCCCGCGCCCTGGCCGCCAATGAGGCCAAGACCCGATTTCTCTCGACCATGAGTCACGAGATCCGCACACCACTCAACGGCGTGGTCGGCATGGTCGAACTTCTGCGCGAGACCCGACTCGACCGGGAGCAGTCGGGCTATGTGGATACCCTGAGCCAGTCGGCCGAGGCGCTTCTGACGATCGTGAACGAGGTGATTGACCTGTCGATCATCGACTCGGGCCAGCTGGAGCGGGAACAACGAATGTTCTCGCCGCTGCGCCTTGCCCAGGACACGATGGCACTGGTTCGGGCACACGCCCAGGCCAAAGGCCTGACTCTGCTGCTCTGGTGTGGCGAACTGCCGGAGCAGGTGCTGGGCGAGCCAACACGTCTGCAGCAGGTCTGGATGAATTTACTCTCCAACGCCATCAAGTTCACCGATCGGGGTGAGGTTCGCTTCGATCTTCATGCCGAATCAAGCCAACCCCCTGGCGCTGGAATGACTCGCATCCAGCTGCGCGGAAGGGTGTCCGATACCGGGCGGGGCATTGAGCGTGAGCATCAACGGCAGATCACCGAAGCCTTCGATCGCTCCGACATCACGACCCCCCCGGGAGCGACAGGCTCAGGGCTCGGCCTGTCGATTGCCTCACGCCTGGTGCGTCTGATGGGCGGCGAACTCACACTGGAAAGCGAGCCCGGCGTGGGCAGCCGGTTTGGATTTAGCGTCGCGGCCGAGTTGCCCGTGACCCATGCGGCATCGATCCAGCCGGAGGGCCGGGCGACCCTGCCCATTGAGACGTTGCGGGTGCTCGTGGCTGAAGACAACCAGATCAACCAGTTGCTCGCCATGACGGTACTCGCCAAATTCGGCATCCAGGCACGTCTGGCCCGAGATGGCCTGGAGGCGGTTGAGCTGGCGCGCCAGGAAGCGTTTGACGTCATCCTGATGGATGTTCAGATGCCCCGGATGGATGGCATCGAAGCGACCCGGGCCATCCGCCAGACTGAGCTCGACGGAAGGCCTCGGCCCTGGATCATTGCTGTCACGGCAAACGCCTTCGATCAGGATCGCGAGCGTTGCCTCGCTGCCGGAATGGACGATTTCGTCTCCAAGCCCTTCCGCCAGGAAGCGTTGCGCGACGCTCTGCTTCAATCAGCCCAGGCGCGTTGAATCCACAGCCTGTTCAAGCACACGCGCCACATGAAGCGCCTCACGGGCTGCACCGTCCGCGATCTGATGCCGGCAACTCGTCCCGTCGGCAACGATCAGGGTGTCCGCACGGGCTGAACGCACGGCAGGCAGCAGATCGAGTTCGGCCATCTGCATCGAGACTGCCTCATGGCGAGCCTGAAAACCGAAGCTGCCCGCCATCCCGCAGCAGCCCGATTGAACGGCCTCCACCTGCAACCCAGGAATCTGACGCAGCAAGGCCAGGGTGGGAGAGAAGACATCAAAGGCCTTCTGGTGGCAATGACCGTGAACGAGCGCCCGAGTCTGTGGCAATGATTTGAGCGGCAGGGACACGCGCCTGCTGCGCATGGCCTCGACCATGAACTCTTCAAAGAGCATGGCCTGAGCGGCCACGGTCTGGGCGGCATCGGGCACCCCGAGCGCCTCATCGAGCCGCAGGGCCAGAAACTCGTCACGCAGACTCAACAGGCAGGAGGGCTCCAGGCCAATGATCGGCACGCCCCGGCGCGCGAAGGGCAACAACGCCGACAGCGTGCGCAGGGCCTCCTGACGGGCGCGATCGGTATCACCCGCCGACAGCCAGGTCCGCCCGCAGCACAGGGCACGCTCGCCCTCGGCAATGCCGCTGCCAGGCGCGCCGGCGATGTGCACCTTGCAGCCTGCTGCCTGCAGAACCCGCAGTGCCGCGCGGGCATTGTCGGGATCGAGATGGTCATTGAAGGTATCGACCCACAGCACCACTTCCGGGCCTGCAGGTGCCGCGGCATTCACGCCCGGATGGGCCTGACCGGAAGAAGAGCCCGCAGCGAGACGGACCAGGCCAGCCAGAAAGCCATCGCTGCGCCATTGCGGCAGGCTTCGGCGCGCGCTCCAGCCCATGATTCTGCGCATCAGCCGGCCCAGCGGGGGCACCTGCGAAGGCAGGTTGGCCAGCCAGGGCAGGCGGGAAGCCCAGGGCGCCCACATCGGCAACGCAGCAATCATGCGTTCGCCCAGCGTATTGCCGTGCTGGGCACGCCAGTGATGCAGGAACTCGGTCTTCATGCGGGCCATGTCCACACCCGTGGGGCACTCGCGCTTGCAGCCCTTGCACTGCACGCACAGGTCCATCGCCTCTTTCACCTGAGGGCTCGCGAGTCCCTGCGGACCGAGTTGACCCGAGAGCGCCAGCCGCAGGGTGTTGGCACGCCCGCGGGTCAGGTGCTGTTCGTCGCGGGTCACGCGGTACGACGGGCACATCGTGCCGGCATCGAACTTGCGGCAGTGTCCGTTGTTGTTGCACATCTCGACCGCCTTGCCCAGGCCCTGCGCCGGATCCTCTCCGGTGCCGGGTGCCGAGATCGCAACCCCATTGCCTTCACGCACGAAGCCCGGGCGCGCAGCTGCCTCGGGCGAGGGGTCGTTGTGGCGATTCCAGTCGGACCAATCGAGCGCCGTTTGCACCGGTTGCATGGCATAGCCTGGGGCGAACCGGAACAGCCGGCGCTCATCCATACGCGAGGGCCGCACGATCTTGCCCGGATTGAGCCGGTCGGCTGGATCGAACAGGGCCTTGATGTCCTCGAAGGCCCGCGTGAGGCGATCGCCAAATTGCCAACGCACCCACTCGCTGCGCACCAGACCATCGCCATGCTCGCCCGAGAAGGCCCCCTTGTACTCGCGCACCAGGGCAGCGGCCTCTTCGGCAATCGCCCGCATTCGCGCAGCCCCCCCATCGGCGCCACTGCGGCGCATGTCGAGGATGGGGCGCACATGCAGCGTGCCCACCGAGGCATGGGCATACCAGGTGCCCTGCGTGCCATGGCGATGAAAGACCTCGGTGAGTCGGTCGGTGTAGTCGGCCAGATGCTCGAGCGGCACGGCACAGTCCTCAATGAAGGACACCGGTTTGCCATCACCCTTCATGGACATCATGATGTTCAGGCCGGCCTTGCGCACCTCCCAGAGCGCCTTCTGACGGGCTTCGTCGGTCAGATCAATCACGCTGCCCGGCAACCCGAGATCAGCCATCAGCTCATGCAGGCGGGCCAGACGCGCGAGCTGCTCATCGCGCGAATCCCCGGCAAATTCCACCAGCAAGACCGCCTGAGGCTCACCGACCAGCGCGGCGTCGATCACAGGGCGAAAGGCGGGATTGGCCCGCGAGAGTTCGATCATGGTGCGATCGACGAGCTCCACCGCCACCGGCCCCAGCGTCACGATGTGCCTGGTGAGCGCCATCGACTGCCTGAAGGTCGGAAACGAGATGACACCCAGCACCTTGGCCCGCGGCAAAGGCGAGAGCTTCAGGTGCAATCGGCGTGTCCAGGCCAGGGTGCCCTCCGAGCCCACCAGCAGGTGCGACAGATTGACCGAGCCATCGGGGGTGTAGGGCCGAACCGAGCGGGGCTCGAAGATGTCGAGGTTGTAGCCGGCCACCCGCCGCATCACGGTCGGCCAGACCCGACGGATCTCGTCGCGCTCGCGATCGGCAATGGCATGCAGGCCACTGACGATCTCGCGCACCCGCTGCGATTCAATCGACATGTCGCCGGCCTGTCCGTCGGGCCGGGTGAAGGTGCCCCAGTAGGCCTGCGTGCCATCGTCATGAATGGCATCGATGCCGGCCACGTTGTGCACCATGTTGCCGTAGGCAATCGAGCGCGACCCGCAGGAATTGTTGCCGGCCATGCCCCCGAGGGTGGCCTGCCCCGAGGTGGACACATCCACCGGAAACCACAGACCATGCGGCTTGAGAAAGGCGTTGAGGTGATCGAGCACCAGACCGGGCTGAACCGTCACCACCGCCTGCTCGGGATGGTGCCGAGCCGCCTCGGCATCAAAGTGAATGATCTGATTGAGCCACTTGGAGTGGTCGATGACCAGCGCTTCGCCCACCGTCTGGCCGCACTGGGAGGTACCACCACCGCGCGCAAGTACAGGCAGACCGAGGTCGCGGGCGACGTCGAGGGCCACGGCGAGGTCGGTCTCGGTCCTGGGTACGGCCACTCCGAGCGGCATCATCTGGTAGATGGACGCATCGGTGGCATATCGGCCCCGCGAGGCTGCATCGAACAGCACATCGCCCTGCATCTCGCGGGACAGACGACTGGCCAGGTCGCTGCGAGCCAGGCGCGGCGAGAGAAACATGCGACGCGTGGTGACAGCGGGTTCTGCAGGTGCGTTCATCAGTCGGCTCGAATCACGAAGAAGAAGAAACCGGAGCCGGTGCAGCCCGGGGCGTGGACGGGGTGTTGGGCGCATGGCGCGCGGCCGGAGCTTGGGTGGTGTCTGGCTGCGCCTCTCGGCTGTCGCGCAAGGCCGCATCGAGTTGCGCCGTGACGGTGGCCTGCTTGGCCCGCAGATGCCGGCGCATGAGCGTCGACAGGCCCCGTGCATCGCGGGCCTCGAGCAACGCCACCATGCGGGCATGCTCGGCAACCGCAGCGTCCCACTTGTCGCGATTCAGGTTGGAGCGAAACCGCAGGGCCTGCAGCCGGGCGTTGAGGCGCTCATGGGTTTCGGCCAGCACGGGATTGCGGGCGCTGCGGACCAGCAGGGCATGGATGTCACGGTTGATCCGGTAGTAGCGGGCCAGGTCGTGACGGGCGTGCGCCTGCTCCATCGCGGTCTGCAAGCGGCGCACGGCCTGAATCTCGGCCTCGGTAGCCCGTTGCGCCGCGAGCTCGCCACTGAGTGCCTCGAGGCTGGCCATGAGTTCAAAGGCATGGTCAACCTCGGCACGGTCGAGGGTGGCCACCACCGCCCCGCGGTTGGGAATGAGATGAATGACCCCCTCGCCCGCAAGCATGCGAAACGCTTCGCGCAGCGGCGTTCGCGAGACCTGCAGTTGCTCGCACAGCACGCGCTCGTTCAGGTGCGCTCCGGGCAGCAGGCGACCGTCGATGATGCGTTCGCGCAGTCGCTCGGCGATGCGCTCATGCAGCCCGCTGCGCTCCAGCGCATCGAGTTCGGGCGTGACTGAGGTCTTTGATGGTTCAGCCAAGGGGTTACCTGCGTTGCCTGCCTGGGTTGCGGGTCAGATTCCGGATTGGCCTGCGGGATTGCCCACGGGTTTGCCTGGGCACCTGATTTAGAATATTGTATACAAAATTCAAATCTTCCCAATCCCCATGCAACTCAACTCCCACCCCGCCGGTCGCCATTTCCTGCAGATTCCCGGTCCTACCAATGTGCCCGACGATGTGCTGCGCGCGATCGACCATCCCACCATCGATCATCGGGGTCCCGAGTTCGCACGCCTGGGCCTGAAGGTCCTGGCCGACATCCGGCCGGTGTTCCAGACGCGCCAGCCGGTGGTGATCTACCCCGCATCGGGCACCGGTGCCTGGGAGGCCGCACTGGTCAACACGCTTTCAGCGGGCGATGCCGTGCTTATGGCCGAAACCGGGCATTTCGCCACACTGTGGAAAAAGCTCGCCGAGCGCCTCGGGCTCAAGCCTGAGTTTCTGGCGGGCGACTGGCGCAGCGGCGTCGATGCCGCAGCCATTCATGACCGCCTGAAGGCCGATGGCCAGCACCGCATCAAGGCGGTCGCCGTCGTGCACAACGAAACCTCCACCGGCGTCACCTCCAACATTGCCGCCGTGCGCCAAGCCATCGATGCCGCAGGCCATCCCGCCCTGCTGCTCGTCGACACCATCTCCTCACTGGGATCGATTGACTATCGGCATGACGAGTGGGGCGTCGATGTCACGGTGGCCGGGTCGCAGAAGGGCCTGATGCTGCCCCCCGGCCTGTCGTTCAATGCGGTCTCCGAAAAGGCCCTCGAAGCCAGCAAGACGGCGGGCCTGCCGCGGGCCTATTGGGCCTGGGACGAAATCCTCGCCGCCAACGCCTCGGGCTACTGGCCAACCACCCCCTCCACCAACCTGCTCTACGGTCTGGCGGTCGCGCTCGATCGCCTGCATGCCGAGGGGCTGAGTCAGGTGTTTGCCCGCCATGATCGCCATGCTGAAGCCACGCGTCGCGCGGTTCGGGCCTGGGGCCTGGAGATTCTGTGCCGCAACCCGGCCGAATACAGCAGTGCGCTCACCGCAGTGATGATGCCAACGGCTGCCCAGGGCACCCACGATGCCGATGCCTTTCGCAAGCTCGTGCTGGCGCGATTCAACATGTCGCTCGGCACCGGACTCGGTCGCCTGGCCGGCAAGGTCTTTCGCATCGGCCATCTGGGCGATTTCAACGATCTGAGTCTGCTCGGCACGCTGTCGGGTGTCGAGATGGGCCTGCGGGCCGCCGGTGTGCCGCATCAATCCGGCGGCGTTCAGGCCGCGATCGATTATCTTTCCGCATAACAGAGGAATCCGCCATGAACCTTCGCCGTCGCCTGACCCTGGCTGCCCTCGCCGGCAGCGCTGCCTCTGCCGTGCCTGCTCAGGCTCAGTCCTGGCCCACCAAACCCATCCGGCTGCTGGTCGGCTTCGCACCGGGTGGCGGCACCGACATCGTGGCCCGCGCATTGGCGCCCAAACTGTCGGACCTGCTGGGCCAGCAGGTGGTGGTCGAGAACCGGGCGGGTGCCTCCGGCACCATTGCCGCCGACATGGTCGCCAAATCGCCTGCCGATGGCTACACGCTGCTCGCGGGCCATGCCAACAGCAACGCCATTGCGCCCCATGTGCTGGGCAAGGTGCCCTTTGATGCCCTGAGCGACTTCACGCCGATCACCTACATCGGCTACGTGCCCAATGTGCTGGTGGTCAACCCGAATGTTCCGGCGCGCTCGGTGGAAGAACTCGTGGCGCTGGCCAAATCCAAGCCCGGCAGCCTGACCTATGCCTCATCGGGTGTGGGCAGCACCCAGCATCTGGCCGGTGCCCTGTTCAATCTGCTCGCAGGCACGCAGATGAATCACATTCCCTACAAGGGCAGCGGTCAGGCCGTGGTGGATCTGATTGCCGGACAGGTCAACAGCAACTTCGACACCATGCCGCCCGTGCTGGAGCACATCCGGGCCGGACGGCTTCGAGCGCTCGCGATCTCGACGCCCCAGCGTCTGCCGCAGCTTGCCCAGGTGCCCACCTTCGAAGAAAAGGGCATCCGCGGCTTCGATGTCACCAACTGGTACTCGGTCATGGGCCCCAGGGGTCTGCCGCGCGAGATCGTTGCCCGCGTGGACGAGGCCGTGCGCAAGGCCATGAATGACCCCGACGTGCGGGCCAAGCTCGACCCGCAGGGTGTGCAGTTTGGAGGCCCGCAGACCCCCGAGGCCTTCCGTGACTTCATCCGGGCCGAAAACACCAAGTACGCCAAGATGGTCAAAGACCTGAACATTCGCGCCGAATGAGCGATTCTCAAGGCAATACCCGCCATCCTCAGGGGCTCGCCTCGCACGCATCGACTGGGGGCGAGGCCCAGGCGGCTTCGGCGCAGGGGCAGGTGCGCATTGATCGCCACGACGCCATCGCCACCGTCATCCTGGATCGGCCGGCCAAGCTCAATGCGCTCACCCGACCCATGTGGCGGGCGCTCGGAGCGGCCTTCGAGTCGCTGTCCGCCGACGACCGCGTGCGCGTGATCATCGTTCGAGGGGCCGGCGAACGTGCCTTCTCGCCCGGCAACGACATCAAGGAATTCGAGACCGAGCGGGCCAACAAGGCGCAGGCCATCGCCTACGGCCATGACATGCACCAGACCGCCCACCAGATCGCCGCCTGCCGGCATCCGGTGGTGGCGCAGATTCACGGCGTCTGCGTGGGTGGAGGGCTTGAGATCGCGGCCCTGGCGGACATTCGCATCTGTGGGGCTTCAAGCCGGTTCGGGGCGCCCATCAAGAATCTCGGGCTGGTCATGGCCTATGACGAGATGAAGCCCCTGGTGGATCTGGTGGGTCGATCGATTGCCCTCGAAATCCTGCTGGAGGGCCGGATCATGGACGCCCCCGAGGCGCTGGCCAAGGGTCTGGTGAGTCGGGTCGTGCCCGATGATCAGGTGGCCGCCGAGGCGCTTGCCACCGCGCAGCGCATCGCCGAGGGCGCCCCGCTGGTGGCACGCTGGCACAAGCAGTTCGCGCGTCGGCTGATGGATCCAGCCCCGCTCACGGCCGCCGAGCGTGAGGTGTGCTTTGACTGTTTTGATACCGAAGACTTTCGCACCGGCTATGCCGCCTTCGTGGCCAAGACTGCACCCGTGTTCGAAGGGCGCTAGGAACAGATGAATTCAGCCCCCGCGGCCGTGCCGCGCCTTGCGCGTCGTACCGAGGCCATCGCGCCCTTCCAGGTCATGGAACTGGTCAAGCAGGCAACCCTGCTGGCGCAGCAGGGCCATCCCATCATCCATCTATCCATTGGCGAACCCGATTTCACCGCACCACCCTCGGTCATCGAGGCGCTTGAGTGCGCTGCGCGAGCCGGTCGGGCTCAATACACGCCGGCCGTAGGCACACCCGAGCTCCGGGCTGCAATTGCGGAAGACACCTGGCGCCGTCATGGCGTGCGCATCGCGCCCGAGCGGGTTGTCATCACGGCTGGCGCATCAGCGGCCCTCACGCTGGCCTGCTGTGCCCTGGTCAACCCGGGCGATGAAGTCCTGCTCACCGATCCGTCCTATCCCTGCAATCGGCATTTTGTGGCGGCCTTCGATGGGGTACCGATCGGCGTGCGCGTCGGACCCGAGAGCCGGTTCCAGATGACCGCGGATGCGCTGTCCGCCCACTGGACTGACCGCACCGCCGGAACGCTGCTCGCCTCACCCGCCAACCCAACCGGCACGTCCATCCCCTTCGACGAACTCGCCCGCATCGTCGAGGCGGTGCGAGTCCGCCATGGATTCACCCTCGTCGATGAGATCTACATCGGATTGAGCCATAC
>Ga0255092_1000132_pt1 | contig 35273 bp, 25 predicted proteins | sample Colum_Yuk_RepC_8_2_FD_188454 | JGI IMG/M metagenome (GOLD analysis project Ga0255092, IMG submission 188454) | Freshwater microbial communities from Columbia River, Oregon, United States - Colum_Yuk_RepC_8d | ecosystem: Environmental > Aquatic > Freshwater > River | place: USA: Oregon...
GCGGAGTTCGGTGCTGATTCGATCCATCACCAAGCGCACCGCGGACAAGGCATCGGCCTTGCGGAGGATTTCTTCACGAACGATGGCGGCCTGCCGGTAGAAAACGAGAACACCCGTCAGGAGTCCTACAGCGATCACGATGGCCAGGACCACCTCGATGAGGGTGAAACCGCGGGCGTTGCGATGGGGATGGGTGGTGATCCTCATGGCGCGGGAACGGGTTCTTCCGCGGGGATTGCCTCCGCGTCCGTGACGGACCGCGAAGGGGTGAGGATCACTTGAGCCAGTCGTCGTACGAGTTCCGGGTCTGCATGACGGATGATGATTTCGTGCGGTGATCCGGGTGTGTCTCCGTTGGGCGGGACGATTTGCCAGGTCCAGTTGGTGAAGGGCGCTTGGAAGGGGTTGGGTCCCAAGGCAGAAGGGGAGCGGAGTCCGGTCTCCAGTTCCGCCACGACCGACGCGGCCAAGTTGTCGGCATGCACGCCTAACCGGAGGCGTTCCTCGCCATCGATTGCGGATTGGAGAGCACTGCTGACGACGGTGGCTGCGGCGACGAAGAGCACCAATGCCAGGACGACTTCCAGGAGTACCGATCCCTGTGTCGGTCTGGGACGGATGGGGAGCCGGTTCAGCATCGCAAGAGGCAGGGAGACGGAGCGATGCCGCCGCAGAACGACAGCTCAGCGTCGGGTTTTGGCCGTCGCCGGTGAAGTGGCTGTGCGGGCCAAGGAGGGTGAGGTGGAGCGGGAATCCGTTGCGTTCGGATCGTTCAGGGATGAACCCACCGACGCTGAACCCTGGGGTGAAGTGGTTTCGGTTCCGCCAAAGTTCGCGGACTCGCGCCAACGCCGACGTGTGGTGCCGGTGACGCTTTCGAGAAGCACCGCCACTTCTCGCGCATCATCGCTGTCCTTGGACGCCAGAACGATCGTGGCCCCATCGCAGGAACCGTCCGGATAAAACGTGATGGTGGCCTCGCTGGGATTGGTTTCGCGACCCGATCGAGCGGAGGAATCTGAAGGTGTTTCTGACTCAGATTCACGAGGTGTCGAAGTGGACACGGTTTCAGTCGGCGATGCGAGCGGAGCGATGTCGATGGTCGTGGAAACATCGGTCGGGCTGGAATCCTTGGCCTCCTTGGATTCCCGACCCACGGAACGGATCTCCACCAATTCGGATACATCCGCCACGTCGCCCGACAACGAAGGAATGGCTTCGAAGACGCCCGGTGCGCGGGCTGGATCGGCTTCCCAGAGGATGCTCAGGGATTGATTGGAGTCGCTCGGATTGCCGGCTGGAGTCGAAGGGGAACTATCGGCGGAGGGTGAAGATGCTTCGGTGGTGGTCACCACCACCTGGACCTTGCGACCGGTATTGGCGGCGTGGGCCCGGGCAAATCGCATGGCCGTTTCCACTCGTTCCACTCCCTCATTGAGTTGGGCGCTCCGCTGCAGACTGGAGAACCCGAAGATCGCGGCGGCCATCAACCCTCCGAGCAAGGTCACGGCCAAGAGCAGCTCCACCAAGGTGAAGCCGCCGCGGCGAGACCGGGCCTGGAGGGTTGTGGGTGTCATCGATTGGATTAGGTAGCCGTCGATATTGTGCCGCTTTTATTTGGCAGCGCCGCCCGTGTTGCCACCGGCATTGCCGCCGCCGGAACCCGACGTGTCGGATTCGGTGGCCATCTTGATGTCGTCGTCGTTATCCGGTTGGCCGTCCGGCCCGACTGAGAAGAGCTTGTAGGGCAGTGCGGACTTGGCGCCATCCGATGCCTGGGAACGATCCACCACTTCGTAGCGGAGCGGGAATCCCCAGGGATCATCCAAGCGGGTGCCCGGCTTCAGGTACGGGCCTTGCCACTTTTCACCCTGGCGCTCGTTTTCAAACGTGGGCTTGGTCAGCAAGGCGTTCAGGCCGCCTTCCTGCTCGGTCGGATAGTGACCGAGGTTCAATCGGTAGGTGTCGAGGGCGCTCGAGATGTTGTTGAGCAGCAATCGGGTGGTGTTTTTTTCGGCACCTTCCTGCTGCGGTAACACGAAAACGACGAGGGCACCGGCCAAGAGCAGGATGATCACGATGACCAACAGGATTTCGATGAGCGTGAAGCCTGCGGCCTTGCGGGCGCGACGTGCGGTAGATTGGAACGAGAGTCTCATGCAGTTCAGAACTAAATCCTAATCTCCCCTGACGTCGCGCGCCTAGAGACAATTCAATGCAATTTTGTTTCGGAAGGGAGTGTTTCAGGCGGGCACCGCAGGGGTGGGGCTGTGATGCCCAAAAAAAAACCCGAAACCGGTGAGGGTTTCGGGTTTTTTTATGGGTTTGAGAGAGGCAAAAGCGCCTTTACCGGCGCCTTTACCAGCGCATGTCGGCGACGGTGCGTCCGGCCGGAATGAACGGCAGCACGTGCTCGGTGTAGGGCGTGATGACGTCCAGCACGTAGGGGGTCTCGGCGGCCAGCATCCGCTCCAAGGCCGCGCGCAAATCCTTGCGGTACACCACGCGTTCGCAAGGGACACCGAAGCTGGTGCACACCTTGACGTAATCAGGGTAGATGCCCGACCTATTGTCCGGGTTGCCCAGATAGGTGTGGCCGCGGTTGCCGTCGAAGAAGTTGTCTTCCCATTGCACCACCATCCCCAGGTGCTGGTTGTTCAGCACGATGGCCTTGGCGGCGATTTTCTCGACATGGGCGGTGGCCAGTTCCTGGATGTTCATCAGGAAGGATCCGTCACCATCGATGTCGACGACTTGCTTATCGGGACGAGCCACCTTGGCTCCCAAGGCGGCCGGGTAACCGTAACCCATGGATCCCAGACCGGCGCTGGTGATGAACTGGCGGGCAAACTTGTACTTGTACCACTGTCCGGCCCACATCTGGTGCTGGCCGACGCCGGTGGTGATGATCGCTTCGCCCTTCGTGAGACGCCACAGTTCCTCGATGACCATCTGGGGCAGGATGTATTCCTCGCCTTCCTTGTGGAACGGCTTGATGTGGGCCGAATCGACGATTTGACCCTCGCTCGTGTAACGGAAGGGGGCCTTGGCCTTCCACTCGGAGATCTGGTTGTGCCAGGTCGGGAAGGTCTTCTTGATGCCCTTGCGCTGGGTGATCAGTGCATTGAGGCGGTGCAGGGCGTCCTTCAGATCACCATGGATGGCCAGATTGGCGCGCTTGTTCTTGTGGTGTTCGGAGGGGTCGATGTCGAGATGGACAATGGTAGCCCCCTTGGCGAACTCGCTGAAAGCACCGGTGACGCGGTCATCGAAGCGGACACCGAAGGCGAGCAACAGGTCGCAACCGTCATGCAGTTTCACCATGGGCTCGGACGGATCGTTGCGCCGTGCGTACTCGCCATTGACCGCCCAGTTGGCGAAGGCCGCTCCGTGCATGCCCAACCAGCGCAGGGAAAGCGGGTGCTCTTCAGGGAATCCACCGATGCCCATCAGCGTGGTGGTCAGGGGGATCTGGGCGGATTCAGCGAATTCCAACAACTCGGCCGAGGCGCCGGCCGTGATAATTCCGCCGCCGCTGTAAATCACCGGGCGCTCAGATTTCTCGATGAGTCCGATGATCTCATTCAGGGCCAGTTCGTCGGCGGTCACCCGATCAGTGTAGCCGCGCAGGCGGGCCTTGACCTCGTCGAGGGTGGGCCAAACGGGCCGTGCCTTTTGCTGTTGAACATTCTTGGGGAAGTCGAGGACCACGGGGCCTGGCCGGCCGCTCTGAGCGATGTAGAAAGCCTCCTTCACGATCCGCGGGATATCATTGATATCCGTGATCAGGTAGGAGTGCTTCACGATCGGCAGCGTCACGCCAATCATGTCTGTCTCCTGGAAGGCGCCGCGACCGATCATCGACTGGGCGACCTGGCCCGTGATGGCAATCAGGGGGCAGGAATCGACGTAAGCGTCGGCGATGGCCGTGACCAGGTTGGTCGCGCCGGGGCCGCTGGTCGCCATGCACACGCCGGCCTTGCCGGTGGCGCGGGCGTAACCCTCGGCGGCGAAGCTGCCGCCCTGCTCATGACGGGGAAGAATGGTGCGGATCTTCGACTTGGTCAGCGACTGATGGATTTCCATGCTCGCGCCGCCGGGATAAGCGAAGATGACTTCGCAGCCCTCGCGCTCCAGCGCCTCGACAAAGATGTCGCGCCCGAACATCAGGGGGCCGATGTCCTTGTTGCTGGTGGTCTGGTTGTTCTGTGTCGGGGTGGCCGTGCTCATGTGTTGTGTGCTGTTTCCTGGCCGGTGGTCGTGGATTTCCCTGTTTGGAACAAAAAACCCACGACCGTCGCCGGCCGTGGGTTCTTGTGAAAGCTGCGTCAAGCGTTACGACAAGTCCCATCGGCGGCCTTGGGGCCACCTACCGATACAGGTACTCGATTCCGTTTCGCGCTCATGACGATTGGATAAAGTGGCCTGAATCCGGCGGAGTGGTCAAGCCCAAGCCCATGATCCTGGGAAAAGGACGGGAAGTCCTGCGGGACATTTCGCCGGTGGGTCGGCTGGGCTTGAGGAATCTTTGGAGGTACTCAGGATTCGGCTGGAGTGGCCGGATAGTGGCCGGAGTCCCAGGCTCAATCGGTGCCTTGCCCCCGCGGTGTCCCTGCGGTTTCATTTCCCGACACATGGAATGCCTCCCCGGTTTCCGCGAATTCTACCCTGAGCCGCTGCCTCTGAAGGACGCTTGGTCCTGCGATGCACGCAACCACCTGTTCAATGCTTGGCGGCAAACGGCCCGCTGTTACGGGTTCCGAGAGTACGATGGCCCCCCGTTGGAGCCACTCGAACTCTACACGGCCAAATCCGGGGCCGAGATCGTGGGGCAGTTGTTCAACTTCGTGGACAAGGGAGATCGTTCGGTGTCGATGCGTCCTGAGATGACGCCGACGGTGGCCCGCATGATCGCCGCGTCCGAGCGGGCTTACAAAAAACCCATCAAGTGGTTCTCGATGCCGCAACTCTTCCGCTACGAGAAGCAGCAGCGCGGCCGGCTCCGGGAGCACTTCCAGTTGAACTGCGATATTTTCGGTGAGTCCCATGTGGCCGCCGATGCCGAGATCATCGCGCTGCTCATCGATGTGCTGCGTCGGCTGGGTTTGGATCAGCAGGATTTCGTGGTCCGACTCAGCAGTCGTCAGGCCTGGCAGCGGTTCTACGAATCGCGCAACGGCGATCCCGCCCGCGCCTATGAGTTTTATCAGGTGATCGACAAGATCGAACGCGAAAAGCCAGAGATCACCGCTGAGAAGCTCCTGGCGTTGTCCATCGATGTGGCCGATGTCCGGAAGTTCATCGAGGCCGGAGAGCCCACGCCGGAATTGCAGGCGGTGCTCGACAATTTGGCTGCACGGGGTCTGCGCGATTACGTCGCCATCGACTACAACGTGATCCGTGGTTTGGCCTACTACACAGGGGTGGTCTTCGAAGCCTTTGATCGCAAGGGCGAGTTTCGGGCCATTGCCGGCGGTGGACGGTACGACCAGTTGGTCAAGTTGCTGAGCCAAGGCAAGGTCGACCTTCCTGCGCTGGGGTTCGGCATGGGCGATGTCGTCTTGCTGGAACTGCTCAAGAGCCGAGGCAAGCTACCCACCTTCAATGCCGGGTTGGACTGTGTGGTGATCATCGAGGATGAAACCCTGCGAGCGGAATCCTTGGCTCTGGTCCAAGAACTGCGACAAGCAGGGCGCTTGGTGGAGTACAGCCTGACTCCTGCCAAGGGCGACAAGCAGCTCAAGCGTGCTTTGGAACTCGGCGCCCGCTACACGCATTGGGTCCTACGCGACGAGGCGGGGAAGGTTGTCTACCGCACCCGGCACCTGATCAGCCGGTGTGAGTTGACCGGTGATCTCCAGTCAGCACTGACCACCAGTGATCCTCTGAGGTAGTCCTACTCTAGGGCCGAGCCATGGCGTTCTTGTCGTTCCACCAGATCTCCAAGGCTTATCCCGGGGTGCAGGCCTTGTCGGAAGTCTCCTTTTCCGTGGCGGAGGGGAGTTGCCACGCGCTCATGGGCGAGAACGGGGCTGGCAAGAGCACGTTGGGCAAGATTCTCGCGGGAATCGATGTGGCCGATGGCGGCGCGATTCATTTGCGCGGGGAACAGATCGCCCCGCAAAACCCCGCCGAAGCGCGGGCTTTGGGAATCGCCATGGTTCATCAGGAACTGGCTTTCTGCCCGGAACTCACCATCGCCGAGAATTTGTGTCTGGGCAGTTGGCCTCATCGGCGGGGGTGGGTGGATCGCGATGCCCTGCGCGACAAGGCTCGCCGTTTGCTGGCAGACGTGGGTTTCGACGAAGATGTGGATCGCCTCGTCGGAGAATTGACCACCGGACAGGAGCAACTCCTCCAAATTGCTGCCGCCCTGGGCACCGGTGCCCGGATTCTTGTTTTTGACGAACCCACCAGTTCCTTGTCTGCGGTCGAGAGCGAGCGCTTATTCGAGCTGTTGGCCGACCTGAAACGGCGCGGATTCACCGTGGTGTATGTGTCCCATCGCATGGAGGAAATCTTTCGCCTCTGCGATACCATCACCGTGCTTCGGGACGGGCGGCATGTGGCGACCGAACCCGCGGCGGATTCCCATCAGGACCGGTTGGTGCAGCAAATGGTGGGTCGGTCGGTGGAGCACCACGAACCCGACCACTTGGCCAAACCTCTGGGCGATGTGGCCCTTCAGGTGGAAGGACTCTCATCGGGCCAGCGCCTCCAAGAGGTGAGCCTCACCCTGCGGTGCGGAGAAATTCTCGGATTGGCCGGTTTGGTCGGAGCCGGTCGCAGCGAATTGGCTCAGGCCCTCTTCGGTTTGGATCCGGAACGTACCGGAACGGTGTCGGTCGCCGGTCATCCGTTGCCCCCCGGTGATGTGGTGGCTGCCATGGAAGCCGGTGTCGGATTATTGCCGGAGGATCGCAAACGACAGGGGTTGGTTCTGGGATTGAATTGCCGTGAAAATGGTGCGCTGGCCGTCCTTCAGCGCTGGTCGCGGTGGGGGTGGATGGACCGTCGACGGGAGCGAGATCAGATGGAGGCATTGGTCCGCCAGTTGCGGGTGAAGGCTCCCTCTATTGAGTCCGGCATTGCAGGCCTGAGTGGCGGGAATCAGCAGAAGATCGCCTTGGCCAAGTGGTTGGCCCGCGAATGCCGGGTGCTGGTGGTGGATGAACCGACCCGGGGCGTGGATGTCGGGGCCAAGGCTGAGATCCACCGCTTGCTCGATCAATTGGCCTGTGAGGGCATGGCCATCCTCCTGATCTCCAGCGAATTGCCCGAGGTCATGAAATTGAGTCGCCGACTGCTGGTGATGCGGGGCGGTCGGATTGTTGGCGAATTCCAGCGATCAGAATTTCAGCAGGCGGCGATCCTGAACCGCATGGTGGGTCATTGAGACCGCGGACCCTAATCCGTCGCCCCGCTGGAACGAGTGCCGGGGTGTAGATCGGGGCCGTATCAGCTCACAGGCCGAAATCCGCGTTCAGCGAACCGGGCCAAGGTCCATGCGTATTCGTTCACCAGTTGATCCACCACATCACGCTGCTTCATGGCCGCAGGCATGACTTCCCAGGTATAGGTCTCCATCTCGAAATGCTGGCAAAGCCCGGGTTGGGCTTGGACGGCATCGAGGACTCCGATGAGGTGGTCGGCCGTGGTGTTGAATCCACCCCGGGGTTCGGAGTGCAAAGGGATATGGAAATGGATGCGCCACTCCGGCAAGGGGACGCCCGGAGCCGGAATCGGAGTCGCCAGCGCATCGTGGAGGTCGGCATAGCGGACCAGGGATCCATTGGTCTGCCGCTCGATGACCTGGTGGAAATAAATGTCTTCGGCGAAGGCTTGCAGCGATTGGCGGATTTCTGGCGTCGGGCTCACACTGAGGGCATTGCTCAAGTGGATCTTGCTCAAACGGATGCCCGCCGATTGCAGGCGAGCCAAGGCTTCAGCCGGGGATTCGTACTCGATGGCCAGATGGCAGCAGTCGTAGTTCACCCCCAAATGCCGATCGATGCGCCGGTCATCCGGGCGGATGTCGCGGAGTTGGTTGAAATAGGTGACGCATTCCTCGGTGTTCTCGAGGGTGCACAAGGGTTCGGGTTCCAGTCCCAAATGCAGGTCGTGGCCGGTTTGTTGGGACAGCTCATCGAGGAAATCCACGCAGTCCCAAAGTTGGAGCAGGGCGCGTTTCTGTTCGTCCGGTGATCGTTGGAAGGCCTTGTAGGAGACGGGAACGGTGCTGACGCTGCCGGCCACTCCCGGTGGCAAAAGTTGAGCCAGAATACGGAAAAGCCTCTGGGTGTATTCGAGTCGCTCCGGCTGAGACCAGTCCGGGGCATACACCTGTTCCTTCACCCGTTGACCATGGAACTGACCGTAAGGAAACCCGTTGATGGTGAACACATAGGCGTTGTGGCGTTTCAACCATTCCTGAAAGGCACTGAAGGTGCCGGGTTCAATGAGCTCGCGCGAAGCCCGATCGCTCAGTCGCAGGCCGATGGCATAGGGTCGGCCCGATGAGACGCGTGCCTGAACCGCCCGGGTGTGCCGCTCCAGACCGGCGAAGGTTTCCGCCCAATCCTCTCCCCGGTGGATGTTGGTGCAATAGGCCAGATGCAGCCCGTCGGTCAGTTGCATGCCTGAGGATTGAACCCCGGCTTCCCTCGGAGCAAAAGCCCTGTTTGGGGAAAGCATCTCAACCGTCCTTTCCAGTTCTCCGCCAATCGTTACCGTCCGGGGGTGCACAGGAATTGGATTTCGGCGCTCTTCGTCACCCTGTTGGGGTTGACGCTCAACCTCTCTGCGCAGTCGGTGGTCATCAGCGAGATGATGTATGAACCCCCGGGCGGCTCGGCCTATGCGGAAGCGGAATACATCGAACTCTTCAACCCCGGGTCACTGCCCATGGATCTTTCGGGCGCGAGTTTTTCCGCAGGCATTGTCTTTACGTTTCCGTCTCCGTTTTTTCTGCAAGCCAAGGCTCGGGCGGTGATTTGTCGCAACCCGGCCCTGTTCAAATCGCGATACGGAGCCGTGCCTGGTTTGGTGCCTGGTTCCTATTCCGGAGCCCTCAACAACGGAGGGGAATCCGTCATCTTGGGCGCTTTCAACGGAACCTTGCTGGCCCAGATCAAATATGGAATCGACGGGGGCTGGCCGGTGCGGCCTGCCGGTAACGGCGGTTCTTTGGAGATCATCGATCCGGCGGGTGATTCCGGCGCCGCCTCCAATTGGCGCGCCAGCACCGAATACTTGGGCTCACCCGGATTGGCTGGAGCGGGGCCGCAAAACCGGGTGGTGATCAATGAATTGCTGACCCATACCGATCCGCCGTTGGAAGACGTGGTGGAGTTGTTCAATCGCACGGATCAGCCGATCGACGTGGGAGGGTGGTTTCTTTCCAATGATCTGGCCGACCCGTTTCGCTTCCGGATTCCTTCGGGAACGGTGATCCCACCCCGCGGCTTCCGGATGATTTACGAATATCAGTTCAACCCACTCCAGCCGGCCGCCGGTCGCACGGCCTTCACGTTTGGTGCCGCGCGAGGTGGGATCGTGACGCTGCTGTCCGCTGATACCGCCGGCACGCCTCTCCGCTGGGAAGATGTTCAGGAATTTCCAGCCAGTCCGAATGGAGTGAGCTTTGGTCGACACCCGGACGGAGAAGGTCCGTTGCTGTTGATGCAGCGCATGACGTTGGGAACCGGGATCGACAATTCCATGGATCCTTTGCTGTTGAACATTTTTCGGCAGGGGTTGGGTGGGACCAATACGCCGCATGCCCTGGGACCGGTGGTCTTTCGTCGAGTTCGATATGCCGCGCCGGCTGGGGAGATCGAGTTCGTGGAGTTGCAGAACGTGTCCAGCGAGACGGTGCCCTTGTATGACCCGGCCTATCCGACCAATGGATGGCGCATCGAGGGCGGCATCAGTTTTGCCTTCGCAGAACCGCAGGCCATGCCTCCGGGTGCAAAATGGATCGTGGCCAACACCAACAATCCTGCGGCCGTGCGCCGATTGTTGAGTTTGTCCGATTCACAGGTGGTGCTGGGGCCCTACACCGGGCAATTGGCCTCCGAAGGCGAACGCGTGAGTCTCGTTCGGCCTGATACCCCCCAATTGCCGCCCCGTCCGGATGCCGGATTCGTGCCCTACTACGTGGTGGAACACCTGGACTACCGATCGGTGGCCCCATGGCCCACGGAAGCGGCTTCTCCAGACCGTTGCCTGGCCCGCATCGTGTCCACCGAGCCCAGTTATTTGCCCTCCAATTGGCGAGCTGAAGCGTTGGTGACGGTCGAACCCTTGAAGCCCACGTTGCTGGTCGAGAGGCTTTCGGGCGGCTTGGTGCGGATTCGCACCCGAGGTCCACGGGATCGGGGATATGTCCTAGAGCGCCTGACCCTCTCCGGCATTTCCACGGTGACGGTGACGGCCACTGTACTGAGCGGCACTTACTCGGTACCCCCGGGCATTCTTCAGGGCGATGGCTCGGTGGAGCGGGTTATCGAGTTGGGCGCAGGCGAATCCGTCGAATTGTGGCGGATCCGCCTGAATCCATGATCGGAATGTCCGAAGGGGAGGTTTCCAAGAAGTGAATGTATTCTCCCCTTCGGTCCGAACGATCCAGAGTTACTTCAGTTCGTGGGATTCGACCTTCACGCCCTTCTTGAAGGTGTTGAAGCCGAACATGGAGGGCTCGAAGGTGCCCACCGGGGTCACATCGGCTTTCTTGGGGACCTCCAAGCCGGTGAGCGAGTAGGCGGCGTTGACGAAGAGTCGGCGGAGGTCTTCGCTGCGCAAATCGGTGGCGGCTCCGATCGTGGTGCAGAGGATTTGAGAGGTGTGCCCGGACGATCCCTTGTAGTCACGCAGCCAGATGAGCGGCATGGCCGGCTTGGTGAGGTTCGGCGGGTCGTTGGGTTGCATGCCGGTGAGAACCTGACCATGCATCAAGATGGTCGCATCCTTCGGGAAGTCGGGGTTCACGCCGTAGACATCGCTGGGGCCGAACACATCGAACACGCCGTTCAAGATCGGGTGCTTGGCATGGCGACCGTCGATCACGCCGCGCGTGGCTTCCTTGCCGTGGTGACCGTGGTGGTAGGTCCAAGTCTCACCCACCGTTTTACCGCCAAAGCCGCCGCCCTTGGCCGTCCAGGAGTAGGAGGCATAGGGGCTCTGCTTGTTGCGCTCGTAATTGAAGGCGTGGGTCGCTGTCCGGACCACCATCATCGGCTTGCCGCTGTCGAGGTAGCGGACGAAGTGCTCCATGTCGGCATCGGGCAGTTCGCGGAATCGGAATTGGTTGACCACCAAATCGGCCGAAGCGAGCAAGTTCATGCCCGGGATATTGGTCTGGTTGTTGGGATTGATGGTCCCATCGGCGTCCTGGGTGAACAGCACGGTGCATTTGAAGCCATGCTTCTGGCTGAGGATCTTGCCCATCTGCGGCAAGCTTTCCTCGGAACGATATTCCTCATCGCCGCTCAACAGGACGATGGTCTTGCCGTTGGCGGTTCCGGCCTTCGGTTCATAGGTCACCCAGGAACCAGCGAGGGTGGGCAGCGCAGAGGCCAGCAGCGAGACCAAGGAATAGGTCAGTGCGCGGGAGGGAGCGATCTGTTTCATAGGAGTGGCCGTCATTTCAGCATGTCCCTCGGGCGCAGGCCAGACTTTCGGCACCCGACGATGTGCGCCCGATGTGTGCCGAATGTGCGGGTCAGAAATGCGATTCGGCTTCTTACAGGATGCGCCAAAATGACGCTGAATGGCCCAGTCTCGGATGAGACGCCCGTCAGTAAGGAGGGTTATTGAGACAAAACAGCCGAAAAGCCGATTGGCCCTGCGTATGCTGAACATGCATGTGATCCGACTCAGGGGGGCAAATCTGTGAAACCTGTGTCCCTTGGAATGAGTCCGGTGAAACCAGTGAACAAATTCGCCTCAAGCGACTCCAACGTTTCCAGAGAGATGAAAACGAATTTCAAGACCAAGCGGCCCGGAACAGAGTCCCACTCGACCTCGCGCACGGCCAAGGGACTTCGGGCTCGGAAATCATCCACCCAGGCGCAGCCTCGCCGTTCACGCAAGGCAGCCGTCTCCAAGCGAACACGCCCGATCGCATTGCCACCCATGCCGGTGGTGGGCGACCGGACCCGAATCAACGTCCCGCGGAGTCCGTTGCCGCCTGGCGAGGCACTCATCCCCGTCGAAACACTGGCGACGACGCGTTCGCTTCCGATTCAGGTCGAGTCCGATTCGATCCCGGCCTCCAACTTGCGTGAAACACGCCTGCCGGACACGGCGGGTCGCGGTGTCTGGGATGAACATTCTTCCCTGAGACTCTACCTCCGCGACGCTGTGGAAACCCCGCTGCTCAACGCGAAGGAAGAGGTCGAGTTGGCCCGCCGCATCCAAAAGGGCGATGACGCGGCCCGCGAGCACATGATCCGCGCCAATTTGCGATTGGTCATCAAGATCGCCCGTGAGTACGAAGACTACGGTCTGCCCCTGTTGGATTTGGTGAACGAGGGCAACATCGGTTTGATGCGGGCGGTGGAGCGCTTCGACCCGGATCGCGGCGCCAAGCTCTCGACCTATGCCGCCTGGTGGATCAAGCAGTCCATCAAGCGGGCCCTGTCCAATCAGTCCAAATCCATCCGACTGCCCATTCATATCGTTCAGGAGTTGGCCCGGATGAAGAAGGCTGAGGTTCGCCTCGAATCCGAGTTGGGGCGTCCTGCCACCGATGTGGAACTGGCTGGAGAGTTGGAAGCCGATGTCGATGACATCCGGCGCTGGCGCGAAGCGGCGGCCGTCGGGGCGACCTCTCTGGACGCCCCGATTGGCAACGATCCTGAATCCAATCGCATCGCCGATGTGATTGCCGATGAATCGGCGGTGATGCCTTGGGCCGGTGTCAGCGAATCGAGCAATGCCGAGTTGATGCGCGAACTGGTGGGTTCACTCAACGCCCGCGAGCAAGTCATCCTCAACCAGCGTTTTGCACTCGAAGGCGGCGACCCTCGCACGCTCGAGGAAATCGGGGCCGATTTCGGACTGACCCGCGAACGGATCCGGCAGTTGGAAGCCGCTGCACTGCGCAAACTCCGCGACCGATTCCTGGCCCGCGAAGCGATGGCCGAGGTATGACGGTTGGGCGGCTGGGCGGTTGGACGGCTTGAATGCCGACTACTAAGGCCGACAATTAAGGCCCGGGTGCTGTCTTTGAAAAACGGGAGTCCTTCGAATTCGACCGACGCGTCAGTTCGAGGCGGCTCCCGTTGGCGTCTTCCGTGAGAAGCGTTCCCGGATTGTCAGCAATGCCGGTAGGAGGGTCATCGCAGCAATCATGCAAGTCGCTGTTCCGACGGCCATCACCCAGCCCAGGCTACGGATTCCGCGGTGGTCGGCAATGATCAGGCTACCGAAGCCCGCGATGGTGGTCAGGCCGGAGATCAGCACCGCTTTTCCGGTGCTCTTGCCCAGAATGGCAGGGGTTCGTTCCTCGGCGAATCGATTCAAGATGTGGATGCCGTTGGTGACGCCAATCCCGATGACCAGTGGGAGGGTCATGATATTGGCGGGATTGAACGGGATGCCCGTCATTCCCATGAAGCCCACCATCCAAAGCGCACCGATGGCGACGGGTAGCAGCGATAGCGCTACCCGAGTGGGCGAACGGAAGTGGATGAACACCAACAGGACAATGGCGCCGAGTGCCCACCCGGCCGCCTCCATGTAGGAAACCTTGAGCAGCTCCGTGTAGTGGTAGAGTTGGACGGGGGTTCCGGTGGCGGTCGGAACCACCGAACTGATTTCCCGGACAAAGGTTTCCTGAGCCCGGCGCTCCCAGACATCTTCCTTGGGATAGACCAGGAGCAGTTGTTTTCCGGTGATACCAATGAATCGGTTGCGAAGGACCAGCGGCAAGTCGGACTCCTTGAGGCCACTGGAATCATCCTGCTGCTGCAAGGTGTCAAAGGTGTCCCGGATGTCGCGGAAGAGCGCGTATTGGAAATGGCCCAATTGCCGGGCATTGGCTTCCCGATCGCCCCGGAACATGGCCGAGCGCAGTTCCGAAATGGTCACGCGCAGCGACCCCAGATTCTTGAGCAGTTCCTTTTCTTCCGGAGCGGACTTGCGCACCTCATCGGCCGCCAGGGCCAGAAGGCCCTGGAGTCCCCACAGGCGTTGACTAAAGCTGTTGAGATCCATCGGCCCGTCGGCCACTTCGGGGAAGTGGATCGTCCGGGTTTCCGCCCGGATTTCACGGATGAGCTTCAATGATTCGGTGGCGTCCTGGTTCAGGTAGTGGCCCATGGAGTCCACCCCGGCGACGGTCGGCAGAGCCTTCAGTTTGGCCTCGATCGCAGGCACCTCGGCCACGGTGGGAACCATCACGGCTCCAAACAACACGCCCTGCGCCCGTTCCTCGGAGGCTCCGTCTTTGCGCACCCGGGCTGCTTCCACCAATTTCTTTTCGAAGATCACCGACGAGAGCCCGTCGCTCTGCATGTTGAGCAAGTTGTAGTCGAAGGACACTCGCAAGGCATACACGGCGCAAACCGCGCTGATGCCCACTCCGGCACCCAGGACCCACCAGGGGCGTTCGAGCCAGAAGCGTTCGGTCCGCTCCCGCCAGTCGGGTGACGCTGACCCGTTGGCATCCAGCGCAGCAGGCCGTGGATCCGATTCTTCCCGCCTCAGGCCCTTCTCCCGCAGCAGCAGAGCCGGAAGCAGCGTCATCATGGGGACGAGGCAGATGAGCATGCCGCCACCCGTAATGATGCCCATTTCCTGGATGCCCCGGAAATCTGTGAGCGCCATGGCGAAGAAGGCGCCGGCCGTGGTGAAACAGCCGGTGAAGATGCCTTGTCCGGTGTTGACCACCGCACGACTGATGGCCGTGAACGCCGTCTCACCTTGTTTCAATTCCTCTTCGAAGCGGCTGATCAGGTGCACTCCGAAGTCGATGGCGAGTCCGATGAGCATCGGAGCGAAGGTGATGGTCAGGATGTTGAGATGGCCGACCACCAGGGTGGTGTAGCCCATCGTGTAGCAGAGGCCGACCAACAGAGAGACGACGGTCTTTTGCGGTCGGCCGCGGTGGTTGTATCCGATGAGGAAGAGCAGGGCGCACAAGACCAGGGAGATGATCGTGGCCCAGGTCGAATCCGTCGTGGATTGCTGCATTTCATCGACCTCGAGAACGGGTTCTCCGGTCAACCCCACATTGAGGCCCGACACTTCTTGGACCGTTTCAGCGATCAGCGCCCGGAACCGGTGGACCGCTTCCTCGTTCAATTCGCCCTGCCGCCACTTGAGGTCGGCCTCGAGTTCTTGAGGAGTCTTGGTATGGGTTCGCCCCAGCCATCGTTCCCAGAAGCTTTGGGAGGTCTTGGGAATTTCTTCCAACGTGGCCAGTCGCGCCTTGGCATTGACCAGATACAGACGACCCCGGTCGAAGGTGACGTACTTGGCCCGTTCCGCCTCAGGCCCGGCCCCGAAGAGGGCGTCCACACCGGGGGAGGGGGGTATTCCGGGGCGCCCCATGCTTTCACGGCAGCGTTGTACGATGCGTTCCAGAGCCGGAAGTGCTCCGATCAGGGATTCATTGGAGGCGTTGGTGGATCGGTCGGCCGAGCGGATTTGCACGCTGACCTGATGGAAGACCTCCGAGAGGTTGGTGGCCTTGGAGAATTGTTCGATGAAGGGCCTGAAGCTCCGGAGAGCCTTGAGCATCTCCTTCAAGTCGCCTTCTGGCACAAAGAGCAACGCCTTCCGTCCCATCAGGGGCAGGTCGCCCTTGTAGAACACATCGGTGAACAAGTTGGTGGGCGAAGCTTGGGTGGATTCCCGATCGAGGCGGGCTCCCAGTCGTTCCACAAACTGACGGTTCTTCTCCGGGTGATCGCTCTCCACGATGGCGACCAAATCGTCCTGACTGGGAAACTCACGTTTCATTTCCAGGAAGTTCCGATGGTATTCTTGGTCTGAACCGACGAGGTCGTTCCGGTCGACGCTGAATTCCAGTCGAGCGACGGTGTACCAGACGCAAAGGGCTGCGAGGAGGAGTTGCGGCGCGACGAACCAGGCCCGACGCCGGTCAATCACCTGCGCAAGACGGGTCAGCACTCGGACAGAGATGGAGGCGGAGGAATCCGACATGGATCGGGCGCGGAAGGTAGGGCAGGGCCGGCGAGTTGTCGCCTGCGGTTTATCTGCATCCCCCCAACAGACTGAGAGGGGAGTTACTCGGGTTTTGGCCCCAGTCCGTCACCGTTTTCGAAGGACCGTCTGCTTCAGCCACTCGGTGGCCGGGTCGGTCCAGCGGGTCACGGGGACGTCGGTCCGGCGCAGGCCGTAGCCGTGTCCGCCCTTGGGAAAGAGGTGGAATTCTGCCGGCACCTGGTTGCGTTGGAGGGCTGAAACGTAACCGAGGGCGTTTTCCACCCGCACGGGGTCATCTTGGGTGATCACGGTCCAGGTCGGCGGTGTGTTGTTGGAAATCGGCAATTCGGGAGCCACGGCATCGGCCTTCTCGGGTTGGGTCAGGTACGCCGGATAAACGAGGATCGCAAAGTCCGGACGACACGATTTCCGGTCGGCGGCATCCACCGGGGGATAGCTGCGAGTGCCGTGGTTGTTGCTCAAGGCGGCCGCAAGGTGTCCGCCGGCCGAGAACCCTAGAACCCCCATTCGCTGGGGGTCCAAGCCCCAATTGTCGGCGTTCTGCCGCATCAGACCCAAGGCGCGCTGGGCATCTTGAAGGGCGGCTTCATGCTTTTCACGCCCTTCGCGGCGAGGCACCCGGTATTTGAGCAGGACCCCGGTCACGCCAATGGAATTGAGCCACTGACAGACTTCAGTGCCTTCCAGATCCAGCGCGAGAATGTGGTAGCCACCTCCCGGACAAACCAGCACCGAAGCTCCGGTATCAAGGGTAGGGGAGGGTTTATAAACGGTCAGGGTGGGGCTCCAGACGTTGCCTAGGCGGATGACTCCGCGTCCTGCCACCAACCCTTCGCCGGGCTTGGTGAGGTCGCGCTCGGTTTCCTTCGGGGCGCCGTCGCCGGGTGCTGCCCCAGGCCATAACGGGACAGGTTGTGTCGGGGCCGCAGCCCAGAGTTGAGCGCACAGGAGCCCAACACTCATCAACCAGGCGTGACAACAACGGGAGAAGCGCATGCGCCGATGTAGGCTCAGATGACAGTGAAGGCAATCGGCAACCGAGTCGAAGCAACCGACTGGAGGTGAAATGGTTGGCATCACTGAATGTAAATAATTCTCGCGCTGCGACGTCGGAACCGCACGCTCTGCGCACCCAATGTCCGTTGTTGAACGTGTCATCTCGGTTAATTACCGGCATCAGCTCCATTTCACCGACCGCGTTTTTGCCCGGGACAATCCCGTGCTGGCGTCGGTGCTCGTGAGTGCTCACTCCCACCCAGCCGCGGCTCGGGTGAAGGTATTGCTGGTGCTGGAAGAGGCTCTTGCGGCCGCCCGTCCAGAATTGGCCCCGGAGATCGAAGCGTATTTCGGAGCCCATCAGCAGCGGTTGCAACTCGTTGATCCGCCGGTTCGAGTCACCGGCGGGGAAGTCGTGAAGAACGATTGGTCCCGGGTGGTGGAGATCCTTGAACTCATTCACCGACACCACATCGACCGGCACAATTACGTGGTGGTGGTGGGTGGCGGGGCCTTGCTGGATATGGTGGGGTTGGCGGCAGCGACGGCCCACCGGGGGGTTCGTCTCATCCGCATCCCGACGACCACGCTGGCTCAGGATGATTCTGGCGTGGGGGTGAAAAACGGCGTCAATGCTTTCGGAAAGAAGAACTTCATCGGGACGTTCGCACCGCCCTTCGCGGTCATCAACGACTTCGATTTGTTGGCCAGCCTCTCCGATCGAGATAAACGCGCGGGCTACATTGAAGCAGTCAAGGTGGCCTGCATTCGGGATTCTGAGTTCTTTGACCGGCTCGAGCAGGATGCTTCAGCTTTGGCTGCCTTCGAGCCGGAACCGATGAAGCACCTCATCCGACGCAGCGCGGAATTGCATCTCAATCACATCGCCAATGGCGGTGATCCCTTCGAGATGGGCAGTGCGCGTCCTCTCGATTTCGGACATTGGGCCGCGCACAAGCTTGAGCAAATGAGCGGTTATCGGCTCAGGCATGGCGAAGCAGTGGCCATCGGCATCGCCCTGGATGTGCTGTATTCGGTCCGACAAGGCCTGTTGGCCCGTCCGGCAGCCGAACGCATCCTGAGCCTCTTGGAGCGGTTGGGATTCACTTTGTTTGATCCTGAACTCGAGTCCGTTTCCGCTTCGGGCGAATTGGGGGTGTTGGAGGGTTTAGAAGAATTTCGAGAACACCTCGGAGGAGAGCTCACCATCACCCTGTTGAGCGACATCGGATGCGGACTAGAGGTTCATTCGATGGACATCCGTCACGTTCGACAAGCATTGCAAGATCTCGAGGCGCGGCATCGGGCTCGGGCCTGATTCCTGTAGTTCCTATTTTTGACCGTCCTACTTACGTTTTTAAATTATGAAGCAATTGGCAGTGGTCACAGGCGGTGGTTCCGGCGTGGGTCAGGCGACCGTTTTGGCGTTGGTGAACGCCGGTTGGTCGGTCGTTGCTCTCGGTCGGAGGCGCTCAGCGTTGGAAGAAACTCGTTCACTTGTGGGCGCTTTGGCCGATCGCGTCACGGTGATCGAATGCGACATCGCCCAGCAGGAGTCCGTCCGTGAAGTGGGGCGTCGCATCGAGGCTGAAATGGGCGCTGTGGAAGTGCTCGTCAACGCCGCGGGCACCAATGCGCCTCAACGGGCCCTGGAAGTGCTGTCCGATGCCGACTATCGGGCCATGATGGATACCAACCTCAACGGTGCGTACTACTGCGTGCAGGCATTCTTGCCTGGAATGCGCTACCGGGGTTCGGGCACCATTGTCAACATCATCTCCGATGCTGGCAAACAGGCCTCCCCCAAGGCGGGTCCGGCGTATGTGATGTCCAAGTTCGGGTTGGCCGGTTTGACCCAGGCCATCAATGCCGAGGAGCGAGCCAGAGGTGTTCGCGCCATCGGTATCTTTCCGGGCGACATCAACACCCCCCTCTTGAATCGCCGCCCGGTGGTTCCTGACGAGGCTGCCCGCGCCCGCATGATGCAGCCCGAAGACATCGCCGCCTGCGTCCTCTTGGCCGTCCAGTTGCCGTCCCGCGCGGTCATCGAAGAGTTGATCATCCGCCCGCGCTGAAATCGGCTATCGGTTGACCTCATCAACCAAGATCGGCCTCGAGTTTTCTCGAGCCACCGCAGTTGGCTGCCGCACTCAAAGACAATCATCGGCCAAAGGACATGCGGGTCGAAACCTCTTGGGATTCCAGGACGGGACCGAGGCAATTCAGGGGTGAAACGGTGGGTGAGCGGCAAGCTTAGCCGGTGGACTTTACGCCAATTGCAGTCGAAGTGTTGGGATGCCCAAGATGCGGAAGAAAGCCGACCTGCCCTCCAAGCCATGTGTCGTCTGCGGTCGCCCCTTCGTGTGGCGCAAGAAATGGGAAAAAGTCTGGACCGAAGTCAAATTTTGCTCGGATGCCTGCCGGATGCGAAAAAACGCCCCCACCCGTCAATGACAGCAAATCCCCCGGGAGGCCCCTCCCAAAGCCTCATGCCTCCTTTAAAAGGGACAGGCCCCTAATAGGGCCCCTAATAGGGACAGGCTTATAAAGTAATCGGAACAATAGTGATCGGAAGAATGATAGAGGGCTTTTGAAAGGGACAGGCTCCGAGATCTACCGCGATTTATTTGAAAGTGACAGGCTACGCGATTTACGGTGGTTTTTGGTTGAAGACCGTTGGTCCAAAGGTAGGCCTTCTGGATTACGGTAGAGTAATTCTAACCAATGAATTCTCGTTATTGGACCAGAGCCCTCCCTTCCCTACGGCACGGTCTTGTTTTGAGATCATGGCCTGCCTTTGGAGGCCACCTTTTTTACCAATTCAGATGAAGGTGAAAAGCGGGTGATTGAATCGATGGATACTGTCTTCAGCCCCTTGCAACCAGAACCCGCGCTGGGCGGAGACTGAAGAGGGAGGGCGTTTCCAAATTGGACACAGGGTGAGGGGAGGCCTGGCGTTTTCGTTGGAGCCAATGCTGGTGATGGAGAGCGATGGATTCGACGAAGCTGCGGGAGCCGATGACGGCACCGTCGGTAAAATAGCTGATCCGATGGAGCAATTGGCTGACCAGTCCAGGATTCCTGAGTGGTTTCTGCGGGCGGCGAGCCGAGGCTTCGGGTTTGCTCGAGGTGTTGTTGCAGGGGGGAGTCGATGAGAAAACGCCCCGCCGTTCGGCGTAATCAAAGAGTCCGGCACGATAGTGTTTGAGGGCTTGTGCAGGATTGAGGCTCAAGCTGTCTCGAACGGCCGCCAGCGCCTGATAGCCACTCAAAGCTTCGGGGCGTCCGGCCATGGCTTGGCCATAGCCGCTCCAACGGTAACGTGCCGGATCGACAACCAATCCGGCACGGACGGGGTTGAGGTCGATGTAGGCGGCGATGGTGGAAAGGGTCGAGCCCTCGGCACCGATCAGGACGCTTTTGAAGCGTTCCTCCCAGAGTGTGCCGCGCCGGCCTTGGCGGAGGTTGTGCCACTGGCTGAAGCGTTGTTTGAGTTCTTTGAGGTACTGGCTGAGATCGCCCATGCGTTGCCAGAAGCGTTGGCGCAGAGCGTCTTTTTGAATGGAGAGCAGGGAAGTGTCTGTGAGTTGCCTGCGGAGTTGCTCGACGGTTGCTGGCGGGTAAATGGCGCTGATGCGTTGGAGCAATTCTGGGTCGTTGGGAGGGGATTCTGGGCGTTTTGGGACTTCGATGAGGAGGTGGAAGTGGTTGCCCATGAGGCAGAAGGTGAGGATTTGGATGCCGCAGAAACGGGCGTACTGGCGCATCAGACGGGCGAAGTGCTCTTTTTCGATCTCGCCGAAGATGAATTGTCGATCCACCACGCGGGACATGCAGTGGTAGAAGCCGCTGGAGGCATCGGGATGGGCCTTGAGGCGTCGTGTTCTCATGAAGCGTCTGCCTCATGATTCGTTGCCTCTGGACGGATTCTTTCAGAAAAAGAGCCTGTCCCTCGAATATGTAAGCCTGTCCCTTTTCTATTCTTGGCATCTATCCGGGCGACATCGGAAAACCATTGTTGCCCCCCCGCCCGGTGGCTCCCGATGAGGCCGCCCGAACACATTGCTGCTTGTGTCTTTCTGGCCGTCCAGTTGCCGTCCCGCGCGGTTATTTGGGTTATTGGGGAGCTGATAATCCGCCCGTGCAGAGGGCATTTGCTGGGGCCTTCCGCTGTTTTTCGAGCGGAGGGCTTCGGCTTAGGACGGGGGAAGCGCTGTGGGCGGCGCGGTCGCGGCGCCTCCGGATCCCTCGTCATCGGCGTCGTCATCGGCGTTGGATTCCTCTGGGTCTTCGTCTTCGTCTGCTACGACGGTGGCCACTTCCGCCCCGATAAATCGCAGGAGTTCGAGTTTTCCAGCCCCGGTTTCGGACGACGATTCAAACATCGGGGCTGCCGAAATTCCCATTTCCTGAAATAGGGTCTCGAATTGTCCCCGCGTCTCGCGCAGCACGGCTGACTTGGTCTTGTCGACCTTGGTGAACACCAAGGCAAAATCGATGTCGGCCCCGATAAGCCACTGGACGAAATCCCGGTCGAGCTTCTGCATCGGCAGGCGGGAGTCGATGAGAACGAAGACGCGGATGAGCGATTCCCGCTGTTCGAGGTAATCAATGATCATCTCCTCGAAGCGCTCCCGAGCAGCTAAGTTCTTCTGGGCGAAGCCGTATCCAGGAAGGTCTACCAGGTGCCAATCCTTGTTGATGAGGTAGAAATTCAGCGTCTTGGTGTGTCCCGGCGTGGCCGAAACCTTGGCCAATCCGGTCTGTCCCGTGAGGCGGTTGATGAGCGACGATTTGCCCACATTGGAGCGCCCGATGAAGGCGAACTCCGGGACATCCGGGTCCGGGCAGCCATCCAGGCTGGTGGCGCTGATCACGAATTGGGCAGAGCGAATTTGCATGAAGGATCCTCAGACGAACGGCGTGCAAGGTATCGGGTTCCTGGCTCCATGGACATCTCGGATGCAGATTCCCGACAGCGGGGCTCGCCTCCCGATGCGTTGAGACTATTTTGTCCGGGTGATTCGGGCTCTGTTGCATCGGTGGACTTGGCGAATGGCCTGGCGGGAGTCTCGTACCTCTCGGGTTCGGTTGATTTGGTTTTCCCTGTCGATCTCGCTGGGAGTGGCGGCCTTGGCGGCGGTCGGATCGTTGTCAGCGACCTTGCGTGAGGCGATTGAAGTACAGGCCAAAACCTTGTTGGGTGCGGATCTGGTGTTGGCCTCGCGACAGCCCTTCTCACCGGAGGCGGAGGCGTTGGCTCGAACATTGCCCGCCTTGGAGAGGGCCCGCGAAACGAGCTTTTCCACCATGGCGGTATTTCCCGCGCTGACCAATGCCACCCGGTTGGTCAATGCGAGGGCGTTGGAAGGTGAGTTCCCGTTCTATGGTCAACTGGAGTGCGAACCGCCTTCAGCGCTGGAGGCATTGCGCCGGGGTGACGGAGTGATCCTAGATTCGAGCGTGTTGTTCCAATTTGGACTGAAGGTGGGCGATCCAGTTCATATTGGCCGTTGGAAGACCCGGATTCTTGGATCACTGGTGCGGGTGCCCGGAGACACGGTGGCGTTCTCCACGCTAGCACCTCGGGCTTACTTGCCGGCCTCCCGGTTGACGGAGACGGGGTTGTTGGGAGTGGCAAGTTTGGCGCGGTACCGGATGATGTTTCGTTGGCCCGATGCCGCTGCGGTGGAGCAATGGTTGGCCACTCATCGAACCGAGTTGCCCGGACTGCGTTTGGAGGCCGACACGGTCGATAAGCGCAAGCAGGACCTGGGTCGAACGCTTCAGAACCTGAACCGGTTTCTCAACCTGGTGGCGGCGGTTGCCTTGATCCTGGGTTCCATCGGGATTGCCAGCGCCCTTCAAGTGCATGTGGGATCCAAACTGGCGAATGCGGCCATCCTTCGATGTCTCGGGGCCGGGATCGATGCCACATCGGCCATTTACCTCGCCCAAGGTTTGGCTCTGACCACCTTGGGCACCGCGGTGGGCTTGGTCATGGGCGGACTGGTGCAACCGCTGATTCCCCGACTCCTTCAGGGTTGGCTTCCGGTCACCTTCGAGGCGCAGTTCCAGTTGCTGCCGGCGTTGGTCGCGGCCTTGGCGGGCTTCTCGGTGAGTCTAGCCTTCACGCTGTTGCCCTTGGGTGTCGTTCGATCGGTTTCACCATTGAGTGTGATCCGGGCCGACTATTCGCGAGGCGACACCTCCGATCGGCGCTGGAGGATTCGGATTGGTCTGGCCATTCTGGTGGGCCTGAGTCTCTTTGCCACCGTCCAAGCCCGTAAGCCGTGGGAAGGATTGGCCACGGTGGCCGGTTTGCTGGCGGCCTTTGGAGCCTTGGCTGGAGTGGCCCGAATGCTGACTTGGATGGTCCGGAAATGGACTCCTGCCTCCTGGCCTTTTGCCGTGCGTCAGGGCCTAGCCAGTCTACATCGCCCCGGCAATCGCACACTGCTGGTGCTAACTTCGGTGGGTCTGGGAACCTTCCTGCTCGTCACCCTCCAGTTGACCCGGGATGTGCTGTTGACCCAGTTGTTTCCCGCCGACCGCCTGCAGCAACCCAACGCCATCCTCTTCGACATCCAGGCCGATCAACGCGAGGACGTGATCGCGACAGTCCGAGCCGAGGGTTTCCCGGTGCTCGATACGGCTCCCATCGTGACGATGCGCATCGCCTCCTTGAAGGGTCGGAGAGTGGACAGTTTGCTGGCCGAGACCAATAGCCCCATCCCCGGATGGACCTTGCGACGGGAGTATCGGTCCACGTTCCGCTCCAAACTGGTGGAATCGGAACGCTTGATCGCCGGCCGTTTTGTGGCGAAGGCCTCCGAAGCCGAGGGCCCGGTGCCCATCACCGTGGAGTCGGTCATCGCCCGGGATCTGGGCCTGAGTGTCGGTGATGCGATCACCTTCGACGTTCAGGGAGTGCCCATGGAAACCCGTGTGGCGGGCCTTCGGGAGGTGGATTGGAAACAGGTTCGGCCCAATTTCTTCGTGGTGTTCCCAGAAGGCGTTTTAGAATCAGCCCCGGCCATGACCGTTTTGGCAACGCGGGTTGTGGATGCGGCCGCGTCGGCCCGACTTCAACGATCCCTGGTGGCCCGATTTCCCAATGTTTCCACGATTGATCTAACCCTCGTCTTGGAGACCCTGGATCGCGTGGTCACCCAAGCGGGATATGGCATCCGCTTCATGGCGCTCTTCACGGTGGTGACCGGCTTGGTGGTGATGGCCGGAGCGATCCTCACCGGCCGCTGGCAGCGAGTCCGCGAGATGGTCTTGCTACGGACCTTGGGAGCCAGCCGACGCCAGTTGCAGCAGGCGCTGCTGGCGGAGTACGCCTCTCTGGGAGTGATGGGGGCCTTGACCGGAACCCTGTTGGCCTGTGCCGCGGCCTGGGCCTTGGCTCGATTCGGCTTCCGCACCCCGTTCACCGCCTCCCCCATGATCCTTCTGGGCGCCGTGGTCATCGTGACCACCTTGACCGTGGTGGTGGGCTTGTTTTCCAGTCGCGGTATCACCCGGCAGTCGCCCTTGGAGGTCTTACGCAGTGAGTCGGTGTCGTGATTCGGTTTCGTGAGGGGTAGGGGGGCGTCAATCTCTCGTCATCCTTGGGTTTACAAGGCGGGGTTGCCCCGACCACAATGCCCACACGGTTGGCGATCTCGCTAACCGGCCTTGTATGACCGCCGATATCCGACACGACTGGAGCCTCGAGACCCTCCGCGAACTGTATGACACGCCGCTCTTGGAACTGGTGTTCCGGGCGGCCAGCGTGCATCGGAAGTTCCACGATCCGGCCGAGATGCAGGTCAGCAAACTCATCTCCATCAAAACCGGAGCCTGTCCCGAAGACTGTTCCTACTGCGCCCAGTCTTCTCGGTATTCCACCGGGGTCAGCCCGGAGCGCCTGATGGAAAAGGAAAAGGTGGTGGAAATAGCCCATCGCGCCAAGCAGGCCGGAGTCTCCCGCGTGTGCCTCGGAGCGGCGTGGCGCGAGGTGAAGGACAACGCCCAGTTCGACCGCGTTCTGGACATGGTCCGCGGGGTCACCGACCTCGGCATGGAGGTGTGCTGCACGCTCGGCATGCTCAGTGAGCATCAGGCCAAGCGCCTCGAAGAAGCCGGACTTTACGCCTACAACCACAACGTCGATTCGTCGGCCGAGTTCTACGAGACCATCATCACCACCCGCACTTATGCGGATCGGTTGAAGACGCTCGAAGAAGTCCGCAAGACCAACGTGACGCTGTGCTCGGGCGGCATCATCGGTCTGGGCGAGACGGTGGACGATCGGTTGAAGATGCTGCAGACGCTCCTCCAAATCGAGCCGCACCCGGAGTCGGTACCCATCAACATCCTGAGCAAGGTCGCCGGCACGCCCATGGCGGAGAACCCGGATGTGCCGGTTTGGGATGTGATTCGCATGATCGCCACGGCCCGCATCGTCCTGCCGCGCTCGGATGTGCGCCTGACCGCCGGTCGGGTGAAGCTCGACGACACGGCCCAAGCCCTGTGCTTCATGGCCGGAGCCAATTCCATCTTCAGCAGCGAGACCGAATTCATGCTTACCAAGGCCGTGCCGTCGCCGAGTTATGACCGGGATGCCGAGTTGCTCAAGGCGCTGGGCCTGCGCATGCGGGAACCTTTCAAGCACGGTCGGACGCACCCCGCTCAGGAGACCGGTTGCAGCGTGGCGGGTTGACTGGGGCCAAGAACCGGACTCTTTCCGGCGGGCGCGGTATTGGAGTCTTCTCGGTAGCCCACAACTGGGCCTCAAGCTTTGGGGCAGGGAAGCCGATACACCCCATTGGCCCTGCGGCCGATGCCCATGCCTGAAATTCGCGAACCGCTTTCTGCTGCCAAACCCGTTTCTGTCCGGACTGCGGAATCCCGTTCCGGACCCTACCCGGCTCCTCGCACTCGGTGGCAGCGGGTGATGTTTCGATGGGGGCTCTGGCCTCAGTTGCGCAATCCGTTGTCTTTCCGCTCGAGCCTCACGGTGGCGTTCCTCCTCTTCGCGCTCATGCCGACCCTGGTTTTCGGACCTTGGTTGGATCGCACTCTCCAAAACGCCTCGATCGAGAACGGTCGCGGTCGGGTGTGGTTGCTGGTGGCTTTGCTGGTTTTGGTGGCTGTCGCTTTGGCTTTGGCTTCCTGGTTGTCGGCCCGATGGGCTGGACCTCTCGATGCGCTGCCCCGTCGTCTGAGATCTCTCCATACCGAGGAGGGCGTGGATAGCGTTTTAACCCAAGACCGCTTGGCCCCGGATGAGTTGCGGGATATCCACGACTCGCTCCTGACTGTGCGCCGTCGGATCGTCCGCGACCTGGCCGATGTCGATGCGACCCACCAGCAGATGGACCAAACGACCTCGGATCTCGTCCGTGTGCGGCAGTCCGTTGAGAATCAGGTGTTGGAGCGCACGCAGGAATTGACCGAAAAGCTGCGGCGCGCTGAGAAATCGGAGAGATCCAAGGGGATGTTCTTGGCCCAGTTGAGCCACGAGATTCGCACCCCGCTGAATGGGGTGCTGGGAATGCTTCAGCTCCTGGAAAAGAGTCCGCTCAACGCCGAACAGCGCGACTGGTTGGACACTCTCCGGTCCAGCGCTGGAACCTTGCTCAATGTTCTCAACGACAGCCTCGACTATTCCAAGATCGAGTCAGGCAAGATGCGGTTGCTGTCCGAAGAGTTTGAACTGCGGGAAGCCTTGCAGCGCGTGGCCAAGCTCTTTGCCCCCTTGGCGGAGGAAAAGAAGTTGATGTTGGAGGTTCGGTTGGACCCTCAGTTGCCCGAACGGGTGAAAGGCGATGCCGACCGACTGGCTCAAGTGGTTTCCAATCTGGTCTCCAATGCCATCAAGTTTACGCACAAGGGGATGATCCAGGTGTCGGTGCAGCTGACCAGTCGTGATGTCTCCTTGGTCGGCGTGCGGATCGAAGTGGACGACACCGGGATCGGCATGGATTCCGAGACCCAAGAACGCCTGTTTCAGGCCTATTATCAGGCGGAAAACCAGAGCCAACGCCGGTTTTCGGGTGGCACCGGCCTCGGGTTGGCTATTTCCCGTCAGTTGATCCAGTTGATGGGGGGACAAATCGGGGTTCGCAGTCGTCCCGACCAGGGCACGCAAATCGCCATGGATCTCGTGTTCCCCACGGTGGAGGCGCGGCCCGGATCATCCGCGGGCGGGGGAATGGTTCCCCAGGCTCCGAAGCCCATTCGTGCGCTGCGGTTGCTGGTGGTGGACGATGATCCGACCAGCCAGAAGTTCATTCGCATCCTGCTCGCGCGCGCCGGGTACGAGGTCAAGACGGTCGATACGGCCGAGGCCATGCTGTCCGATTGGATTCTGGGGACTCGTTTCGATGCGGTCCTTCTCGATTTGCAATTGCCGAAAATGAGTGGCCTGGAATTGGCCTGCCGTCTGCGTGAATTGGAGGCCGCCTCGGTGGTGACTTCGGCTTCGGCTCGATCTGGAACAGCCCGGCCCGGTGCCCGCACCCACCTCATCGCCCTCACGGCCAGCGCCCTCGAAGAAGACCGTCGGCAGGCCATGCAAGCCGGCTTCGACCAGTTCTTGGCCAAACCGCTCCGCGTGTCGGAGTTGGAACGTGCCTTGGAACAAGTGGGCACACTGGGTTGATTCGGTGGGGTAGTTCCCCAGGTGAATCCGAAGGACGCTGTTTGGTGTCGTTGTCGGCGGGGTTCCCTCGACAGCGCTCGTTCCGTGAGTGTACATTTCGGATCACTCTTTCCCCAAAATGATCCCCACCTCTCGCACTGGATCCCGTCTGGCCGTGATGGCCGGAGTTCTCGCTGCCACCGCTACGCTCGCGCTGCAGGCCCTCGAAGTGTCCGGGCCAGGACGCCGCATTCTCGCTGCCGATGATTCCACCCGGCGATTGGCCATCATCGCTCCCGATGGTTCCTTTGAGTGGGAAATTCCGGTGACCGCCATCCACGATGCGCACGTGCTGCCCAACGGCAACGTGCTCCTTCAGCAGGGCTGGACCAAGGTTCAGGAGGTCAATCGCGACAAGAAGGTGGTCTGGGAATACGACGCGGCGAAGGCCAACCCCGGCAAACCGGTTGAGGTGCATGCCTTTCAGCGGGTGGAAAACGGCCTGACGATGATCGCTGAGTCCGGCCCGGCCCGGATCATTGAAGTGGATCGCAACGGCAAGGTTCAACGCGAGGTGAAGCTGCAAGTCGATCACCCGAATGCGCACTCCGATACACGCCGCGTCCGCAAGATCGCCAATGGTAATTACCTGGTGGCCCACGAGGCCGATGGTCGCATCCGGGAATACGATGCGAAGGGCAAGATCGTCTGGCAGTATGACATCCCCCTCTTCGGCAAGGAGCGCAAGGGCGGCCACGGTCCCGAGGCTTGGGGCAATCAGGCCTACAGCGCCATTCGTCTGTCCAATGGCAACACCCTCATCGGCGGCGGCAACAACCACAGCGTTCTCGAGGTGGATCGCGCCGGTAAGATCGTGTGGCAGGTCAACCAGAACGACCTCCACGGCATCACGCTGGCTTGGATCACTTGTGTGGATCGTTTGCCCAATGGCAACACGCTCATCGGCAACTGCCACGCCGGCCCGGAGAATCCCCAGTTCATTGAGGTGACTCGCGACAAGAAGGTGGTCTGGACCTGGAAGGACTTCACCCGCTTCGGCAACTCCACGCCGGTCGTGGCCGTGTTGCCGCCGCGCAAGTGAGCCGGGTTTCCATGGCCTGGCTGCTGTCGACTTCGAGCTGGATGAGGGCCCGCGCTGCCGCGCTGACGCTGAGTCTCGCGGCGACGCTCACCTGCGGTGCCGCAGAGGCGGGGACCACAGCTTCGGCCGGGTCTTCGAACACCGTTCCGACGCGGGATCCCAGGCGCTCGCATTGGGCCTTTCAGGCCATACGAAAGCAGGTGCCCCCGGTTCAGCTCTCTGCCGATCGGAGCGAAGCCTCGTCGAATCCCATCGACGCATTCATTGCTCAGCGGTTGCGTGACAAGGGGCTGCCGCTTCCTCAAGTAGCCAACCGACGAGCGTTGATCCGGCGAGTGACCTACGACCTCACGGGGTTGCCGCCGACGCCTGAGCAAGTCGAGGCCTTCGTGCACGATGTATCGCCGCAAGCCTGGGAGCATCTGATCGATCGCCTGCTCGAGTCGCCCCATTACGGAGAGAAGTGGGGACGGCATTGGCTCGATCTGGTGCGCTTCGCCGAGACCAATAGCTACGAGACCGATGAGGCCAAGCCCCACGCCTGGCGGTACCGCGACTACGTCATCCGCGCCTTCAACGCCGACAAACCCTACGACCGGTTCATTCGGGAACAATTGGCTGGCGACGAACTGCCCGACGGTGGTGCCGACGGTTTGATCGCCACCGGTTATTACCGTCTGGGGATTTGGGACAACGATCCGGCCGACCGGGAACTCGCGCTCTACGACCAACTGGATGATCTGGTCGCCACCACGGGCCAAGTCTTCCTCGGGCTGACCGTCGATTGCGCCCGCTGCCACGACCACAAGATCGATCCCATCTCTCAGCGGGATTACTACGCGCTGCTGTCGTTTTTCAGGAACATCCACCCGTACCGCAACGGCGGGGCGACCGACGAGGTGCCGTTGCCCGGTGAGAAACAACCCAAAGCCCTGGCCGTGACCGAGCCCGGGACCGTCGCTCCGGTCACTCACCTCCTGCGACGCGGCAATCCCGCCAGCCCGGGCGAGGCGGTGGAGCCAGGCTTCCTTTCGGTGTTGGGCTCTTCGTCTCCGGTCATCGCACCGCCGCCTTCTGGGCGTTCCTCCGGCCGTCGTCGGGCCTTGGCTGATTGGATTGCTGCGCCCGACAACCCGCTGACTGCCCGAGTCATCGTCAACCGGGTTTTCCAGCATCACTTCGGCCGCGGGTTGGTGCGCACGCCGAGCGACTTCGGACTCCAAGGAAGCCTTCCCACGCATCCTGAACTGCTCGATTGGTTGGCCGGGCATTTCGTTCAGGACGGCTGGAGTCTCAAGCGGTTGCACCGGTTGATCCTGACCTCGCAGTCCTACCAAGCCTCCGCCACGCCCACGGCCGAAGCCCTGAAAGCGGATCCCTCCAACGACTTGTTCTCCCGATTCGAAATGCGCCGATTGACCGCCGAAGAAATCCGGGACTCGGTGCTGTGGGTGGGCGGCTCGGGCAATCCGAGGATGTACGGGCCCGGGATGTATGTGGCCTTGCCCAAGGAAGTGCTCGCGAGCCAATCCGTGCCCGGAAAGGGGTGGGGCGATTCTCCCAAAGTGGAACAGGCGCGTCGGAGCATTTACATCCATGTGAAGCGCTCGCTGCTCTCACCGGTGTTGCTGTCGTTCGATTTGGCGGAGACCGACCGATCGACTCCGGTGCGATTCGCCACGACCCAGCCGACCCAAGCGCTGGGAATGCTCAATGGAGCCTTCTTCAACGACCAGGCTCGTACTTTAGCCGATCGCATTCGCGCCGAGATGGGGAGCCAGCCCCGGGAGCAAGTGCGACGGGTTTTGCACCGGGTTACATCGCGGCCACCTTCCGACCGGGAGATTTCGCAGGGCGTGGCCTTGCTCCAATCCCTGACTTCGGAAGAAGGACTGGGCGCGACGGCAGCGCTGGATGCGTTTTGTCTGCTGGCCTTCAACCTCAACGAATTCCTTTACCTCGAATGACGCCGCTTTCATCGAATCCCTCAGGAAAATCGGGGTCATTTTGTCGGCGCACCCGGCGTGAATTCCTCTGGCAAGCGGGCGCGGGTTTCACGGGCACGGCCTTGGCTGGCTTGATGGCGTTGGAGGGGTCCAAGCTTCAGGCCAGTTCCGGTGCTTCAACGGGGAAGGATACCAATCCCCTGAAGCCCCGGCGCCCGCATTATCCGGCCAAGGCCAAGAGCGTCATCTTTCTCTTCATGTATGGCGGCCCGAGCCATATCGACACCTTCGACCACAAGCCGAAGCTCAACGCCCTGGACGGCAAGACCATCGCGGTGAAGACCTTCGGCCGCGGCGGCAAGCGCAACGAGGGGCGCGTGGTGGGTACGAAGTGGGACTTCAAGCGGTACGGGCAAAGTGGAAAATGGGTGAGCGATCTGTTCCCGCACATCGGTGGCTGCGTCGACGACATCGCCTTCCTGCACTCGCTGACAGCCGACTCGCCCATCCATGGTTCGGCGATGCTGCAGATGAACACGGGCAAGATCCTTTCGGGCAGCCCGTGCTTGGGTTCTTGGGTGAACTATGGACTGGGCAGCGCGAGCGAGAACTTGCCGGGCTTCGCCGTGATGCTCGATCCCATCGGTGGACCGATCTCCGGGGCCAAGAACTGGGCCAGCGGCTACATGCCGGCGACTTATCAAGGGACGGTGCTGCGTTCGGCGGGAGATCCCATCCTGGACCTCCAACGCCCGACCGGGATGGGGGCGGGCACTCAGCGCCGGGTGCTGGATGCGTTGCGTGATTTCAATGCCGACCATGCTGCTCTGCATCCGGAGAACTCCAACCTCGCCGCACGCATCGCGAGCTATGAGCTGGCCTTCAACATGCAGCGCCATGCGCCCGAGGCGGTGGATCTGACCCGTGAGACTGCGGCCACCCGTCGCCTCTACGGCCTCGACGACCCGCGCACCGAGGAGTTCGGCCGTCGCTGCCTCTTGGCGCGCCGGTTGGTCGAGCGGGGGGTGCGCTTCATTCAGCTCTATGCCGGCGGGGCTCACAACGACGACAACTGGGACGCCCACACCGACATCGAGAAGAATCACAATTTCCACGCCGGTCGAACGGACAAGCCTATTGCTGGGTTGATTCAAGACCTCAAGCAACGGGGCATGCTCGAGGAGACTCTGATCGTGTGGGGCGGTGAATTTGGTCGGCAGCCCACGGCGGAATACGAGAAGGGCACCGGGCGTGACCACAATGCCTACGGCTTCACCATGTGGATGGCCGGCGGGGGTGTGAAGGGCGGGGTGAGCCACGGTCAGACCGACGACATCGGGGCCAACGCGGTCGAGCATCCGCTACACGTGAAGGATCTCCACGCGACGGTCCTGCACCTCATGGGCCTCGACCCCAACCACCTGAGCTTCTTCCACGGCGGACTCGACCAGAAGCTCGTCGGCGTTGAAGAGGTCCAGCCCATCCGGGCCATCTTGTAGGGCTCGCGCGGTGTTGGGAGTGTGATGGATCCCATGAGCTGGCGATTGACGCTCGTCTCAGTTGAGACTACCCATAGACTCAGATGGGAACTTCTGACACCCAACTCAAATCAAAGGCTGCCGCTCCAAGTGAGATCGTCCGCCGTAAACCTCGACCTGCGGCTGCCTCCAGGCTGTCCGGTGAGGGCGTGGTCCAATTCTGTGTTCAAGGACACACCGCTTCATCCACGGCGATGAAATTCACGCCTTCGAAGCTGGTTGAGGTCCTTCAGGTGGGTCTGCCGTTCGGGGAACTTCAGGATTTGCAAACCCGTCTCGCCGTGGTGTCCGAGAGACTGGCTCCGATGTTGGGCATTTCCAAAGCCACCTTCCACCGTCGAAAGGGCGATTCCAGAAAACTATCGCCCGCTGTTTCCGATCGTGTGGTTCGTTACGCCAGACTCTTGGGATTTGCTCTGAAGGTCTTCGGCAATCTCGGGGATGCCAAACAATGGCTCAATGCTCCCCAGTTCGGCCTCGGTGGGGCTGTGCCGCTGGAGTATGCAAAGACAGAGATCGGAGCTCGCGAGGTTGAAAATCTCCTCGGGCGCATTGAATACGGGGTTTATTCCTGATGACGCGGGCTTGGCGCATCGTGCGGGAAGACCATGGCTCCACTGCCTTTGATGGCGAAGGAGCTTGGCGTTTTGGTGGCCGGTGGAACTCGCGTGGGACGCGCACGGTTTACACGAGCGCCACCCTTTCTCTCGCGGCCCTCGAAACACTGGTTCACCTCAATCCACCCGTGGCTTTCAAGTATGTGGCCATCCCGATCGAGTTCGACGAGGCGTTGGTTGAGACGTTCGCCACCAGTGACCTGCCTGCCGACTGGAACGAGGAGCCTCCCCCGCCTTCCACAGCCGAAATTGGCGATCGTTGGGTGAAGGAGTCGCGCTCTGCAGTGCTGGAACTGCCCAGCGTTATCATCCCCGCAGAGCCTAACTACCTGCTCAACCCGGCGCATTCCGATTTCAAGAGGATCCGCATCGGCAAGCCTACGCCGTTCTCCTTCGATCCCCGTTTGATCTGATCTCTCTCCCTCCATCCGAAATGGGGGAGTGCGTGGCTGATTTCTGGTCCCGATTTGTTTGAGCAGCGGGTCCTCTTTTGTGGGGCCCTTACTGCGCCAGCTCGCGGGCGGCGCGGCGGCGGATGGCGTAGCGTTTGACCAGTTCATCGGCAATCACGCCCGCTAGGATCACTGCGCCGATGATGGCGAACTCGATATTGCTGTGGTTGGTCACCAGCGTGACCACGTTGCGCAGTACAAGGATGAGGGCCGTGCCGATGATCACTCCCAGAATAGAACCTTCGCCGCCGCGCAGGCTGCAGCCGCCGAGCACGGCCGCGGCGATGGCGTAGAGTTCGTAGAAATTGCCGAAATCCACGGGCTGGGCTGAATTCACATCCAGCACAAAGAGCACGCCCCCGAGCCCCGCCAGCGTGGAGCAAAGCACATAGGCCAGCACGATCATGCGCGAGGTGTTGATGCCACTGTAGCGCGCCGCGTTCTCGTTGTTGCCCAGGGCCAGCAAGTAGCGGCCGTAAATGGTTCGATTGAGAAACACCGCCGCAGCAAGGGCCACGACGACCAACACTGCCCAAGGCGCCGGGATTTCGAAGCCCTGAATGCCCGGCACCGGAATCTTGCCGGTGGCCAGCACGCGCAGGCCCTTGTAGCCATCGGCGAAGCCCACGGTCTGGTCGGCCGTGAACCCGCGGGTGACGCCGCGATAGAGCATCAGACCGCACAGGGTGACGATGAAGGGCTGCAGGCGCAGTCGGGTGATCAGGAGGCCGTGGGCCAGACCGATGCCCACCGAGACGGCGATGACCGCCGCCAGGGCCGCCGGCAGCGACCAGTGCTGCACCGTGAGGAGCCACGGCAGACCGCAGCCCACGAGGCAAATGACCGAACCAATGGAGAGGTCGATGCCGCCGGTGACGATGACGAAGGTGACACCGATGCCGATGACCCCGAAGAGGGCGGTGCGGCGGATCAGGTTCTCGATGTTGTAGCCCGAGCGGAAACTCTCGCTGGCCCAGGTGGCGAAGAGGCAAACCGCAAGCAGGAGACCAAAGATGCCGAGCAGCTTTTTCATGGATGCAAATCAGGAGAGGCAGGGTGGGCTGAATGGGCAGACGAGGCGGTTGAAGCGGTCGAAGCGGTAGAAGCGGTTCCGGTGGCCAGATGCATGATGGCTTCTTCGCTGAGTTGGTGACGGGCCAGTTCACCGGTGATGCGGCCCTCGTGCATCACCAGCACGCGGTCGCTCATGCCGAGGATTTCTTCCATTTCGCTGGAGGCGAACAAGATCGCCACGCCTTGGGCGGCGAGTTCTTCCATCAGGCGGTAGATTTCCTGCTTGGCCCCGATATCGATGCCTCGGGTGGGCTCGTCGAGGAGCAGTACCTTGGGTTTGAGGGCGAGCCATTTTCCGATGACCACCTTCTGCTGGTTGCCACCCGAGAGAAACTGGACCACCTGCCGATCGTTGGGGGTCTTGATGCGCAGCGACTGCATCATCTCCGCGCTGAGGGCCTCCTCGCGAGCGGCATCGCGGAATCCGTGTCGTTGGTCTTGCCGCAGGCTGGCCAGGCTCACGTTCTCGCGCACGGGCATGCCCAAGACCACGCCCTCGCGTTTCCGATCTTCGGGAACCAACGCCAAGCCAGCGGCGATGGCTTCTGCTGGTTTCTGGGCCTTCAATGGCTTTCCGCCGACATGCAGAGTTCCTCCCACGGCCGGTTGGACACCGAACAGCGCGAGCAACACCTCAGTGCGGCCTGCTCCGACCAATCCGGCCAAACCGACCATTTCGCCGGCCCGGATTTGGAACTTCAGCGGATGGGTGGGATGG
>Ga0255092_1000136_pt1 | contig 34797 bp, 33 predicted proteins | sample Colum_Yuk_RepC_8_2_FD_188454 | JGI IMG/M metagenome (GOLD analysis project Ga0255092, IMG submission 188454) | Freshwater microbial communities from Columbia River, Oregon, United States - Colum_Yuk_RepC_8d | ecosystem: Environmental > Aquatic > Freshwater > River | place: USA: Oregon...
TTTCTGGCGATTGCGGGCTACGCCACATGGCGGATGACGCGCGGCCGCAGACGGCTGTTCCGCCGCCGCCTGCGCACACTTGCGCCGTTCTCCAGCCCCGTCGCGGTTGAAGCCAGCATCGGGCGCAACGACGAGAGCTGACGTTTGTGCTGGAAAAGCTGGGCTGAACCTGCCAGCCTTTGTTGAAAGAGGGGGGCGGGCATGTCTGATCCGATCGAGGTTCTGGATTTCTGGTTGGGCGAGGTTGGCCCCGCTGGCTGGTATGCCGGGGGCGAAGTGCTGGATCTGGAATGCCGGATGCGCTTTGGCGATGTGTGGCAGGCGGCCCATGACGGTGGGCTGGAACATTGGGTCGATGGTCCGGCAGGCACCTTGGCCTATCTTGTGATCTGCGATCAATTGGCCCGCAACATGTATCGCGGCACCGCCAAGGCCTTTGCCACGGATCCCCGCGCCTTGGCGGCCGCGCGGATTGCCGTGGCAGAAGGCTGGGATATGGCCGCACCGGAACCCGAGCGGCAGTTTTTCTACATGCCCTTTGAACATTCCGAAAACCCGGCAGATCAAGCGCTTGCCGTGCAGCTTCTGACCGAGCGGCTGTCGTCTGATCCCGAGATGGCCCTGCATGCCCGGGCGCATCAGGCGATCATTGCCCGCTTTGGCCGCTTTCCTTTCCGCAATGCGGCCTTGGGCCGGGCCTCGACCCCGGAAGAGGCGGTGTTTTTGGTGGACGGCGGCTATATGACCGAGGTCAACCGCCTGCGCGCCAGCCATGCAGCCAGCGCATAGGGGGCGGGCGTCAGCATTGTTGCTTGGTTGAACCTGATAGTTTAATGGCAAACTACTTTTTCTGAGGGAGGGAAAGATGGCGGGCCAAAACTTTGACGTGGTGGTGATCGGGGCTGGACCGGGGGGCTATGTGGCAGCCATTCGGGCTGCGCAACTGGGCCAGAAGGTCGCCATCGTGGAGCGCGAAAATCTGGGCGGCATCTGCCTGAACTGGGGTTGCATCCCGACCAAGGCGCTGTTGCGCTCGGCCGAGGTGTTCCATCTGATGCATCGCGCCAAAGAATTCGGCCTGAAGGTCGAGGGGGCGTCTTACGACCTTGATGCCGTGGTGGCCCGCTCGCGCGGGGTGGCCAAGCAACTTTCCGGTGGCATTGGCAATCTGATGAAGAAGAACAAGATCACGGTTTTCATGGGGGCAGCGACTTTGCCCAAGGCCGGCAGCGTCTCGGTAAAAACCGACAAGGGGGTCGAGGAATTGACCGCCAAGGCGATCATTCTGGCCACCGGGGCGCGGGCGCGCGAATTGCCAGGGTTGGAGGCGGATGGCGATCTTGTCTGGACCTACCGTCACGCCCTGCAACCAAAGCGCATGCCGAAACGGCTGCTGGTGATCGGATCGGGCGCCATCGGGATTGAATTTGCAAGCTTCTTCAACACGTTGGGCGCCGATGTTACGGTGTGCGAGGTGATGGACCGCGTGCTGCCGGTGGAAGACGCCGAGATCAGCGCCTTTGCCAAGAAAGCCTTTGTGAAGCAGGGCATGAAGATCTTGGAAAAGACCACGGTCAAGAAGCTGGACCGCAAGCCCGGGGTGGGTGTGACAGCTCATCTTGAAGATGCGAAAGGTACTGTAACCTCTGAATTCGACACGGTTATTTCTGCTGTGGGCATTGTTGGAAACGTCGAGGGTCTGGGGCTTGAGGCGCTTGGCGTCAAGATCGACCGTACCCATGTGGTGACAGATGAATTCTGCCGCACCGGGGTTCCGGGGCTTTATGCCATTGGCGACATCGCCGGCGCTCCATGGTTGGCGCACAAGGCCAGCCACGAGGGCGTGATGGTGGCCGAACTGATCGCAGGCGGTCATCCGCATCCGATCAAACCCGGCTCGATCGCCGGTTGCACCTATTGCCACCCGCAGGTCGCCTCGGTCGGTATGACAGAGGCGCGCGCCAAAGAGGCGGGGCATGAGGTGAAGGTGGGCCGGTTCCCCTTTATCGGCAATGGCAAGGCGATTGCGCTTGGCGAAAGCGAAGGCTTCATCAAGACGGTGTTCGACGCCAAGACTGGGGAGCTGCTCGGCGCGCATATGATCGGCGCCGAGGTGACGGAGTTGATCCAAGGCTATGTCATCGGCCGCTCGTTGGAGACGACCGAGGAAGACCTGATGAACACCGTCTTCCCGCACCCGACCCTGTCGGAAATGATGCACGAGGCGGTGCTGGATGCCTATGGCCGGGCCTTGCATATCTGAGCTGGATAGATTTTCTTGCGCTTAAATCGGGGGGCGAACGGCCCCCCGTTCCGTTTGTAAAGGACGCCTTATGCGCAAGGGTTTGACAATTTTTGCGATTTGGGCCGCTGGCCTTGGGGCGGCGGGCCAGTTTGGCAAGATGTCGGTGGCCTATCCTGCGCTGGAGTTTGTCTATTCCGGCCATTCGGCTGACGGTTACCCTGCGCAATCTGCGGTGGCCATCGGGCTTATTCTGTCGGTCGTCGGCATGGTCGGGCTGGTTTTCGGCACAACAGCAGGGCTGATTGTGGCCCGTATCGGCGCGCGTCGGGCGCTGGTTGCCGCCTTGGCCTTGGGGGCGGGCATCAGTTTGGTGCAAGCCAGCTTTCCACCTTATCCCGTCATGTTGCTGACCCGCGTGCTGGAGGGGGCATCGCATCTGGCGATTGTGGTGGTTGGCCCGACGGCGATTGCCGGTCTGGCCTCTGCGCGGTTCCAAGGGGCCGCGATGACCTTGTGGTCCTCGTTCTTTGGGGTGGCTTATGCCGTGCTGTTCTGGCTTGGGCCGGACCTCATAGCGGAACAGGGGCCGGGCGCACTTTTCACCCTGCATGCCGGATGGATGGCACTCTTGGCCGCGATCTTGTGGTTTTTGCTGCCGGGGGATCGCGAAACTGCGCATCGTGGCAAGGCCGAGTCTCTGCTTGCCGCCCATAGGGCGATTTATGCTTCCCCTTGGCTTGCCGCACCGGCGACGGGCTTTGTGTGCTATACGGTGACCTATGTTGCGGTATTGACGCTTTTGCCTGCACAAATGGGCGATATGGGTGGGTTTATTGGCGTGGCCATGCCGCTGGTGTCCATCGCGGTTTCCCTGAGCTTGGGCGTTTGGTTGTTGGGCCGGATGCCGGCTGTGCAACTGGTGCAGGGCGGATTTGCAGCGGCCATCCTTGCCGCATTTGGCCTGTGGCTGGCATGGGGTGGGGCTTTGGCGGTGGGATTTGCGCTTGGCATCGCCGCCAGTCTGGGCATCGTGCAAGGCGCGAGTTTTGCAGCGCTGGCCCAGTTGAACCCCGAAGCTGAAGACCGCGCCAAGGCGGCAGGGGCGATTGCGCAACTGGGCAATCTGGGCACCACATCAGGCACGCCACTGTTGGTTTGGGCCATGGAAAAGGCCGGTCACACCGGCCTTGCCCTGTTCTTGATCGGCTTTTCCGCGCTTGGGATCGTGATCCATGCCGCACAAAAACGGCGGCGGCAGATCAGCGCTGAACCGCGCCCCCTGCGCTGACCCAATCGCCAAAACCGCCAATATTATGGGCGGTGTAGCCCATCCGGGCGAGCTGCTGCGCCGCTTGCCCGGCGCGGCCCCCGACCGCACAGAACACCGCGACGGGCTTTGCCGGGTCAAGCCGCTTGTCGTGGTCGGGACCTTGAGCATTGGCTTTCAGCGGCACCAATGACAGCGGAATATGCACCCCGTCCTTGGCTGTGCCAGAGGCTGCGATTTCCCCCGCCTCGCGCACATCAAGCAGCGTGATTTCCCCCTTTGCCGCCAAGGCGACGGCATCAGCAGCGGTGAAACGCGGGGCGGTTGAGCCAAAGATTTTGAACATGCGGGATTACCTTTCAGGTCGGGTTTGCGACAACATATTCCACATCGAGAATTTGTAAAGCCCCGGACGGCAAGGTTCACTCTATGTTCACATTTTCTGGTTGGAAAGCCGGGCAATTCCTCCTACATCTGGTCGGGTCTGGTGGGGTGCAACATGGCTGAACAGAAGTTCATCGAGGTGCGCGGTGCGCGCGAACATAACCTCAAAGGTGTGGATGTTGACATTCCGCGCGATCAGCTGGTGGTGATCACCGGGCTGTCGGGGTCGGGCAAATCCAGCCTTGCCTTTGACACCATCTATGCCGAAGGCCAGCGCCGCTATGTCGAAAGCTTGTCGGCCTATGCCCGGCAATTTCTTGATATGATGGGGAAACCGGACGTTGACCATATCTCGGGCCTGAGCCCGGCGATTTCCATCGAACAGAAAACCACCTCGAAAAATCCGCGGTCAACCGTCGGGACCGTGACCGAGATTTACGACTATTTGCGGCTGTTATTTGCCCGTGTTGGCACGCCGTTTTCTCCCGCCACCGGTCTGCCGATCACGGCGATGCAGGTGCAGGACATGGTCGATGCGGTGATGGCGATGGAGGAGGGCACGCGGGCCTACCTTCTGGCGCCCATCGTGCGCGACCGGAAGGGGGAATACAAAAAGGAATTTCTGGATCTGCGCAAGCAAGGCTTCCAGCGGATCAAGGTGAACGGCGCCTTTTACGAATTGGAAGAGCCGCCCACGCTGGACAAGAAATTCCGCCATAACATCGACGTTGTGGTCGACCGGATCGTCGTGCGTGAAGGCTTGGAAACCCGACTGGCAGACAGCTTCCGCACCGCGCTGAACCTTGCGGATGGCATTGCGGTGATTGAAACCGCACCGGCCGAAGGCGAGGGCCAACGCACCACCTATTCCGAGAAATTTGCCTGTCCGGTCAGCGGCTTTACCATTGCCGAGATCGAACCGCGGCTGTTTTCCTTTAACGCCCCCTTTGGCGCTTGCCCGGTCTGTGATGGCTTGGGGATGGAGTTGTTCTTTGATGAACGGCTGGTGGTGCCGGATCAGGGGCTGACGCTGGCGCAAGGCGCAATTGCCCCATGGGCCAAATCGAAAAGCCCCTATTTCACCCAGACCATCGACGCCATGGCCAAGCATTATGGCTTTGACAAAAAGGCCAAGTGGAAAGACCTGCCGGAACAGGTGAAGGCGTTGTTCCTGCGCGGCTCGGGCGGGGAGGAGATTGAGTTCCGCTATGACGAAGGCGGGCGGATTTATCAGGTGTCCCGTGTGTTCGAGGGCGTGATCCCGAACATGGAGCGCCGCTACCGCGAGACGGATAGCGCCTGGAGCCGCGAGGAGATGGAGCGGTTCCAGAACAACCGCCCCTGCGGAACCTGTCAGGGCTACCGGCTGCGGCCCGAAGCTTTGGCTGTGAAAATCGCAGGGCTGCATGTCGGGCAGGTTGTACAAATGTCCATTCAAGAGGCATTTGACTGGGTCGAAACCGTCCCGGCCAGCCTGTCGGCGCAGAAGAACGAAATCGCCCGCGCCATTTTGAAAGAAATCCGCGAGCGGTTGGGCTTTCTGGTCAATGTCGGCCTGAATTACCTGACGATGAGCCGCAACGCCGGCACGCTTTCGGGCGGCGAAAGCCAGAGGATCCGCTTGGCCAGCCAGATCGGCTCGGGGCTGACGGGGGTGCTTTATGTGCTGGACGAGCCTTCGATCGGGTTGCATCAGCGCGACAATGATCGGCTGCTGACCACGCTGAAAAACCTGCGCGATCAAGGCAATACGGTTCTGGTGGTGGAACATGACGAGGATGCGATCCGCGAGGCGGATTATGTCTTTGACATGGGGCCGGGGGCGGGGGTGCATGGCGGGATGGTGGTGTCGCATGGCACGCCAAAGGCGGTCGCCGAAGATCCGGCCAGCCTGACCGGGCAATATCTGGCAGGCACACGGGAAATTGCCGTGCCTAAGACCCGCCGCAAGGGGAACGGCAAGAAGCTGACAGTGGTCGGTGCCACGGGTAACAACCTGAAAAACGTCACGGCAGAGTTTCCCTTGGGCAAGTTTGTTTGCGTGACCGGGGTTTCGGGGGGCGGAAAATCCACCCTGACGATTGAAACCCTGTTCAAGACGGCGGCAAGCAAGCTGAACGGCGCGCATGAAACCCCCAGTCCTTGTGAGACGATCAAGGGGTTTGAACATCTCGATAAGGTCATCGACATCGACCAGCGTGCGATTGGCCGCACGCCGCGGTCAAACCCGGCGACCTATACCGGCGCCTTTACCCCAATCCGCGATTGGTTCGCGGGCCTGCCCGAAGCCAAGGCGCGCGGCTATCAGGCCGGGCGGTTTTCCTTCAACGTCAAGGGCGGACGCTGCGAGGCCTGTCAGGGCGATGGGGTCATCAAGATCGAGATGCATTTCCTGCCCGACGTCTATGTGACCTGCGAGACCTGCAAAGGGCATCGCTACAATCGCGAAACCTTGGAAATCAAGTTCAAGAACAAAAGCATATCTGACGTTCTTGATATGACATGCGAAGATGCCCGCGAGTTTTTCCAAGCGGTTCCGGCGATCCGGGACAAGATGGTGGCGCTGTGCGAGGTGGGGCTTGGCTATATCAAAGTGGGCCAGCAGGCGACCACGCTTTCCGGGGGCGAAGCGCAGCGGGTGAAGCTGTCAAAGGAACTGTCCCGCCGCGCCACGGGGCGGACGCTTTATATTCTGGATGAACCGACAACGGGCCTGCATTTCGAAGATGTGCGCAAGCTGTTGGAAGTGCTGCATGAACTGGTTGAACAGGGCAACACAGTGGTGGTGATTGAGCACAACCTTGATGTCATCAAAACCGCCGACTGGATCATCGACATTGGCCCAGAAGGCGGCGATGGCGGCGGACAGATCGTGGCGACCGGCACACCCGAAGATGTGGCCAAGAGCGAGATCAGCCACACCGGGCGCTATCTGAAGGATATGTTGGCCCCCAAGCGCCACGCAGCAGAATAGGGCGGCCCAACCGGCCGCCCGCCGATTTTTCGCAGATAAATCAGACCCGTTTCATCGGGCAGGTTGAAATGCCAAGAAGCGTATAGACCGGGCAATAGCCGATCATCCCGGTCAAGAGCGGCACCACGCCGATCAGCTTGGCGTAATGCCAAAAGCCCGCGCCCTGATCCAGAAAGAACCAAGCCAGCAAGGCCAGCCCGACAAGGACGCGCAGGGCGCGATCAAGGGTGCCTTCATTTGTGGTAAACATGGCGATCTCCTTTGTCTTAGCTCTCCGACCATCGCCGGAAATAGCTGAAGGATAACAGATTCGCGGTCGCAGGTCTTGCTGCGTTGCAATTCCGGCAGTTTGCCCGCACCCCGGATGTCTCAAGGCGCGCCAGACACCACAAAATCGAAACCGATCCCCACGGAAATCCTCGGGGGACGGGCGCTGAGAAATGCGACATATTCAGCAAATAGAAAAAATCCGAAACTTTTTCAAAAATTCCCGAAAAATCCTATCTCCAAACCGTTGGTTGTCCTGTCCGGAAAATGGGCGCAGCTTTCGCGCGCGGATAAAATAATCAGAAGACATGAAACCGCCGTGTCAGGATCATACAATGGGAAGGGACATAGATGCAGCTTACTAACCCGTCACCCTCGTTACATAACGAGGATCTGGCCCCCGCGACCGATCGCAAATGGGGGGCGTTTTCGATCTTCAACGTCTGGACCTCGGACGTTCATAGCCTCTACGGCTATTTCCTTGCCGCGTCGCTGTTCTTGCTGTGCGGCAGCTTTATCAACTTCGTGCTGGCCATCGGCATCGGGTCGATCATCATCTACATCCTGATGAGCCTTGTCGGTAACGCAGGGGTTCGTACGGGGGTGCCATACCCGGTGCTGGCCCGTGCGTCGTTTGGCACCTTTGGTGCCAACGTGCCTGCGTTGGTACGGGCGATTGTCGCCTGTTTTTGGTATGGGGCTCAAACCTCGGCCGCCTCGGGCGCGATCGTCGCGCTGCTGATCCGTTCGCCAGGGATGCTGGAGTTCCACACCAACAGCCACATGCTGGGCCACTCCACGCTTGAAGTCATCTGCTATGTGATCGTCTGGTCGCTGCAGCTTTTGATCATCCAGCGCGGCATGGAAACCGTCCGCAAGTTCCAAGATTGGGCAGGACCGGCGGTCTGGATCATGATGCTCCTCTTGGCGATCTATCTGGTGGTGAAATCCGGCACCTTCTCGTTCGGTTCGGAAATTCCGGCAGACGTTCTGGCCAAGGCCACGGCGGGTGTCGGCATCAACGCAGCGCCCGGCAGCTTTGCCGCGCTGGCCGCGGTTGCGGCAACTTGGGTCACCTACTTCGCCGCACTTTACCTGAACTTCTGTGACTTCAGCCGTTATGCGACGGACGAAGCCGCTTTGAAGAAGGGCAATATGTGGGGTCTGCCGATCAACCTCTTGGCCTTCTGTCTGGTGGCCGGCGTCACCACGACCGCGGCCTTTGCGGTTTACGGCGAAGTGCTGCTGCACCCCGACCAGATCAGCGCCAAGTTTGACAGCTGGTTCCTTGCGGCCCTTGCGGCGCTGACCTTTGCGGTTGCCACCTTGGGCATCAACGTGGTGGCGAACTTCGTCTCCCCGGCCTTTGACTTTGCCAATATCTTCCCGCGTCAGATCGACTTCAAAAAGGGCGGTTACATCGCGGCGGCGATTGCGTTGGTTCTGTATCCGTGGGCGCCGTGGAACACCGGGGCAGCGGCCTTTGTGAACTTCATCGGGTCCACCATGGGGCCGATCTTCGGGATCATGATGGTCGATTACTACATGATCCGTCAGGGCAAGCTGGATGTGAACGCGCTGTATCAGGAAAATGGCGAGTTCAAGTTTGAGGGCGGCTTCCACACCAAAGCCTTTATCGCCTTGGCGGTTGGCATGGTGTTCTCGTCGATCCTGCCGACTTTCACCACGATCTTGCCGGCGTGGTGGGGCACCTATGGCTGGTTCTTCGGCGTCGCGATCGGTGGGGCGGTGTATTACGCCCTGCGGTCTGGCCAGCGCTAAGCGCGGCATGACACAGGCAGAGGGGCGGGCCGCTGGTCCGCCCCTTTTGCTTTAGGCGTCAAAGAGTTCGGAAATTGCTGCGTGTTTCAACCCCAAGAGCGCAAGGGCCTGATCTTCGCTGTCGACCACGCGGACCAGAACCTGATCCAGCCCGTCCCAGCTTTTGCGGGCCATACTTGCCATTTGTTGCGCAGCCCGATGTGGGGCGAAAAACACCACAATCCTTTCGCCCCGCACCGGCAAAAGGTCTTCGGCCATGCGGGCCTGCATTTTCATGAGAGCGGGAAAGTCCCGTTCCACCCCTGTGACACCGGACAGATCGCAGAGCTGTCGCATGGTGTCGTGGTGGTCGGGGTGGCGGGCGACGGCGGCAACGGCCGCCAAGGCCTCGGCAAAAGTGACCTGTCCCGAATAGGCGAAAAGCGCGAGATTAAGCCGGGGCAGGACTTGATACTGAACAGACATAGGGTTGCGCCACAATCAGACTACGAAGTCTGACAACAGCACAACCCCGGCCTGTAATCAATGGCTCGCCATCAATCCAATTGCTTAAAGTTTAGCGAAGCACCTTCCTTGATGCCCGAGAACCAGCGTGCGGTGACGGTCTTGGTCTTGGTGTAGAAGCGGAACGCGTCGGGGCCGTATTGGTTCAAATCGCCAAAGGCCGACTTCTTCCAGCCGCCGAAGCTGTAGTAGGACAGCGGCACCGGGATCGGGAAGTTGATGCCAACCATGCCCACGTTGACGCGGCTTGCGAAATCGCGCGCGGTGTCGCCATCGGCCGTGAAGATCGCCGTGCCGTTGCCGTATTCGTTGTCCATCACCAGCTTCAGCGCTTCTTCATAGGTCTCCTTGCGGACGGTCGACAGCACCGGGCCAAAGATCTCCTGCTTGTAGATATCCATCTCGGTGGTGACCTTGTCGAACAGGGTCGGGCCGACGAAGAAGCCGTTTTCATAACCTTGGATCTTGATGCCCCGGCCATCGACGACCAGATCAGCACCTTGGGCTTCACCCGAGCCAATCAGCCCGTTGATCCGGTCACGCGCCTGAGCGGTGATGACCGGGCCAAAGTCCACATCGTCGCCAGCGGTATAGGGGCCGACCTTCAGCTTTTCGATACGGCTGACCAGTTTGCTGACCAGCGCATCGGCGGTCTTTTCGCCAACCGGCACCGCAACCGAGATTGCCATGCAGCGTTCGCCCGCCGCGCCAAAACCGGCACCGACCAGCGCATCGGCGGCCTTGTCGAGGTCCGCATCGGGCATGATGATCATGTGGTTCTTGGCACCACCAAAGCACTGGGCGCGCTTGCCGTTGGCCGCAGCACGGCCATAGATATACTGGGCGATCGGGGTGGAGCCGACAAAGCCCACGCCCTGAATGGTTTCATGGTCCAGAATACCGTCGACGATTTCCTTGTCGCCGTTGACCACCTGCAAGACGCCGTCCGGCAAGCCGGCCTCTTTCAGCAGTTCGGCGAGGAACAGCGAGGTCGAGGGCACGCGCTCGGACGGTTTCAGGATCATCGCGTTGCCGCAAGCCAGCGCGGGGCCCATTTTCCAGAGCGGGATCATCGCCGGGAAGTTGAAGGGCGTGATGCCCGCCACAACACCCAAAGCCTGACGCATGGCGTAAATGTCGATGCCCGGACCGGCGTTGTCGGTCATCTCGCCCTTCAGGAAGGCCGGGGCGCCCATGCAGACCTCGATCACCTCAAGGCCACGCTGCACATCGCCGCGCGCGTCGGGCAGGGTCTTGCCATGCTCAACGCTGACCAGCTCAGCCAGCTTGTCCATATGCTTGTTGATCAGCGCCCCAAAGGCCATCATCACCCGCGCGCGGCGCTGGGGGTTGGTGGCCGCCCAGCCGACCTGCGCCTTGGCAGCATCGGCGATGGCGGCGTTCAGTTCGGCCACGGTGGCCAGTGCCACACGGGCCTGAACTTCGCCGGTGGCGGGGTTCATGATATCGGCAAAGCGGCCCGAAGTGCCTGCAACCAGCTTGCCGTTGATCCAGTGACCGATCTCTTTCATGGGGAATCCTCCTGATCCTTTGGTCGTGAGTTTAGTCTTGCGGAAATGCTGTGAAAAGCATCAAGGTGGCAAAAGCGTTTTGCATTATTGCAATGGAGCGAAACCGATGGACTGGGACGATCTGCGCGTCTTCCTTGCTGTGGCGCGAACAGAAAGCCTGTCAGCAGCGGGCAAGCAGCTGAAGATTGATCCGGCAACGGTCGGGCGGCGGGTGGCCCGGCTGGAAGAGGCCCTCGCAGCGCGGCTTTTCGTCAAAAGCCCGCAAGGCTATGCCATGACCGAGGTCGGCGCGCGGTTGGTGCCGCAGGCCGAGGCGGCCGAGGCCGCGCTGCGCGGGGTCGGAGAGGTGACCTCTGGCCCCGAAGGGCTGACCGGTCTGATCCGCATCGGCGCGCCGGATGGCTGCGCCAATTACCTGCTGCCGCAGGTTCTGGCGCGGATTTGCGACGCCAATCCGGGGTTGGAGGTGCAATTGGTCGCACTGCCCCGCGTTTTTAACCTGTCAAAACGTGAGGCAGACATGGCCATCGGCGTCAGCCGACCCGAGGCGGGGCGGTTGACGGTGCAAAAACTGACCGATTATCGGCTGCATCTGGCGGCAAGCCGAACCTATCTGGCGCAGCATCCGCCGATCACCACCCGCGCCGATCTGGGGGGGCATCGTCTGGTCGGCTATATTCCCGACATGATCTTTGACAAGGAACTCGACTATCTGGCCGAACTCGGGCTTGCCACGCCGCCCTTGGCGTCAAATTCGGTTTCGGTGCAGCTGAACTTTCTGCGGGCCGGGGCAGGGGTGGGGGTGGTGCATGATTTTGCGCTGCCTTCGGCCCCCGATCTGATGCGAATCCTGCCGCAAGATATCAGCCTGACGCGGGCCTTTTGGTTGATCCGCCATGCCGATGACGCCCGCGTCACCCGGCTGAACCGCTTTGCCGAAGCGCTGGTGCGGGAATCCCGGGCGGAAATGGCGCGGCTGGAGGCGGCCACAACCCAAGGTCACGCTTGACAGAATCTGTGCGCGGCCCGACGCTGCCTCTGACAACCACGCATCAACGGGAGGTGCCGATGCTTGTCAGCCAAATCCTGAAATCCAAGGGTTCCGAAGGGGTTGTCACCGCACAGCCCAGCCTATCTGTGGCTGCGGCCGCCGAGGTTTTGTCGCAAAAGAAGATCGGCGCGCTGGTGATCTCGAAAGATGGCAAGACGCTGAGCGGCATCGTCTCGGAACGCGACATCGTGCGCGAAATCGGGCGGCGCGGGCAAACTTGCCTGAGCGACAGCGTTGAAAGCATCATGACGGCCCGTGTGGTCACCTGCTCCCGCGCCGATCAGACAGATGTGGTGCTGCAAAAGATGACCGACGGCCGCTTCCGCCATATTCCGGTGATCGAGGGCGGCGAATTGGTCGGCCTGATTTCCATCGGCGATGTCGTCAAAGCCCGGCTTTCCGAACTTTCCATGGAAAAAGATGCGCTTGAAGGCATGATCAAGGGCTTCTAACCCGCCGCAAACGGGTGATTTGGTCTTGCGCGGGCGGACGCAATATTGTTGCGTGTGCCCGCGGGGGCTGAGGAGGGTTTCATGCGCATTGGTCTTTATCCGGGCACGTTTGACCCGATCACGCTGGGCCATACGGATATCATCCAGCGTGCAACGGCCTTGGTGGACCGGCTGGTGATCGGGGTTGCGATCAACCGTGACAAAGGGCCTTTGTTCACGCTTGAAGAACGCGTTGCCATGGTCGAGGCCGAATGTGGCCCCATCGCTGCGAAATCTGGCTGCGAGATCGTCGTGCATCCGTTTGAAAACCTGCTGATCGATTGCGCGCGCGATGTGGGCGCTGGGGTTATTATTCGCGGCCTTCGGGCGGTGGCGGACTTCGAATATGAATTCCAGATGGTTGGCATGAACCGGGCGATGGATGCTGGCGTGGAAACCGTCTTTCTGATGGCCGATGCCCGGCGGCAGGCGATTGCGTCGAAACTGGTCAAGGAAATTGCCCGTCTTGGCGGGGATGTGTCAAAATTCGTGCCGGCCGAGGTGGAAACCGCACTGAAAGCCCGGCTCAAGCGGGGGGCGTGAAGCGCGGCTCGCTTGACCAATGCTTTGGCCTCTGGCATGGCCTGTGGCCAAGCAAAGGACTTGATCAAATGAACCTCTTCGCCGAAATCCGCGCGCTTGTTGTCGATGCCCTGGGCCAGATGGCCGCCGATGGCGCCTTGGCCGCAGGCCTTGACCTGTCTGCCGTCTCGGTCGAACCGCCCCGCGACGCCGCCCATGGCGATATGGCGACCAATGCCGCGATGGTGCTGTCCAAGCCCGCCGCGATGCAACCGCGCGCCATCGCCGAAGCGCTGGCCGCCAAACTGGCCGCCGATCCGCGGATCACCAAGGCCGAAGTGGCTGGCCCCGGCTTTTTGAACCTGCGCTTGTCGCCCTTGGTCTGGCAAGGTGTGGTCAAGGCCGCTTTGGTCGACGGTGCCGGTTTTGGCAAATCGGATATGGGGCAGGGCGCCAAGGTCAACGTCGAATTCGTGTCGGCCAACCCCACAGGCCCGATGCATGTCGGCCATGTCCGCGGCGCGGTCGTTGGCGATGCGCTGTCGAACCTTCTGGCCTTTGCCGGTTGGAACGTCACCCGCGAATATTACATCAACGACGGTGGCGCGCAGGTCGATGTGCTGGCGCGTTCGGCCTTTGAACGCTACCGCGAGGCGAACGGGCTGGAGCCTGAGATTCGCGAAGGGCTTTACCCCGGCGATTACCTGATCCCGGTGGGAGAGGCGCTGAAGGCCAAATATGGCACCAGCCTTTTGGACAAGCCCGAAGCCGACTGGCTGAAGGACGTCCGCGATTTTGCCACCGAGATGATGATGCAGATGATCCGCGAGGATCTGGCCACGCTTGGCGTCAAGATGGACATCTATTCGTCGGAAAAGGCGCTGTACGGCACGGGCGAGATTGAGGCGGCGATTGAAACCCTGCGCGGCATGGATCTGATCTATGACGGCGTGTTGGAGCCGCCGAAAGGCAAGACTCCGGAAGATTGGGAGCCGCGCGAACAGACGCTGTTCCGCTCGACCGCGCATGGCGATGATGTGGATCGCCCGGTGAAAAAATCCGACGGCAGCTGGACCTATTTCGCGCCCGATATTGCCTATCACTACAACAAGGTCCGCCGTGGCTTTGACATGCTGATCGACATTTTTGGCGCCGACCATGGCGGCTATGTCAAACGCATGAAGGCGGCGGTTTCGGCCCTGTCGGGCGGCAAAGTTCCGTTGGATATCAAGCTGATCCAGCTGGTGAAGCTTTATAAGAACGGCGAGCCCTTCAAGATGTCGAAGCGCGCCGGCACCTTCGTGACCCTGCGCGATGTGGTCGAAGAGGCGGGGGCCGATGTGACCCGCTTCATCATGCTGACGCGCAAGAACGACGTCGCGCTGGATTTCGATTTTGCCAAGGTGTTGGAGCAGTCGAAAGACAATCCGGTCTTCTATGTGCAATATGCCAATGCCCGGATCAATTCGGTGATCCGCAAGGCGCGTGAGGCTGGGATCGATTGCAGTGATGCCACTTTGGCCGGCCTTGACCTGTCGGGCCTGACCCATGAGGCAGAGATCGAACTGGCCAAAAAGATCGCCGAATGGCCGCGTCTGGTCGAGATCGCCGCCAAGGGCAACGAGCCGCATCGCGTGGCGTTCTACCTCTACGAACTGGCCTCGGACCTCCATGGCTTGTGGAACCGTGGGAACGACGATCTATCCCTGCGATTCTATCAAGAGGGCAATGCGGCAACATCTGCGACAAAAATCGCGCTTGCCCGTGCGACCGGCGTTGTGATCGGCTGTGGCTTGGGTATCTTGGGCGTCACCCCGGTCGAGGAGATGCGGTAAGCCGTGCCCCGTCCGTTCGAGCAAGCAAAGAATAAGCCCCAGCGGCATGTATCGCGGGGCAGGCGAGGGGACAGCATGGCGGAACTCGACTACGATCATTTTGACAGTGGTTATGCGGCGGCAGAGCCGCGCTTTGGCCGTGTGTCGCAGATGGGCGGTGCGGCCCTGTCGGTGGCGCTGCTGCTGGGCGGGGTGGTTTGGGGCTATCAACTGGCGATGCGCGATGTGACCGGTATTCCGGTGATCCGCGCGGTGGCTGGCCCGATGCGGCAGGCGCCTGCGGTGCCGGGCGGGTCGGAAACCTCGCATCAGGGGCTGTCGGTCAATGCGGTTGCGGCTGCAGGCACCGCGCTGCCCTTGCCCGATACCCTGCGTCTTGCCCCAAAGCCGATGGATGTTGCCGACGAAGATATCGCCGGAATGGATCCGTTGGAGCCGGCAGGCGATGCGACGCTGGCAGCGGCCAAGCCCGCGGCTGTGGCAGAGATTGCCCCCGTCGTCGCCATTGAACCTGCGGCCCTGCCGCAACCCGCGCCTGAAGCGTTGCCCGCAACGCAAGAGGATGCAGTCGCAGCTGCCTTGGCCGAAGCCCTTGGGCTGGAAGAACCTGCTGCGGCACCGCAGGGCGAAGTGGTCGCAAGCCTTGATGTGGTGACAGAAACCTCGGCACCGGCAACCGAAATCGCCTATGACACCATCGCGCCCGGCACCTTGCTGGTGCAACTTGGCGCCTTTGACGATCAGGAAAAGGCCCGCGCCGAATGGGCGCGTCTGACCGGCACCTTTGCTGAGTTGATGGGCGGCAAAGCGCTGGTGATCCAGCCCGCGCAAAGCGGCGGCAAGACCTTTTACCGGCTGCGGGCGCATGGCTTTGCCACCGATGATGACACCCGCCGGTTCTGCACCGCGATGCTGGCTGAAAACGCCACCTGCATCCCGGTCGCGCAGCGCTAAGCCATGGCTGCCATCGGCCGTATGGCCGCGATCTTTGGCTGTGAGGGGCTGGCTCTAACTGCCGAGGAAAGTGCGTTTTTTCGTGACACCGACCCGTTCGGCTTTATCCTCTTTGCCCGCAACATCGACACGCCCGATCAGGTTGAACGGTTGACCCGATCCTTGCGCGACACGGTGGGGCGCGATGCGCCCATTTTGATTGATCAGGAAGGCGGCCGCGTGCAGCGGATGCGCGCGCCCCATTGGCGCAACTGGACCCCACCTTTGGACGCGGCCACCCTTGCGGGGCCACAGGCCGAACGCGTTCTGGCCCTGCGCGCCCGGATCATTGCCGAAGAACTGCGCGCTGTCGGGATAGATGCCAATTGCGCCCCCGTCGCCGATATTGCCGGGCCGGAAACGCACCCGTTCCTTCGGAACCGCTGCTACGGTGAAACCGCTGCACAGGTGTCCAGCCGCGCCCGTGCGGTGGCCGATGCCCATCTTGCCGCGGGCGTCTTGCCGGTCGTCAAGCATCTGCCCGGCCATGGACGGGCGACGGCAGACACCCATCTGCATCTGCCAACCGTCACCGCCAGCCGCGATGAACTTGCCGCACTGGATTTCGCGCCCTTCACGGCGTTGAACGATCTGCCGATGGCGATGACCGCCCATATCATCTTTGCCGCCTACGACGCCGACCGCCCAGCGACGCAATCGCCGGAAATGATCCGGGTGATCCGGCAAGAGATTGGCTTTCAAGGCCTGTTGATGACCGACGATCTGAACATGCAGGCGCTGTCGGGCAGCCTTGGCCAGCGCACCCGCGCTGCGATGGATGCCGGCTGTGATATTGCGCTGCATTGCAAGGGCGATATGGCCGAGATGCTGGAAGTGGCCGCCGAAGCTGGCGATATGCGGCCCGATACGCAGTCCCGTGCCGCCACCGCTTTGGCCCGCCGAACCCCGTCTGACACAGTTGACATTGCCGCCCTTGAGGCTGACCTTGCCGCCATGGGGCAGGGTGCGCTGGATGGCTGACGCCGGACAAGAAGACTGGGTGGGCCATGATCGCCTGCCAACCGCTGAAAGGCTGGACGCCGAGGCGCTGATTGTCGACGTCGATGGTTTTGAAGGGCCGCTGGACCTTTTGCTGACCCTGTCGCGCACGCAAAAAGTGGATCTGCGCAAGATTTCCGTCCTGCAACTGGCCGAACAATATCTGCTTTTCGTGCGCCGCGCCGCAGCCCTGCGGATTGAATTAGCCGCTGATTATCTGGTGATGGCGGCGTGGCTCGCTTTTCTGAAATCGCGCCTTCTGCTGCCGCCGGAACCCGGTGAAGCGGGGCCGAGCGCCGAAGATCTGGCCGTGCATCTGGCCTTTCAGCTTGAACGCCTGCAAGCCATGCGCGAGGCCGCCGCCCGGCTGATGGCGCGCGACCAGTTGGGCCGTGATTTCTTTGCCCGCGGTCTGCCCGAAGACATCACCCACACCCGCGACATCACCTATGAAGCGACGCTGCTTGATCTGATGCGCGCCTATGCTCGCATCCGCACCCGCGACGAATTCCGCCCCTATGCCTTTGATAGGCAAAACGTTTACACCATGGAACAGGCGTTGGAACGCATGCGGGGGCTTTTGGGCTATGCGGGCGAATGGTCGGACCTCACCTCGTTTTTGCCCGAGGGCTGGGATGCGTCGCCCGCCCGTCGCCGATCCGCCACGGCGGCGCACTTCGCGGCCGTGCTGGAAATGGCCAAGCGGGGGCAGATCCGGTTGAAACAGGGCGAAACCTTTGCCCCGATCATGATCCGAAAGGCAGATGGCGCATGAGCGAGCCGGTCGAACAATCGCTTTTCGAAGCCCCGCCGATGGGGGAGCAAGAACGCATGGTCGAAGCGATCTTGTTTGCCAGTGCCGAAGCGGTGACTTTGGCAGAGCTTGTCTCGCGGATGCCACATGGCTGTGATCCGGCCGAAGCCTTGGTGATTTTACGCAAACGCTACGAAGGGCGCGGGGTGCAGATCATCAAAGTGGGCGACGCCTATGCGTTCCGGACGGCGGGTGATCTTGGGTTCTTGATGCAAAAAGAGCATGTGGAACAGAAAAAACTGTCCCGTGCGGCCATCGAGACACTGGCGATTGTGGCCTATCACCAACCCGTCACGCGGGCGGAAATCGAAGAAATTCGCGGGGTTGCGGTGTCGCGTGGCACCATTGACCAGTTGATGGAACTGGACTGGATCCGCCTTGGCCGCCGCCGCATGACACCGGGGCGTCCCGTGACGTTTGTGGTGACCGATCATTTCCTTGACCATTTTGGGCTGGAATCGGCCCGCGACCTGCCGGGACTGAAAGAACTCCGCGCGGCGGGGCTTTTGGACAGCCGCCCCTTGCCGATGGGGATTGGCCAGCCCAATTCCGAAGAAGAGGAAGAGTCGCTATCCGGCCAGAGCGAGCTTTTTGAGGACTGATTATTAAGGGCGGGATTTTATGGACCGTATTTTACAAAAATTACTGAGCCAATTCCTTGGCCGGCTGATGAACCGTGCCATTGATACCGGCATTTCCTATGCCGCCCGGCGCGGCAAAGACCCTGCCGATATGACAGATGAGGATCGGGCGCAGGCGCGATCGGGACAGGACCTGACAAAAAAGGCGCGGAAAATCTCCCGTGCCTCTCGAAAACTGTTCTGAACCTTCGCCTCGGCGCCCCCAGCGGGGCGCCCCAGCCGAACGACTTAGCCGCGACCGCGACGACCGCCGCGACGGCCGCCTGCTGCTTGGCTGGCTGCTGCCGAAGCTTCGGCAAAGGTCTGGCCGCCTTCGACGGCTTCCAGAACCTTGGCAAAGCGGATCCACTCGCCGCCATTGGCGTCGTGGTTCATCAGGAAGTTGGCGGCGCGGATGGCCTCCATCTCTTGCTGGCGGACGGGGTTCATGATCGCCGAGGTCATGCCAGCGCCAATGGCCATCGGCAGGAAGGCGCCGTTGATGCCGTGACGGTGGGGCAGACCGAAGGAGATGTTCGACGCGCCGCAGGTGGTGTTAACACCCAGTTCTTCGCGCAGGCGGCGGACCAGGGCGAAAACCTGCTGACCGGCCGAAGCCATGGCACCAACCGGCATAACCAGCGGGTCCACCACGATGTCATGCGCCGGGATGCCGAAATCGGCAGCGCGCTGTACGATCTTTTTGGCAACGGCAAAGCGGACATCGGGATCGGGCGAAATGCCGGTGTCGTCGTTCGAAATTGCCACAACTGGAACGTTGTATTTCTTGACCAGCGGCAGAACCAGCTCCAGACGCTCTTCTTCGCCGGTGACCGAGTTCAACAGCGGGCGGCCTTCACAAGCCATCAGACCCGCTTCGAGCGCGCCGGGAACCGAGCTGTCGATGCACAAAGGCACGTCAACGGTCTGCTGAACGATTTCGATCAGCGCCTTCATCAGCGGCGGCTCGACAAAGTTGTTGTCAGCGTAACGCGGATCTTGCGCCATCTTGTTGGTGAAAACCGCGCCCGAGTTGATGTCGAGAATGGTCGCGCCGCAAGCAACTTGCTCCAACGCGTCCTTGATGACGGTTTCGAAATTGCCGGCTTCCAACTCTGCCGCCAGTTTCTTGCGGCCGGTGGGGTTGATACGCTCGCCGATGACGGCGAAGGGTTCGTCAAAACCGATGATGACGGTTTTCGTTTTGGATTCAACGACGGTGCGGGTCATTCTTCAACCTTTTTCTTAAGCGTTAGCAGGCACGCCCGAGGCGCCGCCATTGTCAGTTACCCATTGGGCATTGGTCTTGATGCCACCCAGCGGGAAGAAGTGGACCTGTTCGATCCCAAAGTTCGGGTTCTTTGCCTTGTGCGCGGCCAGATCGGCGACAAACTCGGTCGGCTCATAAGGCAGCAAAAGCTTGGTCACGTCCATCGCCCGCTTTTGCAGCACGCGCAAGGACGCGCCGACGCCGCAGGAAATAGCGAATTTGATCAGCGTTTGCAGCTTGGCCGGGCCAGCGACGCCGATATGCACCGGCAGTTTGATGCCTTCGGCTTGCAGACGGTTGACCCAGTCGATGACCGGGGCTGCTTCAAAGCAGAACTGGGTGGCCATCGCCATCTTGGCATCGGTGCGCTCAGAGAAGGCCGACTTCCAGCGCGCGGCTTCCATCACCATCTTGTCCGACCCATCGGGATCAATGTCTTTGTTGCCCTCGGGGTGACCCGCAACATGCAGACGGTCAAAGCCGGTGAAGGCATCCGTTTCCAAAAGCTGCATCGAGGTCGCAAAGTCACCAACCGGATTGGTCACGCCACCCGCCAGCAGAAGACCTTGATTGACGCCAACATCCTTGTAGCGCGCAACCCAATCAACCAGCGTGGCCTTGTCCTTGATGATCCGTGCCGGGAAGTGCGGCATGACATCATAGCCTTCGCCTGCAATGCGCTTGGCGGTCGCCACCATGTCTTCGATCGGGGTGCCGTCGATATGGGCGATGTAAACGCGGGTGCCTTTCGGCAAAAGGGCGCGGAAATCTTCCACCTTTTCGGCGGTACGCGGCATCACCTCGATGGAATAGCCCTTAAGAAAGGCCTCCATTTCGGCGGCTTGCGCGGTGTTTGCGGGTTCTTTGCTGTCCTTGCGGAAGAAACTCAGGGCCATGTTGTTCTCCTCAGGCTTTCGCCCAACCTTCGTTGGCAATCAGCGCTTTCAGGCGCTCGGTGTCGTAATCGGCTTCCAGCTGGGCGGCGACAGCTGCTGCCACCTCTTCCTGCTCGCCTTCAACCTCGTAGGGGGGGGCTTTGCGCCATTCCGCCAGATAGGCGTCGGCATCCTTGGCCCCGATTTTCATCGCGCAGCGGTCGATGGCTTGTTCAAACCGCTCGGTCAGTTGCTTTTTCGCGCCGCGGCGGCCTTTTCCGGCAATCACCTGAGCAGGAATGTCGCGCCAGTAAACGATGACAACTTCGGCCATTTTCGGCTGATTCCCTTTAAAGTTCTGCCCTCGGTTCTAGTCGCCTGATCGCGACAGCTAGGGTCGGTTTTCGACATGACACGCGGCGGATGCGACCCCGTCCACGATGGGCGTGAACCTAGGCCGGATTCAACGCCCTGACCAGCCTCTCGCGTCACCGATGTTTGAGGCGGGTTCAGCGCGGCGAACCGGGCAGGGCGCTTGCGCGGGCACCGGTTTGCGCATACCTTGGATGCAACCACGTATGGAGGGCGACATGACGCCCGAGCGTCCCCGAGGGGCGGACGCCAAGAAAGCTGCGGTTGAGGTCACCAAAACGGCTTCCCGCAAGCATTTTCCGTCAGCCCCTGATAAATCCGCGGGCGGGCTTTACGCCGCCGTGGATCTTGGCACGAATTCGTGCCGCATGCTGATTGCCCGACCACAGGGCAATCAGTTTCAAGTCTTGGACAGTTTCTCCAAGGCGGTGCATTTGGGCGCGGGGCTGGAAGCCTCGGGCAAGCTGTCGCATGCCTCGATGGGGCGGACGTTACAGGCCCTGCGTATCTGCCAAAAGAAGATCGAATCCCACGGGGTTGGCCGGATGCGCCTTGTCGCAACCGAGGCCTGCCGCCGCGCCCGCAACGCCCGCGATTTCATGCGTCAGGTCAAGCGCGAGACAGGCCTGCATGTGGAAATCATACCGGCCGAGGAAGAGGCGCGGCTGGCCGTGATTTCTTGCGCCCCTCTGGTCAACCGGTCGACCGAACAGCTTTTGGTGGTCGATATCGGGGGCGGATCAACCGAACTTGTCTGGGTCGATCTTTCCGCTGTGGCACCTGACAACCGGGGCACGGCGATCATGGGCCTGCACCGGGGCTTTGCCGCCCAGCCAGAAGGCGGCGCGCGGGTGGTGGATTGGATCTCGGTTCCGCTGGGCGTCGCCACGCTGAAAGACCAGTTCCACGATGTCGAGGATGATGCCGCACGCTTTGCGCTGATGTCGTGGTTCTTTGAAGAAAATCTGGCGGCCTTTAGCCCCTACAACGCCGCGCAGCCGCGCGCCGGCTTCCAGATCATCGGCACCTCAGGCACGGTGACGACGGTTGCGGCCAGCTATCTGAATCTGCGGCGCTATGATCGCACCAAGGTGGATGGCTTGCAGATGACCAGCGATCAGATTGATCTGGTGATCCGCGAATACCTCGCCCTTGGCCCCGAAGGCCGTCGCACGGATCCGCGCATTGGCCGTGACAGGCACACGCTTATCATGTCTGGTGCGGCTATCCTTCAGGCGCTGATGCGGATATGGCCGACCGACCGCCTCTCTGTGGCCGACCGCGGCCTGCGAGAGGGGCTTCTCTATGCGCAAATGAGCGCGGACGGCATTTTAGAAGACGGACCCTACCTATGACCGACAAACCCACCACTGGCAAAAACACCTCTGGGCGCGGCCAGCGTGACCTGCGGGTGCGGGTCAAGACCGCCAAGGGGCGCAAGCTGTCGTCAACGCTATGGCTGGAACGGCAGTTGAACGACCCCTATGTGCAGCGTGCCAAACGCGAGGGCTATCGCGGCCGCGCGGCGTTCAAGATCATGGAGCTGGACGACCGCTACGGGTTCTTGAAACCGGGCGCGCGGGTGGTGGACCTTGGCTGCGCGCCGGGTGGTTGGTGTCAGGTTGCCGTGGCGCGCGTCAATGCGCTGGGGCAGAACCCGAAAAAGCCGATTGGCACCATTCTAGGCGTCGACCTGCAAGAGGTGGAGCCGATTGCTGGCTGTGACATTCACCAGCTGGATTTTCTGGAAGACGGGGCGGAAGACAAGGTGAAGGCCTGGCTTGGCGGCCCTGCCGATGTGGTGCTGTCGGACATGGCCGCGGCAGCCTCGGGCCACAAGGGCACCGATCACCTGCGTATCGTGGCGCTGATCGAGGCCGCGCTGGCCTTTGCCTTTGACGTTCTGGAAGAGGGTGGCACCTTTGTCGCCAAGGTTCTTGCCGGCGGCGCAGAAAACGAGATGCAGGCGCTGTTGAAGCGGTCCTTCAAGAAGGTCGCCAACGTCAAACCGCCATCAAGCCGGGCCGACAGTTCCGAGAAATTCGTGGTTGCGATGGGATTCCGCGGCCACAGCGAAGATCCGCGCGACGCCGACGAGGATTTGGATCAGGATTAACAGGCGCGCGGGAAACAATCCCGCAGGGCATATCAGCAAAAAGGGCGCCCCAAGGCGCCCTTGCATAAGCGGATTTTTGCCGATGGCGGGTTCAGCCGCCCCAGGTGCGGACCGGACCGCAATCCATATGCACGAAGTTCGAGCGTGAGTAGGTGCCGACGCCGCCACCTGAGCAGGTCTTGGCCGCACGGGCCATTTGCCCCACCGACCGCGACTTCAACCGCAGATCCGCCGCCTGACCTTTCATGTGCAGAGAGTTTCTTGCCACACCGCTGGATTTCGACCGCAGCATCGCGTTGGTCTCGGGGCTGCGATAGCCCGACAGCAGCATGTAGGGTTCGTTCACATCCATCAGGCGATGCGCGGCAGCCATGACGTCAAAATTGCGCGGATCCATCTTCATGACCTTGGCATTGCGCCAGTCCCGCATGAAGTGATTGATTTCTTTCAGAACTTCCGGGATGTACTCGCCTTCGACCCAATAGATCGTGTCGATGCTTTCCCCGGTGCGCCCTGAGTAGAGACGCAGGCGGCGAATGTCGCCAGCCCCCTTGAGATAGCCCGCTGCAGCCGTGTAGGCCGGCGCCGCAACCAGCGCGGTGGCCGCAAAAGCACTAAGCAGCCCGCGCCGCGTAAACCCATTCGAAGATGTAATCGCCATTCTTTGCGCCTGTCCCGTCGCTGGTCTTCGACCGCCTGATACGGCGGTTTCATTTCGCTACTCTTCCCCAAGTGCATGCATCTTATGGCACATTCACAACGAGGACCAAAGCGAAGATTGACCGCCTGCGCCGCAGTCTGACCGCAATAGGCAAATTTTTGCTGAACGGCCGGGGGGGCAGAGCGGGGAAAATAGCCGAGCATTTGAATGTTTCCTGTTGGGGGACAGTCCCGAGGACGTTCGCGCAAAAAAATGAGGCTTTGTTTACACTTGGCGTAATTTCGCCGACAATATGCAACGATGTGACCGCGCCAGGGCTGTTTGCCGCGAAGGATTTGATGTGATTGGATTTTTTACAGGGCGGAGATCATCTGTCCGCAGCCATTTGGCGGCCTCGCTTTCGCTGATTCTGTGCTGCGCGCCGCAACTGGCCAGCGCGACGACGCCGGCCGGCACGGCCTATGTTCACGCCCTTGCCGCCGCCGTTGCCGAAAACGAAGCCTTGGCGGGGTTCTATCGCGATACCGGCTATGGCGATCTGTGGACCGGGGCCGATGATGTCGCCCGCCGCCGGGCCGCACTTGCAGCCTTTGACCGGGCCGCTGATCAGGGTCTGCCAGCCAAGCGCTATGACGCCGCCGCATTGGTTGCGGCCTTTCGCGCCGCGCAGACCGAAGGCGACCGGGGCCGCGTCGAGGCCGCGATGAGCCTTGCCTATCTCGCCTATGCCCGCGATCTGTCATCCGGCGCCCTGACCCCTGCAAAGGTGGATCCCGGCATCGTCCGCGAAATCGCGCGGCCCGATCCGGCGGTGCTGATGCGCGCCATTGCCGCCAGCCCAAACCCGGCCACCTTGCTGCAAGAACTTGCCCCCGACGCGCCGGAATATGCCCGACTGGTCAAGGAAAAGCTGCGACTGCAAGCCGGGCAGGGATGGGGCGCAGAGATTGCCTCCGGCGGCCTTGGCCTTGGGGGCAGCGGGCCTGCGGTGATCCAGTTGCGGAACCAATTGATCGCGCGCGGCTATTTGAACCAGACCGCCTCAGGGCTCTATGATCAGGCGCTGCTGCGGTCTGTGCAGCGCTTTCAACTCGACAGTGGCATCACGGCCGATGGCATCGCCGGGGCCGCGACAATCGCCGCGCTGAACGTGCCGGTGACCGAGCGGCTGAAATCCATCACCGTTGCCTTGGAACGCCTGCGCTGGATGGGCGATGCGCCGCGGGGCGCGCGGCATATATGGGTCAACCAGCCTGATTTCGTCGCCCGCATCATCGACAATGGCCGGACCAGTTTTCAAACCCGCGTGGTGATCGGCAAAAATGTCGAAGATCAGCGCAGCCCGGAATTTTCCGATCAGATGGAATATATGGTCATCAACCCGTCTTGGGGGGTGCCGCGCTCGATCACGGTGAAAGAATACTTGCCGCTGTTGCAGCGCAACGCCAATGCGGTGGAGCATTTGCAGGTGGTTGACGGCAATGGCCGGGTGGTGCCGCGCGGGGCCGTGAATTTCGCAGCTTATTCGGCCTCTAGCTTTCCCTTTGGGCTGCGTCAGCCGCCATCGGATGGCAATGCGCTGGGGAAGGTGAAATTCATGTTCCCCAACCCTTACAACATCTATCTGCATGATACGCCCGCCAAGAACCTCTTTGCCAATGAGGTGCGCGCCTATAGCCACGGCTGCATCCGGTTGGGGGATCCGGTGGATTTCGCCCAAGTTCTGTTGGCGCGCCAGACCGAAGACCCGAAGGCGGTGTTTCAGGCAGAGCTGGACAGCAAGCAGGAAAGCTCGGTCTCGCTGGACCAAAAAGTGCCGGTGCATCTGGTCTATTTCACCGCGTGGCCCTACGGGCGCGGCCAAATCGGCTATCGCAAGGACATCTATGGGCGCGATGCCAAGCTGTTTGATGCCCTGACCGAGGCCGGGGTGGCCTTGGACGCGGAACGGGGCTAAGGCTTTTCGGGCAAAAACCGGAGGACGCCATGGCCCATTCCATCGCAGAAATTGCCAAAGCCCTGGGCGCCGAGGCCGCGGGAGAGGTGTCTTTGCGTGTTGCACGCGCGTCCGAACCGGCAATGGCGGGGCCAGACGACCTCGCTTTGGCGATGGACCCGCGTTACGCCGACGGGTTGGCCAAGGGCAAGGCACGGGCCGCAATGCTGTGGCCGGGGGCGGATTGGCAGGGCCTTGGGCTAAAGGCGGCAATTTTTGCCCCCCGCGGGCGGCTGGCCATGGCAGGGCTGTCGCGGATGATGGATCCCGGGCCTGATCTTGCGCCCGGCGTACACGCGATGACGGCAATCGATCCCACGGCCAAAATCGGCGCAGGAGCGGCCATTGGCCCCTTTGTCAGCATCGGGCGCGGGGCGCGGATTGGGGCGCGGGCGCGAATTGCCGCGCATGTCTCGATTGCCGAAGATGCGGTGATTGGCGACGATGCCCTGATCTTGCACGGCGCCCATATTGGCGCGCGGGTCGAGATCGGCCATCGTTTCATCTGTCAGCCCGGCGCCGTGATCGGGGCGGATGGGTTTTCCTTTGTCACGCCCGAGAAATCCGGCGTTGAGGAAATTCGCGAAACCCTGTCGCAACGCAACGAAATCCATGAACAAAGCTGGACGCGGATCCATTCCTTGGGCGCGGTGACAATTGGCGATGACGTTGAAATCGGCGCCAATTGCACCATTGACCGTGGCACCATCCGCAACACCGTGATCGGGCGCGGCACCAAGTTGGATAATCAGGTTCACATTGGCCACAATGTGCAGGTGGGCGAAGATACGCTTTTGTGCGGGCAGGTCGGCATTGCAGGCTCTAGCCGCATCGGCAATCGGGTGGTCTTGGCGGGGCAGGTTGGCGTCAATGACAATATCTTTGTCGGCGATGATGTGATCGCCGGTGGCGGCACCAAGATTTTCACCAATGCGCCCAAGGGGCGGGTGCTGCTGGGCTATCCGGCGGTGAAAATGGAAACCCATGTCGAGATTCAAAAGGCGCTGCGCCGTTTGCCACGCCTTGGCCCGCGTGTTGCGGTATTGGAAGCTGTCATCTCCCCGTCATCCAGCGTTGCTAGGTCTGAGGACGACTAGCCAGATGGAGACAAAGATGGATGGTGGTTATGGGGTTGATTGGTCGGTCGCGGAGCGGGTGCGGGCGATCATCGCACAGCACGCCATGCTGAATATCGACATGGTGCTGTCAGAGGCCCGGTTGGCCGACCTTGGTCTTGACAGCCTGATGCTGGTTGAAACGATCTTTGGCCTTGAGGAGGCCTTTGATATTGCTGTGCCCTTCAATGCCAATGACCCGGCGCAAAGCCAGTTTGACCTGTCCACCGTTGGCACGATGATTGCAGGCGTCGAGGCGCTGATCGCGGCACGATGAGGCGGGTGGTCATCACCGGGGCGGGCACCGTCAACCCCTTGGGGCAGACCGTCGCTGCGACCAATCAGGCGCTGCGGGCCGGGCGTTCGGCGATTGGGCCGCTCGACATTGCGGATCTGGACAGATTGTCCGTGAAGATCGGCGCGCAAGTCACGGATTGGGAAGCAGAAACTCATTTCGATCGCAGCCAGCTTGGTCTTTTGGATCGGCATGTGCAATTCGCGCTGGTTGCGGCACGTCAGGCCCGCGCGCAGGCCGCTTGCCCGGCCGCCGCCGATCAAACGGCCGTCATCATGGGCAACGCAGGCGGGGGGCTGACCACCTCGGACGCAGCGTTTCGGGCGGTCTACGCCGAAGGCAAAGCGCGGGTGCATCCCTTTACGGTGCCGCGGCTGATGGGATCCGCCGCGGCGAGCCATATCTCGATGGAGATGGGACTGACGGGGCCAGCCTTTTCGGTGTCATCGGCCTGTGCCTCGTCCAATCACGCCATCGGCTTGGCGTTTCAAATGGTGCGGTCGGGCATGGTGGAGGCCGCCTTTGCAGGCGGATCCGAGGCGATGCTGTCTTTCGGCGGGCTCAAGGCCTGGGAAGGCCTGCGCGTGATGTCGCCCGAGGCGTGCCGCCCATTCTCTGCCGGGCGCAATGGTATGGTGCAGGGCGAGGGGGCGGCGGTTTTCGCGCTGGAACCCCGCGATGCGGCATTGGCGCGTGGTGCGCCGATCATGGCTGAGATCATCGGTTTTTCCATGACATCGGATGCCAGCGATATCGTGCTTCCCAATCCCGAAGGCGCGGCCCGCGCCATGTCGGGGGCGCTGGCCGATGCCGGTATCCTCCCGGCAGAGGTCGACCACATCAACGCCCATGGCACCGGCACAACGGCCAACGACCGCTCGGAATCCGAGGCGATTACCCGTGTCTTTGGGGATCGTCGGCTTGCGATCACCGCGACAAAATCGCTGCATGGTCATCTGATCGGCGCTGCAGGGGCGGTGGAGTTGCTGGCGGTTTTGCTGGCGCTGCAAGAGGGGGTCATCGCTCCCACCGCAGGCTATCTTGCCGCGGACCCGGATTGTCCGGTTGATCTGGTAACAGGGCAGGCGCGGTTGGCCGATGTCAGGGTTGCCCTGTCCAACGCCTTTGCCTTTGGCGGGCTGAACTCCGTTCTTGCCCTGCGCCGGGCCGACTGACCGCCAAAAAGCAAAAAGGCCCGCAGCAAAGCGGGCCTTTTCACACAAGCGCAGAAAATTACGGCGCAGGAATCGTTGCTGCCACAGCCTCATAACCAGCGGTGAAGCCTTTCAACGAGATGTCGAGGGTCACGCGCTTGTCGGGGGCCGCAGCCGGCACCAGCGACACGGTGGCCTTGGCACCTTTCTTGAACTGTTCCACCTCTTCGGCGGTAAAGCCGACACGGGCGACGCAGCCTTGGACGGTGCAGAAGGTAAAGGGGTAAAGCTTGGCAGGTGCGGTGTCGATCGCGATGGTCAGATGCTCGGTCAGCAGCGTTTCAAGCGGGGCGACGATGGTCCCGCCAGCCGCCGCCTTGCCACCTGCGGGCAGCGCGAAGATCGAGAATTCGGCCACGGCATTGCCGTCGGCATCTTTCAGCAGTTGGAACAACTGGCAGGGATCTTTGCCATCTTCGGTCTTTTCGCAGCGCTGCTCCCACAGTTCGAACGTGGTCGCGAGATAGCCTTGGCCAACTTGCGCGGTATCCTTGGTCAGAACGGCCGGCGCGGCGCTGGCGCCCATCGACAGATCTTCGGTCGCGGGGGCCGTGGTTTCCTGCGCAAAGGCCGGAAGGGCGGTCAGGGCCACAAGGGAGAGGCTTTGAAGCAGCTTACGCATCGACGTCTCGTCTTTCGTTGTTATTTCGGGGCTGCGCTTATCACGCCGCTGCTGCCAAGTCAGCGGGGAAAGCGTCATCACGGCAGGCTGACGGGCTGTTTCCTGCCCAAAAACCGCTTGATGCGGCGCGATTGCGGCCCAAACAGGCCAAACGGGTCGAAAAAGGAAAAAGGGCCGGCGAACCGACCCTTTTTCTCTATTATTTGCTCCCTGTCGGACTGGCCGACGTCATTGAAGGGACGCTATTTCGGATTTTTCGCCCCGTCAACAGGCTTTCGTGTGTTTTGTGTCCGAAACAAATGGCAAAGCGTCGCAAAGGAGTGACGCTTTTTAGGCGCAGGCCTTGGGGCAAAATGCCCCTGTTCCGTAAGATCAGACTGGCATGAAGGGGCCAAGCCTGTATTTTGACGCCAGGGCGCGCCCATGTGCGCGGCTGTTTTTTCAAGAAGTTCAATTTTGGGGGTCACGATGTCGGATGCAATTTTTGTCGGTGGGGGCGGCGACGGCTATGGCGTGGCCCAGAACCTGCTGTTGAAATACGGCAACCGCCATGGGCTGATCGCTGGCGCCACCGGCACCGGCAAGACCGTCACCTTGCAAGTGCTGGCCGAAGGGTTTTCCGCTGCGGGCGTCCCCGTGTTCATGGCAGATGTGAAGGGTGATCTGGCCGGAATCGCGGTGGCGGGGTCGGCCGACCACAAGCTCCACGAGGCCTTTACCAAACGCGCCGCGACCATTGGTCTTGATCTGCAATATCAGGCGTTTCCAGTCACTTTTTGGGATCTTTTCGGTGAACAGGGCCATCCGATTCGCGCCACCGTGGCCGAGATGGGGCCGCTGCTGCTGTCGCGTCTGCTGGAATTGACCGAACCGCAGGAGGGTGTTTTGAACGTCGCCTTCCGGCTGGCCGATGAGGAAGAACTGCCGCTGCTTGATCTGAAAGACCTGCAAGCGCTGCTGACCTTCATCGCCGAACATGACAGCGAAATTTCAGCGCGCTACGGGCTGGTGTCGTCAACCTCGGTCGGTGCGATCCAGCGGCGGCTTCTGGTGCTGGAAAATCAGGGGGCGGCGCAGATGTTTGGCGAACCCGCGCTGGAACTGGCCGATCTGATGCGCTGCGACGCCCACGGGCGGGGGGTGGTGAACCTTCTGGCCGCCGACAAGTTGATGAACTCTGGCCCGCGGCTGTATGCAACCTTCCTCTTGTGGCTGTTGTCAGAGCTGTTCGAGGAACTGCCCGAGGTCGGCGACCCCGACAAGCCCAAGCTCGTCTTCTTCTTTGATGAGGCGCATCTCTTGTTCAACGATGCCCCCAAAGCGCTGGTGTCCAAGGTGGAGCAGGTGGCCCGACTGATCCGCTCCAAGGGGGTGGGTGTCTATTTCATCACCCAAAACCCCGCCGATGTGCCTGAAATGATCCTTGGTCAGCTGGGCAATCGGGTGCAGCACGCGCTGCGCGCCTTTACCGCCAAGGATCAGAAAGACCTGAAAATGGCGGCGGAAACCTATCGGCCGAACCCGCGCTTTGCCATCGAAGACGCCATCCGCGATGTTGGCACGGGCGAAGCGGTGACCTCATTCCTTGAGGCCAAGGGCGTGCCGGGCATTGCCGAACGTACGCTGGTGCGCCCGCCCGCCTCGCAATTGGGGCCGATTGATCCGGCCTTGCGGGCGCAGTTGATGGCCAGCTCGGGCATGGCGGCAAAATATGCCACCGCCATCGACCGCGATTCCGCCTATGAACGGCTGCGTGACAAAGCCGATCGCGCCGCACGCGACGCCGCCGAGGCCGAAGCCCGCGAGACGCGAGAGGCCGAAGACGATCGCGGCCTGTCGCATGGGCGCCGCTACGATGGCCGATCCGGGGAAGATGATCGCCCGGCACCGCGCCCCACCAGCCGGTCGGGCAGCCGCAGCGATTCGATTGGCGAGGCCTTTGTCAAAAGCTTTGCCCGCCAATTGGGCAGCAAATCGGGTCAGGCCATCGTGCGCGGGGTTTTGGGGTCGATCTTTGGGCGGCGGTGACGGATTTTCTGCAATTGTGTCAGGCGGGGCCGGCAAGGCTCCGCCCATCTGGGCGGCATGACAAACTGTTGCCGCGCAGGGGCCGCAATTCTTCGTTAAGGAGTTTCGCAACGATTTTTCTGCGAGAGGTTATCTGATGGCGGTAACGGCTGCTGAACAATATATGTTGGAACTCATTAACCGGGCGCGACTGGACCCGTTGGGTGAGGCAGCCCGCTATGGCATCAACCTGAACGCCGATCTTGCAGCCGGACAGTTGCACGGTGCGCCGCGCGGCGTCTTGGCGTTTCAAGACAATCTGGAACTCGCCGCCATTGGCCATTCGCGCTGGATGCTGGCCAATGATGTGTTTTCGCATACCGGCGTCAATGGCAGCACCCCGGCGCAACGTGGCGCTGCGGCGGGATATCAAGGCTGGGGGGCGGGCGAGAACATCAGTTGGCGCGGCTCGACCGCGGGGCTGAACCTTGAAAGCACCATCGCCGTGCAGCATGCCGATCTGTTCTTGTCGGCAGGCCACCGCGTCAACATCCTGTACGACAGCTACCGCGACATCGGCATTGCGCAAGAGGCGGGGCAGTTCACCGCGAGCGGCACGACCTATAATGCCTCGATGGTGACGCAAAACTACTCCAGCACATCCGGGGTCTATTATGTGACCGGGGTGGTCTATTCCGACAGCAACGCCGACCGGTTCTATTCGATCGGCGAAGGGCGCAGCGGCGCAACCTTTGCCACGACGGGCGATACGGCAATCAGCGCCGCCGCCGGGGGCTATGCGCTGCGGGCGGTGGAGGGGGGGCCAGTTCTGGTCACCGGCGCTGTTGGCAGCACCGCCTTTTCGGTGCGCATCACAGTGGATGACATCAACGCCAAGTTGGACGTGGTCAACGCCAGCATCTTCTATGCCTCGACCAATATCACGCTGGTGTCTGGCATCAACAATGCCCGGCTTTTGGGCACCGGGCCGCTGGTTGCCACGGGCAACGGGGTGGCCAATTCGCTGGAAGGCAATGGCGTGCGCAACACGCTTTTGGGCTATGGCGGCAACGACACGCTGAACGGGCGGGCAGGCAATGATATTTTGCGCGGCGGCACCGGCAATGACCGGCTGATCGGCGAGGGGGGTAACGACATCCTCTATGGCGATGGCGGCAATGACCGCATGGCCGGCGGCAGCGGGGCGGACGCCTTTGTGTTCACCCGTGGCGCGGGGGTCGATGTCGTCAGCGATTTCGCCCTGAGCACCGACCGCCTGAAGTTTGACGATGCAATCTGGTCGGGAAGCGTGAGCAGCGCCGCAGAACTGGTGGCCGAACGCGCCCATATTGTGGCGGGCGACGTGGTGATTGATCTGATGAACGGCGCGTCGCTGACATTGGATGGTGTCAGCAGCCTGACCGGGCTTTCGTCGCGAATTGATCTGTTCTGAACAGACCGTCTTTTCGGCTTAGACCGGCCAGATGCGGAGCCGCGTAACGCGGTTTTCCCGCCGGGCCAGCACCTGAAAACGAAAGCCGTGGAAGGCAAAGGACTGGCCTTCCACCGGGATCATCTGCGCTTCGTGAATGACAAGGCCCGCAATGGTATTGGCCTCGCTGTCGGGCAGCGCCCAATCCATCGCCCGGTTCAAATCGCGGATGGTCATCGCCCCATCGACCAGCCAGCCGCCATTGTCATCGGCAGCCAATCTGGCATCGCGGGCCACCACGTCAAACTCGTCGGTGATCTCGCCGACAATTTCTTCCAGAATGTCTTCCAGCGTGATCAGACCCTGAATCGCGCCATATTCGTCGACCACGATGGCAAAATGCGTGCGCCGTTTCAAAAAGGCGCGCATCTGATCGTCCAGCGTGGTGGTATCGGGGATGAACCACGGCTTCATCGCCACCTTGACGATGTCCAAAGCCTCCAGCCCTTCGCCCGCGCGGCGCAGGCGGTCCACCTCGCGCAGCAATTCCTTGGCGTGGATGACGCCCAGAATGTTTTCCTCCTCGCCGCGAAACACCGGCAGGCGGGAATGGGCCGAGGCGAGAATCGCGGAAATCAGCGTATCGGGGGGCTGGTCCGCATCGACCATGTCGATCTTGCTGCGGTGGGTCATGATCTCATCCACCCGACGCTCGGCCAGATCCAGCGCGCCCAAAAGTCGGTCGCGGTCCTCCTTCTCCATCCCGCCGCCAGAATGGCTGGCCGCGATCGCCTGCGTCAGGTCTTCGCGCAACCCTTCGGCGCGGTCGGCCTGAGATTGGCGCAGCGCAGCAGGAAGCAAAGACAGGATACGGCGCATGACGTCAGATCTTTTTCGCAAGGGGGTGATGGGTCAGCACCAGCGCCTTCAACTGGTCATCCAACACATGCGTGTAAATTTCCGTCGTGGCAATATCAGCATGGCCCAGCAAGGTCTGGATCACCCGCAAATCCGCGCCCCCGGCCAAAAGATGGGTGGCAAAGGCATGGCGCAGGGTATGCGGCGTGACCTTGGCCGGGCTGACCCCGGCCAGAACCGCGATATCCTTGATCAGCAGATAGAAATGTTGCCGCGTAAGATGGCCGTCCGCACCAGAGCCCGGAAACAACGCCTTGGACGCCGCTTTGCCCGCCTTGCGCGCGGTCTCTTCCTCGGCATCGCGATGGGCCAGCCAAACAGCCACGGCCGCACGGGCCGGGGGTGAAAGTGGCACCATGCGTTCCTTGTCGCCCTTGCCGCGCACCAAAATCATCTGCGGATTGCCCCGAACCGCCGCCACGGGCAGCCCAACCAGTTCCGACACCCGCATCCCGGTGGCATACAGCAATTCCATCAGCGCGGTGTTGCGCAGCTTTTCGCCGGTATTGCGCCCCTTGCTGCGGGCGGCATCCAACAGACGGTCCACCTCATCATGGCTCAGGGTTTTCGGCAGCCGCTGGTTGGCCCCCGGACCCGAGATCCGCAAGGCCGGGTTGTCGTCGCGCCAGCCTTCGTCATGAGCAAAGCGATAGAGCTGCCGGATCGATGACAGCCGCCGCGCGCGAGTGGCCTTTGACAGACCCTCGGCCTCGCAGGAAATCAGATAATCCTCAACCGCGGCGCGGGGCAGGGTAGCCAGATCCAGCCCGCGATGCGCGACCCAACCGGTGAAATCCTTCAAATCGCGGCCATAGCCCAAGAGCGTATTGCGCGCCGCATTGGCCTCGGCGGCCTGCGCCTGAAGAAAGGTCGAAATCCAGCGCTCCGCCGTGGCCATCCACCTTAGCCTCGCCGTTCCAGCAGCATCAACTCCAGCGCCGTGCGCCGGGCAATGTCTTCCAGCCCCAGCTTGCGCAACAGCGCCAACCCCTCAGCCAGCTTGGCAAGTTCGCCATGCAGCCCCACCTCGATCCGTGCCATGGCCAGCAAGATTGCCTCGCCAATGCGGCCCTGATCCAACAGCAATTCCGCATCCTCGGACAGCACCACGCTGGTACCGTCAAAGGCGGGCTGGATGGCGCGCGCCAGACTGTCCGGAGGCGTCAGCCCCTTGACGCTGCCCTGCGCCAATCCGGCCAGAAAGCGCCCCCGCAGATCGCCGGGGGCATGGCGACTGCTGGACAGCCGTACAAACTCGGGCGACAGCAACCCCATGTCAAAAGCGATCCGCGCGGAATCGGCGGTCAACGCCATATCAGCCAGCTTCGCGGCAAAAAGAGAGGCAAACGGCACCTCCAGCTCGGCATCGGCCATCCGGGCATAGGCAAGCGGCAGGCGTTGCTCTACCGCCGTCAGATCCCCCTCCTGCAAGGCGGCGTCAAAGCGCTGAAACGCATCAACCCGGTCCCAAACCCCGCCCGAGGCCGCGGGGTCGCGCTGGGTAAACAGCCCCAAAAGCAGATTGGGCGTGATCGCCCCGGCACGGGCAAGCCGTTCGGCCGCCTCGACCTGCGCCTTCCAACCGGCGCGGTCCGACAGATCGGCATGGGCAAAGGCCAAAGGC
>Ga0255092_1000138_pt1 | contig 34537 bp, 36 predicted proteins | sample Colum_Yuk_RepC_8_2_FD_188454 | JGI IMG/M metagenome (GOLD analysis project Ga0255092, IMG submission 188454) | Freshwater microbial communities from Columbia River, Oregon, United States - Colum_Yuk_RepC_8d | ecosystem: Environmental > Aquatic > Freshwater > River | place: USA: Oregon...
TGACACCCCGCCCCCCCACCTGCCACCTTTGACCTGCCCATGCGATCCGCGGCGTCTCCGGGGCATCTCGTAATGACGACGCGACCCAAATCCCGAGATTGATATGGCACTCGAAGACGCCAAAACGCAGGTTGATACTGCGTTCACCCGCAAGGGCCTGCGTGGCCTTGCCTTTGAAAACGCCTTTGCCGGCGCGACCTCTTTTCTGCGGCGCAGCTACACCAAAGACCTGACGGGGGTGGATCTGGCCATCACCGGCGTTCCCTTTGACCAAGCGGTGACGCACCGCACCGGCACCCGCTTTGGCCCCCGCGCCATCCGCGAGGCAAGCGCCCTGCAGCCGTTTGATCCGCCCTATGGCTGGCCGACCAACCCCTTGGACGAGATGAATATCATCGACTATGGCGATGTGGCCTTTGACTATGCCCATACGCCCAGCTTTCCGGGGCTTGTCACCGATCATATCCGCACCATCCTGACGGCGGGGGCTGGTACGGTGACGCTGGGCGGTGATCACTTCATCACCCTGCCGATCCTGCGGGCCTATGCCGAGAAATATGGCCCGATGTCCGTGATCCATTTCGACGCCCATTCCGACCTTTGGGCCGACGACGATATGGACCGTATCGACCATGGAACGTTCTTTTATAAAGCGGTGAAATCGGGGGTGATTGACCCGAAAACCTCTGTGCAGATCGGCATCCGCACCCAATGCGACGATTATCTTGGCGTGGAATATATCGACGCTCGCACCGTGCATGAAAAAGGCGCGGCCCATGTGGTGGCGCGGGCGAAAGAGATCGTTGGTCAGCGTCCGACCTATGTGACCTTCGACATCGACTGCCTTGATCCCTCGGCCGCACCGGGCACCGGCACGCCGGTTTGGGGCGGCTTGCAAAGCTGGCAGGCAGCAGCGTGCCTGCGCGATCTGGCGGGCATCAATATGGTCGGTGGTGATATCGTCGAGGTGTCGCCGCCCTATGACACCACCGGGGCCACGGCGATTGCCGGGGCGCATGTGGCGCATGAGCTGATCTGCCTTTACCACTGGGCCAAGACCCGGCGATGAAGCTGCTGGCGGGGTTTGCCATAGCCGGGGTGCTGGCGGCGGCGGTGATGGCCGCCGTCCGCCTTGCCCCGGTGGACCCCGCCGCATGGCATCGGCCGATTGCCGAAGTCCCGGGTGAGGTCGGGGCCGCCACCGAAATCCTCGTGCCGGTGGAAAAAGGTGCGCTTGCCTTCTGGCCCGCGACCACCGCCCCGCCCGAGCAGATGCTGGCCGATCTTGCCGCCTTTGCCGCGACCCAGCCACGCACGCGTGAAATTGCCGGCTCGGTGGCCGAGGGGCGCATCACCTGGGTGCAGCGCTCGGTTTTCTGGGGGTTTCCCGATTTCATCACGGCGGAAACCACCGCCACGGGGGTCCGGCTTTGGTCGCGGCAACGGTACGGGCGGCGCGACTTTGGGGTGAATCTGGCCCGGCTCTCGCTCTGGCTTCAGGGCAGGTGACGAATGGCTGCATCAAACCGGCCTTTTTGCGGGGGCGATTGCGCATAATCCCAACCGCTCGCAGCTGATTGATGCCCGCCATGCGGGGCAAGGGCTTGGCGCGCGGCGGCAAGCCTTGTAAGACAAGACAAGGATTGGGGCAGGGTGGGGTTGTACCCCCTGTTTCCAGCCAAACAGCATAAACGGGCCAAGGCCCGGCCAAGGAGAGGCCCAAGGTGAGCAATCCCGACAGTTTCATCGAAGAGGTGACCGAAGAGGTGCGCCGTGACCGTCTGTTCGCGGCTTTCCGCAAATATGGCTGGATTGGCGGGCTTGTGGTTCTTGGCATCGTGGGTGGTGCTGCGTGGAACGAATGGCAAAAAAACCAGGCGGCGGCGCGGGCGCAGGGCTTTGGCGATGCCATGCTTGAGGCGCTGGACACCGGCGGCGCTGTAGAGCGGCGCGAAGCCATGGCGGCGGTGCCGGCCGATGGCAACCAAATTGCCATCCGCACGCTGATGCTGGCCTCGGACCCGGCCGATGATAAAGCGGCGGCGCTGGCCGCATTGGACGCCTTGATCGCCGATGCCGCCCAGCCCGAAATTTATCGTGACATGGCGCAGTTGCGCCGGGTGATGGTGGCGGGGGCCGACATGCCCTTGACCGACCGTCGCGCCGCCCTTGAAGGTATTTCGGCCCCCGGTCGCGCCTTTCGCACGCTGGCGGCCGAACAATTGGCCTACCTGCTGATTGAAGAGGGCAAAAAGGACGAAGCGATTGCCGCGCTGAGCGCACTGATGCAGGATCAGGAAGCCCCGCAAGGGCTGCGCGGGCGGGCAGGGCAGGTGATCGTGGCGCTTGGCGGCAAACTGCCCGAAGCGCCCGCGGCAGCTGATCAGGGATAAGGGTTCAGGCCGCGATGATGAGTTTGGCGAAAGCGGGGAAGATTTCGATGTCAGGGTTCATGCGTCCGGTTCTTGGTGTCTCGCTGCTAGCGTTGACTTTGTCTGGCTGCGAGCGGGATGTGATCTTGCAAGGGGAGCGGTTTGATGTCCGCACCCCGCTTGCCGCGTCCTTGCCGACCGAAGACCAGCCTGACCCGCAGGCCGAAGCACTGGTGCCGCAAAATGGATCGGCGCCGATTTCGTTGCCCGGTTCGGGCGCCAATGCCGAATGGACCCACCGCGGCGGCTCTGCCCGGCACGCGGGCGCGCATGGCGCACTTTCGGCCGCACCGCAGCGTGTCTGGTCGGCGTCGATCGGCGCTGGTAACTCGCGGCGCAACCGGGTGACGGCGGCGCCTGTGGTGTCGGCTGGCCGGGTTTTCGCCATGGACGCCCATGCACAGGTGACCGCGCTTTCGACTGCTGGCGGTGCGCTCTGGACCGCCGATCTTCGCGCGGAGTTTGACCGCAATGCCTCGGAGGTGTCAGGCGGCGGATTGGCCGCGCAAGGCGGACAGCTCTTCGTGACCACCGCCTACGGCGAATTGGCGGCGCTTGATGCGGCCACCGGTGCCGTGCAATGGCGGCAGCGCTTTGAGGCCCCGGTGATCGGTGCGCCGACGGTTGAGGGCAATACGGTTTATGCCACGGCCCGCGACGGCTCGGCGCTGGCGGTGGATGCGGCCAACGGCAAGGTGCGCTGGACCGTCGGCGGCACCCGCGCGGCTTCGGGTATGGTCAGCACGGCCTCGCCCTCGGCGGGCGACGGTTTGGCGATCTTCCCCTTCGCGGCAGGCGAAATTGCCGCCATCAAGACAGAGGATGGCGCCAAGGCTTGGGGGGCTGGCGTGGCCGGTCAGCGGTTGGGCAAGGCCTATGCCGCTAGCATGGGCGATCTGACGGGCGATCCTGTGATTTCGGGCAATACGGTCTATGTCGGCTCGGCCGCTGGACGTACGGCGGCATTTGATGCCACCACCGGTCAACGGCTTTGGACCACGAATGAAGGCGCGATGAACCCGCCCTTGGTGGTGGGAGGTTCGGTCTTTGTCGTCAATGACGAGGCGAAACTGGTGCGGATGGATGCCGCGACGGGGGCTGTGATCTGGTCGGTCCAGATGCCCTATTACAATGCCGAAAAACCTAAGAAATACAAAGCAATCACTGCACATTACGGGCCTGTTCTGGCCGGTGGGCGCGTGGTGGTTGTTTCCTCGGATGGCGGAATTCGCCTGTTCAACCCGACGGATGGCAGCATGGTCGGCTCGGGCGAAATTCCGGGCGGCGCGGCTTCGGCGCCTGCTTTGGCGGCGGGCATGTTGTTTGTTACCGGCGGAAACGGGCAACTTCACGCTTTCCGTTAAGGGCAAAGCCCTGTAAAGGGGGCTGCTTGAGAGAAACGGACGCATCATGAGCTTTACGCTGGCCATCGTGGGCCGCCCCAATGTGGGCAAATCTACGCTTTTTAACCGGCTGGTGGGCCGCAAACTGGCGCTGGTCGATGACCAGCCCGGTGTGACGCGCGATCTGCGCGAAGGCGATGCGAAACTTTTCGACATGCGCTTTACCGTGATCGACACGGCCGGGTTGGAGGAAGTCACCGACGACAGCCTTCAGGGCCGGATGCGCCGCCTGACCGAACGCGCGGTAGAACTGGCCGATATTTGCCTGTTCCTGATCGACGGACGGGTCGGGGTGACGCCCTCGGACGAGGTTTTCGCCGACATCCTGCGCAAGAAATCCGCCCGCGTGATCCTTGGGGTCAACAAGGCCGAAGGCAAGGCGGGCGACGCGGGGGCGTTCGAAGCCTATAGCTTGGGCCTGGGAGAGCCGCTGCGGCTTTCGGCCGAGCATGGCGAGGGTATTGATGACCTCTACCGTGCGCTCAAACCGCTTGAGGGTGAGTTTGCCGAGCGCGAGGCTGAAAATGCCCCGGTGGTGGACGTTGATCTGAGCGAGGACGAGGCCGAACTGGAGGTCGACGAGTTCGCCCATCACCCGACCGCGAAAAAGCCGTTGCAAATTGCGGTGATCGGGCGGCCAAATGCCGGAAAATCTACGCTTATCAACAAGATCCTTGGCTATGATCGCCTGTTGACGGGGCCAGAAGCGGGGATCACCCGCGATGCCATCTCGATCCGGTCGGATTGGCAGGGCACGCCGATCCGCATTTTTGACACCGCCGGCATGCGCAAAAAGGCCCGCGTCACCGAAAAGCTGGAAAAGCTGTCGGTGTCCGATGGGTTGCGCGCTGTGCGCTTTGCCGAGGTGGTCGTGGTCCTGTTGGACGTCGATATCCCCTTCGAAGTTCAAGACTTGCGGATTGCCGACTTTGCCGAGACCGAAGGTCGGGCCGTGGTGGTCGCGATCAACAAATGGGATCTTGAAGACGACAAGCAAGAAAAGCTGGCCGAACTGAAAGAGATGTTCGAACGCCTGCTGCCACAATTGCGCGGCGCGCCCTTGGTCACGGTTTCGGCCAAGACGGGCCGGGGCCTCGACCGGCTGCACGACGCCATCCGCAAGGCGCATGACGTCTGGAACCGCCGGGTGCCAACCGCCAAGCTGAACACTTGGCTTGGGGCCATGACCGAGGCCCACCCACCGCCCGCACCGGGCGGTCACCGCATCAAGCTGCGCTACATGACGCAGGCCAAGACCCGGCCGCCGGGCTTTGTGGTGAAATGTTCGCGCCCTGATGAGCTGCCGGAAAGCTATAAGCGCTATCTGGTCAATGGGCTGCGCGACCACTTTGATATGCCCGGAACCCCGATCCGGCTGTATTTCCGCGGGCAGGGTGATGAAAATCCGTGGAAGGTCCGCAAGTTCCACACGCCGTCACGTCTGCGTAAGCACAAGGAAAAGAACACGGGCCAATAAGGGCGCCCGTGATGGCGCGGCTGTTTGCGTGGCCGCGCTTTGCCTATCTGCCGTCCGTCAGGTCGGCAGATAGGGCGTTACCGCCATGATCCCTGCACCGATCAGCGCGGCCTGAACCAGTTCGGGGTGAATGTCCCAGTTGCCCGCGGCAACGCCGATCAGCGCCCAGACGATCGCAGCCGCAAAGGCTGGCACCCGGCCAAGCGCGCGCTGCACGCAGATGGCCACGATCAACACCGCGCATAGCATCACATAGGCCGAAGCGACGTTCGACAGCGCGCCAAGCCCTGCCAGCGTCACCCCCCATGCCATGCCAGCGGCTGCCGTGACCCACCCTGCGAAAAACGCGACGGGGGTCTGTTGCCAGAAACTGCCTTGCCCGGTGCGAAACAACGCGATCAGCGCGGCAAGGGCCATGACAAACATGATGCCACTGGCAAAAATCGGCAGGGTTTCTGCCAGCGACACCCAAAAGATGCCCAAGAGCATCGCGGCGATCAACATCAGGCGATTGGCATCCCAAGCGCGATCTTCGGCATGTTTGGCCAAACCATGCAGCGCATGCGCCAAAAGCCCCGGATAGATCACAAACCAGATTAAGAAGGTTACCCGCGGAGGTTGTGCCGCAGGATCAGTGATGGTGATCCAGAAATCCTCTGGATCATACCCTCTGAACTCTGGCAGCATGAGCGGTGTTAGCGTGAACAGTGCCGCGACACAGACAAGCAAAACGGCCCGAGCTTGCATCACTGTGCCTCATTTGTTTCGCCTGCACTCAATTTGCAGGCGAATACTTTGGCGGTCAAGCACCTGTTATGGTGTGCTGACCTATTCCAGCGCGCCATCGGCGGAAATCCGGGTCTTGCCGCCAAGATAGGGGTGCAGCACCGCCGGAAGATCAACCGAGCCATCGGCCTGCTGGCCGTTTTCCAAGACCGCAATCAGGCAGCGCCCGACGGCAAGACCGGAGCCGTTCAGCGTCGCGACAAATTCGGGCTTTGCGCCAGCGATACGGGCGCGGGCGTTCATCCGGCGGGCTTGGAAGGTGCCACAGGTGGACACCGACGAAATCTCGCGGAATTTGTTCTGCCCCGGCAGCCATGCCTCAAGGTCATGGGTTTTTTGCGCGCCAAAACCCATGTCGCCGGTGCACAGCACGATGGTGCGATAGGGGATTCCTAGCTTTTCAAGGATCGCCTCGGCGCATTTGGTCATGCGGTCGTGTTCCGCCAAGGCTTGGTCGGCGGCACAGATCGTCACCATCTCGACCTTTTCGAACTGGTGCTGGCGCAGCATGCCCGTCGTGTCCTTGCCCGCCGATCCGGCCTCGGAGCGGAAGCATTGGGTATGGGCCGTTACGCGGATCGGCAGGTTGACCTCGTCCAGAATTTCGCCCGCGACCATATTGGTCAGCGTGACTTCGGACGTCGGGATCAGCCACCAGCCATTGGTGGTCTGATAGCTGTCCTCGGCGAATTTCGGCAGTTGGTTGGTGCCATACATCGCCTCTTCTTTCACGAGAACCGGGGTCCAGGTTTCCGTCAGGCCGTGTTCGGTGATGTGTGTGTCCAGCATGAACTGCGCCAGCGCGCGGTGGACGCGGATCACCGCCCCCTGCAGCACGACAAAGCGCGACCCCGAGAGTTTGGCAGCCGCTTCAAAATTCATTCCGGGCTTCACGCCAGCGATGTCGAAATGCTCTTTCGGCGCAAAGTCAAAGCTGCGCGGGGTGCCCCAGCGACGAATTTCGACGTTGTCATTTTCGTCCGCACCCTCGGGCACGGCGTCCAACGGCAGGTTCGGGATGCGCATCAGCATATCGCGCAATGCCGCATCCTCGGCCCCGGCTTCTTCGGTCAGGCGGGCAATCTCGGCCTTCTTTTCGGCGACCAGCGCGCGCAGGCGTTCAAACTCGGCGTCGTCACCGCGGGCCTTGGCTGCGCCCACCTCTTTCGAGGCAGCGTTCTGGGCCGCTTGCGCGGTTTCGGCGGCCAGGATCTTGGCCCGCCGGTCATTGTCCAAGGCCAGAATCTCGGGCGACAGCGCGGCAAGGCCCCGGCGCGCAAGGGCGGCGTCGAAAGCTGCGGGGTTTTCGCGAATGGCGCGGATGTCGTGCATTTGGGGCCTCGTCTGGCAAAAAATCTTGGGCGTTATGCCTTATTCACCGGCAGGGGGAAAGGGGGCGATGGTCCCTCACGGATCACGCAGGCGTCAAGGCGGCCAGCTTGCACCTTCACGCCCATCTCTGTAGGGTGCGGCCCGATCGATATCGGGGTTTTCGCGCCCCCAAGACAAGGAATAGCCCATGTTCGTCTCGCCCGCCTACGCGCAGGTCGCCGGTGCCGGTGGCGCCGGAGCCGCCTTCGGTTCCTTTCTGCCGCTGATCCTGATCTTCGGCATCATGTATTTCCTGCTGATCCGTCCGCAGCAAAAGAAGATGAAAGAGCTGAAGGGCATGGTCGAAGCCCTGCGCAAGGGCGATCAGGTGCTGACCCAGGGCGGCATCATCGGCAAAATCCATCGCGTCGGCGAAGACGGCGTGCTGGAAGTGGAAATTGCGGATGGCGTCAAGGTCAAGATCGCCAAGCACACCATCGTTCAGGTCATGAACAAGACCGAACCGGCTACGGCCGCTTAAAGGCACCAAATCATGCTGCATACCCCGCTGTGGAAGCGCCTCCTGATCCTTGCGATCATCGTCTGGGGGATTCTCGCCGCCCTGCCCAATGCGTTTTACACGCGGGTCGAGCAGCATAACGATGCGACAAAGGCGATCACCGCCGCCGAAGGCGTCGCAACCGAGGAACAGGCCGCCGCGCGCGCGCTTTGGCCCGAGGCGCTGCCTTCGGGGTTGATGGCGCTGGGGCTTGACCTGCGGGGTGGGGCGCACCTTTTGGCAAAGGTGCAAGTCGCCGACGTTTATGCCCAACGCATTGATGCCCTTTGGCCCGAGGTGCGCGACAATCTGCGCGACGTGCGCGATCAGGTTGGGGCCGTGCGGCGCCAGCCTTCGGTCCCGGGCGTGCTGCGGGTGGCGATCTCCAATCCCGACGGGATGGCCGTTGCCTTGGAAAAGGTGCGTGCGCTGGCGGTGCCGGTGATGACGCTGACCGGGGCAGGATCTTCGGATCTTGAGGTTGTGGCAGACGGGCAAGAGATTGTCGTGCAACTTTCTGAGGCCGAACGCGTGGCCACCGACGCCCGCACCGTGCAGCAAAGCCTTGAAATCATCCGCCGCCGGGTGGACGAGGTTGGCACCCGCGAACCGACGATCCAACGTCAAGGCGATGACCGCATCCTGATTCAGGTGCCCGGCATCGGCTCGGCGCAAGAGCTGAAGGATCTGATCGGCACCACGGCCAAGCTGACCTTCCATCAGGTTCTGGGCCGCACGACCGATGCGGGCGCCGATCCCGGCGCGCGCAACCGGTTGGTTGGGGATGCCTATGACAAGAACACCTTCTACGTCATCGCCGACGAAGCGGTGGTCAGTGGTGAAGAACTGACCGATGCACAGCCGTCCTTTGACCAAAACGGCCGGCCTGCGGTGTCGTTCCGCTTCAACCCTTCGGGCGCGCGGGCCTTTGGTGATTACACCGCCGCCCATATCGGCGAACCCTTCGCCATCGTTCTGGACGAAGAGGTGATCTCGGCCCCCACGATCCAAAGCCACATCGCCGGCGGGTCAGGTATCATCACCGGCAATTTCTCTGTGGAAGAATCGACCAATCTCGCCGTCCTGCTGCGGGCAGGGGCGCTGCCGGCCAAGATGACCTTCTTGGAAGAACGCACCATCGGCCCCGAACTGGGACAGGACAGCATTGAGGCGGGCAAGCTGGCGGGCATCGTCGGCATGATCGCCGTGGCCACCTATATGATCCTGAGCTATGGGCTGTTCGGCGTCTTCGCCAATATTGCGCTGGCGGTGAACGTCATCCTGCTGATCGCGCTGTTGTCCACCATCGGGGCCACGCTGACCTTGCCGGGTATCGCAGGGATCGTGTTGACCATGGGGGTTGCGGTGGACAGCAACGTGCTGATCTATGAACGCATCCGCGAGGAATTGCGCGACGGCAAATCTGCCGCCCGGGCCATCGAATTGGGCTTTGAGCGTGCCTTCTCGGCCATTCTGGACAGCAACATCACCGGCATCATCACTGCGGTCATCATGTTCATGATCGGCTCTGGGGCTGTGCGCGGCTTTGCCGTCACCACCGGCATCGGGATTTTCACCTCGATGTTCACCGCCGTCTATGTGACGCGGCTGATCGTGACGACCTATATCAACTGGCGACAGCCCAAAGAGCTTGTGGTCTGAGGGAGATCAAGACATGGCATGGCGTTTGCGGCTGGTTCCCGAAAAGACCAACATCGACTTTTTCAAACTGCAATGGGTGACCTTCGGGGCCTCTGTCGGGGCGGTGATCATCTCGCTCTTGGCGGTTGCCGTGTTGGGGCTGAACTACGGCGTTGATTTCAAGGGCGGCACCACGATCCGCACGGAAAGCACGCAAGAGCTGGATATCGGCGTCTACCGCGATGCGCTGTCCAAGCTGGAGATGGGCGATGTCGCCATCACCGAGGTGTTCGACCCAACCTTCCGCGCCGATCAGCATGTGGCCCAGATCCGCATTGAGGCACAGGAAGGCGAAGAGGCGATCACCCCCGAGGCGATTGCGTCCATTGAGGCCGCTCTGCGCGCAGTGGATCCGGCCATCACCTTCCCGTCGGTGGAATCGGTTGGTCCCAAAGTGTCGGCGGAACTGATCTGGACTGCGCTTCTTGCCGTTGGGGCAGGGTCTTTGGGGATCTGGATTTACGTTTGGCTGCGCTTTGAATGGCAATTCGCCGTCGGTTCGGTTGCGGCACTGGTGCATGACGTGGTGGTGACGGTCGGGGTGTTTTCGATCTTCCAGCTGAAGTTTGACATGACCATCGTGGCGGCCTTGCTCACGATTTTGGGTTATTCGATCAACGATACCGTGGTGATCTTTGACCGGCTGCGCGAAAACTTGGCCAAGTATAAGACCATGGGCCTGCGTGACATGATGAACCTGACCGCGAATGAAACGCTGTCGCGGACCATCATGACCGCCACGACCACGCTGATCTCGTTGATCTGCCTGTTCATCTTTGGCGGCGACGTGATCCGCGGTTTTGTCTTTGCCATGCTGTTCGGAGTGGTGATCGGCACCTATTCGACGCTGTATGTCGCCAAGAATATCGTGCTGATGCTGGGGCTTGACCGTTCGGACAAGCCCAAGACCGGCAAGCCCTTGGACCACGAATTCGCCAATGTGGATGCCTAAGCCATGCGGCTGATTGAGGTCAGCTATGGCGCGGCCCAAGCAATTGAGGGCTATGGCCCGGATTTCTTTCGGGTCGGCCCGCATGCCTTGCAGGGGGCCACGCTTGTGACCCCTTGGGATGCGGGTGGTTGGGGCGGCTTGGCGGATGTTGCCACGCCTTTGACGCTTGCCGGCCGGATTGATGTGCTGCTCTTGGGGCTGGGGCCGTCGATCGCCCCGGTGCCACGCGCCTTCCGCGAGGCGTTGGAGGCTGCAGGCATAGGCGTGGAACCCATGTCCTCGCCCGCCGCCTGCCGCACCTATAACGTGCTTTTGGGCGAAGGGCGCCGGATTGCCGCAGCGCTTCTGCCGGTTGGGCCTAAGGCCGGACCATGAGCCTGCTGTCCGCCCAAGACCTTGCGGTGGCACGCGCCGGAATTCCGGTGCTGGAAGGGGTCAGTTTTGCGCTGCCCCCCAGTCGCGCGCTGGTGTTGCGTGGGCCGAATGGCATTGGCAAAACCACACTTCTGCGCACCATCGCGGGTCTGCAACCGCCGCTTCAGGGCCGGATCACCGCCGCGCCTGATGCCGTGGCCTATGCGGCCCATGCCGACGGTGTGAAACCCACGCTGACGGTGGCAGAAAACCTTGCCTTCTGGGCGCAAGTCTTTGGAACCGATGCTGTCGCCACCGCGATTGATCGGATGGCCTTGCGCGATCTTGTGGCGCGGCGCGCGGCCAACCTGTCGGCCGGGCAAAAGCGCCGCCTTGGGCTGGCGCGCCTGTTGGTCACAGGTCGCCCGGTCTGGGTGATGGATGAGCCGACCGTGTCCTTGGACGCGGCCTCGGTGCAACTGTTCGGCGATGTGGTGCGTGACCATCTGACCGCAGGGGGGGCGGCGTTGATCGCCACCCATATCGACCTTGGCCTTGATGCCGCCGTCTTGGACCTGACGCCGTTCAAGGCCCGCCCGGCAGCCGAAGGCGGGATCGCCTCGGCCTTTGATGAGGCGTTCACATGATCGCCCTGTTGCTCCGCGACCTCAGGCTTGCCATCCGCGCAGGTGGCGGCTTTGGTCTTGGCTTGGCTTTCTTTCTGCTGGTCGCTGTGATCGTGCCCTTAGGGGTCGGGCCGGAACCCGCCACACTGGCGAAAATCGCCCCCGGCATCCTGTGGGTGGGGGCCCTCTTGTCTTGCCTGCTCTCGCTTGACCGCATTTTCGCGCTGGATTTCGAGGATGGCTCGCTTGACCTTTTGGCGACCTCGCCCCTGCCGATGGAGGGCGCCGTGGCGATCAAGGCGCTGGCGCATTGGCTGGTGACGGGTCTGCCCTTGGTGCTGGCGGCCCCGGTGCTGGGCGTTTTGTTGAACCTGCCTGTGCCGGGCTATCTCTGGCTTGTCATCAGCCTTGCGCTTGGCACGCCGGCGCTGTCGATCATCGGCGCCTTTGGTGCGGCGCTGACGGTGGGATTGAAACGCGGCGGGCTTTTGATGAGCCTTCTGGTGCTGCCCTTGTATATGCCAACGCTTATTTTCGGTGCCGAGGTGGTGAAACGCGGCGCGGCAGGTATGGCGGTGGCAACACCGCTTGCTCTCTTGGCCGCCATCACGGCGGGGGCGCTGGCGCTGTTGCCCATCGCTTCGGCTGCGGCGCTGCGCGTTAATCTGCGCTGATGAGAAACCTGTGATTGAGCCATGTCATGGTGGACAGGCCCGCCCGCGTTAAGGTAGCCCAAAGCCAGTTAGCAATAGGATAGCAATGTCGATCTGGGAATATGCCAACCCCAAGAAGTTCATGCAGACCTCGGGGGTTTTGTTGCCTTGGGTGACGGCCCTTGCCGTGCTGGCGCTGGGGGTGGGGCTGATCTGGGGGTTTTTCTTCACGCCAGACGCCGACAGGTTCGGCTCTACCGTCAAGATCATCTATCTGCATGTGCCTGCCGCGATGATGGCGATTTCGGCTTGGACGATGATGCTTGTCACGTCGCTGATCTGGCTCGTTCGCCGTCACCATGTCTCGGCGCTGGCGGCCAAGGCGGCGGCCCCGATCGGGCTGATGTTTACCGTGATCGGCCTTGTCACGGGCGCGATCTGGGGACAGCCGATGTGGGGCACCTGGTGGGCTTGGGATCCGCGCCTGACCGCATTTCTGATCCTTGCGCTGTTCTATCTGGGCTATATCGCGCTGTGGGCGGCGGTGGAAAACCCCGACACTGCGGCTGATTTGACCTCTGTTCTGGCCATTGTCGGCTCGGTCTTTGCCTTCCTGTCGCGCTATGCGGTTCTGTTTTGGAATCAAGGGCTTCATCAGGGCGCTTCGCTGTCCTTGGATGAAAAAGAGAACGTGTCTGACGTCTATTGGCTGCCCTTGGTGGTCTGCATCGTCGGCTTTGTGCTGTTGTTTGTGACGCTGGTGCTGATCCGCACCCGTACCGAAATCCGGTCGCGCCGCTTGCAGGCGCTTTTGACGCGGGAGAGGCTGGCATGATGCCTGACTTGGGAAAATATGCAGGCGCGGTGGCGTGGTCTTATCTGGCCTCGCTGGCGCTGATCATTGGCTTTGTGGCGCTGTCGCTGTGGCAATCGCGCCGGATGAAGCGCGCCTTGGACGAGGTTGAAAAGCGGCAGGAGAAACGCGGTGAATAAGATTCTTTTGTCCTTGCCGGCCCTGCTGTTCGCCGGGCTTGGTCTGCTGTTCTGGACGGGTATGGGCCGCGACAATCCCAATGATCTGCCCTCGGTCTTTATCGGCAAAGCCGCACCTGCCATCGAACAGGCGGCACTGCCGGGTATTCCTGCTCCTGTGCAGGCCGATCTTGCGGGGGGGCAGGTGACGGTGGTGAATTTCTGGGCCTCATGGTGCCCGCCGTGCCGGGCTGAACACCCGACCCTAAAGGCGCTGGCCGCCGAGGGGATTCAGGTGATCGGCGTGAATATGCTGGACCGCGAGGCCGATGCGCTGGGGTTTTTGGGCGAGGAGGGCAATCCGTTCGCAAAGATTTCCTATGACCCCAAGGGCAAGACCCGGTTGGAATGGGGGGTCACCGCCCCGCCGGAAACCTTCATCATCAATGGCAAGGGCGAGGTGGTGTTCCGCTTCATCGGGCCGATGGTGGGCGACGATTATATCCAACGCTTCCGCCCGGAATTGGACAAGGCGCTGGCCGCTGAATGACACAAGGGCGCCCTCGTCGGGCGCCCTTTGCTTTTCCGCGCACTGTTCCGAAGGGGATGGCCGTCAGAGATACTTTGAGGCTTCCTTGCGGGCAAAGTTTTTCAACTTTTCCCCATGCGCCTCAAGCCAGACCCTGACCCGGTCTGCGTCGTGCTTCGACAGATCGCGCAGCCACCACGCCACGGCTTTCTGAATGAACCAGTCCGGATCGGTCGCATAGTTTGCGGCCCAGCCCAGAACCCGTTCCCGAATGGCGGTTTCCTCGGGCTTTGGGTTGTTCTTTTTGGCAAAGGGCAGGGTGACGACCAAAGCCGCGCGGCGCGTCCACATCGCGGGGCTGGTGGTCCAAGCTTCCACCGCCTCGATCCGTGCCGGCTGCCAGACCAGCCGTTTTTGTCCGGCGATCATGACATGGTCGGCAATGGCCCAACCGTCGAAGTCCGGCAGCCAGCTTTGGATCAAGGCCCAAGCCCCTTCGTCATCGGGGCGGATACGGGCCTGCACCAAGAGTTTCGCCGCCGCGACGCGCGCTTCGTGGATGTCCGTGGCCCAAAGCCCTGCTGCCAGCGCCAGCCGTTCGTCCAGCGTGCAGTCGGCACGCCACGCGTCGGTCAGATCGTCGATCTGCGGCACGGTTACGCCAAAGAACTGGCGGGTGGATTTGTGATAGGCCGCCATTTCCGGGGCCTTGGCCGGATCGGCTGCCGCCTCAAGCGCGGCAAGGGCCTGTTCAACGCTGACGGTCATTCGACCGTCACCGATTTGGCCAGATTGCGCGGCTGGTCGACATCGGTGCCTTTGGCAATCGCGGTATGATAGGCCAAAAGTTGCGCCGGCACCGAATAGAGGATCGGGGCGAATTGGGCGGCAACCTCTGGCAGGATAAGGGTTTTCCAGCATCCGGCACCGGCCTCGGCCACGCCTGCCGCGTCCGAGATCAGCACCACCTTGCCGTGGCGCGCCATCACCTCTTGCATGTTCGACACCGTCTTGTCGAACAGCCCATCGCGCGGGGCCAGCACAATTACCGGAACCCGGTTGTCGATCAACGCGATGGGGCCGTGCTTCAACTCGCCCGAGGCATAGCCCTCGGCGTGGATATAGCTGATTTCCTTCAGCTTCAGCGCGCCTTCCAGCGCCAGCGGGAACATCGGACCGCGACCCAGGAACAGGATATCCTGCGCCTCGGCCAGTTGTTCGGCAACAGCCGCGATGTCGGAGGAAAGCCCCATCGCGTGGTTCATCAATCCCGGCAACGCGCGCAGCGCCTCCAGGTGCGTGGCCAGCCCCGCCGCATCAATCCGGCCGCGGTCAAGGGCGGCCTTCAATGCCAGTACAGCCAGCACCGTCAATTGGCAGGTAAAGGCCTTGGTCGATGCAACGCCAACCTCGACCCCAGCAAGGATCGGCAAGGCCAGATCGCTTTCGCGGGCAATCGAGGAGGTGCCGACATTGACCACTGACACCACCTTGCCGACGCGCTCTTTGGCATAGCGCAGGGCGGCCAGCGTGTCGGCGGTTTCCCCAGATTGGCTGACGAAAAGCGCCCATTGGTTGGGCGACAGCGGCGGCTCGCGGTAACGGAACTCTGACGCGATGTCGATTTCGACGGGCAGACCGGCGATCTGTTCAAACCAGTATTTCGCCACATGGGTGGCATAGCTCGCTGTGCCACAGGCCACCATGGTCAGCCGGTCAACACCTTTGAAATCAAGTCCTTCTGGCAGGCGCAGCGTGCCGTCACCGGCGACGTAATGTTTCAGCGCGTCGGCAATCACCACCGGCTGTTCGGCGATTTCCTTGGCCATGAAATGCTTGTAACCGGCCTTTTCGATGCGGGTCGCATCGACCTGAATCCGTGCCTCGGGACGGTTCACCAGACGGCCGGCCTCGTCAAAAATCTGCGCGCCGGCGCGGGTCAGAATCGCCCAATCGCCTTCTTCCAGATAGGTGATGCGATCCGTCATCGGCGCCAACGCGATGGCGTCAGAGCCGACATACATCTCGCCCTCACCATGACCGATGGCCAAGGGGCTGCCCTTGCGCGCGCAGATCATCAGATCATCTTCGCCCTCAAAGAGGAAACACAGCGCAAAGGCGCCGTGCAGGCGTTTCAGCGTCTCGCGCGCGGCCTCAACCGCCGTTGCACCGTTGTCGAGGTGATGGCGCAAAAGATGGCTGACGGTTTCGGTATCGGTTTCGGATTCAAACACCGCGCCCGCAGCGGTCAGTTCATTACGCAGGTCGCGGAAGTTTTCGATGATGCCGTTGTGAACCACCGCAACCCGACCCGACAGATGCGGGTGGGCGTTCAGCGTGGTTGCAGCACCATGGGTGGCCCAACGGGTGTGGCCGATGCCGGATTTGCCGGGCAGGGGGTTGTGTACCAGAAGGTCAGACAGGTTGATAAGCTTTCCCACCGCGCGGCGGCGATCCAGCTTGCCGCTGTCTACCGTGGCGATCCCTGCAGAATCATAGCCGCGATATTCCAGCCGCTTCAGCGCCTCGACCAAAAGCGGGGCAACTTCATGGTTGCCAAGAACCCCAACAATTCCACACATTATGCTTTTCCTTTCGCAGCCTTGATGGCGCGCAGACGTTCAAAAAGTTTTGTCGCCAAACCCGGTTTATTGACCTGTTTGGCGCGCGCAATTGCCACGGCCTCGGCCGGGACATCTTCGGTAATGGTCGAGCCCGAGGCGGTCAGCGCCCCATCGCCCACGGTGACGGGGGCGACCAGCATCGTATCCGAGCCGATGAAGGCGCGTTTGCCGATGCGGGTGCGGTGTTTCATCACGCCGTCATAATTGCAGGTCACGGTGCCTGCACCGATGTTGGTAAATTCGCCCACGTCCGCATCGCCGATATAGCTCAGGTGGCCGACCTTCACGCCTTCGTCCAAAATGGCGTTCTTGATCTCGACGAAATTGCCGACATGCACATCTTCGGCCAATTCCGCACCGGGGCGGAGGCGCGCAAAGGGGCCGACATCGGCGCCGCGGCTGACATGGGCGCCTTCCAGATGGCAAAAGCCCTTGATCTCGGCACCAGATTCGATGGTGACGCCGGGACCAAACAGCACATTCGGGCCGATAATCGCATCGCGACCCACCACCGTATCATAGCCGAAGAACACGGTTTCTGGGGCCGTCAGCGTCACACCATTGTCCAAAGCCTCGGCTCTTGCGCGGGTTTGAAAGGCGGCCTCGGCCTCGGCCAGTTGTTGCCGTGTGTTGACGCCCAGCGTTTCAGCCTCGTCGCAGATCACCACGCCGGCGGACAGACCTTTGGCGCGGGCAAGTTCCACGATGTCCGTCAGGTAATATTCGCCGGCCACATTGGCATTGCCCACTTCGGCCACAAGGGCGAACAGGGTCTTTGCATCGGCGCAGATCACGCCGGAATTGCAAAGGGTTACGGCGCGTTCTGCATCCGTGGCTTCCTTGAATTCACGAATGGCCAGCAAGGCATCGCCATCGGTCAACAGACGACCATAGCGGCCTGGGTCAGTGGCGTGAAAGCCCAAGACCACCACGGCATGATGGGCACGGGCGGCCAGCATGGATTCCATCGTGTCGGAGGTGATAAAGGGCGTGTCGCCGTAAAGCACGATCGCTTCGCCCGGTGCATCAGCCAGAAGCGGGGCGGCTTGCGCGACCGCATGGGCGGTGCCAAGTTGCGGCTCTTGCACGACGGTTTCAATGGCGTCGTCATAGGCCCGCGCGGCCTTTGCCACCGCATCGGCGCCATGGCCGGTCACCACCACCACCTTTTCAGGACCAAGACTGGCACCTGCCCGCAGGGCGTGGTGCAACAGGGGCGCGGCCGCAACCTTGTGCAGCACTTTAGGCATGTCGGAATTCATCCGCGTGCCCATGCCTGCGGCCAGAACTATCAACGAAACCGGCATGCTGCCCCTTTCCTTCTTTTGCCGCCCGTTTTACCCCGGAACGCGGGCGCTGCAAGCCCGGCGTGGCTCACGGAAGGTTACAATCATGCGGACGGTGGTTTTTGATCTGGATGGAACGCTGGCAGACACCAGTGATGACCTCTTGGCAGCAGCAAATGCCTGCTTTGTGGCCGATGGTCATGGGGTGGTGTTGGATGGGCGCGACCGGCTGGTGGCCTTTCACGGCGGGCGGGCCATGTTGCGGGCCGGGTATGACCGCTTGGGGATCAGTTACAGCGAAGACGACATCGCGCGGCATTACCCCCGGCTCTTGGCGGCCTATGCCGAAGGCATCGACACCCACACCCGGCTCTATCCCGGTGCCGCCGAGGCGGTGGAGGCGCTGCGCGCCGCTGGTTTTGCCACCGCGATCTGCACCAACAAACCCGAAGGGCTGGCGGTCGAACTGGTGCGGCGGTTGGGCATAGCGCCCCTGTTCGGTGCGCTGATCGGGGCCGATACCCTGCCGACGCGCAAGCCTGACCCGGCGCCTTATGTGGCGTCGGTGCAAAGGGCTGGGGGCGATGTGGCGCGATCCATGTTGATCGGCGATACCGAGACGGATCGCAAAACCGGGTTGGCGGTGGGGGTGCCGGTGGCGCTCGTGACCTTTGGCCCCGAAGGTCGGGCGATTGAACGGCTGGAGCCAGAGGCCTTGCTGGACCATTTTGATGATCTGCCGGGCTTGGCCTTGCGTTTGTTGAAATGAAAAAGGGCCCCGCGGGGCCCCGTCCATGTGTCTGGTGCGGCGATCAGCCCCAGACGGCCTTGCGCGCGATACGGTCTGCGTCGCCGGGGAATATCCCCAGATCCAATGCCTCGGCGTGGGGCAGGGTGGCGATTTCGTTGCGGATGCGGCGGTAGGCTGCATGCTTCACTGCGGTATCACGCAGGCGGGCTATAAGCGTTTTCATCAGGTTTCCTTTCGTCTTGCGACCGGATGGCCCGTATGGCCGATCCCTTCTTCGCATGCTGATCATATGGCAGGCCGTGTTAGCGATAACAACTGACAGGCAAGCCCTGCCGCCATGCGTGTTGCGCATAGCAAAAGGGCGCCCGAAGGCGCCCATTTTTCAGATTGTCTTGGGACTAGTTAGGATTAGATGAGTTTTCCCATCGCCACGGCAGTATCTGCCATGCGATTTGAGAAACCCCATTCATTGTCATACCACGACAGCACCGAACACATGGTGCCCTCCATCACCTTGGTCTGATCCATATGGAAGACCGACGAATGGGGGTCGTGGTTGAAATCCGACGAGACGTTTTTGTATTCGGTATAGCCAAGGATGCCCTTCAGCGCGCCATTGGCCGCAGCCTTGATCGCAGCGTTGATCTCTTCCACGCTGGTTTCGCGCTTAGCGATGAACTTCAGGTCCACGACAGAGACATTCGGCGTCGGCACACGGATGGCAAAACCGTCCAGCTTGCCCTTCAATTCGGGCAATACCAGACCCACGGCCTTAGCCGCGCCGGTCGAGGTCGGGATCATGCTGAGCGCTGCCGCACGCCCGCGATAAAGATCCTTGTGCATGGTATCCAGCGTCGGCTGGTCGCCGGTATAGCTGTGGATCGTCGTCATCATGCCCTTTTCGATGCCGATGACGTCGTTCAGCACTTTGGCGACAGGCGACAGGCAGTTGGTGGTGCAAGAGGCGTTCGACACCACGATGTCATCGCGCGTCAGCGTTTGGTGGTTCACACCGTAGACGATGGTTTTGTCCGCGCCATCGCCAGGGGCCGAGATCAGCACGCGCTTTGAACCGTTTTCCAAGTGGGGCAGGCATTTTTCCTTTGTGGTGAAGATGCCGGTGCATTCCAGCACAACATCCACATTCGACCACGGCAGATCGGCGGGGTTCTTCAGCGCGGTCACGCGGATCGGTCCGCGACCGACGTCGATCCAGTCTTCGCCGGTGGTCACGGTCGCCGGGAAGCGGCCATGCACGGAGTCAAAGCGCAACAGGTGCGCGTTGGTTTCAACAGGGCCAAGGTCGTTGATCGCCACAACCTCGATGTCGGTGCGGCCGGATTCGATGATGGCCCGCAAGATGTTGCGCCCGATGCGCCCAAACCCGTTGATGGCAACCTTGACGGCCATGGTGAACCCTTTCTTGCAGCGACTCACGCGTTACGTTAGCGCTAACATCGCGAAAATCACGAAAAGATCAAGCCGGAAAGCAAGGCTCGGCTGATTTCTGCGGGACACGCCGTTGCGGCGGGGAGCTTGGGGGAAGGGGGCGCTTAACGCCAGAAACTCACAAGCGCGATCAGGTCAATCAACTTGCGGGCCAGAAACAACAGGGCCGACCCGCCGTTCAAGGTCAGGTCGGCCAGAATGGCCAGGGCAACGACCCCGGCCAAGACAAAATAAATACGGTTACTCAAGACGCCTCCGGTTCAGCCCAGAAGCCGCCCCATTGCAGCGGCCACATCGGCCATCCGGCAGGAGAAGCCCCATTCGTTGTCATACCACGCCAGAACGCGGACGGTCCGACCGCCAACGACCTTGGTCTGGTCAGGGGCAAAGATACACGATTGCGGCGTGTGATTGAAGTCGATCGACACTTTCGGTTCCGGATCATAGGCCAGAACGGCGCTCATCTTGCCCATGGCGGCTTCGCGAACGATTTCGTTCACATCTGCGACGGTGACGTCTTTCTTGGCGACGAAGGTCAGATCAACGGCCGAGACGTTCGGGGTCGGCACGCGGATGGCCGAACCATCCAACTTGCCCGCCAGTTCCGGCAGAACTTCGCCAATCGCCTTGCCGGCCCCGGTCGAGGTGGGGATCATCGCCATGGCGGCTGCGCGGGCGCGGTACAGATCCTTGTGGCGGCGATCCAGCGTCGGCTGGTCGCCGGTGTAGCTGTGGATCGTGGTCATGATGCCCGATTCGATGCCGATCGAGTCGTTCAGCACCTTGGCCAAGGGCGCGAGGCAGTTCGTGGTGCAAGAGGCGTTCGACACCACCAGATGTTCCGGCAGCAGGCTGCGGTGGTTGACACCGTAGACCACGGTCAGATCTGCGCGCTTGGCCGGGGCCGAAACCAGAACCCGCTTGGCGCCGCGCGACAGGTGGACGGCGGCCTTGTCGCGGTCATTGAACTTGCCGGTGCATTCCAGAACGATATCAACACCTTCCCAATCCAGCTCTTCGGGATTGTAGGTCGACATCACGCGGATCGGGCCACGGCCAAGATCCAGCGTATTGCCTTCGACCTTGACGGTGCCGGGGAAACGGCCATGGACCGAGTCATATTTCAGCAGATGGGCGTTGGTTTCAATCGGGCCGGTGGCGTTCATCGCCACCACCTGCACGTCGTTGCGCCCCGATTCCGCAATGTGCGCCAGCGTGCAGCGCCCGATGCGGCCAAACCCGTTGATCCCGACGGTGATGGTCATGCGATTGATCCTTGCAGCCTGATGTTGCTTGCCCCGCGCTATACCTTAGCCGACGGGGTGCAAAAAGCGCAAAAGCGACAGGTTTTCAGCGTGTTATCGCAAACATTGCCCGTTCGCGCTAACAAGTCACGCTTTGCCTTTGGGCCAGACCCGGCTAGATAGGGAGCAGGTCAAGCAAAGGGTATGGAATGAGCGGACTTCTGGCGCTTTTGGATGATGTTGCGGCCATTGCCAAGGTGGCAGCGGCAAGCGTGGATGACATTGCCGCCGCAGCGGCCAAGGCAGGGGCAAAGGCTGCGGGCGTGGTGATTGATGACGCCGCCGTGACACCCAAATATGTGCATGGCTTTGAGGCCGACCGTGAATTGCCGATCATCGGGCGCATCGCCCTGGGATCGATCAAGAACAAGCTGGTCATCCTGCTGCCCGCGCTTTTGACGCTGAACTATCTTTTGCCGGCCGCCATCACGCCGCTGTTGATGATCGGTGGGGCCTACCTGTGCTTTGAGGGCGCCGAGAAGGTGTTCCATGTGCTGTTCCCGCATGGTGACCACGAGGTGGAGGAAGATTTCGACACCAAAGACCCCGCGCATCTCGAAGAAGAAAAGGTCGCAGGCGCGATCAAGACCGATTTCATCCTGTCGGCCGAGATCATGACCATCGCGCTGGCGACGGTTGAAAGCCCGACGCTGTGGATGCAGGCGATCACGCTGGCGGTGGTGGGGGTGTTGATCACCGTGGCGGTCTATGGTGCGGTGGCCTTGATCGTGAAGATGGACGACATCGGCCTGCACATGGCTGCCAATCGCAAGACCTCTGCCGGCCGCGCGCTGGGGCGGGGGCTGGTGGCGGGCATGCCAAAGCTGATGGCGTTTTTGTCCACCGTCGGCACCGCGGCGATGCTGTGGGTGGGGGGATCCATCGTGCTGCACGGGTTGGAGGTGACGCATCTTTGGCCCTGGCCCTATCAGGCGATCCATCACATCGCCGAAACCGCCGCCCATGCCCTGCCGCAAGCCGCGGGCTTTGTGGCGTGGGCAGTGCAGGCCGGTCTCGATGGGGTGCTCGGGTTGGGGCTTGGTCTGCTGTTGATCCCCCTTGCCACGCGCATCATCGGCCCGCTTTGGACCGCCCTGAGCGGCAAGAAAGCGCCGGGCCACTGACCGGACCGGCGGCATTCTGCCAAGGTCAAGGCGACGAAATGTCCGATGGTCTTTCGTATATTTCTGTTTTCTTCTAAGGACTTGATGCCGCGCTTACAGGCGGCTCGACTTAGGAGAATAAGATGAAGAAATTGATTGGTTCGGCCGCCGTTCTGGCGCTGATGGCCGGGATGGCTACGGCGGAAGAGGTGAAGATCGGTGTTTTGCTCGGCTTCACCGGGCCCTTGGAATCGATCACGCCGACCATGGCGGCGGGTGCGGAACTGGCGATGGCCGAGGTGTCAACCTCGGGCAAATTCATGGGCGGATCGACCGTCACCCCGGTTCGTTCGGATTCGACCTGCGTTGACAGCACGGCTGCCGCCGCCGCGGCAGAGCGTCTGGTGACTGCTGATGGCGTCAAGGCGATTGTCGGTGCCGATTGCTCGGGCGTGACCGGGGCCGTGCTGCAAGGCGTGGCACGTCCGCAGGGCATTGGCATGATTTCGCCCTCGTCCACCTCGCCGGCGCTGTCGACGGCAGAAGATGACGGCCTGTTCCTGCGGACCGCCCCGTCGGATGCCCGTCAGGGCCAGATCATGTCCGACATCCTGACCGCGCGCGGCGTGAAAACCGTGGCGCTGACCTATACCAACAACGACTACGGCAAGGGCATGGCCGATGCTTTCGCGGCGGCCTTTACCGCAGCGGGCGGCACCGTGACCGCCACCGTCCCGCATGAGGACGGCAAGGGCGATTATTCGGCCGAAGTCGCGACGCTGGCTTCGGCGGGCGGCGAGGTGCTGGTGGTTGCGGGCTATGTCGATCAGGGCGGCAAGGGCGTGATCCAGTCGGCGGTGGATACCGGCGCGTTTTCCACCTTCTTCCTGCCCGATGGCATGTATGGTGAAAGCCTGATCGCCTCGATTGGCGATGCGCTGAACGGCTCGTACGGCTCGGTTCCGGGGACCGACAGCGAAGGTGCAGCAAAGTTCGCTGAGCTGGCCAAGGCGGCGAATTTCGACCCGTCCTCGTCTTATGCTGGCGAATCCTATGACGCGGCGGCCTTGATGCTGTTGTCGATGGCGGCCGCCAATTCGACCAAGGGTGCGGATTGGACCGCCAAGGTGATGGATATCGCCAATGGCCCGGGTGAAGTGATCCTGCCGGGCGAGTTGGGCAAAGCGCTGGAGCTGATCGCGGCGGGCAAAGACATCGACTATGTCGGTGCCACCTCGGTTGAGCTGATCGGCGGCGGTGAATCCGCAGGCAACTTCCGCGAGTTCGAGATCAAGGACGGCAAGATCGAAACCGTCGGCTACCGGTAAGCGGTTGCAATAATGCGAAACGGCCCGAGGGAAACCTCGGGCCGTTTTGTTTTTTGGCAAAATTCTTCGAAGAATTTTGAGGGTTAAAGCAGCGCTTTGGCCTTTTCGACGGCGGCTTCGGCGGTGATGCCGAATTCCTTGTAAAGCCGGTCGTAGGGGGCCGAGGCGCCGAAGGACGACATGCCGACGAAATCGGCCTTGGTGTCCCGGCCACGCTCGCCCAGAAGCCAGCGGTCCCAGCCCATACGCACGCCAGCCTCGATGGCCACACGCACCGGGCCTGCGGGCAGAACCTTTTTGCGGTAAGCCTCGTCCTGTGCGGCAAAGAGTTCCATCGACGGCATGGAGACGACGCGGGTGCCGATGCCTTGGGCTTCCAGCATCTCACGGGCGGCCAGCGCGATTTCCACTTCCGAACCGGTGGCCATCAGGATCACCTGACGTTTGCCGGTCGCTTCGGCCAACACATAGGCGCCTTTGGACGACAGGTTGGTGTTGGTGTGGGTCTTGCGCACCGCGGCCAGGTTCTGACGCGACAGCGCCATGACCGAGGGGGTGGATTTCTGGCTGAAGGCGATTTCCCAGCATTCGGCCACTTCCACCAGATCGGCCGGGCGGAACACCAAGGTGTTCGGCGTCGAACGCGAAATCGCCAGATGTTCCACCGGCTGGTGGGTCGGGCCGTCTTCGCCAAGACCAATCGAGTCATGCGTCATGACATAGACCACCGGCAGACCCATCAGCGCCGACAGACGCATCGCGGGGCGGGCGTAATCGGTAAAGGCCATGAAGGTGCCGGAATAGGGCCGCACACCGCCATGCAGCGCCATGCCGTTCATGGCCGAAGCCATGCCATGTTCGCGGATGCCCCAATACATGTAACGGCCGCCGGGGGTTTCTTGATTGAACACACCCAGATCTGCGGTCTTGGTGTTGTTGGACCCCGTCAGGTCGGCCGAGCCGCCAAAGGTTTCAGGCATGATCGGGTTGATCGCTGCCAGCACTTTTTCGGATGCCGTCCGGGTGGCGAGTTTCGCCGGGGCCTCAATAGCGGCCTTTTTCACGCCGCGCACGGCAGCAGACAGCTTGGCCGGGGCTTCATCTGAGAAAATCCGGACGAGTTCGGCCTGCTTTGCGGCCGACATGGCTTCCACGCGGGTTTTCCATTCGGCATGGGCGGCCGCACCACGGGTGCCCATGGCTTCCCATTCGGCTTTGATCTTGGCGGGCACCTCGAACGGGCCGCCTTTCCAGCCGTAGGCGTCTTTCGCCGCTTGCAGCTGGGCCTTGTCGGTCAGGGCGCCGTGGCCTTTGGAGGTGTCCTGCGCGGCATGGCCATAAGCGATATGGGTCTTGCAGGCGATCAGGGTGGGGCGGTCAGATTTCTTCGCCGCGACCAACGCACGGTCGATGTCTTCGGGATCGTGGCCGTCACAGTCCAGCACGTTCCAACCCGAGGCCGCAAACCGCGCCTTTTGGTCGGTGGCGTCCGACAGCGACACTTTGCCGTCAATGGTGATGCCATTGTCATCCCACATCACGATCAGCCGGTTCAGCTTGTGCTTGCCTGCAATGCCGATGGCCTCTTGGGAGACGCCTTCCATCAGGCAGCCGTCGCCAGCGATGACATAGGTGTAGTGGTCCTGCACCTTGGCACCCCAGCGGGCGCGCAGGTGGGCTTCGGCCATCGCAAAGCCAACGGAATTTGCAATGCCCTGACCCAAGGGGCCAGTGGTGGTTTCCACGCCTGCAACATGGCCGAACTCCGGGTGGCCCGCAGTGATCGCGCCCCACTGGCGGAAGTTCTTGATCTCGTCCAGCGTCACATCGGCGTAGCCGGTCAGATGCAACAGCGAATAGATCAGCATCGAGCCATGGCCCGCCGACAGGATGAAGCGGTCGCGGTCCGGCCAACGGGGCGCTTTGGGATCAAACTTCAGGTGCTTTTCAAACAGCACCGTTGCCACATCGGCCATGCCCATGGGCATGCCGGAATGGCCCGAATTCGCGGCCGCAACGGCATCCAGCGTGAGTGTGCGGATCGCGGCGGCGCGCATCCAATGATCGGGGTGGCGGGCGCGGAGGGTTTCGATGTCCAAGGCAGCAGTCCTTTGGCTGAAAGCGGGCTTTGCGGGGTGCATATCAGCCTTGGCGGCAAGATCAAGCACGGCTCGCAAGCCGTTGGGCGCAAAAGACAAGACCCCGCGCCGGGCAGGCGCTATGATCGGGCTTGACGCTGCCGTTGCGATTCGCAACGGTTGGACGAGAGGGGCCGGGGGTAAGCCTTTGGCCGGAAAAGACAGAAAGGGCGCAAGTCCCATGCAAGATATTGTCGAGCTGGAGCGGCGGATCACCGCCGCGATGGAACGGATCGGGGCCGGGCTTGACCGCCGGGCGTCCTCTGAGGTGGGCAAGGGGGATGGCGATGAAATCGCCCGTCTGACCGAGGCTTTGGACGAAGAGCGGATGGCCAATGCCCAGCTAAACGAGCGTGTCCGCGTGCTGCATGAACGCGCCACCTCTGGTGCGGGCGAGGCCGACGAAGGATTGCAGGCCCAGCTGGCCGCGCAAGCAGATGAAATTTCCACTCTGCGCCGCGTTTTGGCCGAGGCGGGCAAAGAGATTGCCTCGCTCCGCGCCGCCCGTGCGGCCGAGGCTGCCGAGCTGGCCGAGGTCGTGGCCGCTCTTGATCCCCTCGTGAAGGATGCCGAACATGCCTGATCTTGATATCACCATTGGCGGCAGGGTTTTTCAGGTGTCTTGCCAACCCGGCGAGGAACATTTCCTGCGCGCCGCCTCTGCCATGCTGGATTCCGAGGCACAGCCGCTGGTTGCCGCCATGGGCCGCCTGCCGGAATCGCGGCTTTTGTTGATGTCGGGGCTGATGCTGGCCGACAAGGCCGCCGCCATCGAAGACGAAAATCGCCAGTTGAAGGCCAAGCTGGCCGAGATTGAGGGCCGCCCGCAGCCCGAGCGGGAAAAGCTGGAAGTGCCGGTGATCCCGCCGCAGGTGGTGGAAACGCTGGCAGAGCTTGCCGCGCGGGCCGAAGCCTTGGCAGCACGGGTCGAAGAAGGCGCCTGAAGCTCTGGAAAATCAGGGCAGGGGGAAAGCCCAACGCTTCTTCCCCTTGCCAAATTCCTTGGGCTAAGGGCAAGAGGGGCGGGCAATTCCGCCCCTTTTCCGCAGGCCCACCATGTTGAAATCCCTCGCTTTCGCCCTTGTGCTTTTGCCGACTGCCACCTTTGCCCAATCCATATGGGAAGATCAGGGCGCGCGGGTAGAAACCGTGGCCTATACCTGTGCCACAGCCATTGACGATCTGTCGGTTGCCTATTTCACCGCGCCGGACGCCACCAGCTTTGCCGCCGTGCATATTGCGGGCGTGGTGCATGCGATGGTGCAGGATGTCAGCGGCTCAGGCGTGCGTTATGTCGATATTGACGCGCAAAGCGGCTATCGGATCCACAGCAAGGGCGATTTGCTGCTTTTGCTGAAGCTGGAGGCCGATCACACCGCCGAAGAACAGCTTTTGGCCGAATGTACGGCGCAGAAAAGTTGAACGCAAAAGGGGGCCAAAGCGGCCCCCTTTTTCATATTATCTGGCGCGGCGGATCAGCCGTTGTTGGCTTCGCGGATGCGGTCGGCCGCCTCTTTCGAGTAGGCAATGCCGTTTTGGTCAAACAGCGCATCCAGTTCGGCCGACAGCGCCATTTCGGTAACGATGTCACAGCCGCCGACGAATTCGCCCTTCACATAAAGCTGCGGAATGGTCGGCCAATCCGAGAAGTCCTTGATGCCCTGACGGATTTCGGCGTCAGCCAGAACGTTCACATCGGCAAATTCCACGCCCATGTAGTTCAGAACCCCCGCCACGCGGGAGGAAAACCCGCATTGCGGCATCATCTTGGTGCCTTTCATGAAAAGCACCACGTCGTTTTTCGTGATCGTCTCGCGGATCTGGTCTTGAGCGGTCATTGTCGCGTTTCCTTGCGTCTGGCACCGGGGGGACGGTGCGTTTGTCAGGTCTCTTTGCCCGGTCGGGGCGGCACTGCCATTGACCAAAGTCAACGGCGGCGCTGGGGCCGGTTCGGGCGTCAGGCAGGCGCCTTTGTGGTCAGCGCCAGCGCATGCAATTCGCCATGTGCGCCGTCCATCTTGCCCTTCAGGCTGGCGTAAACCGCCCGCTGCTGCTGCACGCGGTTCATGCCGCGGAACGACTCGTCAATCACTTCGGCGGCCCAATGGTTCTTGTCGCCCACGGTGTCCATGACGGTGATCTTGGCCTGCGGAAAGGAGGCGCGGATCAAGGCTTCGATGTCTTCAGCTTCCATGGCCATGGGCGATCTCCTTTGACTTACGGTTCAGATGTAAGGCCGGGCAGGGGCAGGGGCAAGAGGCTGCGGCGGCGCGATGTTACGCGCGGCCCGCCTGCCATTCTTCGCGCTGGATGCCAAACAACAAAAGATCCACCGCCCGACCAAGCGCCGGGCGCCACCAATGCGCCCGTTGGGTGCCTTCCAGCGTGTAGCCGATCTGTTCATACACCCGCGCTGCGCGCAGGTTTTCGCCCGAGGCATCCAGCCACACGCGGGCCGCACCCAATTCCCCAAAGGCGTGATCTGTCAGCGTTTTGAGAAAGGCCGATCCACGACCACCGCCGGTGACCGACAAGGCCAGACGGCGCAGTTCCACCCGACCCGTCGGATGGCCGATTTCGCAATAAAGCGCGAAACCCGCGGCCGCGCCGCCTTCTTCCCAGATATAAAGCCGGGCCGATGGATCGGCGAGGTAAGCGGTCAGCGCCGCGTCGTCTTCATCGCTGATGAAGGGCGCATTGGCCGGATCTTGGGCAAGGCCCCGGATAAAGGCAAAATCATCCGGGGTAGCCGTCCGCAGCATCAGGCAACCGCCGTCGCAAAGGCCGAGCGATAGAGCGCCGACAGATCAGCCATGGGCGCGCTGTCGGTGCCAAGCGTCACGGTCGTGCCGCCGAACTGACCCACCAGCGCCACCGGCACGCCTGCCGCCTTTGCCGCCGCCGTCAGGGCTGCAAGGCCAGACTGGGGCAGGGCGACAAGGTAGCGCGCCTGATCTTCGCCAAAGAGGAAGGCGATCTCGGCCGCGTCGATCTTGACGCCCACACGTGCGCCTTCGGCCATTTCAAAGGCCGCCAGTGCAAGGCCCCCATCACCAAGGTCGCTGCAGGCGGCAAAAGCCTTGGCGTTGGCGCGGATGAAATCGCCAGCCTGTTTTTCCGCCGCCAAATCGACATGCGGCGCATCGCCCGCTTCGATCCCGAAGGCCTCGGCCAGCAGGGCAGATTGGCCAAGGTGGCCTTTGGTCGCGCCGATGACAACCGCAAGATCGCCCTCAGTCGGACGGCCCGCGATCAGAGCGTCAAGGCTTGCCAGAATACCGACGGCCCCGATGGTGGGGGTGGGCAGAATGCCCGAGCCATCGGTTTCATTGTAAAGCGAAACGTTGCCCGAAACGATCGGCATATCCAGCGCGGCAACCGCCGCACCGATGCCTTTGATGGCGCCGACGAATTGGCCCATGATTTCGGGCTTTTCGGGGTTGCCGAAGTTCAGGTTGTCGGTGGTGGCCAGCGGCGTTGCGCCAACGGCGGTCAGGTTGCGATAGGCTTCGGCCACCGCTTGCTTGCCGCCTTCAAACGGGTTGGCTTTGACGTAACGCGGGGTCACGTCGCTGGTAAAGGCCAGCGCCTTGCCGGTGCCGTGCACCCGCACCACGCCTGCGCCCGCGCCGGGGGCGATGACGGTATCGGCGCCAACCTGGCTGTCATATTGTTCATAGACCCACGCCTTATGGGCGTAGTTCGGGCTGCCAATCAGCGCCCGCAAGCCTGCGATCGGGGCGATCTCGGGCACGGCACCCAAGGGGGCAGCGGCGGGCGTTTCGACCCAAGGCCGGTCATATTCCGGCGCAGAAGAGGACAGTTTCGACAAGGGCAGATCGGCCTTGATCTCATTGCCATGCAGGATGAGGAAACGGTCTTCGGGAATGGTTTCGCCGACGATGGCGAAATCGAGGTCCCATTTGACAAAGATCGCGCGGGCCACGTCTTCAAGCTCGGGCTTGAGAACCATCAGCATGCGTTCTTGGGATTCCGACAGCATCATCTCATAGGCGGTCATGCCGGTTTCGCGCTGCGGCACATCGTCAAGCTGCAGCTTGATGCCAAGGCCGCCCTTGTCGCCCATTTCGACGGCGGAACAGGTCAGACCCGCCGCCCCCATGTCTTGAATGGAAATCACAGCACCCGAGGCCATCAGCTCAAGGCAGGCTTCAAGCAGGCGCTTTTCGGTGAAGGGGTCACCGACCTGCACGGTGGGGCGTTTTTCTTCGATGGTGTCATCGAATTCGGCCGAGGCCATTGTGGCCCCGCCGACGCCATCGCGGCCGGTCTTTGCGCCCAGATAGACGACCGGCATGCCGACGCCCGAGGCAACCGAATAGAAAATCTTGTCGGCATCGGCGAGACCCGCCGCAAAGGCGTTCACAAGGCAGTTGCCGTTATAGGATTTGTGGAAGCGCACTTCGCCGCCCACCGTCGGCACGCCAAAGGCGTTGCCATAGCCGCCGACGCCTTCCACGACACCCTTTACCAGATGGCTGGTTTTCGGATGCGACGGCACGCCAAAGCTGAGCGAGTTCATCGCTGCAATCGGACGCGCGCCCATGGTGAAGACATCCCGCAGAATACCGCCGACGCCGGTTGCAGCCCCCTGATGCGGTTCGATGTAAGAGGGGTGGTTGTGGCTTTCCATCTTGAAGATGACGGCCTGACCATCACCGATATCGACCACGCCCGCGTTTTCGCCGGGGCCACAAATGACCTGCGGTCCGGTGGTGGGCAGGGTACGCAGCCATTTCTTCGACGACTTGTACGAGCAATGCTCGTTCCACATGGCCGAGAAGATGCCGAGTTCGGTGAACGTGGGCATCCTGCCCAGAATGTCGAGCAGCCGCTCCCATTCATCCGGCTTGATGCCATGCTTGGCGACGATTTCCGGGGTGATTTCGGGTTCCGACATGGCAGTCTCCCATCAGGCGCGGCGGTTTGCGATGCCTTTAGGGCAAGGGGCGGGAAAGGGAAAGCGCCTGCGGTTATTGCGGCGGGAAATATTTTCACCATCGGCCATCAACGGTCCGGCCCGAAAATCCAGCATCCGCCCAAAAATACGCCGGAGCGTGAATCCGAACACCCACCCCAGGTGCATGCACGTGCGCGATCTGCCGTTTTGACGGGCACTTGGCGCATTGGCACAGCCACGCAGGCCAAAAAAAAGGCCGAGCTTTCGCTCGGCCAAGTCCAACAGGGAGGTGAAACGTCAAGAGCGAACTCGATTAACGCTTCGAGGCCGTATCTATGCGTATGAATTGAGCATCTCAAGAACGAATACGCTGCAAGCGCAGCATTGCCGTTATGCGCTGAATGCATGGCTGTGGCGGATCAGCGATATCCGCAGGCCAAACGCCTGTTTTTCGCCGAAAAACAGGCGGGAGTGGCGGGGGCGCTAGATTTGTTGGCGTTTGCGGTAGTTGAAGATCTCTTCCGTGACAAACTCGCGGAAGGCGGCGACGCGCTTGGAGTGGCGCAATTCTTCGGGGTAGGCGAGGAAAACCGGGACTTCGCTGCTTTCCGTCGCCGGCAGGACGCGTACGAGATTCGGGAAGTCTTCGGTGATGTAATCCGGCAGAACCCCAATCCCCAGATGGTTCAACACGCCTTGCAGCACCCCGAAGTAGTTGTTCACCGTCAGGGTTGAGGGGATGTCATGGCTCATCAATTCGGCCACCAACATGGCGCCCGCTGCAACCTGTGCGGTTCCTGCATGTTGGCAGATCAACCGGTGGTGGGCAAAGTCTTCCATCGTGGTGGGGGTGCCGTGTTCGGCCAGATATTCCGGCGTCGCATAGAGCCGCATCTTGATGTTCATCAACCGCTTGCGGATCAGATCGGCTTGGCTGGGCTCTTTCATACGGATCGCGACATCTGCTTCCCGCATCGGCAGGTCCAGAACCCGCTCTTCCAGCATCAGGTCGATTTTCAGGCTGGGGTATTGCTTGAACAAGGTCGGAAGCCGAGGGGCCAGCCACAGCGTGCCAAAGCCCGTCGTGGTCGTCACGCGCAACTCGCCAAAAACCTCATCTTCCGAATCGCGGATTCGCGCGGCGGTTGCATCCAGTCGCTTGGCCATGGCTTGGGTCGCATCAAACAGCAGCTCGCCCTGTTCGGTCAGGATCAGCCCACGCGCATGGCGGTGAAACAGCGTGACATTCAGGCTTTCCTCCAGCGCGCGGATCTGGCGGCTGACGGCCGATTGCGACAGATGCAGCACATCGCCCGCATGCGTCAGGCTGCCCTTTTCGGCCACCGAGTGAAAAATTCTCAGCTTGTCCCAATCCATGGCGCCCCTCCGTCCGGCGTGACCCTAGCACGCGAAGCGCCTATGTAGTCAGAAAAATGGCCGTGTAAACGACGGATACCGCGAAAAATTCCCCCTTTGCGCAAGCGGCTTTCACCCCGCAAGCAATCCGCCTAAGATGCAGGCGCAGCAGAAAGAAGGGGGCCGAAATGGCGGTAGGGATTTTCGACAGCGGTCTTGGCGGGTTGACGGTTCTGGATGCGGTGGCAAAGCGGCTGCCAAACGTGCCTTTCGTCTATCTGGGGGACAATGCGCATGCGCCCTATGGCGTGCGGACCCATGACGACATTTTCAATCTGACCTGTGCTGCAACCGAACGGTTGTGGGCCGAGGGCTGCGATCTGGTGATCTTGGCCTGCAACACCGCCTCTGCTGCCGCGTTGAAGCGGATGCAGGAAACCTGGCTGCCGCCGGGTAAGCGGGTTTTGGGGGTCTTTGTCCCTTTGATCGAGGCGCTGACCGAACGGCAATGGGGCGACAACAGCCCGCCGCGTGAGGTGGACGTCAAACATGTGGCGCTGTTCGCCACCCCCGCCACGGTGGCCAGCCGCGCGTTCCAACGCGAACTGGCGTTCCGCGCCATTGGGGTGGATGTCGAGGCACAACCCTGCGCGGGCGTGGTCGATGCGATTGAGCAGGGCGATGAAATTCTGGCCGAGGCCTTGGTGCGCAGCCATGTCGAAAGCCTGAAGCGCCGGATGCCGCACCCGCAGGCGGCGATCTTGGGCTGCACGCATTACCCTTTGATGCAAAAGGCGTTTCAGGATGCTTTGGGGGCGGATGTGACCGTCTATTCCCAAGCCAATCTGGTGGCCGAAAGCCTTGCTGATTATTTGGCGCGTCGCCCCGAAATGCTGGGCTCTGGCATGCAGTCGAAATTCCTGACGACGGGCGATCCGTCTTATGTCTCGTCCAAGGCGACGCAATTCCTGCGCCGCCAAGTGGTGTTCGAGGCCGCTTAACCGAAGCGGTTCGGGCCGGGGGTGCCTTTGAAGCACAAGATGACCGTCAGGGCGATCGCCCAGCCAAAGTAGCCAAGCCCGAGGATGACCAGAAATGGGGCCGCGAGGGCATCTGGGCTGGGCGCGCCCGCGCCGATCAGGGTGAAGATCAGGACAATTGCAATCAGGCCAAGGGGCGGCGCGATTAGCCACCAACCGCTGCGCTCGGTGTCATGCAGACGCCTGACGGTGACCGCCAGGTAGGGCGAGGTTAAGGTAATAGCATGAATCAGGGAGAATGGAGCACCTCTGCCACCTGTCCCAAAGGCGTCCAAGAGCGAACAAACAACGCCCATCAGGACTGTAAAAAGGTAAAAGAACCAATATTCTGATCTGCTCGCTCTTCCGGAAAAGGTCAAATATTCATTGAAGCAGATCGAGATAGCTTCGCGAAAGCTGCGACTAGGGGCAGCGCTGTAGAGCCCGTCCGGCCCTATCTGTCGAGGGTTTTGCGGCGGGCTGCTCTCCGGCCCTAGCGGTGGCCAAGAAGCGGAAACGGCGGAGCCCTGAATCGATTTAGTCATGGTAGCGGGGGTGCTGTCTTTGGTTGCCAGGCTGTGGCTGGTGGGCAGCGGCGGCGGGCTGACCCGCAATTCGGCCATCTCAGAGGCCGGCCGCCAGTTCGGGATGGATGGGTTCCACACCAGCGTCTCTGGTCCCAGCACGCCGCTTTGCAGATCGCGGTGCAGATCCTCAAGGCTGACAGGGCCGTTCGAAACACCAGATTTCGCGAAATACCAATTTGAAGACATGTGTTTAGCCCCATCCAATGGCGGGCATAGAATGCCAGCGGTGTCGCCCCTGTCAATCGCTTCGCTGTCAAATGCAGCTTTGCCTCTTGCGGTGGGGCGGGATTCGCGGTGCATTTGGTCGCAACCAAGGAGATCCCCCATGCCCGCGCCCCACAGTCTCGAAGCGTCTTATTTTGTTTATGACGTCTTCACTAAGACCCGCTTTGGCGGCAATCAACTGGCGGTTTTTCCCGACGCCTCGGGCTTGCCCGAGGATCGCTTGCAGGCCATCGCGCGCGAGTTCAATTTTTCCGAGGCGACCTTTTGTTACCCGCCGGCCGACCCGGCCCATACCGCCCGCGTCCGGATTTTCACCCCCACCTCTGAGGTGCCTTTCGCGGGGCATCCCACCATCGGCACCGCTGTTGCGCTTGCCGATCTGGGGCAGGGGCCAGAGATGGTGCTGGAACTGGGCGTCGGGCCGATTCCTTGCGTGGTTGGACCCGAGGGGGCATCGTTCACCACGGGCGTGCCGTTGCAAATCCTGTCCCAGCCGCCAGTGGATCTGGTGGCCGAAGCACTGGGTTTGCCGGTCAGCGCCCTGCAAACCGCAACCCACAGCCCGGTGATGGCCTCGCTTGGTCTGAGTTTCGTTTTCGCGGAATTGACGGATCGCGCCGCCTTGTCCGCGGCAAACCCCCAGATCGACGCGATGCGCCGGGGGGCAATGGCCTATCCGTCGGGGCAAGGG